>Ga0181520_10000008_pt1 | contig 346242 bp, 247 predicted proteins | sample PEATcosm2014_Bin_29_FD_132451 | JGI IMG/M metagenome (GOLD analysis project Ga0181520, IMG submission 132451) | Peatland microbial communities from MTU Mesocosm Facility, Houghton, MI, USA - PEATcosm2014_Bin02_30_metaG | ecosystem: Environmental > Terrestrial > Soil > Wetlands > Peat | place...
CAAAGACGCGTTCCGGCACGTCGCATGACCAGGACCGCCACGCAATGGAACCAAACAGATGTCACTGCTCACCCCCCGCCAAAGGCGAAACGGATCGCCCGGAGCTTAAGCTAGTGCCATTCGAGGGGGTGACCGCCGCGGGCAAGGCGGTCGGCCTTTACTCCGAGAAATGGGTGGGTTGCCGAGCACTGTCGAGCCCAAAAGCGTAAGGAAAGCCGGTTCGGGAACTACCTGAGTTGTGGCGACGACAGGGCGTCGCCGCCGAACTGGCTAGTATCCAGTCGTCCAGACTTCCTGCGTACGGCCGTATGCAATTAGCGGCAAGTCCTCGCCACGCGGAACCCGACACTGAGGTTACGATCCGAAGGCCTGTCGCTATTACGGCAAGCCGAACGCACGTTGGAGGCGTCAGCGTAGAACCAACCGCCACGTAGCATACGGTCCTTTAGGCCCTCGATCACTAAGCCGTCTTCAACATCCTCGACTGCTACCTCGCCTTTTGTGATCTGACAATTCTTCGCGCTTTCCTGACACCAGGTAAATACATTGCCTTGCACGTCGAATAAGCCCAAGTCATTCGGCTTCAGACTCCCTACCGGCCACGTCTGATTCTGTGCGTTTTTCTGATACCAGGCGTACTGTGGGAGCAACTCGTCCGTCGCCCCGAAGAAGCGACTCGTCGAGGCTCCCACACGGGTCGCATACTCCATTTCTGCTTCCGTGGGGAGGCGATAACCCGTCAGACTTAAATAGTTCTTCCTCAGCTTCGTCACCGGTGCCGTGGCGCCTGTCTCGTAACACCACTGATCTTTGCCGATGCCCTCTTGCTTGCTCAACCAGTTGCAATAGGCCGCCGCCATGTACCAGTTGATTCCCATCGCCGGCAATTCCGCCGTGCGGGTGAACTTTTTTTCAGCGGGTGCGAAGCCCTTGTCGTATTGTTGGTACTGTTCCATAGTCACCGGCTTGGCGTCGATGGCAAACGTCCGACCAATTCGCATTTTGTGCTGAAGCTCGATTTCTGCCCTGCCAACCTCCGTCGGAGGCGACCCCATCGCAAACTCCACTGGGCCGGGAATCACCACCATCGTCTGACCCTGTCCGTTTACGTACCACTGGGTCGGAGTCTTTTCTTTCGCCTTCGCCAACGTCTGCTTGATGTCGCTCAGTCGCTTTTCTCGTTGCTGCTTGTCCTTCGCCCACTCCTCGTTCACCTCTTTCAGCCACGCATCGTGCTTCCAAATCCGCAACAGCCATTCCGCTGCCGCATGAAGCCCCGGATCGGTCTCCGAGCGATAGATATCCTGCAACTTCGACCGCAACCCCTGTCGGTCTTGGAGCGAAAACGCCTTCTCGCCGAACTCGCCTAAGCTCAGCAGCAGCGCGCGGCGTATGGTCGCGTCCGGCTCCTCGTCTAGGCGCTTGACGATGGTCTTGGCATCGGCTCCCAGCGGGCCCAGGCCATGAATCAGATAGCTCCGCACCCGCGGATCGGAACTGTGCTTCAAGAGCAGCCAGACCTTCGTCGGCTGGTCCATCCTCAAGAGTGCCACCCCCGCATTCACCTTCCGCCTCGCCAGCTTCTCCTTGGTGTCGTCCGTCGAATCGAGCGGCAGCGTTCGGTCAATCTCACCGGTCAGGACCAGCATGCCTTGCTCACCACGCGTCTTGAGTTTCGGAAAGATGACGGCGAACTGCTTCTCGTCGGCGTCCATGAGCAGATCGGCCAGCACTCGGGGTTGGTCGGCGGCGTAGTCGACCAGAATTCCGGTCGCCAACATACGTTCCGAATCGTCGTACTCGCGGCCACCGAAGACCGCCTGAAGCCCCGGGAGGAGCGACAGCCGGACTGGCCGCAAGGCTTCCGCCCAGGTGAGGGCGAGCAGCGTTTTTTCGGCCAGCAGGGCCTCGGCTGCTGGCTTGCCGGCATTCTTCCAGCGCGGAGACGCCGGGTCGAAGGCCGCCAGGGCGCAGAGGGCGCGGAAGCGGCGGTCCTTGGCCGCCGCCGGATCCGCGGCGGTCAACCACATTCGCGCCGCCAACTCGTCGCGGTGCGGCAGCAGGGCCGTACGGATCACGAGCAACTCCGCAGGCTCGGCGGTGAGCAGCCTATCGGACAGGTAGCCCACCTGCCCTGCGTCGTTGGCAACCAAAGCGAGGCTCAGCCGCAACCGTTCCTTCTCGGCCAAGTCCGGTTGCTGCAGCAACTGCCGTAGTTGTGGTTCGATCTCCGCGCGGACGGGCCTCAGGCCCTCGATCAAGTCGGGCACCCGAGAGATTTCCGCAGTCCGCAAATCATCGACCTCGGCCAACATGTCTGCCCTCTGTTTGTCCAAGACCTGGTGCAAGGCCCCAGTGCTCACGTAGCCAACCGTGCTGGCCACGGCGACCAGCACGGCCAGCAGCGCGGCCGCCGTCGACAGCCCCGCCACTACCGGTTGCCGCCTGCACCAGCGCCAGGCACGTTCCCATCGCCCTACAGGACGGGCGACGATCGGCCGGCCTTCGAGGTAACGACGCAGGTCCTCGGCTAATGCCAGGGCGGTCGCATACCGCCGCGGGACCGATTTTTCCAGGCACTTCAGCACGATCGTTTCCAGATCGCGCGGCACGGCCGCGTTGAGCTGCCGCAAGGGCACCGGCTCGCGCTCGATCACTTGCTTCAGCGTTTCCAGCGGTGTAGCTGATTGAAACGGTGGCCGGCCCGTGAGCGCCGCGTAGAGCGTCGCGCCCAGGGCATAAACGTCGGCCGCTGGGCCTACGGCTTTGACCTGTCCGGCCGCCTGCTCGGGCGGCATGTAGCTGGGCGTGCCCAAGATCTGCCCTGTGGCCGTCAAGTCGCTGCCGCTGTCGATCCGCTTGGCCAGACCAAAATCGGTCACTCGCGGGCGGCCGCTGCTATCGATAAGGATGTTAGAGGGTTTGATATCGCGGTGGATGACACCTAGTCGATGGGCATATTCCACGGCCTCGGCTACGGTGGCTACCAGTTCCACTGCTTCCTTCGGCGGCAATGGCCCTTCGGCCAGGCGGGCGGTCAGGCTTTGACCATCAACGTAGCCCATCGAGAAGTAGTGTTGTCCTTCGTAATCGCCGACCTCGAAAACCGGCACGATGTTGGGATGGTCGAGCAGGGCGGCTGCTTGGGCCTCGGCATGGAAGCGATCGTGGTCAGCTTTCGTGGCCAGTTGTCCGGCGAGGACCATCTTTACCGCAACCAGGCGATTGAGCGAAAGCTGGCGGGCCTTGTAGACCACGCCCATGCCGCCGTGGGCGATTTCGGCTAGCAATTCATAGTCGCCCAGGTAGTGGATGCGAGGAAGTTGACCGTCGGGCGTCTGTGTTTCGCGCGGGGTGTACTGGAGCGTCTCTTCGGTGAGTCTCGATGATGCCGGCTGAGATGCCTCTACAAACAAACTAGCGAACCGGTCGAGTTCTAGTGCCGGATAGGCTGCCCGGTACTCTTCCAGCGTCGGGCTTTCCCCAAGTTGGCGGCGATAATCGAGATCGAGGATCAGCAATTCGCGGAGCAGGTCAGACCACTGGGCAGGCGGAACGTCGGCCAGGAAATCGTCGAACCTCGGGCGCGGCCCGGCCTTCCAAGCGGCCTCGAACTGGTCGCAAACCTGATCGGTCCGCTTGACCTGCGACAACGGGACGAAAGCCGATTCCTTGGGGGGCTGTGGTTCCATAGGGGTGTAATTCTCGATCGAGAAAGCGGAATATGCACGAGAAAGTCAACGACATGGATCCCACAACCGCGGTTGCCGCTAATTCTATCCCTCTACGGCGGCTGGTCCAGACTCAGCGGAAACGAATTCCAACAGCAAAAAAGGTGTGGACCGTTTCCACACCCTAATGGCGCATCCTATATGCCGCGCCGTGCGACACGAATTTGATAGCCATCAACCGGATCGGGCCATTGTTCTACTTGGAGCATGCCGCGTGCAAGGGCCGACTCACCCAAGTGCAGAGCGACTATGGCGAGTCGGGCCTTTCTGCGGCGAGTCTTTTCTCTTTCCCGCCTTCTCCGCCGGCTGGCCGTATTGCATCGGAAGCTTTTCGCGACTGCTTGCCCGCAGCGGTTGGGCACACCTCCGCTCGCAAGGAAATGCGACGCCAACCCCCTCGATTGACAGAAAAGACTGTCTCTGGCGTGGTGAATTGGCCGTCCAACGCACTGATTTTTCTTGACATCTGCGTCCGTAGCCCCGACCTGGCCTGCCACGAGGCCCGCATTGCGGCAACGTCGCGGCCAAGCGGAAGGGCTCCGGGCCAACGCTGAGCGAGCGGGCCGAATGTTGAGTGTGATCGGTAGGCTGACCCGCGTGGTCGTGCGTACGGATCTAAAGAGGGGAGACATCAAGTTCGCCTCGGCCCACGATCTACGGCGGTCGTCTGGCACCCGCTGGGCACCGAGGGTAAAAGCCCCCACCTTGATGCGGATGATGCGGCACGAAAGCATCCAGACCACGATGGCCTTCTACGTCGACCTGGACGCCGACGAGATCGCCGAAGACCTTTATAGGTCTCCGGGCGAGCAAGTGCCGTTTCTGGTGCCGTTCCCCCCTCTACGCGTGAATTTGAGGCCCATGGCGGCGACGCAACTCCCTATTGTTAAAAGGCTTATGAAGTACCCCCGGCAGGATTCGAACCTGCGACCAATGGATTAGAAATCCATTGCTCTATCCCCTGAGCTACGGGGGCCTAACGTGTGAGAATTCCAGCCTCTATTGTAGGTTGCGGCAACCGTTTCTGCCACCCGGGTGTCCGGTTTCGCACAACGGCCGCCGGAAAACTGAGAGGCCGTCCCCAATATTCGCGGAACGCCATCGACCCGCTGCGCGGGTGCCCCGGCGTTCCCTAGGGTTAGGACCGGCGAATCAATAAGTGTCGTGTTGTAGAGGCGACTAAAGTCACACCTACGGCGTCGACTTCCGACAGTTATTGATTCGCCGGTCCTTAAGCATAAAGGCCGCCAATGCACATCATTACACTGAAAGGGCGGCTTGCTTGCACACAGAAACTAAGCAGCACGACGTTTGCCGGGCCGAGCGGCCGGACGAGACTTCTCGGGCTGGGACACCAGGATCCGATCGCCGACAATGCTGAAGTGGAAGCCGATTGCCTGCAACCGCTCGATCTGATCGCCGTCCAATCGGCCGGCCTTGTAGGCCGCCCGCTGCATCATCACCCAGTTGCCCAACTTGGAATCGCCCGAGCGGGCCTGCGGAACGTCGCAGTGCCCGTTGGCATCGCGATATTCCTCCAGCGCGGCAAGCATTTCGTCCCAGCGCTCGCGGCGCAGATCCCAGGTGAAACCGATGGCATCCAGCCGGTCGATCCGCTCCTTGTCCAACCGCCCTTGCTTGCGCAAAGTCCGCTGCGTATGCACCCAGTTGCCAAGCAAACGGGAGTCTTCCGATAGCGTGGAGATGCGGCAATGGCCATGCAGGCGGCGGAAGTCGGCCAGCAGGGCAAACATCTCCTCCCAGCGCGAATCGCCGCCACGGTCCCAGCCGAAGCCGATCGCCTCCAACCGCCGGGTCCGCTCGAAGTCCAACTCGCCCCGACTCCGCGCAGCCCGCATGCCCTTCACCCACCTGGCCAGTGCGGGATTCTCCGGCCAGCCACAGGGCACGTTACAGTCGCCAAACTGCTGGCGGTACTCTACCAGGGCCGCGAACATGTTCTCCCACCGCGTTTGCTGCGGCTCCCAGACGACGCCCAAGGCGTCCAACTGCCGCACGCGATCCGCGTCCAGCCGGCCCGACCGCTTGTTACAGCGAACGCCATGCAGCCACTCAGCCAACTCGGGATTTTGCAGCCAGGCGTGTGGGACATTACTGTGCCCGTGTTCCCGATAGAATGCTTCCAACTGGGCCACCAAGGCATCCCAATCGCGTGCCACGAAACGGCGCGTCCGCACGGCCCAGGTGAAACCAGCGGCGTCGAGCCGTTCGATGCGGTCCGCGGCGAGAATGCCCTGCTTCCGCTGCCGACGGCAGTTGAAGACCCAGACGGCCAGCGAGGGGTCGTTCTCGTAGCTCGATGGCACGTCGCAATGGCCGTGCGCCGCCTTGAAGGCCATCAGGTCCGCAAATCGCTGCTCCCAGCGGTCCACCCCTGCCGGCGCGCGCCGCCGCCCGGCACGAGCTTTTTCGGCCCGTCGGTCAGCAATCGGTTCTGGGTCCAGCAGGGTGTCCATGGTGTTACGACACATACTTCAGAGGGGAATATGACTAGCAATACTGCGCATGCTCCCCGCTATTATCGCTACGCCGCTTTAACTCATCATAATCGATTTATCACGCACGTCAAGCATTTTGTGCAATAGATTATCAGGAATTGATCTTCCCCCCCGCAGCGATTTTTGGTAGTTACCCGTGCCTCATCATGCAGCCATAAACCCTCTCTTGGCGGCCGCCATTATGAAACGCACTATTCTTCGCATTTCCATACTGGGAATCCTTGTTGCCCTAGGCCTGTTGACCATCGCCCACGCCCAGCGAACGGGAGCCGAAGCGTCGGCCGACGACAGCTCGTCCAATCCGCTGCGCGGCGGACAAACGCCGCCCGCGACCAGCAGCGGCACGGATAGCTATCAGAGCAGCGGGTTAGGCCCCGTGGATACCGACGTCCCGCCCAACGGAAACCCGCTTCGCAACAGCCGCGCCACCGGCGACGGCAGCGTACGGCCGGTCTCCGACGAGGAACCGCAAGGCCAGGCCCCCATGCGGATCCGCCTGATGGCTGACGGCACTCCGGTGGGTGGCAATACGGCAAATCCGGGCAGCGCGATTCACTTTGCTGGGAGCGAACCACAGTTCATGCCGCCCACGGCCGACCGCTATGCCGTGCCCGCTCGATCGCCGTCGCCGGGCGGGGCCATTTCGGGACCGTTCCTGGCCTCGCCGGATCCCCGCAACACGTACCTTCCGGGCTCGACCCGCGATGCGCTGGCCAGCGATGCGGCGGGAACTTCGACCGGAAACGGCACGGGGCAACCGGGCAGCAAGCAACTGGAAGGTCTGCAAAGCCCGACGGTCGTGCTGCAGAAGATCGCCCCGCCGGAGATCCAGGTTGGCCGGCCGGCGGTGTTGCAAGTCATCGTGCGGAACACCGGCGCGGTGGCCGCCAATGAGGTCGAGATCCGCGATCAGGTCCCCCGCGGCACGCGCCTGCTGGGCACGTCGCCGCCAGCCTCGATAGGCACGCGGGGCGAACTGGTCTGGTCGTTGGGCACGATCAAGCCGGGCAGTGGAACGACCGTTGAAATGCAGATCATGCCCACCGACGAGGGCGAGGTCGGCAGCGTGGCCACCGTCCGCTTCCAGGCCGACGCCACCGCCCGCTCGATCGTCACCCGCCCGAAACTGGCGGTCGCGACCGCTGGCGTCAACCGCGTGCTGCTGGGCGACGAGACGACGCTCACCTTCACCGTGTCGAACCCTGGCAGCGGCAAGGCCACCGGCATCGTGTTGGCCGAGCACATCCCAGCCGGCTTGAAACATCCCGGCGGCGAGGATCTGGAGTATCCCGTGGGCGACTTGAAGCCAGGCGAAAGCCGCCAGTTGCAGCTCCACCTCAAAGCCGTCAAGCCGGGCACGATCACCAACGTGATTACGGCCAAGGCCGACGCCAACCTCCGTGCCGAACACCGCTTCAATCTCGAAATCACCGCGCCGCAGTTGGATGTCGCCCTGGCTGGCCCCAAACGCCGCTACCTGGAGCGTGAGGCAACCTACCAATTGTCGGTTTCCAATCCCGGTACGGCCGCGGCCCAGCAAGTCGAACTGGTGGCCTACCTGCCGCAGGGCCTGAAATTCGTCAACGCCAACAACGCCGGACGTTACGATCAGGCCACCCGGGCCGTTTATTGGCGGATGGAGGAACTGCCAGTGAATCGGCAGGGCACAGTCGAACTGGTTACCATGCCGGTCGAGCCGGGGCAATTCAACATCAAAGTCCGTGGGGTGGCCCAACGGGGACTGGCTGTCGAGAAGGAACAGCCCGTGCTGGTGGAGGGCCTGGCGGCGGTGCTCTTCCAATTGTCGCACACCAAGGACCCGGTGGAGGTCGGCGGCGAAACGACCTATGAAATCACGGTGGCCAACCAGGGATCGAAGGCCTCGAGCAACCTGCAACTGTCGATCTTCTTGCCGGCTGAATTGAAACCGCTAGCGGCCGAAGGGCCGACACGATTCACCATCGAGAGTGGCAAAGTCGTTTTCGAGGCCCTGCCGCGGCTTGATCCTAAGTCTGTGGCCGCCTTCCGCGTGCGTGCTCAAGGCATCCGGGCCGGCGACTTGCGGGTCCGCTGCCAGTTGATGACCGATGAGATGCAGCGGCCGGTGGTGAAGGAAGAAAGCACGCGGGTCTACGCCGACGAATGACAGGCTCTTGCGGAGTTGGGTGCGGAGAGCGGATAATTGTAGCGTCGGATCGAATCCGGGGATCCGGCCTACTATCGTTCCTGAGATCTGACGCGTACTGCCCTCACCCTAACCCTTTCCCGGAGGGAGAGGGGACAAGACTTAACCCTTTCCCGGCGGGCGAGGGAACCTGACTAAGCCCTCTCCCCGGGGAGAGGGGACCCGAATAAATGATCTTCCGCATCGTTTGTCCTTCCGGCCACGTGCTGGTGGTTGACGCACAACTTGCCGGCCGGAAGGTTCGTTGCGGAGCATGCGGCAGCATCATGATCGTGCCGGCGCCGGCCAAGACACCGGTGAAGAAGCCGGCGGCGAACCCCACGCCGACAGCGCCGCCAAGACTCCCCACAGCGCCGGCGAAGTCCCCGGCGCCGCCACTGAAGCCGGTCGCAAAACCGCCAGCAGCGCCCCCCGCGGAGCCGACTGCAAAGCCGCAAGCAGCGCCGCCAGCGCAACCCCGGAAAGCGACGGCAGCGCCGCCATCGGCGAAGACACCGGACTTGCCGCGAGAACCGGGCATGGTACACGTGCCGTTGCCGGCGGTCAGGCGGCCCAAGCCCGCGGTCGCGGTCAGCGAGCCGGCGGTTGTCCGCCGCAAAGTCGCCGCTATTGCAGTGCCCGCGTGGCTCCGCAAGTTGTGGCCGCCGACGGAAAAATATCTTCCCGCCGACGTCACGATACCGGGCGAGGTCGAGCGGCGGGCCGCTCTACGGTTGGCCGCCGTGCCGGTCATCGCCGCATTGGCCAGCCTCGTGCCGGTGCTCATGGGGCATGCCAATCTTTTCCACGCGCCACGATGGGCCTTGGCGGCCGTGTTCCTGGCGGTTCTGCAGTTGATTTATGCGGCCTGGATGCTCAACGTGCCGGACTGGGTTTCGGCCCGCGTGCAGATGGTGGTTTGTGTCGCCGCCACGACCATCTACGGGATGGTCATGACTTTGACCATGACTATGCCCCCCAATAGCCCGCTGATACTCGATCTCAACGACGTCCGCTACTCGGCGCCGGGCTGGTGTGGGCTGATTTTCCTCCTCATGGGCGCAGCCACCTGGTTCTGCGGTCGGACCAGCGCGGAATGGAGGAGAGGACTGACGCCGAGGGGGAAGAATGATGGCAACTGTTCAGCGGAATGAAGTGTTTCTTGGAGACCCCACCGAGCCAGGTACCCTTTGGGTGACTTGCTAAAAATCGGCCAAAAATCTCGGGAAAGTGGCATTGTTGTTTGTGGCGGTATTTGGCGTTTTTTTGGCCCCGCCGGGGCCGGCCGAGGAAAGGCTCCCCGATGAGTACAGCGACCGAAAAGGAAACGTGCCACCGCTTTCGCACGTGCCACACAAGGTGTGTCTGCCACTTTTCTTGTCGGCATTGTATAATGATACGTCGGACTTGGAAACGAATTCACCACCACACTCGGAGAATCGACGATGTCGCTGAAGAACCACATCCGTTGGCAAATCGAACAGAACCACTGGATCGCCATGGCCTACGTGCAAGACCTGACGGACGCGGAGTTCCTGCTTCGGCCCGTGGCCGGCATGAACCATATTGCCTGGCAGTTGGGGCATTTGATCACGGCTTCGAAAATGATGCTCGGCACGCTGGGGCAACCCGCGCCGGCGTTACCGGCAGGCTTTGAAGAGAGCTACACGAAGGAGACAGCCGGCTGCGACAACCCGGCGAAGTTCGCCACCAAGGACGTCTACTTGGATCTGGCGGCGAAGATGAAAGCCGCGTCCTTGGCGGCCGTGGATGCCATCCCGGAGGGCAAGTTGGACGATCCCGGCCCGGAGCGGATGCGGGAATATGCCCCCACGGTTGCGGCCGTGCTGACCATGCTGGGTGGGCACTGGCTGATGCATGCCGGCCAGTTCGTCGCCGTCCGCCGCAAGGTGGGCAAGCCGCCGATATTTTGATTATTACACGCGGAGATCCACGTCCGCGGTCAAGCGATCGCCGTATTTCGCCCGCATCGGCTCGATCTGTTCGGCGAGGAACTCATCCACCTGCTGCGGGGCGCGGCCGATAAATTGGGCCGGGTCGAGCACGCACCTCAAGTCGACCTTAGCAAATGCCGGGTCGGCGGCGATGCGCGCCATCAGATCATTCTTGCCGCCTTCATTCTTTACTACGGCGGCCGCGGCCAGGCTGTGCTGGCGGATCCGCTCGTGCAGATCCTGCCGATCGCCGCCCGCGGCAACGGCGGCCATGAGGATGTTCTCCGTGGCCATGAAGGGCAATTCGGTGTCGAGATTAGCCGCAATCACCCGCGGGTAGACGACTAGGCCGCTGGTCACGTTCTGGCAGAGGATCAACACGGCATCGGTGGCTAGGAACGACTGCGGCAACACAAGCCGCCGATTGGCGCTGTCGTCCAGCGTCCGCTCCAGCCATTGCACGGCCAACGTCGCCGCGGCGTTGCTCTCCAAGCTCATGACGAAACGGGCCAGCGAGCAGATCCGCTCGCAACGCATGGGGTTCCGCTTATAGGCCATCGCCGACGAGCCGATCTGTTCCTTCTCGAACGGCTCTTCAAGCTCTTTGCGATGCGCCAAGAGCCGCAGGTCGGTGGCCATCTTGTGCGCACTCTGCGAAATGCCGGAGAGCACGGCGAGGACCTGCGAATCGATCTTCCGTGGATAGGTCTGCCCGGTCACGGCATAGCTTTCCGCGAAGCCGATCTTGTGGCAGATCAGTTCATCCAGCCGCCGGACCTTTTCGTGGTCGCCGTCCACCAGGGCCAGGAAACTGGCCTGCGTGCCGGTCGTGCCCTTCGAGCCGTGGGCCTTGAGGTTGGCCAGGCGGAATTCGATTTCGGCCAGGTCCAGCAGGAAGTCGTAGGCCCAGAGGCAGGCCCGCTTGCCCACCGTCGTGGGCTGGGCCGGTTGAAAGTGCGTGAAGGCCAGGCAGGGCAAGGCCCGCTGTTGCCGGGCGAAGCGTGCCAGGCTATCGATCACGGCGACGAGGCGGTCGCGGACCATTTCCAGCCCCGCGCGCAATAAGATCAGGTCGGTGTTGTCGGTCACGTAGCAACTTGTCGCGCCCAGGTGGATGATCGGTCGGGCCTTGGGGCAGACGTCGCCATAGGCATGTACGTGGGCCATTACGTCGTGCCGCAACCGCCGCTCGTGCTGCTGGGCCGCGGCAAAATCGATGTCGTCTACATGCTGCTGCAGCTCATCGATCTGTTCCCGGCTGATGGGCAAGCCGAGTTCCGCTTCCGCTTCGGCCAGGGCCACCCATAGCCGCCTCCAAGTGCTGAACTTCCGCTGCGGGCTCCAAAGTTCGCTCATGGCGGGCGACGCGTAGCGGGCAATTAGAGGATTGTCGTACTGGGTGTATTGGTCGGACATGATGGTAAGGTGGGGGGTGACGCCGAGCGGCTAAATACGTTTGCGCGAGTCCTGGAGGCCCACGGTAGTAAACGCCCTCCGTGGCGTTCCAAATCTCCTGGAACGGCATCGACCCGCAAGCGGGTGCCCCGCCGTTCCCTACTGGGATGACCGCCACTCTCCGGGAATCACGCATAACTACTTATTAGCTATCGGCATTTTCGAGAGAACCCCGATTCTACCCCCGCCAAAATGGCCCTGCAAGCAAGCCAAACCGAACTTAGGGGTGCAATAACCTGAACGCCGCTGAAATGGAAGACTTTTCCGTCTACACACGCAGATTCCTTGCCGACCATGCTGCGCACGGCGCCCGCGTCGGACCGGGATCTTTACAAACAGCTTCTTGGCCCTGATTCGTGTGCCTGCGTGGTACAATTGAGGAATGATCGAAGTCCAAGGATTGACGAAGCACTATACCGACCTCCGCCGCGGCCGATTCGTGGCCTTGGACGGGCTCAGTTTTCGCGCGCTGTCGGGGCAGATTTATGGCCTGCTGGGCCCCAACGGGGCGGGAAAGACCACCGCCCTGCGGATCCTCAGCACCGTGCTGCGGCCCACGCTCGGCACGGCCCGGGTCAACGGCTGCGACGTTGTGCGGCAGCCGTCGCAAGTCCGCCGGCAAATCGGCTTCATTTCGGCCAATACGGGCATTTACGACCGCATGACTGCCTGGGAGATGGTCGAGTACTTTGGCCGCCTGCACGGACTGCCCAAGGCCGAACTGGCCGAGCGGATGGAATTGCTTTTCGAAAGACTGAAGATGAACGACATCCGCGACCTGCTGGGGGCGAAGATGTCGACCGGCATGCGGCAAAAGGTATCGATTGCGCGGGCTATCGTACACGATCCGCCCGTGCTGATTTTCGACGAGGCGACGGCTGGGCTGGATGTGCTGGTTGCGCGGGCCCTGCTGAGCCGCGTGGCCGAACTGCGGGAAAGCGGCAAGTGCATCATCTTTTCCACTCACATCATGCGCGAGGCCGAAAAACTCTGCGACCGCGTGGCCATCATGCACCGCGGCCAGATCCTCGCCGAGGGCACGCTGGACGAGCTTCGCCGGGAGCATAGCGAGCAGGACCTGGAAGAGCTCTTCTTTCAACTGATTTCCCGGCACGAGCAGGACCACGTGCCGGCCGTCCAGCAGGAAACGCTTTGAGAGGGGGACCATGAATCTTACGAACGTCAGGCTGATCCTCGCCCGCGAAGTCCGCGATCAGTTGCGCGACCGGCGGACGCTGTTCATGATCTTCGTGCTGCCGATCCTGCTCTATCCGCTGCTGGGGACGGCCTACTTCCAGATGATCCAGTTCCGGACGCAGAACGCGATGACCGTGCTGGTCGTGGGCGGCGGGCAATTGGTTTCGGCGCCGACTCCGCTCTTCCAAGGCCCGCAGTTCTGCCAGCAACTGTTTGCCGACGGTTCCCGCGGGGCGAACTTGCTGACGCTGGAAATAGCGCCCGAAGGGCAGTTCGCCAACGACACGTGCAATGACCAGGCCGCCGAGATCGGCCGACTGGTGCCCAAGAAATACGACGCCGCGCTGGTCTTTCCGCCCGACTTCGCCCAGCGGCTGGCCGCCTATCGCACGGCCATCCGCGACGCGGCGGGCAAGCCGCCGGCAGCCGGTTCCACTTCACAGACTTCAAGCGGCAAGAACCCAGAGATCCCGCGGCCCAAGATCATCTATACGACGGTCAACGAACGCTCGCTGCTGGCCTGCACACGGCTCACGGCGGTGCTGGATCGCTGGACGGAGGAGGTGGGCAAGACGAACCTCGTGGCGGGCGGCATGCCGGCGGAGGCAGTGCGGCCCTTCGCGGTCGAAAGCGCCAACCTGGCCGGCCAATCGGCCAGCAAGTCGGTGAATATCTGGTCGCGGATACTGCCCGTGTTGCTGTTGCTATGGGCCATGACCGGGGCCTTTTATCCGGCGGTCGATCTGTGTGCCGGCGAGAAGGAGCGCGGCACACTGGAAACGCTGCTGAGCAGCCCTGCCGAGCGGAGCGAAATCGTGGTCGGCAAACTGCTGACGATCATGGTCTTCAGCATGGTGACGGCGGCCTTGAACATCGTGAGCGTGGGCATCACGGGCAGCTTGATCTTTCGCCAGATGGAAAACTTCGGTGGGCCGCCACCGCTGGCGGTGCTGTGGCTGACACTGGCCGTGGTGCCGGTGGCGGCCCTGTTCAGCGCGTTGTGCCTGGCGCTGGCCGCCTTCGCCCGCAGTACGAAGGAAGGCCAGTACTACCTCATGCCGCTGATGATGCTCTCGCTGCCCATGGCCGTGCTGCCCATGAGTCCCGGCGTGGAATTGACCCTGGGTAACAGCTTGATTCCCATCTCCGGCCTCGTGCTTCTGCTGAAGACCTTGCTGGAAGGCTCCTACATGCAGGCGCTGCAATACTTGCCGGTGGTGCTGGCGGTGACTTTGGCCGCCTGCTGGCTATCCGTCCGCTGGGCGGTGGAGCAGTTCAACAAGGAGTCGGTGATCTTCCGCGAGAGCGAGCGGTTTGCCGTGGGTCTCTGGTTGCGGCACCTGATGCGCGACCGCGAGCCGACGCCGTCGGTCGCCGAAGGGCTGTTTTGCGGGGCGATGATCCTGGTTCTGAGCTTCGTCTTCCGTTCTTCGGTAGCGCCGCCATCGGGGTTCGAAGGCTTCGCCCGCGTGACCCTGGTTTTGCAACTGGCCGTGATCCTTACGCCCGCGCTTTTGATGGCGGTGATGCTCACCAGTAGTCCGCGGCAGACGCTGCTGTTGCGGCTGCCGCGCTGGAAAATGATCCCCGCGGCTGCCGTGCTGGCGCTGGCCATGCACCCGTTTATCATCGGGCTAAACCAACTGGTCATGTATCTTTACCCGATCGCGCCGGAGATGAAACGGCTGGTCGACGACTTGCAAACGAAGTTCGCCTCGGCCGACCTGGGGTTGCTGATCCTCTGCGTAGCCGTGGTGCCGGCTGTCTGCGAAGAACTGGCCTTTCGCGGCTTCATCCTTTCCGGCTGCCGCAGCCTGGGCAACAACCGGCGTGCGATCGTAGTCAGCGCGATCTTGTTCGGGGTCACACACGGCTTCCTGCAGCAATCGATCAACGCCGGCCTGCTGGGTCTCGTCCTGGGCTATCTGGCTGTGAAGAGCGGGAGCCTGCTGCCGGGCATCGTCTTCCATTTCCTGCACAATTCGATGACGGTCCTCAGCGCGAAGATCACGCCCGAGTTGATCGAGCGCATTCCCGGCCTAGGATTGCTCGTGCAACCGACTGCCGAGGGGCCGGCCTATCAGTGGCCCGTTTACCTCTTTGGCGGCGTGACGGCCCTGGCCTTGCTGGGCTGGTTCACCTGGTTCCCCGAAGCCCGCAGCGCCGAGGAACTGCTGCAGGAAGCCTTCGAGCACACGGCCGATGATGGGTTGAGTGCAGCCAACGTTTAACCACGAATGACACGTAAGGGGAAAGATGTAGTACTGAGTACTCAGTACTGAGTACTATGCGTTGTGTTCCCGCGAGATTTTTTTCCGCGGTCTCACAGGGCCGACGGGGGCGATTACGGCTTGAGTAGTTTATTTCCGTCCTTCTTTCGTGTGATTCGTGTATTTCGTGATTCATCTCTCTCCCCCATGAACGAAAACATTTTTCCGCTTTGCCTGCGTGCCCGCTGGGTCTTTCCCATAATCGGGCCGCCCCTGCGCGATGCCGCGGTGACCATTTTCCAGGGCCGCATTACTGCCGTCGGCGACCCGCCCCGCGACCTGCCAATCGAAGACTTGGGCCAGGCAGCCATCCTGCCGGGACTGGTCAACGCGCATACGCACTTGGAATTCAGCCACCTTGCCGCGCCTATCGGGCAACAGGGCATGGAGTTCGTCGCCTGGCTGGGCAGTGTGATTCGGCAGCGGACCGATGCGCCTGTCGAGGGCCGTTCGCCCGTGGAACTGGGCTTGAGGGAGAGCGTCGCGCAGGGCGTCACCACGATCGGCGAAATCGCGCAACCGGGCAGGCCGATCGACCCTTATCTTGCTTCGTCCTGCGAGGGCATTGTTTTCGCGGAATTGATTGCCCCACGCATCGATCGCGTGGCAACCGCGATGGCGTCTGCCCAGCGGCATCTCATGGAAGCCCGACGGGGCACCCGCTTGCGGGTCAACGCGGAATGCTTGCAAGCATGCGGCATGAGCGGACCCCTCGCTGACCCGCAAGCGGGTGCCCCGTCGAGCTTCTATGAGGGCAACGATTCGTTCTGGCAACCGGGCTTGAGTCCGCACGCTCCCTACACGGTGCATCCGGAGTTGCTCGCTCGGGCCGTGGATTTCGCCGTCGAACACGGGCTGCCGTTGGCCATGCACCTGGCGGAATCGCGAGAGGAGATCGACTTTTTGCGCGACGGCCGCGGACCGTTCCGCGAGTTACTGGAATCGCGGGGCGGCTGGGACCCGGCCGCGCGGCCGCGCGGCGCTCGGCCCTTGCGCGAGCTTCGCACGCTGGCCCGCGCCCCGCGGGCATTGGTGGTTCACGGCAATTATCTCGACGACGAGGAGATCGAGTTTGTTGGTCAGCAACGGCAGTTGGCCGTGGTGTATTGCCCGCGGACACACGCCTGGTTCGGTCACGCCCGTTATCCGCTGGAGAAGCTTTTGACGGCCGGCGCGGTCGTGGCCCTGGGGACCGACAGCCGGGCCTCCTCGCCGGACCTGAGTCTCTTGGCCGAGATGCGGCACGTCGCCCGCACGTTTCCCACCCTGAGTCGGGCGACGATTTTGGAACTCGGCACACTAGGCGGGGCGCGGGCGCTGGGGCTGGACGCGCAAATCGGCACCCTGGCGCCGGGCAAGCGGGCCAACCTGGCCGTTGTCGCCTTGCCCGAAGCCGACCCGCCCGTTCCCTGTGAATTGCTCTTGGACGGAACCGGTCCGGTGACGGCAACATGGGTCCGTGGCGAGCAAGTGGATTGCCGTTGATGGTTCTTGGCCCACCCTGCGGTTCCATTCATCACTCTGAACACATTGCTAACCGAAATAGGCCATGCGATGATAGAGCACTCCCGAAGAAGGGGTATGATCCGCGAAAGTCGTGGGAAACAGCGATTGACGAAACGCGGCCGACACCCTACAAAAAAGGAACTGGAGCAAGCCGCAGGAAATACGATGCCCGTAGGATAGATTTGTAATCTGTCACGACAGGTTGAAAACCTGCTGTCACGACAGGTTGAAAACCTATCCTACACGGACAAGGGCAGGCAGATTATTCTCTGCGGCCAGCCTAGGGCCTGTGCGATAGGCTCAGTTCACAACGGAGTGAATTCCGTCCTACGAAGTACTCCGCCGTAGGCAGCGCAAGGAGCAATTTATGTCGATTAGCGAATGGGCAGGTGGCAAGGTCTTTAAACTGGTCCACGGTCACAACCTGGTCTACAACACTTGCTGGGAAGATCCCCGTCTGGATCGCCAGGCCCTGAACCTCACGGGCGAAGATACGGTCCTGGTCATCACTTCCGCCGGCTGCAATGCGTTGGACTACGCCCTGGCTGGTCCCAAGCAGGTCGTGGCGGTCGACATGAATCCGCGGCAGAACGCCCTCTTGGACCTGAAACTGGCCGGCATCCGCAACCTGCGCTACGAGGACTTCTTTGCCATGTTCGGCGCGGGCCGCTTGCCCGGCGCCGCGGAGATCTACCGCGAGAAGTTGCGGCCGGCGCTGGCCGAGTGGCCGCAGCGCTACTGGGACCACTGGATCAGATTCTTCGATCCCGCGAACCGCCGCCCGTTCTATTTCCGCGGGACGTGCGGCACGTTCGCCATGTTGATCAACGTGTACATCAATCGCGTGGCCAAGCTGCGTCCGCAGATCGACGACTTGCTGGACTGCACGAGCGTCGCCCAGCAGCAGGAGATCTACGACCGGCACCTGCGGCAGCGTTTCTGGTCGAAGTCCATGCGTTTCGCCATGCGCCGCGATACGGTCCTCTCGCTCTTGGGCGTTCCCCAGGCCCAGCGGCACCAGATCGAAACGCAGTACCCGGGCGGGATCAACCAGTTCGTGCAGGACTGTGTCGAGACGGTCTTCGCCCGGCTGCCGCTGAGCGACAACTATTTCTGGCGGGTCTACATGACGGGCAGCTACACGCCGGACTGCTGTCCGGAATACCTCAAGCCGGAGAACTTCCAGAAGCTTCGCGACGGCTTGGTCGATCGGGTGGAGACACATACGGATTCAGTCGAGGGCTTCTTGACGAACGACCCGCGGCCGATTTCGCGGTTCGTGTTGCTGGACCATATGGACTGGCTATCCACGCGGCGACTGCCGCTGTTGGCGCAGGAGTGGCAGTGGATCGTCCGCCGGTCCGCGCCGGGCGCGCGGATCATCTGGCGCAGCGCCGGACTGCGGACCGAGTTCGTCGATCGCACGCAGATCACGCTCGATGGTCGCTTGACGACCGTCGGCGAGTTGCTCAGCTACGATCGCGAGCTGGCCGAGCAACTCCATCCCCAATGCCGCGTCCACACCTACGGCAGCTTCCATATCGCTGATTTGGCCGCCTAACAAAGAGAAAATACGAAATACGAAGCACGAAATACGAAACAAATTCAAAATACCAATTGCGAAAATCCAAAACTTTGGTCATTTGAGATTTGCAGTTTTCGATTTGTTTCGGATTTCGACATTCGGATTTCGGATTTTTCGGCCCCATGTCATTGCTCACCGATCTACGCGTCCTCTACCACATCGTGGCCAAGCCGGTGCGGGGCAAGGACCATGCCGCGCGGCTGGAGTCGTTCTATTCCGGGCAGGCCGAGGCCTATGACGATTTCCGCCGCCGCCTGCTGCAGGGCCGCGAGGCCATGTACCGCTCGATCGCAGTGCCGGAAGGCGGCGTGTGGGTCGATCTGGGCGGCGGGACAGGGGCCAACCTGGAGCCGATCGGCGGCGAGTTGCACAAGGCGCGGAAGGTCTACCTGGTCGATCTGTGCGGCTCGCTGCTGGCTGTTGCGCGGAAGCGGTGCGAGGCCCGCGGCTGGAAGAACGTGGAAGCCGTCGAGGCCGACGCGACGACCTTTCGGCCCGCCGACGGCCTGGCCGACGTGGTGACCTTTTCCTATTCATTGACGATGATTCCCGACTGGTTTGCGGCGATCGACAACGCCCTGGCGATGCTGCGGCCTGGCGGGACGATCGGCGTGACCGACTTCTTCGTCGCCCGCAAGTACCCTGCCGAGGGCCGCCGGCAGCACGGCTGGTTTACACGGACCTTCTGGCCCGCATGGTTCGGGTCGGACAACGTCTTCCTCTCACCCGACCATATTCCCTACTTGCAGCGGAACTTCAGCACCGTGCGATTGGAAGAACAGCGGGCGAAGGTGCCGTACATCCCGCTGATCCGCGTGCCGTACTATACGTTCGTGGGGAAAAAGTAAGTGTTCACGAGCACTCCACGTCACCCAGTTCCGCCATGGCTTCGGCCCAGCCGTGCCGGGCGGCGCGCAAGAGCCAGCGGCGACGCTCGTGCAAGGCCAGCGATGCCAGCCCCAAGTCGTGCATGGCGGGCAGATGGCCCCGCTCGGCGGCCATCGTCAGCCAGTGCATCCGCTCGATGCGGTCGTCGCACTCCTGGGCCAGCAGATACATCGCCTCCAGGTGCCCGCGATCGGCCGCGACTTTCAAGTGGCGAAGCCTCACGGGAACCTCATGGCCGCCGACCGCCACGCCCGGCAGGGACGCAGCAACGACGTTAGCGGCGCCGGCCCCCTGCGCTTCGCCCGGCGGCCAATCGTCCGCCTCTTCGTCGTCGGTCCAGACGGGCAGCCGCGGCAACTCGCTGGGGCAGAGATCGCCCTCCGTGTGGAACTGGTTCTGCCAGGCTCCCAGGTTGCGGGCGCGATGGATTCGGGAAGGTCTCAGGGACATCGGGGCCTCTTTTTCGTCACGTCAAGGGGCGACGCCATGCGGTCTCTGGCAAGCAAAGCAGCAACACCTGCGGCTGACGCCGCACGGCATACGACCCGCAAGCGGGTACGCCATGCCTGCTACTTTACGCCTGACCGCGGCGCGCCTTGCGCGGCGATCAGGCGACCTCCATGGCGATCACACCGGGTAAGGTTCGGGTATCGCACGGCCAACAGGATTCGCTGTCTGTCTTCTCGGAGTCGGATTCGTCGCGGCTCCAGAACTCTTCCAACACGTTTTCCCACTTGCTCTCGGCGGCGTTGCGCAGCCCACGGCTGCGCAGTTCGCGGCGGAGATCGGCGTCGAGCATGATCTTCTCCATGGCGCCGGCCAAGGCCTGCGGCTGCGACAGATCGACGACCATCCCCGAGTCGTGCCGCCCCACGATTTCCGCCGGACCGCCCACGTTACTGACGATCACCGGCAGCCCCGAGGCCTGGGCCTCCAGGACCACGTTGCCGAAGGTGTCGGTCGTCGAGGGGAAGACCATGCAGTCGCCGCTGGCATAGGCCCGGGCCAGTTCTTCTCCTTCCAGTATACCGGCGAAGGCAATAGGCCGATTGCGGCAGCGGGCCTCCAAGGCCGCTCGGTGAGGCCCGTCGCCCACGAAAAGCAGGCTCGCCTGGCGGCCGTGGCGGACAACCTCCTCGAAAGCGTCGACCAACGTGTCGATGTTCTTTTCCTTCGATATCCGTCCTACGTACAGGAAATGGAAATGGTTCGCCTGGCCGAAACGTTCGAACAGCGCCGGCGAGGCCTTGGAAGGATGGAAAAGACGGGCATCGACCCCGCGGGCCATCACGCCCAGTTTGGATGGCTCGAAACCGTTGTCCACCAGTTGCCGGCGATAGGTTTCCGTGGGCACGAGGATCGTGGTGCATTGCTCGTAGAACCAGCGCATGTACTGCCAGGTCAAGTCGGCCAACTCGTCGTCCTGGGTCAAGTGCCTCACATATTGCACGAAGTCGGTATGATAGATGCCCGTGGTCCGCAGGCCCAGCAAGCGGGCAGCGGCCAACCCGGTCAGGCCCATGGGGCCGGGCGTGGAGATGATCAGCTCGTTGAAGCGATGCCGCTCGATGTACTCGAAAACTTCCAGGAAGGGCGGGAAAGCGAGCGCCTGCGATTCATATTCGGGCAAAGGGAAGGTCCCCACGGGCGGAAAATTCTTCAGGTCGACCTTGGTCTCGACCATCTTCTCCATGCTGGTCAGCACGACCAACTTCCGCCCCGTGTGGCGGGCGGTTTCGGCGAGCACCTGGATCGTGCGGCTCACCCCATTGACTTCCGCGAACGTGTCGGTGATCCAGGCTTTACTATCGCTGGGGCGGCGCAAATGGCCGGCGGCCGGGAAATAGGCCGCAACCGCCTTGTGGAACCGCTCGTCCTTGTGCTGCGTGTTGAAGGCCGCCATGTAAGGGGCCATGCTCAAGGCCACGGGAGCCAGCGAGGCCACCGTTTGCAGGCTCTCCATCAGCTTGCCCTGGCGGGCGAACTCGATGAAACGCTGCAGGAAACTGTAACCCAGCACGTGGCTGATATGGCAGGCGATGCGGAACGTGCGGCGGTCGTCCATCAACGGCTGGGCCGTATGCTGTTCCGCCGGGTCGGAAAACAAGCGGCGGAACTCGGACACCAATTGCCGCTCCGTCTCGTTCAGCTTGCTCAATTGCCGCGAGACGAAGAACCGCGTGGCAAGCCCCTTCAGGCTCCAACTGGAACTCTCCTGCATGGGCTTTTTCAGCAGCCGTTCGAAGAGTTGGCCCACCAGTGTCGGCTTGCCGCCCTGGCTGCCGCGGACGAACCGGTCCTGGTAATAGCTGTAGGCGATGTGATAGAAGGCGTGGGCCATCAGCACGCTGCCCCCGCACGCGCCGTCGGCTTCGTGTTCGCCCCGCCGCAGGAAGGCCAGGTATTCGGCGACGTCGGAAGCCAGCGGCGTCTGCGTATAGGCCGTAGCCGTATAAGCGCCGCTGTGGTCGTCGCTGCCCGCAGTCAGCCATTTCTTCCAAGGCTGCGGCCCATTAGGCTCGATGCCCTGTCGCTCGGCCATAGCGGAAATCATGTCCGGCGTGAGGCTGCCGAGGATGGCTCCCAGCAGATCTGCCGCGCGGCGATCGCGCGATCCGTTGATCAGTTCGAAACGCGGAAAGAGCAACAGCAAGCGTTCGAACTGGTCGATAGTCAACCGCCCGTTGACCCGGAAGAGCACATGGGCCACCGAAGAGACGATGTCCTCGCCCATCAAGTACTCTTGCAAGCGGTAGATGTCCGCCCGCAGCTCCTGAATCATGCGGAACTGCTCTTCGTTGATGCCGCTGACCAGGACGTGGACCTTGCTGCCGTTTTCCGGGAAATAGGTCGTGACTTCATTGGAGATGAACGCGCCGGGAAGATGGGCGATTTCCAACGCCCCGCGAATCGAGTTGTGGTCGGAGATGGTTACAAAATCCATCCCCTTGCGGAGCGCATTGCGGTAGAGATCCAGCGGTTCGACAAACGACTCCGGTGTTCCCAGGCGGCGCAGAAACCATTCGCTGGGGCGATCGGAGTACTTGCTGTGAACGTGGAGATCGCACTTCGAGACACGTGCATCGTGCATAATGGGGCTCCTTCCTGGATTCTAGAATGTTGGCATAACAGTCTAATTATCACATCGCTCTGTGAGACCTGCGCAAAATCTCTGTAAGAAATTGATTGGCGGCTCCCTGTTAATTCTCGTTTGACCGGGCAAAGCGTGCCGGATTTACGGCAGGGGTCGTTGCTGCATTCCGCTGAAATCTCACGCTGGCCGTGTATCGTGTCTGGAAAAACCGGTTCTATCGTCAACTTGCGCTTTGTATGCCGCTTTCCTTCCAAGCGGATTATGTGGCTGGCAGTGCGCGTATCTTCCCCAGCATCCGTTTTTTTGCCTTTCTAGCGGCGTTTTTCGAGGTCGATACGAGTTGCTGGCATTGCTCCCGCGGGACGTGCCTCATCGTGCAAGGAGGAAAATCGATGAATGCTCGCAACTTGTTGGGAACTGCTGTTTGCGCGATTCTAACATGGGCGGCAGACTCCGCCGCCGCCCTAGGCCAGAACGAACCGGCCGGCTGCCCTTTGCTCACCAGCCCTGGGGAAGATTCAGCGCCGCAGTATTCCCAAACGGTAGCTGAGTCGGCGCAGTCGGCCGGTTGCTGTGACGAGGGCTGCTGTCCGCCGTGTTTTTGTCCGCGTTGGACCGCCTCGGCCGATTTCATCATCCTCGACCGCCTCGGCGGCGCGAATCAGGTGCTTGTCAGCAGAGTACCAACCGTGCCAGATGCGTTTACCATGCCTGGCGTTGAAACTTTCAACAGCAGCGATTTCCAGCAAGGTTTCTGCGGCGGGCCGCGACTAGGCTTGATTCGCCACGGCGACGGCGGCTACGACTGGGAATTGTCCTACTTTCAGATCGACGGTTGGAACAGCGACAGGGTCATTACGCCCGATAGTCCGACCCAGGTGCTGGTAATGAAGTCCGCCGTCAACTTCGTGCAAACCACTCAGGTTCCCAACCAGGCAATGGCCTGGGACTATGCCACGAAGCTTTATAATGCGGAGTGCAACGTGCGCTGGAATCCCGATCCCCGCGTAACCGCGCTGGCTGGATTCCGTTGGATCAACCTGGGCGAGAATCTTGACGGAACGTTGTTCCCCCCCGTCCCCTCCTGGGAACCGCCCTTCTGGAATACGACTACGACCAATAATCTCTTTGGTTTCCAGATCGGCGCCGACGGGAAACTTTGGGAGCGTGATCGCTTTTCGATCAACGGCTTGGCAAAGGCCGGGGTTTTCGACAATTTCGCGGAGCAGACGACCTCCGTCAGCGTGATCGCGAAGCAAGTGAGAACAGGGTCCGATTCGAGCACCCACGCCGCCTTCGTGGGCGAAACCGGCTTGCAGGGCAAGTATCAAGTTACTAACGCCCTAGCGTTGAGGGCCGGTTATGAAGTGATCTGGCTGGAAGGCGTTGCCTTAGCGCCCGGACAGATCCAGGAAACTTCGGTTGATCTTGTGCCCAAAGCCGTGCATGCGATTGGCGTCAATTGCAACTCCGGCGCGTTCTATCACGGTGCGACGGTGGGCCTGGAGTACGCGTTCTAAGGATTGGCAAGTCCATAACTGTCGTGATTACGAAATGTACTCAGGACTGGACGATAAAAAACCTCCGTGTTTCTGTGAGGGTGGCATGCCTTAAACCTTCTAGGCTAGGCATGTCGGTGGCCAACATGCCTAGCCTAGAAGGCTTAAGGCATGCCACCCAAATCCGGAAGTTATTCGTCGGTCGCCCCTTATTCCGGTTTGGCAGGCGCGTCGCCCGTTCTGTCGGGTGCTGGCTTGGCCGGCTTGGCCTTGGCCGGCTGCGTGGACGCGTAGGCCGGCTTGCTGCTGTAGGAGCTTTCCAGGAGCAGGCAGGCCAGGCAGGTGTCGAAGTGGCGGCCGCCCATCAAGTTGCTCTTCGAGGCGCGGAAGCTCCAGCTCCCCGTTTCATGGCCGAGGCGCGACTGCGTGCGGATCAGGTAGTCGCGCAACTTGCGATTCCAGTTGTCCCAGAGCGGCCCGCCGTAGTCGTGCAGCAAGAGCGTGGCGTAGAAGTTGTAGTACATGTCGAATTCCGACGGTCCCAGGGTGGCCAGGATCTCGACCCCGCGCTGCAATTGCTGGCGATTCCAGCCCGTGTAATCGCGGCACAACAGGCCGACCGCGGAGCGCAAAGGTGTCGCTTCGATTGCCGAGTGGCGATATCCATAGGCCGCGCCATAGTTGCCTTGCAGGGAATTCAAGTGCGAAGTGACCCCCAGCGATGTCCGCGTGGGGATGGGCAGGTTGATCGCGGTGGCGCTGTGCAGGGCCAGCACGTGCCAGCCGGTGACCGTGATGTCGCTGTCCGAACTGCCGGGCAGGTATCGCCAACCGCCCCCGCGCGAGTCCTGGCAGGCCAGCGCATAGGCCAGGGCCTTCGACGCCGCGGCGGCGATCCGCTGGTCCAGCAATTCCCGCTGCTTCCGCTGCTTCCGCTCCTTCAGCTGCTGAGCGGTGGGACGGCCGGTCTTGGAGTTCGCGGTCGTCGCGGCATGGTTCACCGTGGGCCGCGTGGTTTTCTTCTCCGTCGCGGCCGATGACGGAGAGGTGAATTCCGCGCCGAGCCCCGGTGTTTCTTTCTCGATCCGCAGATCTTCGCACATCGCCCACAGTCCCAGGGCGTGCGAGTACATCGTGCCGCCCAGTTCCCAGAGGGAGCCGTCGTTGGCCATCCGCGCCATGAGGAATTGCAGGCCGGCGGCCACGTTCTGCCGATAGGCGCCGCTCTGGTGCGTGTTGCCGTGGTCGATGAAGGGCAGCAGGCCCAGGCCCGTCGCCCCGTTGACCGCCCCGGCGGCCACCCTGCCCGGATTCGAGCAACGGCCGCGGCAGGCGCCGAGGCGGTGGTCGAAGCTCCATCCGCCGTTGGCCAACTGGTGTTCGGCCAGCCAGGCCAGGGCTAGGTCCACCGCCTGCTCGCTCTGCGGCGAGGATCCCGACATATCCTGGGCTTGCAGCCAAGTGGCGGCATTCCCCGGCTCATCGGACTGCGCGCGTTTTTCGCTGTCAGCCGCCGGTTTCGGCTGGGCGGCTTTCTCGCGATCGGGATTGGCAACCTCCTGGCTAGAAACCTGCTGGAAAGGCCAGGCAACGATGATTGCGCCTGCAACAGCCACGGCCGACCGAGTCAGCCGTCGGAGTGACAGCCTAAAACGTTTTTCGACCATGGCACAGTATCCTTCGGGTTTCGCCGGCTCCTCCTACCATTATGGGTGATAAGCAGCGGCCATGCAAGCAATTTACACCCAGAAGGTACTCGGCTCGGTGGGGTCTCCGAGAAGCACTTCATTCCGCTGAAATGTTACCAATCGGGATCCTCACTTGCTAAAGTGGATGAAGAGGATGTCGTCGTCCTGAATGACATAGCCCTTAGGCTCCTGCCGCACGAGGTGAGAGGCTTTGACTTCGCGCTCGCTGCCCAAACGTACCAAGTCGCGGAAGTCGAAGATCTCGGCGCGGATGAAGCCCTTGGCTAGGTCGGTGTGGATCGCGGCGGCCGCGTCCAACGCAGTACCGCCCTGGTGGAGCAGCCAGGAACGGACCTCCTTCTCGCCGGCCGTAAGGAATAGTCGCTGACCGGAAGTCTTCAGTAAGGTGCGGATGATGGCGTCGCGGTCCGTGCCGCCCACGCCCATCTCGGCCTGGAACTCGGCCCGATCGGCGGGACTCATCTTGGCCAGTTCCAACTCCAGCCCGGCGGGCACGGCCAGCATGGGAGTTTCCGGCGTGCTAAGCGACGTAAACCGCTCGGGATTGGCCTCGTCGTCGGCCGTATTGAAGATCACCACCCGCGGCTTCTCGCCGAAGAGGCGGAACGAACGCGTGACGCGGAGCTGGTCGTCGGTCATGTCGCTCTCGCGTAGCGGCTTGCCTCGCTCTAGGGCTTCCATCACCGTCTTTAGCGTGGCCTCCTCGTGCAGCAGGCCCTCGCGCTCCTGTTTGGGTACCGGCTTGCGCAACGACTCCTCGACTCGCGTGATACGATTGGAAACGATTTCCATGTCCGCAAGGATCAGGTCGGCGTCGAAGGTCTCCAGATCGGCCTGGGGATCGTTACGGCCGAAAGCGCCGATCACCAGCACCAGGCAGCCGGCCTCGCGGATCAACGCCAGCCGGGCGGCACTGCCCTCGTGGCTGCGGCTGAGACCCGGTGTGTCGACCAATTCCAGAGAGGCCTGCGAGACTTTCTTGGGCTTGTAGATCTGGCAGAGTTTCTCGATTCGCGGCTCCGGAATGACGGCCATCGCACTCTGCGCGGTGTGGCCCAGGGCCGGATCGGGCCTCTGGCCCGTCATCCACTCGAAGACCGTGCTCTTGCCGGAACCCTGATATCCAACCAACCCGATTTTCATGCTTGAATATTCCCCTTTTCAGCGCCGGCCGCCAATTCTCCCAAGGCCTGCTGCACGGTCCGCGCGGCCACGGCGTCCAATTCGTGCCGGCCGAAACGGACGCTGTAAAATGCCTCGGCCACCAACATCGCCCGCGCGGGCAAGTCGGCCTGCCCGCTAACGGCGGCCAGGCGGGTGCCGACGGCCCGGGCAAACTCGCGGGGGGTCTGTCCGGCGGGACGTTGCAAGCCCAGCCGGGCAACGATCTGCTCGAAACGGCGGTAGAACTCGATCGAGCTGCGTGCCCCGGTCCCGCGACGACCAACGTTTCCCGAGAGCCGCCGCCAGAGCCTGCCCAGGCGGCCTGCCAGCCACCATCCGACCAGCAGGGGCACGATCACGATCGCGGCCACGACCGCCGCCCCCTGTAGCCATCCCATGATACCGCTTCGCAGCATTGTGGCCAAGTAGGCCCACAGGCCCACAATAAGCTCCTTCCACCAGTGGGGATTGAACAAGCGGCTGGTGAGGCTTCGCGTGGCCCGGGAAATCGGCTCATAGACCGATTCGCGTTGCCGCTTGCGGTCCATTTCCACGATGTACTTGTTCCAAGAACGTTGCAGATTGTGCCAGCGCGTCTGCCAGGCGCCCCACGCCGTCCGCTCGGCGGCCTGCGTGCCGGTTTCCCCGGCCGGCGTGGCATCCAGCCGCAGCCAGCCGCCATTATCCCAGCGGTGCTGCGGCGCTCCTTGCCGGAACGACTCCGGTATCTGGTCGGGGTTGAGAAAGGCTTCGACCCAGGCGTGCGCGTGCAATTGGCGGACCTGATAGCATTGCAGGTCCTCGTGCCATTCGTCGCAGTGGTAGCCCAAGACGACCCGCGAGGGAATGCCTTGGCTACGGAGCATCAAGGCCAGGGCCGTGGCAAAGTATTCGCAGTGTCCGCGGCGATTGTTGGAAACGAAGTCCTCGATGGCGTCGATCGACGTGTCGCGCTCCGGTCCTTGCAAGGTGTACTGAAACTGGCCGGAACTGGAAAGCTGCCGCTCGAAACACCGGGCCACTTCGTTGCGGTTGTTTGGAGACAGGCCACCTTCCTTCAGCCATTGCCCGGCCAGGGCCGTGAGCCGGGGCAGAGACCACTGGCCGCTGGGCATTTGTAGATAGGGCAGCACGACGATCTCGCCGGCCACCGGAACTAGTTTGGCTTGATGCCCGTCGACCAGCCCGCTGGTAACAACTTCGCACTTGAAATTGCCGCCGCGGGGCTCGCCGCTGAATGTAGGCTTCCGCCACAACCGACCGATCTGCGCACTGTAAACGAGGCTGCCCGCAGGCCGTTCCGCCAGTGGCCAAATGTAGAACATGTCCTCCCGCTCGAGGTAGGGTTCCGTGGTAATCTCCTGGATCACTGGAGTGCCGATGCGGAATGTGTCCTCCGAGAACTTCTCCCCTTCAAGGAGGTTCTCGGGCGAAGCGTTGGGCGACAACTGTGGATCTGGTTGCAAGCGGTGTGGGGGTATTGGCGTCTCGCGTCGCCAACGGTTTTGCGAGTACGACGTGACCATGGAACCGCGCAAGTAGACGTCGTCAGACATCGGATAGATCTCGCGAGTGACCGGATCCAGCAATTTCAACTGCATGACTTCCTGGCGGCTTTCGATGGTGTCGCCCAGGCCGCCCAGCGTGATTTGATCGTTGAAACCCACCGTGGCGACCGTTTTCGGGCCGCCGCCTCCGCGCCAAGCGGGAAGCCGGGGGCGCGGCACCGTGGAAAAGATAATCGCCGCCAGGAGCGAAGCGCCCAAGGCAGTTAGCGCCAGTCGGGCGAACAACTCCAGGACCACTCCCGCACGGCCGCCGCCCGCCGGCGCGCTGGTAAAGCTCGATTTCACGGTGGCTAACGGCCAGCGACCGCTCGGTACTACTAGCGCCGGTTTCCTGGTCTTTGTGCGGCTGTCCACTTCGCCGCGGTGCCGTTCCGCTTGGCTGTAGAGCACCAGCAGCGACAAGGCGAATATGCCGACGATTGTGTAAACGATCAGTAGACCGCCGAAGACGACGCCCTCGCTGTAGCGGGCGGCCACCACGACCTGTAGCAGGCTCATGACCGCCAGCCAGCCAAATGCACGCGGTTCCTTGTCTTGGAACAAGAGCAGGATTTGCAGGCACATGAGAACGCCGGCCACGGTCTGTAAGCGGCTCTCCCAGGCCCAGGCGGATTGCACCAAGAAGTGCGGTATGAAGATGGCCAGCACGACCCACATCAGCACCAAGGCCAGATTGCGCGGCATGCGCACCGCACCGAGAAAGTCGGTGACCACCAGCGAAACGACAGCCGCCAGCCACACTGCCATCGCCAGCAACGAGTCTTTCGAACCCATGGCAAAGAGGATCGCGCCCAGCGTAGTCAGCGCTGCGATGACGACCGAGAGCAGGTTCTTGAGTTCCACGGGGATTATTCCGCTTTGAAAAAACGGGCCAGGCTAGCGTTCGAGGTGTCGATCACACGCAGGCCTCGCCCGGAAATGCGCCGCGCAATGTCGCTCGGCAACTTGCCCGCATACTCCGCTTGCGACAAATCGACGGGCCGCGTGCTCACGAGAATGATCTCGGTGCCCGGTTCGATCTGGCCGGCGGCCGCCTGCAGCAACTCCGGCACGCGATCGCGCGACTGGGCATCGACCAGGGCCAGCCGCTCCATCAAATCTTGCAGCAGGGCCGCCGAGCCGGGACCGCCCGTGACCCGCGGTTCTTCGTCGGCAGCGACGAGAAACACGTCGCTATTGCCCTTGCGGCACAATTCGGCGGCCAAGGTAGCGGCAAAACTCACGGCCAATTCGACGTTCTCCCGCTGGGCCGGATCGGGTGCGGGCGGCTGCCAAAGATCCAGCACGATCGCCGCGTCGCGGCTCTGTGGTTGCTCGAACTGGCGGACCATGACCCCGCCAGTCCGGGCTGAAGTCCGCCAGTGGATCCAGCGGCGGCTATCGCCCCGCTGCCAGGGCCGCAGGCCGTAAAAATCACCGTCGATGCCGGGCCGCTGCTCACGGCGATGGGCGCCGGCAAACGAATCGTGACGGATGGCGTCCCAGCTTTGGGTCAGCCGGCCCAACCGCGGCAAGACCGTCAAGGTGGCCGACGTGCCGCAATTCATCGAGTAGCGAAACAACCCGAAGGGAAACCGCGTCGACACCCGCAGCGGGCCGAGGCGGTAGCGGCCGCGTTGCGCCAACCGCCCGCGATAATCGCCCTTGCACGTATGCCGGGCGGGAATGTACGGAAACAAGACGCTGGCTGCGCTTTCCTGCCCGTTGCGTTTGCTCTCCCGTCCGCTCGTGAGCCGGCGGATCGGTTCTTCCAGGACCAGGATCCAACTTCCCACCCTCCGTCGCACATTGGAGATTGCCAGGTGGACCACGAGCAGATCGCCGGCGCAGATCGCCCGCGGCAAACGCCGTTGCACGACCAGCCCGCGGAGCGTGAACAAGGCTAGGTGGCGGCTCAGCAGCAGCGGGCCGGCAAGCATGGCGCCGAGGATCAGCAGCAGGTTGACGTCGTTGACCAGTGCCCCGCCGAAGACCAGGGCGAAGATCAGCAAGTACTGCCAGCCTTCGCGCGTGATCGTGGTCGAACGTCGAATCTTCATGTCTTCACTCTACCCTGGCACGTGTACTTCCTCCACCAACCGCTCGACAAGCGACTCGACCGCCTGCCGCTGGCCGCCGTGGAGATAGCCCTTGGGAATCACGCGATGGGCCAGCACCGGAACAGCCAGGGTCTTGATATCGTCGGGCACCACGTAGGTGCGTCCGGCGATCAAGGCCGCCGATTGGGCCGCACGGTACAGGGCCAGCGCCCCGCGAGTGCTGGCCCCCACGTGCAACTCCTCGCACCTCCGCGTCGCCAGAACGATATCCAGCAAGTAGCCGTTCAAGGCCGCGTCCACCTCGACCGCGCGGACCGCCTCCTGGAGTTCCACGATCTGTCGGCCGTCGAGCGCCGCGGAAAGAGAATCGACCGGTTCGCCTTTCCGATGGCTGGTCAGGACTTGCAGTTCGACCTCCCGCGACGGATAACCCATGGGAATTCGCAGAAGAAATCGGTCAAGTTGGCTTTCCGGCAAGGGATAGGTGCCCTCGAACTCGACGGGGTTCTGCGTGGCGATGACCATAAAGGGCCGGGGAAGCGGCTGCGTCACGCCGTCGACTGAAACCTGCCGTTCGCTCATGGCCTCCAACAGTGCGCTTTGCGTTCGCGGCGTGGCCCGGTTGATTTCGTCGGCCAGGACGACGTTGGCGAAGATCGGCCCCGGGCTGAACGCGAACTGCCGCGACTCGGCGCTGTAAATGCTGCTGCCCGTAATGTCGCCCGGCAGCAAGTCGGGCGTGAACTGAATGCGACGGAATTCGCTGGCCAGGCTGCGGGCAACCGCCTTGCCCACCAGCGTTTTTCCCACGCCCGGAACATCTTCCAGGAGGATGTGCTCGCCCGCCAAAAGGGCCACAACCGTAAGCCTGACGACCTCGTTCTGGCCCAAAACCACGCGGCTGATGTTGTCACGCAGTTTGCCGATGAGCGGTTCTGTTGCATTCATGAAGGATCTGTTCCGGTTTCCGTGGATGGTTGACCATCCTCACCACATTCTAATTGCTGGCGGGCCATATGGCGAGTGGCCCGGTGTTGTTTTTTCGCCTCAATTGTGGGGGAAGAGCAACATGACCCGCAAACACGCGGGTGCTAAGCCCAAGGGGAGTTTTTCGGAAGTAGACTTGTCGTAGCATCGTAGCGAACATCACTCGAATTCGGATTGCCCATGATCGAAGTCCGCCAAATCAACCAGATCGAAGATCTGCAGGAGTTCCGCCCTGCATGGCAATCGTTAATCCACAAGACATCGGGGGCCAGCTTCTTCCACTCGCTGGACTGGCTGGAATGCTACTGGAAGCACTGTGCCCAAGGGCAGCAACTTCGCGTCCTCGTGGTGACCGAAGGCCGGCAGCCAGTCGGTATTCTGCCGCTGGTAGTACGGACGGAATCGACGCGCGTCGGCCGCCTCCGCACGTTGACTTATCCCCTGCACGATTGGGCGAACTTCTACAGTCCGATCGGCCCGGATCCGTCCACGACGCTCGTTGCCGGACTGCGGTACGTGCGACAGGCGCCCCGCGATTGGGACGTGCTCGATCTTCGCTGGGTGGACGCCGACTACGCGGATCTTGGCCGTACCGAGCGCGCCATGGTCCAGACCGGCTTCCATCCCTGCGGACAAAAGTGGGACCGGACTTCGCTGGTCGAGTTGCCCGAGAGCTGGTCGGACTACTGGCGCGGCCGCGATTCGAAGTTCCGCAAGAACGTCGATCGCCTCGAGCGGCGCATGGGGGAGCAGGGCGAATTCGAGTTCATTCGTTTTCGACCTGCTGCGGCTGGCGAGGGCCAACTCGATCCGCGCTGGGATCTTTATGAAGCGTGCGTCACGCTTGCCCAGCGGAGTTGGCAGGGCGAACTGGGCGACCGGACGAATCTTTGCCATGAGGAAGTCAGATCGTTCTTCCACGATGCACACTTGGCCGCCGCGCGGCTTGGCGCCGTCGACCTCAACCTGCTCTGTTATGACAGCGAACCGGCCGCGTTTATGTACAACTACCACTGGCAAGGTGTCGTTTACGGGTTGCGCCGCGGTTTCGATCCCCGTTTCAAGCACCTGCGACCGGGCATGATCTTGCAGAAACTGATGCTCGAAGACGGCCATCGTCGCGGTGATCGCTGCTACGATCTGGGCACGGGTAGCCACGACATCAAGGAGGATTGGCGAACGAGTGTGCGGACGAGTTATCGCTTCACCTTCTTTCCCGCCTTGGTCCTTCGGGCACAACTGCTACGGTGGAATCGTTGGTTGCGTCATCGGCTTCGCGGCGAACAGGACATTGCCTGTTCGCAGGTTGTGTAACAGATCTGCCGTAAAATGGATAGACTGGACCGGCTCTTACGCTTGTGCAGTCTAGGCGATAACTTGAATAAAATATTACTAGTCGCGCTCGGCTGATCGTAGCAGTTGCCATATCTCCTTGTCTAACAAGTACTATGGATGGCAAGCAATCATCTTAGTAGTCGGCAGACACGGTGAAAACTGCGTTAGAGCTTTGCGAACTCTCGTTCCCAATTTGCCGATAGCTTAGACTGGCGGCATTTATCCTATCTTGCCTTTTCTGCGCAGACCACGACAGGCGGTCGAGTCTGCGCTTTCATAGGAGTAGTAATCCAGAAATGTTGACTTGTCTTCAACAGATCAACAACGTGGAAGATCTTCGGGACTACGTCAATACGACGATCTGCAATCAATATGAACTTCAGACAGGCGCGTTTCCCATGACAGAGCGGATCTTACGGCGGCGCGACAAGCCGTGCGGGATCTACTTCTGTCTGCACGGGCCGCGCGCCACGCAGTTCTCGGCCATCTGGGAAACAGACCGAAACAAGATCCTGTTCTACGGTTCGGGCGGAGAGAGGTTTCAAACGACGCAGTTGATCGATAGTCCGAAGATCCCGTCACTGGCAGCGAATTAGAGACGGGATGGAACGCATATAGCGGGGGAAATTCAGTCAAACACTAAGGAGCTGGGTCAGAACGGGGCCGGAAGCGCGAGAGCGGCTTCTGTGCCGGCGGTTTTGCCGCGAACGGTTGGACGGGGCCGAAGAACTGCTCACGGAGACGGGCACGTCATTGCGGACCGCGCGCAGCAGCGAAACAGCTTCGAAAGCAAGAATAACGGAGGATTCATTATGCTGGTGTTGTCGAGGAAAGAAAGCCAACGCATTCAGGTAGGGGATTCAATCGTGCTGACGATCGTGCGGGTCAATGGCGACCGGGTACGGGTTGGTATCGAAGCCCCGGCGGAGGTGCAAGTCCGCCGCGGGGAACTCCCGCCGCATGCCCCGCCGGCAAGCCCAGCGGCGCCGTCAGCCGGTTAGAACTGCAGGTGATGCACGCAGGCTGGCGGGATGTTCCTCCAGATCGCGTCGCGGCGGACTTCGTGGTTTTTCAGCACTTGCCCCACGACGTGTCCGATGCCGCGGAGCCGCAGCCGTTCCTGTTTGCCGCTGATGGTGGCCTTGAGCCGCCGGATGGCCATGTACTCGAAGAACGACACCGTCGCTCCGGGGCTTGCCAAGCGGCGGAGGATGCCCAGAATGTGCTCGACCTCGCACACCGCAAAGTTGTTCATCGGCAGCCCGGACAAAATCACGTCGTAGGTAGTTTCAGCCGGCAGATCTTCAATTGGGCAGTGCAGCACGCGACAGCGCTGGGCCACCGGCTGGAACTCAGGATCACAACGAAAACGGTCGTTCAGGCAAGCGACGAAACTTTGGTTCAGCTCGACCAGGTCGAGGGAATCGGCCGGCTGCATCGCGTGGATCAGGTGCCGGGTCACCGCGCCGGTTCCCGGTCCGACCTCCAGTATCCGCCGCGATTGATGGCCGGTTGGTTCGCGAATAAAACGGACGAGTGCCGCCGAAAGGCGCTGCCCGCTGGGTAACAGCGCGCCGGTGGTGCGAAAGTTCCGGCGAAACTCGCTGAGGAAGAGCCGGCAATCGGCCATTCGATTCGCCATGATGATGTCCCAAAAGGTGGGAATTCGTTGTAAAAAAGCGAAGAGGAACGCTTCGACAGCGGTCCTCTCCACTCTTAGGGATGATGCAAATATACCAGATTTCTGCAATAAATTCTACTGTACTTGCCGGATAGCGAATGATCCATTGTTGGCCACCGGCAGGAACGGCTGGAAACGATTTGCGCAACCGTGGCCAAAACCGCCCAGTACCAGTTCAAGGCCCACCGAGACGTTCCATATCTCCTCGGTTTGGCCGGCAAAGCCGGCCCCCGAATTGGGCATGATGTAGGTAAACTCGCTTGTCAATGCTAAGTTCTTGGTCAGCGGTACCCGGCTTTCGGCGGCGAAAAGGAACAAGCCGGGCCGTTCGGCCATGCCAAAGCGGGCGGTCAACGAGGCCTCGTTGCACCACGTGTGCTTCCAGTACAGGCTGCCTTGCGTGATGGGCGCGAATTCCAGATCGCCGAGGAAGGGAAGATTGCCCCATGAGTTTTGTTCGGGCAACGAGGCCTCGAGGCCGAACTCATTGCAAGGGCTGAATTCGTACGCCGCTTTTACGCGCCATTGGCCGAAATGGAAGTTGGAGTAGTAATCATCGAATAGCCAGTCGTAGGCAAACCCCCAGGTGAAAGCTGTATCTTCGCGATTGAACCGTTGGAACATGCCGACAGTAGTAAAAAGCTGATCGCGAAGCGTGGAATTGGGAAATGGAAGAGGCGTGCCTTCCAGGTTGCTTAAAACGACGGCTGTTCCGGCCTGCATACCTATTCCTAGGCGGGGAAGGAGCGGCACTGCCCCGTTGACCCCCAGCCGCGCGCCGAAATTGCCGTTGGAATCGTTGATGTCCAGCGGGCCTTTGAAGGCATCGACCGACGAGAAAAGCTCGATGTCGATCCAGTGGCGGCCAAACAAGTGGAACTCTTCCGGATCGCAGCCTTCCGGATCGCAGCCGTACGCGTCGGAATCGCCGCCATCGGATTGCATGGCGGGCGTGCCGCTGCCCGGCGGGATCTCTTCCAGCGTTGGGCCGTCGCTGGGAATTTTGGCCCTCGTGGGCCGAGGTCCGTTGCCCATGGGGACTTCTTCACCTTGCGGCACCTCGTATTTCGAAGTCGTAACGGTATCGCGGGCATCGGCGGCGTTTGGCGATGCCGGGATCGTGCTTGGCACTGCCGTGGCAGCCGCTCGCGCACTCGACTGCCGCGTGGCGATGCGATTGAGCGTCTGTTCCAAGCCGTGCAGATCATCGGGCGAGAGCACTTCCTTGGCGTCCAACAAAATGTGGTACTGGTCCATCCGCGTCAAATAGCCTTTTGCCAAGGCCGCCGACAACTCCTCGCGGATTTTCTGACGGCCCATGATTTGGGACCGTACATCGCGGTCGGCCGCCCTAGCGACCATCGTCCCTCCGAGCCCCATGGCCACCAGCAGTGCGGTGGCCGAAAGATAAATTAGAAATCGCATGACAAACCCCCCTAAGAGTTTTAGTTCGCTTTGCCTAATGTCCTGTCGCCCCTCGTTGGGCCACGGCACGGTGCAAATCGGCGAAAACTGGGATTTCGCCCCGCGGTTACAACGATTGGCTCGCTGGAACCGGCAAGACTTGCGGCCTGAGCAGCCGTTGAAACTGCTACAACCGATACAGGCAGTACAGGCAGAAATGTCATCGGAATCGTTGTAAGTGGAACTTAACGCACAGCATGCCTAGTCGGAAAAGTTTGACATACCCCTACCCGCACAACCGGAATAAGTGATAAAATCTTGCTGGCTTGCCTATTTTATGTTAATCCTTCCCGAAAGGGCGACCGCCATGCGAATATTCGTATCGTATTCATCCGCGCGACCTAGATGGGCGTGCTGCGCGTGGGCGGTCGGCCTGCTGCTTTTCGCGGCCAGTTGCCCGGCCGCGACAACCGTACGCATTGATGCTAGCCGAAAGATCGGCACAGTGCGGCCAATCCACGGTATCAATGGCGGTCCGATCTGTTATGGCAGCATTGTCGATCTTTCTTCGTACCATCGCAGCCTCGGCATCCCCTCAACGCGTATCCACGATGCCAACTGGCCCGCCCGCGACGTGGTGGACATCCATGCTATTTTTCCCGACTTCCTTGCCGACCCCCAGTTGCCCGCCAACTATCGTTTTGCCCCCACCGACGACTATTTGAAATCGATTCTGGCGACCGGTTCGAAGGTGATGTTCCGCCTGGGCGAGAGCATCGAACACACACCGCGCAAGTACTATGTTCACAAGCCGGCCGACTTCGATCGCTGGAGCTCGATTTGCCTAGGGATCATCCGCCATTACAACGAGGGCTGGGCCGACGGGTTCCACCATGACCTCCGCTATTTCGAGATCTGGAACGAGTCGGAGATCGGTCCGCCCCAGTGGGACGCAACCGCGGCGGACTACTACCGGCTCTACGCTGTCGCAGCCCGCAAGATCAAGGCGCGATTTCCGAAACTGATGGTGGGCGGGCCGGCCGCAGCGGGCTTGGGGCGGTTGGACGGTGAGCGGCTCACTCCCACCCCGTATCTCCGCGGGTTCTTGGAGTATTGCCGTAAGGAGTCGCTGCCCTTGGACTTCCTTTCCTGGCACATGTATACGTCGGACCCGACTGCCCCCGTGCGCGGCACGATCGGCCTGAGGCGCATGCTCGACGAGTACGGATTTCAAAAGGCAGAGATCCACTTGGACGAGTGGAACTACCTGCCTGGCGACGACTGGGGACCGATGCTCAGCCGCGACGGCCCGCGTTTGCAGAAGTGGTTCGAGGAGGCCGGCAACGAGCGCGGCGCGGCCTTCGCGGCCTGCGTGCTCCTGGGCCTGCAAGATGCTCCGCTGAACATGGCCAATTTCTACACCGGCGACACGGGCGCGTGGGGACTGTTCAACCAGTTCGGCGTGCCCAAGAAAACCTACTATGCGTTCCAGGCATTCAAGGCGTTGGTCGATCATCCCGCGCGTTTGACGGTACAGGGAGGCGGCACACCCGGGCAAATCGCGACCCTGGCCGGCCTATCGTCCGACGGCCGCGAGTTGGCCGTCATAATCAGTAATTATCGCGGTTCCCTGGGGCGGATCGAACTGATCTGCGACAACCTTCCGTGGAAGGGAGCAAGCGAGTACGAAATCCTAGTGCTGGATGACACTCGCAACTTGGAATCGATGGGCAAGCGAACGGCCAGCGGCCCGCACGTCTCGATCATGCACGAGTTGCCCGCACCGGCGGTTATGCTCCTTTACGTGCGGCCGCTTGTCAGTCCTCGGCCATGATGTTCTTTTCGACGTATCCGGCGGGCCGGTCGCGATCGCGGCGGGTGCTTGTCTTGGCCACAACCAACAACCCCAGCACGATCGCCAGGACAACGACCAGGTACGACAGCATGTAATCGGTTAAGCCGCCCTCGGCCGGCTTGGCCGGGGGATCGGCCGCCAGGGCCGGCGCGGCGGCGATCAGCCAGATGGCCGCTGACATAACGAGCGAAACGAAGACTTGCAGAACATGTAGTGTGCGATTCATGGCAAAACTCACCTGGGTCGAGGTTACCCCTCTATTGTAACGAAAAACCGCGAAGAAAGGAACCTACCGCACCAGTTCCAAGGTGGCCCACAGACTGGGATCCTCGTCGTAGGGCATGGGGTGGCCGACGCTGAAGGTCTGCTCGCCCAATTCGCGATCGATCACGGCGTAAGTGAACCCCAGCCGGGGGTGCTCGGCCGGCTCGTAGCCCATCATCGCCTCGGCGGGCGCAAAACACTCCAAGCGATAACCGTCGGCCCGCGTCTGGCAGCGGGCCTGCAAGAGCCCGGCGGCCACTGGCCGGGCCGGCTCGCGGGCGCGGTTGATCGGCAGGGCCTGGCCGAAGGCCTCGTCGAGCTTTCTTCCCCCACCGCTGGGCAGGAAAATAAAGCGGTGGCAGAAGCGGCTGGCGCGGTGTACGTTGTGTACGTCGCGAGTATCGATCCAGAGTTGCAGGCCGTCGCTGTCCTCCGGACGCGAGCCGCGGCACCATACCGGCTGCTTCTTCCCGCTGACCGACACGGCAAACACCAGTCCCGCCTCGCTCCACGCCGCCGAAACCGCGGCAATCGCCGGCTGATCGTCCAACTCGGCCAGGTTAACCAGGCGGTATTTCTCGTCCAATCCCGCGCCACTGGCTTTCCAGAGCGGGTGACGATATTGGCAGGGGGCCGAAAAACGGAAGGGAAAACGTTGCGGGAGAAGCGATTCGGACATGGCCCATTATTCGGTCGACAACGGATTGGTGAGATCTCAGCCATTTTACACCGTTCCAGACAAATTGTGCATAGCCAGAGCCAGGCTCTTTTGAATCGGGATTTCGAGATCACCCGACTTTGTTGCTAAAGTGCCCTTTCTGGCGGCCGATTGTCCCGAGTGCTGGCGTGGGTGTATACTGACGAAAGACGGTGAATAGCGGCCTATGAATCGATTCCTGTGAACGTCTACTCGAATTTTAGCGTTTCTTCCTCACAGCATTGTCCAAGAGGGAGCAATCGAAGAAGAATCACTGTCGACGCCACCATAGGGCCTGCCCCGTGGTGGCGTTGACAGCTTGAGGAATAATTGCTCCTTGACTCCTACGCCCGCGGTTTCGGCCGATAGGGCCGCGCCCCGATCTTCAAAAGATTGCCGTGCTTGGCCGCGCCCATGAGCATGCTCAGGTTGGCCATGGCGAAGTAGGCCCAGGCGGGGATGGCCTGCCGACGAATGCCGCTCGTCGCGGATACGGGGATGTCCTGGCCGACGTCCAGGGCGGCGATAGTCTCATCGAAGGCGGCCGTGATGTGCCGCGCTTTCCCACCATGCTCCTGCAGCGGCTTGCCGCCGAACATCCCACCGCCGCCGATGGCCAGGCCGCCCGTCCAGTGCAGGCCGGCATCGCGGGCGAAGAGGCGATAGATATCCAGGGCGACGTCGTTCTGCAGCGCCTCGACAAAGCCGCAGTTGACTACAGCAAAGAGACGTCCGGGCCGTCCGGGCCGTGCCTTGACCAGGCGCTCCAGCGCCGCCATAAGCTCCGCTGGCACACTATCCACGTAGAGCGGGGCCACGATGGCCACAGCGTCCGCCTCGACAAAAGCCGCCTCAAGCTCCGGCCACTGCGACGCTTGGCGTATTGCCGTACAAACCGTGAGCGCCCGCGCCTGCCAGCCTCGGCCGGCAAGCCCGTCCACCAGGTATTGCGCAAAGTAGCCAGATGTGCTGTGCGGCCGGGGACTGCCGACCAAGGCGAGGAATGTCTTGTTCATGGACGTGCCTCCAATCTTTCTACCAATCGGCTCACTTGGGCGCGCCGCTCGTGGGCCGATTGCCCGCCGTGGAGCACTGTGCTCCCGCAGGCCGGCGCGTGCATGTTAATGGCGTTGCGGGCGGCCAGGCGGGCAAAGACCGCAGCGCTATCCGCGTCTGCCTGGCTTTGCCAGCCGATGGCCAGGAAACTGTGCGCCGGGTAGCGCCGCTTGTGGTGCATCTCGCCGCCTACGTTCTCGAAGAGCGGCGAAACCGTGGGGATCATGCGGTCCATCGCGCATTTCAGACGGCTGGAATATCCGCCGAAGGTCACCGGACTAAGAACGATCAGGGCGTCGCAATTCGCCATGGCCCGCGCCACCTCCCGCCCGTCGTCGTTCCTGCCGCACTCGCCGGGGGTTTTGAACCAGCAGTTGAAGCAGCCCACGCAAGGGCCCACGTTCATCTGGGCCAGCGGTTTCGTCTCGGTTTCCCAACCATTCGCGCGGAGGGCCTCGCACAATATTCCGTGGATGGCGTTTTCCGCGGTGTCGTCCTCCGAGTTTCCGTGTAAGATCAAGGCCTTCATGACTTCTCCTTTCGTTTGTGCATGCGGGGCATCTCGCCATTCTCGATCCGCGCGATGACGTCTTCCATCCAGGCCAGTTTCGCCTCGTTCATGCGGATGCCGCATTCCAGTGTCAGGAACCAGCACCAGGCCTCGCGGGGATCTTCGACTTCCGCGGTGAATCGATTCGCTTGGGCCGGCACTTTTCGCAAGTGCTCCAGCAGCGAGCGGCATTGCTCCGCCGCCCGGCGAAAGATCTCCAGAATCTCTTGATTGGCGAGCTGTGCGGAGAAGAAGACCTGTACCAAGGAGGCGTTGCGCCCGCCCTCCATTTCCAGCGGCGTGGTCAGCCAGCGGTACAGTTCTTCGCGGCCTGCCTTGGTGATGCTGTAAACCTTGCGGTCGGGGCGGTTTTCCTGCTCCACCACCTTGACCCGCGCGTAGCCCTGCTCGTCGAGCTTGGCCAAAACGCGGTAGATCTGGCTTTGGTCGGCCGGCCAGAAGTGCCGCACCGAGAGATCGAAGCGTTCCTTGAGGTCATAGCCGGACAGCGGGCCATAGCGCAAAAACCCCAGAATGGCGTGACCCAGAGACATAGCGACGCTCGGTATACTATTTATCCTATATAGGACTAGTCCTATAATAGCGTTATGTCGAGAAGGTGTCAAGGGCAGGCGATGAGATTTTGTATTTGGCTCTACGTTTGTCCGACGGCCGGTCCCATGGGCGTTTACGCCCATTGCTCGGCGCAGCCGGTCTTAGGCCCGTGCTTTAGCACGGGTAACGAAACGCGAGAAATAACTACGCCCTCGTTTCCGCCGCCCGCCCGCCGCCGATGGCGGCGGGCGGGTGGCGGAAACGAGAATGTGTCGTGTGGCCTACCGACCCGTGCTAAAGCACGGGCCTAAGACCGGCTGCGCCGGGAAATGGCCATGAATGGCCATGCACGCACAATGGAATAGCAACGTCAAGGCCGGACGAAGCACTTGCCGCGCTGTAAGAAATTCCACGCCGTCGGCTTTAGCCGATACGGCTGCGTCCTGATCTCCAACATTTTGCCGTTCTTGGCCGCGCCGATCAACATGCCCAGGTCGGATTTGTCGGGCAGGTCACCCTATGCCCCCGGCAAGAACAGCACGAAGGTCGCGCCGCGGCTTACTTTGGGATCGTTGCTCAAGTTTCCGCCCATGTCGCAGGCCAGTCGCTTGCTCAAGGCCAAGCCCAGGCCGATGCCGGGGGCCGAATTGGCAGCCTCTTGCGCGGATTTGGAAAAGGGCCGAAAGAGCTTCCGTGCAACCGTCCGCGGCAGCCCCGGCCCTTGGTCGCAAATCTTCAGTTGCACGCCCCCCGGGCAGGACGCTGCAAGAATGCGGATCCGCTTGTCCTCGCCAGCCGAGGCGTATTTGCAGGCGTTGTCGACCAGGTTGAAAAGGATCTGCTCCACGACCGACGGATTTGCCCGCACCACGGCGGTCAGGGCCTCGTCGGCCGGCTCGACGAGCAATTCCATGCCGGCCTGGCTGGCGCGGTCCGCCAGCCGCTCGCGGCAGGCCAGCAGGCCGGCCACCGTCACCGGTTCCAAGCCGTTGACCCGCCGCCGCTCCAGCCGCGCGAAGGCCAGGACATTTTCGACCATGTGGCTCAGCCGCGAGGCCTGCGACCGCAGAGTATTCAAATACTCGCGCTGCTGCTGGGGATCGGGCACCATGCCCTCGCTCAACATCTCCGTGTACATGTGGAAGGTCGTCAGCGGCGTGCGCAGTTCGTGCGTGACCGCGGAGACGAAATCGGCCCGCCGCTGCCCCAGCCGAACGACGCTGGCCAGCAGAGCCGCCACGGCGGCGGCCGCCAGCAGCACACCGGCCCAGGCCACCGGCAGGATCCAGCGAATCGGCGAGGGCAATTCCGGGCCGTCGGCCGGCGGCACTCCGGGAACCAAGCGTAACGGCAACGCCGCCAACATGCGGGCCTGGTCCTCCGCCGTCCCGGGCGCGACGGGCAGCAGATCGGCCTGCGGCAACAGATCGCTAACGGTCTCCAACAGCCCTGACTTGATCGCCGGCCAGTCCAAGAGGCAGCCTTGGAAGTAATCTCGCCCGTTGACGGCGATCCGCCGCACCAAGAACAGTTCGCCGCCGATCCAGAGCGGAGTCATCAAGGCCCCGCCCAATTCGGTCGGGCCGGGGGCCGGGTCGAGCGCCGCGGTAGGGCGCAGGCGCTGCCCGGCCGTGTTGACGGCCTGCGCAGCGCCCGGGGATGCCGCTCCGCTGCCCGCAGTGTTGGAAGGCCTTTGCGCGATCTGTGAGGCGTAAGCATTGCTCGTCACAGATTGATTGCGAAGCTCGAAATCGTTTGCTCCGTATTCGTTGCCCCTGCGGTCCATGCGGTTTATTTCAAGGCGGCCGTTAGCCAGGCGATTATTGTCGGCGCGGGGCAGCGCGATCACCATCTGCACAGGCTCGTTGGGGTTCCGGGGGAGCAGCGCGGACAGACGTTGGCGATCGGTCAGGGCGCGGATGCGATCGAGTTGTTTTTGCGCCTGCCGGACTGTTTCATCCGCGCTAGATGGCTGCGCTTTGGGCGCGCGATCCGTTGCCGAAGCCGGAACACTAGGCGAGGTCAATCGGCCGTCCGGCTCGAACTGGAAATAGACCAGGACGTAGGGCGACGTTGCCGCGGAAAAGGGCGAAGAAACGAGTTCTTCGGTCTTCGCGCCCTGGCCGGGCGTTTGCCCTGCCGCCTGGCTGGCGGGAACGAAGCGCTTGTAGGCGATATAGGGCCGCGCACTTTCTTGAGCAAGGACCGGCGACAGCGCGGAGTCGATGCGCCACAGGGCCAGACAGACGTTCTCTTCCAACGCCGCTTGACGCCGGGCACGGGTTTCCGACTCGTCGAGGTTCAGCGCCGTGGCGCTGATCCAGGCCATGGCCGCCAGCACGACGCCGAGGCAGAGTAGAAAGGCGGACCAGAGTGGCCAGGTGCGTCGCATAGGTTTTCGGTTTGTTAGGACCGGACGATAAATAATTTCCGTGTTTCTGCGAGGGTGGCATGCCTTAAGCCTTCTAGGCTAGGCATGTCGGTGGCCAACATGCCTAGCCTAGAAGGCTTAAGGCATGCCACCCAGCGTGACAACCATGAGACGTCTTTCTGCACAGGTTTCAATGTGAAACGCTCCCTTGTACGCCCAGCATATATCCTTTTCCCCGCACGGTCAGGAGGATCGTGGGAGGATCGGTAGTGTCGCGGAGCTTCTCCCGCAGGCGGGCGACATGCATGTCGATCGTGCGCGTGGCAAGGCCCTTGGGGCTGATCTGCCAGACGTTGGCCAGGATCTCGTCGCGGGCGATGGCCCGGCCGGAGTGCATGGCCAGGTAACGAAGCAATTCGGCCTCGCGCTCGGAGATATCCTCGCGGCCGCCGTCGTCGAACCGCACTTCCCGCCGGGCGAGGTCGATCCGCCCCGCAGGGATTTGCAGTTGGCTGACGTCCAGGGGTCGCTCCGCCGAGCGGCGGAGTACGGCCTCGATGCGGGCCAGCAGTTCCTTGACGCTGAACGGTTTGACCACGTAATCGTCGGCCCCCTCGCGCAGGCCGCGGACACGATCGGCCTCGTCGCCCTTGGCCGTGAGGATGATGATGGGCAGGGTTGGCCGCAGGCTACGGACTTCGCGGAGAATTTCCATTCCTTCCCGGCCGGGGAGCAAGAGATCCAGCAGGAGCAGGTCGAACTGGCAACTTCGCGCCAGTTCGAGTCCTCGGTCGCCTCGATCGGCCTCCAGTGGACGGTAGCCAGCGAACCGTAGGGCATCGACAATGCCGCGGCGGATCGCCGCATCGTCCTCGATGGTCAAGACTTGCAGTACAGGCATGTTTTGCTCCCCTGCTTATTGTACCACGAAAGACGGTCGTCTTGCGCAACCGGTTTGTAACAATGCGATCACGACATCGCCAATCCCATCGCCGCCCCGCCCAACACCAGCCAGGCCGAATTCAAGCGGAAGCGGAACAGCAACAGACCGCTGACGATGGCGACGGCGACGGTCGGCCAATCGACCAGCGCCTCCCGGCCCAGGCTCCAGGCGGCCGCGGCGATCAGGGCCACGGCGGCGACATTCACGCCATCCAAAAACGCGCCTGCCAGTGGCGATTTCCGCAGCCTGGGAAACAGGGCGCCGCCCAAGGCAATGAACACGAACGAGGGCAGAAAGATCCCCACCGTGCCCACCAGCGCGCCCAGCCATCCACCGGCAGCCCCGCCGCTGCGATAGCCCAAGAGAAAGCCGATGAACGTGGCCGTGGTGAACAGTGGGCCGGGCGTGACCTGGCCGGCCGACGTGGCGTCCAACAATTCCTTGGTCGTCAGCCAGCGCGGCACGAGATCGCCTTGCAAGAAGGCCAAGAGCACATAGCCGCTGCCGTAGAGCACGGAACCGATCTTGAGGAAGTAAAGGAAGATCGCCGCAGGGCCGACGCGGACAAGTGCGGTTGCCGTCTCGCTACCTGCTACCGTTTGGCTCGTCGTGATCTGCGTTGCCAAGAAATGGGGAACATGGATCAGCGCCAGGACGCCGACGACGACCAGCACCAGGACGGCCAGCGGCCAGCGGGAAGGGGCCGGTTTGATTTGCCAGGACTGGGCCAGGCCTTGGGTTGTGCCGCAAATCAGCACTACCGATAGCGGATCGAGACCCAGGAGTGACGCGGTAACGGCCGCGGCAGTGATCAGGGCGAGCCAAGGCGTCTTGACGGCCTTCGGGGCGAGTCCGTACAGGGCCTGCACGATGATCGCAATGACCACCGGCTTGACGCCGCGAAGCAGCCCGGCGACTTGCGGAAAGTCGCCATAGACCGCGTAGCCCCACGCCAGCCCGGCAACCAGCAGCATGGCCGGCAGAATGAAACAAAGTCCGGCAAGCAGCAGACCCATCCAGCCGGCGCGGAGGTAGCCAACGTAGATCGCCATTTCCGTGGAATTCGGCCCGGGGATCAGGTTCACCGCGCCAAGTACGTCGAGGAACTGTTGATGGCTGATCCATTTACGGCGGCGCACGAACTCCTGTTCCATCATGGCGACGTGTGCCGCCGGCCCTCCGAAGGCCGTGGCGCCCAACCGCAAGAAGACGAGTGCCACCTCGGCGAGCGATGGCCCGGAGGATGCCGGCGAGGCAGCGGAATTTGGCGTTACGGAAGACATGAGTAGGATGCAATACAGGATAACGTGGAGGCACGATTTGTCCAGCGCATGTCTGTGTTGCCGGGGCAAGGCACTTGGTTTATGATGAGAGGGGTAGCTGGAATCCATGTTGACCTGCGGAGATCGTACAGGCTGGCGTCGCTCATGGAACATGCCCCCGTCAACAAACGCACGCAACTCTTACGGCCCGGTTTGGCGATCATCATCGCTGCCGTAGGGCTGATGGGCACGGCCGTCTTGGGACCGTGGTGCGGGTGTTTGACGGCCGTGGCTACAGTCATTCTGGTCGCACAATCCGTAGACATGTTCTTCGCCCGGCAAGCGTCGGCCGATGGCCATGCGCCTTCGGCCGCTTGGAAGCTACCGTGGCTGCACTTCCAGTTCCGGCTGCAAACGCTGCTCTTGACCGTGACGATGGCCGCGGTTTTTCTCGGCCTAAGCAGGTGGAACCGACTTTACTATTGTAATGTCGCCTTCGACGGGTACATCTATGGATTTCCCTTTCGTTGCCTCAACGTACCGAATTTCTACCACGATCCAGCGATCGACTTCCTGTCCTTGGCCGCCGACATCGCGATAGGCGTAGCGCTGGTTGTTGGAATAACCCTCGAAGCGAGGCATTTTGGCAGCCGCGGCGGCAAGCAAAATGACGGGGGCACGGCAGGACCGCAATCCGAAACGCCGAAGCCAAGACTGCGCTGGTATCAATACACCTTGGGGTCGTTGTTGCTGGTCATGCTCGCGATCAGCATCGGCTTGAGTTGTTGGATCGCCGCCAAGACGCACCGGGAGAGGATGCGAATTGTCGCCGCATTGAAGTCACCGACGCAGATCGAGTTCGTCGAAACGCCGCTCTCTGACGTCGTCGACTATCTGCAGGATTTACACCACATTGAAATCCGCGTTGACAAAGAGGCCCTGCGGCAGGCGGGAATCAGCGAGTCGACGGAGATTACCTACAATGTCAAAGGCGTCTCCCTCCAATCCGGCTTGCGTTTGGTGCTCCAACCGCTGGACTTGGGCTATATGATCCGCGGCAAGGTCCTGCTGATTACGACTGCCCGGAAGGCCGCGGTTACTGACATTAATGAGCCCGACTTCAAGACGCTCGGGATGATCGTCAACGAAGAGCGAATTGCCGAGGCCCTGAAATCGCCGACGCAAATCGAGTTCACGGAAACGCCGCTCAAGGACGTCCTTGACTACCTGAAAGACTTGCACCATATCGAAATCCAACTCGATGAAAAGGCCCTACGGGAGGCAGGGATCAGCGAGTCGACGGAGATTACCCACAATGTCAATGGCGTTCCCCTCCATTCCGGCTTGCGCTCGATACTCTGGCCAAGGGGCCTGGACTGTTTCATCCACAATGAGGTCCTCTTCGTCACAACGTCCCGGGAGGCCGCGGTCTTGAATCCGGCGCCACCGAATTTCAAATCTCTGGACCCGATCGCCAACGAGAAGCAGATTGCCGACGTTCTGGCGTCGCCGGCGCCAGACGGTCTTGGCGATATGCGGCTGCAGGCTGCCATCGAACATATTGCCGAGCGGTACAAGATCGCGGTCGCGTTCGATCCCAGCGCGTGGAAGCAGGCGGAGACCGACACCTGGGGCGCCCCGCAAGCCCACTCGACGCCGGTCTCGGTGCAATCCGCTCTCGCGCCCCGGCTCAACCGTCTCGGTCTCCAACTCGAAATCCGCGACGAGGTGTTGCTGGTCACGCCGAAGAACAAGGACGCGACTCCAGACAGGAATCGGCCGAAGCACGATGGGAATTGATTCGCCGATCTCCAGGCCCATCGGCTCTTGGAGGGATTCTTGACACCTGTCGCATAACCGCTAGAATGGGGGAAGATAGCCTAAGGAGTTCGTGAAGAGGAGCGACAGACCATGACCGATACGACGACCAAAAAGCCTCTGCGCGTCTCGACCGATAGCACGGCTGGGCCGTACATCAGGCCGCCTTTCACCCAACTTGACGAAGTCCGGCAGCTTCTCGACAGCCGGCACATCGGCTATTCGGTTGAGGACAACATTATCTCGTTCAACGGGGGGCCGGAAATGGCCTTCATTTACTTGGGCCACGAGGGTGATGCGGCTGCCGTTCAGACAATCTTGGACGGCGTCTGCTAAGTCCTCCCATGAAAATCGAAACCGACGCCAAACTCCTCACGATCTACGTCAACAGCACCGATCAATGGCACGGGCAGCCGCTCTATGCGGCCATCGTCGGCCTCTGCAAGGACCGGGGCATCGCCGGCGCGACCGCGGTGCGGGCCGTGGAAGGATACGGCGGCAGCGGCCGCATCCATACGGCGCGACTCCTGGAACTCTCCGAAAACCTGCCCGTGCGGATCGAAATCATCGACATCGCCGAGCGGATCGATCCGCTCCTGGCCGCCCTGGACCCGATGATCGGCGAGGGCCTCTTGACCATCGCGGATGTCCACGTCCGCCGCTACCTCCGCGAGCCGAAGAAGCAGTAATCGACTATGCCTCCCCGAGTCGCATCGCCCGCCCCCCGCAGCCGTCGTCCCGCGCAGCCCATGTCGCGCGCGGCGAACTGGTTCGTCGCCCTGGCTGCCCTGGCGCTAATCGCAGCCTCGCTGGGCAGCTATTTTTACCACCGCCGGCAGTTGGACTCCATCGCTGCCCGGCACTTGCGGCTGGTGGTCAGCGGATCGGGCCAACTGCAGGCGGGCATGCCCAGCGTTTACAATCTCGTCACCACCACGGTTACGGGTGAACCCTGGACGACCCCCGTGGAATGGTCGCTTGCCACGCCCGACGGCAGGCGGCTGGTAGACCACATGGTGACCACCGATGACCAGGGCCGGCTGACCATGACCGTGCCGGCCGACATGGATCTTCCCACGCGGTCGCACGGGCCGGCCCAACTGACGGTCACCGCTGGCCGCAGCGACAATCCGCCCAGTGTAACGCTGCCGCTGCCCATCCGTCCGGCACGTTACCTCACCCGGCTCTGGCTCGACCGCCGCAGATACCGGGCCGGCGAGACGGTCTACTATCGCTCGCTGACCGTGTCGCGCTACAGCCTGGCCGCTTGCCCCACGCTGCCCGTGGAGTTCGAGATCCTCGATTCCAACGCCGCGCCGCTGCCAGGCTCGCGGTTGGATGGTCTCACCAACCACGGCGTGGGCAACGGTTCGTTCCACCTGGACGAGTCGTTGACCGCCGGCGCTTACGCGTTGGTCGCGCGAGGGCTCGATAATATCTTTCCCGAAGAACGACTGGCCTTTGAAGTGCTCCCCGACGCCCCGACGCCCGCTCCCACCGCGGCGACAAAGGCTGAAGCCGTACCCGTCTCCAAGCTGCCGCCCGGCATGCACGTCGAGTTCTATCCCGAGGGCGGGCGCTTGGCGGCGGGAATCGAGAACCGCGTCTATTTCGCCGCCCGCGACGAGAAAGGCCAGCCGCTGGAGATCCACGGCAGCCTTCTGGACAGCAAGGGCGCGAACGTGGTGCAGGTCGACGCTACCCGCGGCGGCAGGGGCGTGTTCAGCATTGTGCCCAAGGCCGCGGAAACCTATCGCTTGACGATTGCCAGCCCGGCCGGCGCCGGCCCGCCGCCGCTGCTGCCGCCGGCCTCGGCGGACCAGAAGGTCGCGATTTCGACCGACCGGGGCGTCTTTGCCCCCGGCGCACCGCTGGAACTCCAGCTTCGCGCGGCAAAGGAACGGTTGCCGCTGGTGGTCGGGGCCTTCATGCGCGGCATGCTCGTAGGCCAGCAGATGCTCGTCACCGCGCCGGGCGACCGGACGAAGGCCGCCGTGGTCTCAATCCCCTTGGACGAGCAGGCGGCGGGGGTGATCCGCTTGATCGTGTACGACTATACGAAGAATCCGCCCCAGGCGATTGCCGAGCGGGACGTTTATCGGCGGCCGCGAGGGCTGACAATCCGCGCGGCGGACGGCAAGCGGCCAGCCGGCGAACTGGCGCTCTCGATCCAGGGCGAGAAAGGGCGGCCCGTGGCTGCCGCCTTGGCAGTGACGGTGATCGAAGCCGGCAAGGGCAAGTCGCCGCAAGCGGGCCGTCTGCGGCAGGACCTGTTGCACGCGTTGCTCTGGGACGGTGACCTCGACAGTCCGGCCACCCTGGAGAATTTCGATTTGCACCTGGCCGAGGGCGACACCGAGACGACGGCGGCACTCGACCTTGCGCTGGGCTGCCAGCGGCCGCACGATGTCGGAAATGTGCGCGACGGCAAGCGTTCCCAAAAGGTAGAGGCCCTGGCGTCGCCCGTGCTCTTCGACAACCTGAGCGACTTGCGGCAACAATACGAAGCGACGTTGAGCGATTATCGGGCCAAGCGAACGTACGTCGTCAACGCCTTGATCATGCTCAGTTTTTTTGGCGGCCTGGCCTTGGCGTTGTTGGTGACCATGCTGGCTCTGATGCGGATTGTCTGGGGGAGCCAACTCTGGCTGCCGACGGTCGTGGCCATGGTCTGTTGCGCGGTGGTCACGGCGGTTTCGAACGAGCCAAGCCGCATGAAGCCCGTGGAAGCCACCGCCGTCGAGTTCGCCCCTTGCCTGCCGAGCGCCGAGGCCGAGGGAGGCCGCGGCGATGCGGCTGGCGCCGCGACGAAACCGGCCGAAAGCAAGCTGCAACGCCTGGCCGAGCGGTTGAATCGGGAGGCCGATCCCGAAGAGCTGAAGTCCGACCGGTTCGTCGTGCGGCAGTATGTCTCGCCCGGCGGCGACGGTTCCGGCGATGGCCGGGCCGGCGGCCGGCCGCTGGCCTGGTATCCGCTCTTGGTTGCCGGACCCGACGGCCGGGTGACTTTGCCCGGCCTCGCGCCCGTTGCCGGCAAGACGCTACGCTTGCTCATCGACGCTCAGAGCAACGGCCGGCTCGAGTCGTGCGAGTTACCGTTGCGCTAACGATAAAATTGAACCCTCCCTGGCTTAGATTTTCCATCGCCATGCGGGGGCCTTTGCGCCGCGGGAACTTGCGGTTATACAAGAATATCAGAAGACTACCACCCTAGCGAAAGGAGACACACTTGGCCAAGCCCACGACGGATAAGATCGACTCGGACGTATATCGCACACGGCTTCTCGATCTTCGCGCCCGCCTCTGCGGCGAAATGGGGCGGATGGCCGACGCGGCCTTGGGACAAGGCCGGTCGGAAACCAGCAGCGTGCCGATGCACTTGGCCGACCTGGGCAGCGACAACTTCGAGCAAGAGCTTACCCTGAGCCTGGTCGGCAGCGAGAAGGACGCGCTGGACAAGATCGAGTTCGCCTTGGAACGGATTGCCGAGGGCAGCTACGGTAAGTGCGAGGATTGCGGCAAGAAAATTCCCGAGTCGCGGCTGGAGGCCATACCCTACACGTCGGTGTGCGTGCAGTGCGCGGCGACCCACGAGCAGCGGAACAGCGGCGAGGAATAGCGGCAGTGAAATCCGTTACTTCCGGCCCGTCGGCAGCATGATATGAGACTCTGCTAAATTATTAAGCGATTGTCGCGTCGACGGCCAGGAGACGGGTGAAAACTGCTACGCCGAATGGCAGAGTGATTCGTAGCAGCTTTCCTGTCCATTTTCTGCCTCGCACTCGCAGTCGGCACGCAGTACTAGGCGCAAGGTTTCGGAACTGGCCGGGGCGAAATTTGCCGCTACGTGAACCAAGTGCCATCGTTGGGTGTCTTATTAGCGCCGCCGTCTTTCCCTTCACGTAGTAACCCTGCTTTCTGCCCCCTCCCTAGATGAATCACGTTTGCCTTGACCATAACGTCATCACGCTAATCGTGAAGGACCCGACGCATAGCCTGCTGCCTGTGCTCGAAAAGGCAAAACTCAAGGGGTACCGATTCCCTTACAGCCCGGCGCATATCGAGGAAATTGCGGTAATCTATCGGGAAGTGTCGGACTTTGCCAAGGCAGACGGCTATGTCACCGAACATCTTAAGTGTCTTTCGTCAGTGACCGATGAGCTTGGGTATCTGCCCGCCGAAGTCGCTGGGAGCCCGCGCCAACGCAGATGCCAGATATGATCGTCGACTACTACGTCCGCGAGCGGTTGGAGCCGCAGCTTGCCTACGCAACGCAACGGGCACGCAGCAACGCATCCTTGGAGCGATCAACCTTGTTGGTTGGTCCCAGCTTCTTTCTCTTCAGCGTGCTGGCTGCGTTTGGGCACTTCACCTACGAGGCCATGAACGAGTTGCGCGACAAGCCTGAGGCCATTGGGCTGATCCTCATTTTCTTGGCAGCCGCCTTACCGGCAGTCGGCGCGGGCGTCCGTATTTTGCGGGGCGCTTACGAATTTGCCAGAAACTATTCCCGGTTCCACAGTGTTGCAACGGGTCTATCGCACATTTCCGAACGGCTTCGGCAGGGTGCTGATTCGAGCGTAATTTCGGCTCTGCTGAAGCAATCGGAGCAGGTTCTTGCCGCAGAACATCGGGAATGGCTACGGTTGATGATGGAAGCGGAGTGGTTCGGGTAACCTTCGTTCACCGGTCGGGAGATAAATCGTGGGAGTCGGGACGTGGGGCCAGCCGGGCAGTTTCCACTTCGCCAAGCACGATGGAATCTGCCGACGCAACCCGGATACCGGCGGCACGTGACCATGTGCAACAAATCGGGTATAGTACGGTGATTCAGAGACGACCCAGTATTTAATCCCTTGCCGCCAGACCGCCATGCCGCTTGGAATCCGCCCCATCAATGATTTCGCCTTCAAAAAGACCTTCGGAACCGCGGAGAACCGCGTGGCCTTGATCAGTTTGCTAAACGCGATTCTCCAGCCGACGTCGCCGCTCGTCGAGGTTACCCTGGAAAACCCCTACAACCTTAAGGATTTCGAGGAGGACAAGCTGTCGATTCTCGACGTCAAGGCGGTCGATCGCGCGGGGGCGATCTATGACATCGAGATGCAGTTGGCGATTTTCGAGGGCCTGGTGCAGCGCATCGTCTTTTACGGTTGCGAACTCTACGCGGGCCAGCTTAAGGCCGGAGAGGGTTACGCGGGCCTGCATCCCGTCTCTTCGATCTGCCTGCTGAACGGCATTCTTTGGCCGGACGCCACCCGGGTCCACCATGCCTTTCGCCTGGCCGACGCCCAATCGGGGCGGATTTTGGCGGGAACGCTGGAGATTCACACGCTGGAACTGGGAAGGTATAATCTAAGAGAGTCTGAACTGGCCACGGCCGGTACGTTGGACTGCTGGCTGTACTGGCTTTTGCATGCCCACGAGTACGAGTCCGCGGCCCTGCTGGATTTGCTGCCGCAGCCGGCCATACGGCAGGCCACGGAAACGCTTGCCCGGATTGCAGAAATAACGGAGGACAAAGCGATGTACGACGCACGAGAAAAAGCGATTCGCGATCGGCAATGGCAACTCAACGCCGCCTTTCGCGAAGGCCAGCGCGAAGGCGAGATCAAGGGTGAGATCAATGACAGAATCGAGAGGATACAATCGCTTCAAGGCATCCTCCGCGTTCCCGTCAGCGATGAGCAGGAGCTGCGCGCGATGACCGTCGAGCAGCTTCAGTCGCTCACGCACAGCTTGCAGGAGGATATCCGCAACCGCCTGTCGCCGTAAGCCGCGGGGTGGCTTGAAGGGTAAGAGACGCCATCCACCAAGTCTGGATACCATAACTACGCGCGCGGCACGTCAGGGCAGCACGATTTCCGTATCGGGCGCGAAGACGAGCGTCTTGCCGCTGATCTGTAGCGCCACAGTCACTTTTTGGCGGGTGCGGCGCACCTCCAGATCAAAGTCGCGGCCGAAGGCCTTCACATGCCGCAGACACATGCCGGGCCAAGCCCGCGGAAGACGCGGGTTGCACCAGGACGAAAGAGCGAACGGCAAATCTCCAGCGGACCGCCGGGCTGATGTTGAATGCCCAGCCGCCCGTCGAAGGTGATGCGTGCCAGTCGTCCGGGCGTAACCGCCCGGCCGTCGGCGCGAAGTTGCGGCTGCACGTCGGCGGCGTAGGTCCGCCGCAGGTAACCGCGCACCTCGCGCGGCCTGGTGCGCAGCATGGGCCAGATCACCTCGCGGCGGAGTTTCAGGTTCCCGTTGGCGTCGGCGCCATAGTGGACGATGAAAGAGACCTTCTGCCCGCTCATCTCCAGGTGGTCGTCGTGCGGGAGGCGGCGGTCGGCGGCCACGTCCCAGACGATGCCGCGCGGCTCGCCTAGGCGCCAGCGATCGATGCCCGCGGGGCCTGCCGCCGCATCAGCGGTTTGCGCCGCTTCCGCGGGCGTGGCCATGGCAAAGGCAACCACAGCCAGGCAAGCCCACAGATGCACGATCGTCATTGAGCATGGCTCCTTTTGGGCTGAAGATGTTATTTCTGCGGCAGCGGCAACAAGTGGGGTACGCGGTCCTTATAGGCGGGCAAGGCGGGACCGTCGCCCTCGCTGCGATCGAGATAATAATAGGCCACGCTGGAGTAGTGGTTGCGCAGCGGATGGCGATCGTCGTTCGGGCCGTTCGCGCCGTGCTCGATCGTCAGCCGCAAGGACTTGGTGAAGGGAACCGGATCGAGAATGTGCCAGCGGTAGCAGGTGTTGAGGATGCCGCGCTTCTCGCCGCCCTTCTCAGGATTCGTGTAGAGCGGCACGCCGTTGTACGGGTTCGAGAAGGCGTGCTGGAAGTCCCACGCGCCGCAGAAGTAATCTTCGCTGCCGGTGCCCTCGATGGTCGGCTTCGCCGCGCCGTCGACGTAGAACTTGTCGTTCCCTTCGCCCCACCAACCGTCGCTATTGGCCATCACGCTCAGGAACGTGCCCACGAAATGCCCTTGGCCGACCGTCTCCAGGATCGGATAGTCGCGGCCCTTGGGCACGGGGAATGCCTGCCGGTACTGCGTGTGGAAGTAGCGGACGTCCGCTGCTGGTTCGTCGTCCAGGCGGTAGTCGATATTGAAGTAGCAACTGGACACCGGCTTGCTGCCTTCGTTGGTCATGGTCAGCCGGGCGCCCTTGGCAAAGGGCATCGGCCAGTAGCAGTTCATCGCCTTGACTCCGCCGATGGCGATGGGCGCGCTATGGAACTCGACGTAGCGGCCGAAACCCAGGCCGAAAAAGTCGCCCAGCGGCGATTCCACCGCCGGCTTCTCGGCCCCGTCCCAGTAGATGCGGAAGACCAGTTCGCGGAGATGGTCCTCCGACTGGCCGGCGATCGTGAACCAGACGTGCGTAATCCGCCCGTGTCCCGCGATTTTTCCGAGTTCCAGCGTCGCGCCCGGCGCGATCGGACGGGAGTCGCCATTCTGGAAGCGGGGATCCGTACTGGAAATCCGCAGGGCACGGAACTTCTTGGGCTGGGCCAGGTCTTCGGGGACCTGGGCGCTCAGCGGCGCGGCGGTGGCCGAAAGGAGAAACAGCAAAGCAGCCAGTGTCAGGTGAGTTCGCATCATGGGGTTTTTCTTTCTTGTGCTGGGTTCGGTCTGGCGGGCCCTTTGCCCGCCCACAGAGAGACTGAGTGTACCATGCCGAGGGCTATTGTTCAAATCGCCGCGGAATTTTTCAAGAGCGTTCGGAAGAAATGAACGGGGTGGCCGGGGGATCGCCGACCATGAGTACATGGTGCCCGAATGCCCCAGCCACCCTCGACAACGCAGCACTTCGTCATTTTTTCGTTTACATTCAAGAAGCTGCATCCCCGTTTCGACTCCGGCGGATGTCCCTCAGTTCCTCTTCCGGCATCGCGCTCTTCAGGAAGGCATCCCAGTCGCCGATCATCGCCGGCAACGGAGCGACCTTGACCAACTGGTCGTTCTTTGTCCTATCCTGCCCTCCTATCCTGCCTTCTTGCTAACCCCCTGCTCCTCGACTACAATCGGGGACCGTGAGGGCAATTGAAATTTCTTACCCTGAGCCTAACAATCAATTCTCCGCCACCCGCGCAGCGCTCAGTACGCACGGCGCACACAAACGAGTTCTTAGCAATGCAAGAACAAATTCTTGGCAACCGAGATTCCGGTTTAGCGATTTTCAGTCTGATGCTGGCCATGGCGTGGGCAGGCGAGAGGCTGCCGGCACAGCCGGCGGCCGCTGCCGCCACACCGGCGGCCCAACAACAAAACGTGTTCCCGGATGGCGACTTCGACAAGGCCAACGCCCGCGGCCAGATGCCCGTGTGGTGGGGCATCAGCGGCAATGCCAGCATCGTCACAGCCGACAATGGACACAAGGCGCTGCGCGTTACCAACGACAACATCGCGGCCGGGGGAGGCCCGATCTACCACTTCTCCCTGAACCCCAAGTGGACCGCTGTCACCGTGATGGCGCTCGTGAAGACCACTCATCTCAAAGTCGCCAACAAGGACTACGCGGGTGCGGACATTGAGTTCCACCTGGTGGCCAGCCAGGGGATGGTCGGCAAAGGCGTCCTCCAACTCAAGCAGGACTCGGATTGGAAAGAACTCAGCACCCACATGCAGATTCCCGAGAATGTGACGGCGATAGAAATCCTGCCCAGCCTGTGGGAGGCCACGGGCACCATGGAGGTAGAGAATATTCGCATTTTGGCGGAGAGCACGATAGTCCATGTGCCGCCGAAGGATGCCGTGCTGCCCGTTTCGGAGCACCTCACCTGGGGCCAGGAGCCTATCGAGGCCTCCAGCAGCAAACGTGGCGAGATCTGCCTCAACGGCATCTGGCAATTTGTGCCGATGCTGGACCCGGCGGAAACCGCGCCCTCCGGCGGATTGGCTTACATGCACGTGCCGGGTTCGTGGCGAGCGCACGAAGGGTTGCCCAGCTTGGCGTCCCGTGCGGCCCAGGGCCCGGCTTGGCGGCGATTCGGTAACGGCGAAGGCACCTGGTGCGCCTGGTATGTGCGCAAGATCAAACTGCCGCAGGCCTGGGCGGGCCGAGCCGTGCTGCTCTCCCTGCAACGGGTCAGCACCGATGCGATCGTCTATGTCAATGGCAAGAAATGCGGCGCGATCACCTGGCCCTCGGGCGAAATCGATCTGACCAGCGCCGCGACCCCCGGCGGTGAGGATACGCTGTGGATTCAAGTGATGGCCTCGCGTCGCGGGCCGGCTTCCGCCGCCCTGAATTCCAGCCGGGTGGACCTCATCGATTTATACGGTCAGAACGGCGGCCAGGTGGAGAGCACCCGTGTGGACACGAAAGGCTTGGTCGGGGATGTGCTGCTGTGCAGCCGGCCGCAAGGCGCGCACATCAGCGACGTGTTCATCCAGCCCTCGACACGGCAGAAGCAGTTGAAGGTCGAGGTGGAACTGAGCGGCGCGGCCGCGGGCCCGGCGCACTTCATCGCCCACTTGATGGACGAGCAGGGCAAAGAGGAGAAGACCTTTGAGGCCGACGCCAGCGTGCCCGAAAGCGCGCCGCAAAAGGTGACGCTTTCCTGGCCGTGGGCCAATCCGCGTCTATGGGATGTCCAGCAGCCCAATCTCTACACACTGAAGCTGGAGGCCAAAGGCGGCGGGCTCAACGATGAGTTTGCCCAGAGCTTCGGCTTCCGCGAGTTCTGGATCGAGGGGCGCAACTTCTTCATGAACGGCACCGAAATGCATTTGCGGCCAACCGGCGCCGCGCTGGAAGGCGCCGCCGGTGACTCGCGCTTCCTCATCGGCAATAGCATCAAAGGCTTCCTGTACGCCGGATGGAACATGGTATCGCACGGGCCCTATGTGGCGGGGGAGCGTGGGGTGGCGGACTTCCGCGAGATGTGGGCCGACTGCGCCGACCACCTCGGTTTGCTGCAGTTCATTCATCTGCCGAACACTCCCAACAACTGGGACGCGGCCGGTAAAAAGCAATGGCAGGCAGACGTGGCCGCAACGATGCGCCCCTACCGCAATCACCCCTCCGTCGTTCTTTGGGGCACCAACCCCAACCGCTTCGGCATCGGCGGCATGGATTTGGACCCCCGCTACATAGGCCGCCAGCGCGACATTTCCGAGCCCGGGTTCAAGAGGGCCGCCGTCATGGTCCGTGAGGCTATCGCTATGATCAAGCAGCAGGACCCGACGCGCCCGCTGTTCAGTTATTCCGGCGACGTCCTGGGCGACCTCTATAGCATCAACTGCTACCTCAATTTCGAGCCGCTGCAGGAACGGGAGGACTGGCTCTGTGAATGGGCCAAGTCCGGCGATATGCCGCTGCAATGCGTGGAATTTGGCACCCCCTGGAGCGCCTCGCTCATGCGCGGGCGCTGGGGCCAATCCGGCGATACCGAGCCGCTGATGACCGAGTACTGCGCGATCTATTTGGGGCCGGAGGCCTACGCGCTGGAGACGGACCGCTACCGGGGTATGATCGCCAAATCGTTCCGCGGCGGCCAGACGTACTCGGGCTGGCCCCAGGAACCCCTGCTGGTGTACGCCCCCGCGCACCAGAAGCTTCAGGCGCTGTTCATCCGCAACACTTACCGAAGTTGGCGGATGTGGGGCATCAGCGGCGGCATGACTCCCTGGGACACGGGGTGGGGCTGGGACGAATACAACAATAAGCGGCGCAGCGATAAGGCCCCGTTCCCACCGCTCAGCCAGAAACCCCCCACCTTCAAGCCGGGCGACCGCGGCACCTTCCCGCAGACCGGCTTCGACGAGAACCTGATCAAGCCCTACCAGCCAGAGGGCATGCAGATCTTCCCGGCGGGTGAGGCCATGATGGCGGCGGATGGGCCGACGTTGGCCTATATCGCCGGCTCGGCCGAGGCTTTTACGGCCAAGGACCACAGTTTCCTGGTGGGACAAACGGTGCAAAAACAAGTCGCGCTGCTCAACGACACGCGCAGCCAGCGGGACTACACCTATTCGTGGAAGGCGATGCGCGGTAGCACCGAGATCGCCCACGGGCAAGGGCATGGGAAGCTGGCGGCTGGGGAAACGAAACTGACTCCCTTCCAATTCACCGCTCCCAAGGTTACCGGGGCGAAGGCGGACTGCCTGATTACCCTCGATACGACCATCGGCACGGTGAAGCAGACGGACAGTTTCCCCTTCCGCGTCTTCGCCAAGCCCGCGCCGGCAAGGGTGCAGGTGGCGGTCTTCGACCCGCTGGGCAAGACGACCAAAATGCTCCAGGCCATGGGCGTGACGGTCAAGCCGTGGAACGGACAGGGCGCCGCCCCGGCCACGCTGGTCATCGGCCGCGAGGCCTTCTCGGCCAATCAGCCGGCTTTGCCCTTCGACCTGCAAGCGCTGGTCCGCAACGGGGCGCGCGTCATGATCTGCGCGCAAGACCCGGCGTGGTTCGAGCGCTTGGGCTTCCGCGTCGCCGCGCACCTTCCGCGGCGCATCTGCCCGGTCTCGGCGGATAACCCGGTGGTGCAGGGACTGGACGCCGCCGATCTGCGGAACTGGAGCGGCACGAGCACGCTGGTCGAGCCTTACCCGGAAGTCGCCGTGCAGAATCCCCCTTGGCGCTCGCCGGAGCTGGGCTGGCACTGGGGTAACCGGGGCGTGGTGTCCAGCGCGGCGCTGGAGAAACCGCATCTGAGCGGCTGGCGGCCAATTCTGGAAGGTGAGTTTGACCTGGCCTACTCGCCGCTGATGGAACTGGACTACGGCAAGGGCCGCTTGACCCTGTGTACGCTGGACCTGGAAGATCACTACGCCGTTGATCCGGCCGCCGACCTGATCGGGCGGCAGTTGGTCAAGCACGTCGCCTCGGCGCCGCTGGCGCCCAGGGCCGACAATAGTGTAGTCTATGTCGGCGGCGCGGCCGGCGCGGCTTTGCTGGATCGGTTAGGCGTCGCCTACAGCAAGAGCACCCGCCTTGCGCCGGAAACGAAACTGCTCATTGTCGGCGTGGACGGCCAGGTGAATCTGGGCAAGGCGCGGGCGCTGTGCGCGGCCGGCGGGCAGGCGATCTTCCTGGCCCGCCAGGACGCAGCCGGTCCGCTGGGCGTGACCCTGGAGAAGGTTTCCGGTTTCCACGGTTCCCTCAATCCGCCCACCTGGCCGGAGGCCCGCGGCCTGAGCGCCTCAGACCTGCGCTGGCGGGCGGACGGCGATGCCTGGGTGGTCAAGGATACTCCGCTCGCAGGGTGTATGCTGCACGTGGGCGCGAACGGTCTCTTGGGCCGAGTCTCGTTCGGGTCAGGCGGCGGCGCGGCGTTGATCTGCCAGATCGACCCGGCGGCCTTCAACGCGGACAAGCAGACCTATTTCCGTTTGACGCGCTGGCGGCAGACGCGCAGCCTCGCGCAGCTCCTGGCCAACTGCGGCGCGAGCTTCAAAGCCGACCAGGACGTTTTCCTGGCGCCGAGGGCGGCTCCCATGGCAGCTCTCTACCACCCGGACTACCGCGGCTTCGTCCCCGGCGCCTCGAACCAGAAAACGGAGGCCTTCAACCTCAGCGACAACCCGTACCGGTTCTTCCGCTGGTAGGACCAGGATGTCGAAGTTCTGCATAGAGTACTTCCATGAAGAAACTCCCGCGATCCTTCTACGACCGCGACACCATCCGCGTAGCGCAGGAAATACTTGGCATGCATCTCGTGCATCGCAACGGAAATATCGAACGCATCGGAAGGATCGTGGAGACGGAGGCATATTTGGGAGAGCACGATCTTGCCGCGCACTCGGCGAAGGGAAGAACACCGCGAACGGAAATCATGTTCGGGCCGCCGGGCCATGCCTACGTGTACCTGATTTACGGCATGTATCACTGCCTGAATATCGTGACGGAGAAAGAAGGCCACGCGTCCGCCGTACTGATCCGCGCACTGGAGCCGATACAAAATTGTGACGGAAGAACAAGCGGTCCGGGGCTGCTTTGTAATGCCATGCACATCACGAAAGCATGCAACGGGCAGGATCTGCTGAGCGATGAACTATTCCTCATAGAACCCTTTCCCAAGCCAATCCTTCGGCAGAATCAGGATAAAATCTTTATAGCCAAGCGCCCAAGAGTCGGCGTTGATTACGCGCGGCATTGGGCGAAGCGATTGCTACGGTTCTCCATCAGGGGAAATGCGTGGGTATCCAGGAAATGACAGATGCAAAAAAACGGCGGGCGCCGTTTCCGGTACCCGCCGCTCTGTGGAACATCGCCTACACCAAGAACGCCCGCCTTGCGCCGGAGACAAAAGTGCTCATTGTCGGCGTGGACGGCCAGGTGACTCTTGAACCCCGTTTCTGCCTCCGGCAAAAGCTCAGATTTCAGCGTCGTCGGCGTAGGGGAAGACCATGATGTTGGCCAAACCTTCAACCTTACCGAGGGCGGACTGCAGTTCGTCGATGCGGTTCGGGTCTCGCAGCAATACGTGGTAGGCCATTTGAACACCACCGTCGTTTGCGCGTTGCTCGTTGATTAGTCGCGCTTTCTTGGCATGGCAGCCTATTAACATCTTGAGCTTCCGACTGGTAGCTGCCATATCGCCGCCAACGCGGAGTGTGACCACCGTGTCATAGCGGAGCCGAGTGCCGAAAGAAACCAATCGCAAATAGAGGAAAGCTGCACCGATACCCAACGCGCCGAGTAGGGCGGTCGAAAACCGCATCGTGCCCACGGCCATCCCTTCCATGACTGCCCAGAGAATGAACACGGTGTGACGTATATCCTTGAGGACGTTGCGGAAGCGAACCACGCCGAAAACCGTCGCCAGGCCCAAACCGATCAACAAGTTCCTGGACGTCACAACCATCGTCACCGCGACGATCACGGGTATCGCCGCAATCGAGGCCACCAAAGTCCGCGCGTAGGAAACCGCCTCGTGCGACCACATGAAGACGAAACCGACAAACCCCCCTATCGCCGACGCAAACAGCATGATAAAAACAATCATCGACGTGCCGCCCTCAAAGGTAGGCCCGTAATCGCTGTTCAACAGGATCGAAATCCAGTCGTTGTTCATCAGGATTGGTCTCTTCTTACCAGCAGCGCCGTTCAGCCAAATTCCCCTCTTCTATGATAATCGTCCAAGATGAGCATGACAAGAAGAAAACACGCTTGAGGATCTTGCATACCGCGGTCATAATGACTTGAGATTCTGCTTCGCTTTCCGTTACTACCGCTTCGATTTGGCAGTCGGTCATAGGCCAGGCCCAGAGGTTCACTTGCTCTTTTGGCGGTACCCACCGCACCAAGCCATGATCCTCCAGTCACACGGTCCTTCCCCTTGCATTCATCCGCGGCGAGCGCGGCACGGCGGGCAGCTTGATCGAGCACCGTGGCAGCATTTCTGCCATCGAGCTGCGTGCCCGCTCCTGTCAGTGCCTGTCCAGAAACAACTCCGCGTTTTGGCTGAATCTGCCCTCAACCCCTGCCCCTCTCCCGCGTACGGGAGAGGGGAGTTGCTCCTGGACAGGTACTTACTATGAGTTGTTCGCATGCCGAGGTAATAGCGATGCCTGCAAACGGGGCATTAGCCCCAACCAAAAATAACCTACATGGGTGGTTTTTTCGTCTTCGATGGAGTGTTTTTGAAAAACCGCCAACAAACTGCTTGACCGGGATGCAGATTTGATTAGATTGAGTGTATGCCCCGACCACGATTGGTTGGTGCTTCACCTACACTTTGAGGCAGCGTAGCGACCGCTCTACCTGATGTCCCGCTTTCGAGGACGCTTGTATTACTCACGGTTTGCGCCCCATGTACATCCGGCCTGAAGAACAGCCACGCCCCTGAAGCGCGTGTCTCGCTGTTTTCGTGGCCCTCTTGACGGCTCCCATGCGGTTGGAGCCTCTTCTCCCTTGCTTCTTGCAGGCGGCAATCCCTCCCGGCTCTTGGGCCTGGACGGATTCTCGCTTGGGAAAACGTGATCTCGCGTGTAATGGGTGCGAAGACATCGCATTGAATGTCGGAGGTGAATCGTGGGGAAGCCAAGTATCTCGTTGTTGAGGCAAATCACCATGGCCTTTGGCCAAGGCGTGGCTTTATGGCTTGTGGCTTTCGTGGGGGAGTGCCCGCTCTGGGCACAAACGCCGGGTTATGTCCTGGTCAATACGATCGGTAGCGAGGGCAGCGGCAACAGCCAGTTCAATTCGCCCCGCCGAGTCGCCGTTGGTGCCTTGGGCGACGTGTGGGTGGCCGATCAAGGCAACAACCGCCTCGAGGAGTTCGACCCCAACGGCAACTTCTTGCAGACCCTGGGCTCCTTCGGCAGTGCCGCCGGGCAGTTCAGTGGTCCCCAGGGCGTGACCGTCGACTCGGTCGGCAACATCTGGGTCGCGGATTCGGGGAACAACCGGGTGCAGGAGTTCAACTCCAGCGGCGTCTTCCTGCAAATGTTCGGCTCCTACGGCAGCGGCAGCGGACAGATCAACGATGCACAGGCCATAGCGGTCGACCGCTCGGGCAACGTATGGATCAACGACTGGTGGAACGACCGCGTCGACGAGTTCTCCGGCAGGGGCGTCTTCCTGCAATCCTTCGGCTCAAACGGGAGCGGCAACGGGCAATTCGCTTGGATGGGAGGGCTGACGACGAGCCTCGCGGGGAATGTCTTTGTCGCCGACGCGCAGAACAATCGCGTCCAGGAATTCAACAGCAGCGGCGTCTATCTGCAGACGATCGGGGCGGGGCAGTTGTCGTTCCCCAACGACGTCGCCTTCGACCCGCAGGGAAACCTATGGGTCGCCAGCACGTCGGGCGACGCGCTGGTCGAGTTCAACAGCGGGGGAACCTATCTCGGCCAGATGGCCTTGTCGTACTCGCCCATGAGCCTGGCCTTTGGACCGTCGGGTACCCTCTGGGTCGTCGACCAAAATGACAATCATCTGTTGGAGTACAGCCCGGTTTCATCGCCTTCGGCTTGGAATGTCGACGCGAGCGGCAAGTGGTCCGCCGCCGGCAACTGGATCAGCGGCCTGCCGAACGGAGTCAATGCCTCGGTGCTGTTCGGCGCATTGATCACCGCGCCCAGGACGGTTACCGTCGATATGGCCGTCACCGCCGGCACGCTGACGTTCAATAGCGTGGCGAAGTATACGCTCGCCGGGCCCCAGACCATCACGCTGCAGAGCTCTGCCGGCGACGCCGCCCTCAACGTTGTCTACGGGACTCACGAGATTTCCGCGAACCTGGTCCTGGCAGCCAATACGGACGTGACCGTGACGAACCCTACCGACCAGTTGACGCTCAGCGGCGGCATCAGCGGCCCGGGATTCGGGCTGAACGTGTACGGGGCAGGGACGCTCGTGCTGGCCAACAGCAATACCTTCGGCGGTGCGACGAAGATCAGCAGCGGCACCTTGCAACTGGCCCATCCGCTGGCCGTGCAGAACAGCACTGTCAATCTGGCCGGCGGCGCCCTGGCTTTTGCCGCGGGAAACACCAGCCCGGTTCTGGGCGGCTTGGCCGGCAACGGCAACCTTGCCCTGGCGACCGTCGCCTCCGAGGCCGTTACGCTCAACATGGGCGGCAACGGGCAGAGCACGAGTTATAGCGGCATCTTGAGCGGAGCGGGCGGACTGGTCAAGCAGGGCCTGGGCACCTTGACCGTCAACTCCCAAAGTATTTATGGCGGTCCGACCACCGTCGCCGGCGGCGTGTTGATGCTCCAGTCGCCCCCTGCCGGCAGCATCGGCATCCATTTTATCGGCAACGGCTCCTCGTTCCTCGGCACCGGGGGCGTGGTGCCCATCAGCAACTGGAACAACGAGTCGGGCTACGCTTTCAGCGGCAGTCTGTTGGCGGCGAGCAACGGCGCCAATAGCGGCGCGAGCTTCTCGCTTGCCGGCGCCAACAGCGTCTGGGCGACGGGCAGCGCCAACCAGTTGCTCAACGGCTACGCCGCCAGCGCCTTCAATCCCATGACCTTGACCCTCAGCGGCATCCCTTACGCGCGGTACAGCATGTATGTTTACGTCGGCGATTCCTCCGTGGGGAACCAGGAAAGCGCCACCATCAACGGCACAACGTATTACTACGCCACGGAGGGCGGCACGCCGATCACCTACGCGGCGATCACCAATACCACCTCGGCGAGCTACCAGCCGGGTAACTACATCGAGGTCGACGGGCTGAGCGGCGCCAGCCAAACGGTGAAGATGGTGGGAACCACGCAAGCCTATGCCGGGCTTTGCAGCGTGGAGATTGTGAACACTGCTGCGGCCGCTGGCGGCGTGAACTTCTTGCCCAGCACCACGGCCTTGTCGATCGCCAGCGGCGGCACGCTGGACCTTTGCGGCAATAACCAGCAGGTTGCCTCGCTTTCCGACGCCGGGTTCGGCAAGGGTGGAAACGTGATCAACAGCTTCACGGGCAGCACGTCGGGCCTGACGATCAGCCCCAGCGGCGGTTCGACCACATTCAGTGGGATGATCCAAGGCGGCGGCGCGTTGGGTGCGATCAGTCTCGCGATGAGCGGTAACGGCACGCAAGTGCTCAGCGGCAGCAACACCTATACCGGCCCGACGACGATCAACCAAGGCACGCTCCTCGTCAACGGTTCGCTCGCCAGCCCGGTGACGGTCAACAGCGGCGGCATGCTCGGCGGCTCGGGCAGGCTCACCAACGTGACCGTGGCCTCCGGCGGGTCGTTGTCGCCGGGCGCTGCCCCGAGCCCGATGAACGTCAGTGGCAGCCTCTCCCTGCTTTCGGGTGCGAAGATGGACTACGCCCTCGATACGCCGGCGGATAGCGACGAGGTTTACATGCCCTCGGGGCCGTTGGTGCTCAGCGGCCAGCAGTTCGCTGATTTCAACTTCACGTGGTCGGCCAACGTCGCACCGGGCACTTACATGCTCATCGACGCCCAATCGATCACCGGCAGCCTGGGCACCAGCACCAGCGGCACGATCGACGGCCTGCCGGCCAACATCGCCGTCCAAGGCGACGACGTGGTGCTCAATGTCGTGCCGGAACCATCGACGCTGACGCTGCTTGCTGCCGGTTTAATTGGCCTGGTCGGTTATGGCTTGCAACGGCGACGACCAGCACGGCGGGCAGCCTGATATTGCCTTCTGCGCAAGCGGCTCCAACTCTGCCAACGGCAAAAAGAAAGCCCGACGTTGACCGCTCCCAAGGGAGCGGAATTCCGGCGGCGCTGAGCATTCGGTCTGCCGGCGGACGTGGTGCCGTGGTTTGAACCATGCCTTTCTTGTGCCGGCGTAATCGTCGCGCGTCTCTATGGCCCAGGCCGGGACAATTGAGTAAGATAGACCGGTCAAAATTAGTCCCTCGTCGAATTTGCCCCATGTGGTCCATCGCGCGTCTTTTCCGAACTGCCCAGAAGGAGAACGCGACCAGCAAAGGTTCGCAAGCCGGCCTGCTTCCGTCGGCCGGGGACGCTGCCGGCGGCGACACGGCGGTTGCCCTATCGGCCGGCAATGTTTCCCTGGAAGGCGTACACAGCAGCGTGAAACTGCCCGCACACGAGGCCAGCTTCTGGCGGCAGTGGTGGGCGTTTTCGGGACCGGCCATCCTGGTCAGCGTGGGCTACATGGACCCCGGCAACTGGTCAACCGATCTGCAAGCGGGGGCGCAGTACAAGTTCGGGCTGCTGTGGGTGGTGGCCGCGGCCAGCCTGATGGCCATCTTCATGCAGGTGATTGCCGCCCGGCTGGGCGTGGTGACCGGCAAGGACCTGGCCCAATGCTGCCGCGACTGGTTTCCACACTGGCTCCGCTGGCCCAACTGGCTGTTTTGCGAGATTGCCATCGGGGCCTGCGACCTGGCCGAGGTGCTGGGCAGCGCGGTGGCCTTGAACCTGATGTTCAGCATCCCCTTGCTGTGGGCGGTCATCATCACGGGGTTGGACGTGCTCTTGCTCCTGGGCCTGCAGCGGTTCGGCATGCGGACCATCGAGGCCGTCGTGCTCTTGCTGGTGGCAACCATCTCGGTGTGCTACTTCATCGAGATTTTCGTGCTGCCGCAAACGCATCCGGACTTCGGCGAGATGGGGCGGGCACTGCTGACCCCGGGCCTGAGCGGCGAGAAAATGGTCTACCTGGCGATCGGCATCATCGGGGCCACGGTCATGCCGCACAACCTGTACTTGCACTCGGCCCTGGTGCAGACCCGCAGGCTGGGCAAGGACGAGCGGTCGATCCGCCGCGGCATCCTCTTCAACACGCTCGATTCGAGCGTGGCCCTGACCATCGCCTTCTTCGTCAACGCGGCCATCGTGGTGCTGGCGGCGATGGTCTTCTTCGGCAAAGAGAGCGTCGTCATGCCGGGCGGCGAGACCGTGCTTTTCGGCGAGGACGCCGATTGGATTCGCGTGGCTTACCTGACACTCGCGCCGCTGCTGGGCACGGTTGCCGGCAGTGTGCTGTTCGCCGTGGCCCTCTTCGCCAGCGGGCAGAGCAGCACGATCACGGGCACGCTCGCCGGGCAGGTGGTGATGGAAGGGTTCCTGCACTGGCGGATCGCTCCCTGGGTGCGGCGGCTGGTCACTCGCACGCTGGCCATTCTGCCGGCGGTGGTGCTGATCTGGCTGCACCCTCAGACCAGCATCACGGCGATGCTGAATCTCAGCCAGGTGGTGCTCGCCCTGCAACTTCCCTTTGCCATGCTGCCCCTCTTGTTGTTCACCTCATCCCGCAAGAGAATGGGCAAGTGGAAACTCGGCTGGTTCTTGTTGATCGCCGGGTGGGGCAGCGCGGTCCTGATTACCGTGATGGATATTTTCGGCTTGCCGGACTCGCTGCAACAGGCCTGGCAGGTCATCAGCGGAGGAACTTGAGAACCTACACAGTCTACCCTATCGTTCCAGAAAGAAACCCCATGTACGAAACGATTCTCGTGACATTGGACGCCACTCCCACCGACCGGGCGATCATCGAACACGTCAAGCAACTGGCAAGTTACATGAAGAGCCGCGTCGTGTTGTTGCACGTGGCCACCAGCGCCGTGGCCGTGTGGCATGGCCCCAACGCCGCCGGCGAGGAGGTCGAGGAAGGACGCGCTTACCTGAACGGCGTGAAAGCCGAATTCGAATCCGCGGGCATCCCCACTGAGGCCCAACTGGCCTACGGCACGCCGCCGGCCAAGCAGATCATCAAGTGGGTGCATGACAACGGCTGCGATCTGGTGGCCATGAGCACGCACGGCCATCGCCTGCTGGGCGACCTGTTTCTGGGGCAAACGGCCACCGACGTGCAGCACGCCATCAGCGTGCCCGTGTTGCTGCTCAGGGCGAAGTGAGAGGCTATCCGACAAGTCTCCTCTTTCGCACGGATCGACGCCGAACATTACGGGCGCTGGGCAACCGCCAGCCGCTCGCCGATGGGCGGATGATCGTGCAGCCAGAAGACCTCGAACCAGTGTGGACAGGGATCGTCCTTGTTCTGCCGGGCCAGCTTGCTGAACGCGGCCACATAGGCCTCCGGCTGCCGCGTGCGCTCGAGGGCATAACGGTCGCACTGCCGCTCGTGACGCCGGCTGATGCCGTTCATCAACGGTTCCAGAAGCAGGCCAAACAGCGAGAGCACGAGCATGATCCAAGGCTCGGTCCAGACCGGCAGCGAGACATAGTCCAACGGCTGCCCGCCGCCGGCCCAATAAATCAACGTGCGGTCGCAGATCCAAAAGCCGGCCACGCTCACCACCAGCCCCAGCAGAATCATCTTGCGGACGTGCCGGAAGACGTGGTGTCCGATCTCATGGGCGAAGACCACGGCGATTTCCGCGGGCGAGAAATTGTTCAGGAGCGTGTCGCCCAGCAGCACGCGGCGCGTCCGCCCCAGGCCGGCGAGCATGGCGTTGGCTTTGACCGTTTCCTCGCTCAGGGCGATGCGGTAGCAGCCTTCGATGGTCAAGCCGGTGCCCGCGGCCAGGGCGTTCATCCGCTCGGCTAACTCCGGGGCCTCCAGCGGCTCGATCTTGTAGAACAGCGGCATGATCAGCACGGGAAAGACCCGGCCCATGACGATTGTCACGCAAAAGAACGCCCCTGCGGCCGCCAGCCACCACCAGCCGCCGGTCGTCCAGATCAACCAATACAGGCCGAGAATCAGCACCGTGCCCAAAGCCAAGCCGAGCAGGTTCTGCTTCAGATACCGTCGCACCCAGCCGCCCACGGAAAGCGTGCTGAGGTGGAAGCGATGCTCGAGGATGTAGCCGGAATAGAAGGAAAGCGAGAGCGAGACGGCCACGTGCAACAGCATTACCAGCAGGAAGAAAACGACCAGCCGCAAGGAATCGAAGCGCCGCGGTTGCAGCAGTGGAAAGCCTTGCAGCCAGGTGTCCAACGGCCGGGCGAGGACGACCGCCGCAAAGGTCAGGAAGAGCAAGTCGAGCAGTTTGTCGGCTAGCGTACAGACAAGCGAGTAGCGGCCATACTGCTTGGCCTCGGCCAATTGCTCGGGTGTCATGCCGGCCGGCAGGGCGGATGCCACGCCCTCGCAGTTCTGCGGCGTATCGGTGGAGATGTCGTTTTCGGGCAAGAGTTCAACTCCTCTGCTTGGAACTTACTTCAAAAACCATTGGGACTTCGCAAAAAAAGGCCACTCACAACTTCGTGTGACCTGCCGGTTTCAAGGTAAATCCGGGCAGATCCTCCTCGACCAACTTCGAACGGTCGACAAGGCGCGACTTGTCAGACGGCTGGGACAGATCAGTCTGCCCGCACAAAGAGCCGTCCTGGCTACGCTATCGGAGATCTTTTCAGAATAGAGTCCCCCCGCCGCGTTCGCCGTTGGATGCGGCCGAAGCATCGTGGGCCGACGAATGGCTGCGGCGCAAAGGCCAGCGGTACGATTGTAAATCAAGGTGTAATTCAAGGGATAGCTTCACCAGCCTATTCACTTTCAGATTACACGGACGATTGGCGACATGCTCTCATGTCGGGAATCCATAGTAATCCCCTGGAGAATGTCAACGAGCAGACGATGGCCGTTGCGGTCGTGATCCAAAACATCGTGCTAAGGCCAAATTGAAAGCGCGGCGGAACGCGTGTTTGCGGCTCCTCGGCCACAGGACTGTCTTGGTTCATTGACATGGCTTCGCGTCTTTCGTCCTATTGGGTGGTTCAAGGATAGTTCACGTCTGGTTCTTTCGTCCTCGCTGCGCAGCGACCATCGCTTGATATGCATTCTTCCACCCCAGGAATGCAAATGGGGCGACGAAAAAGGCAAGAATGAATGAATACTGCCGTCCATAGGCCCTTGTCATACTTGCCTGGGAAATCTGCATCCGACAACAACATCACTTGCACGAACTGGACAACCCAGAAGATGCAAAAAGCGATACCGACAATCAACACCAAAAGCGGAACCCCTTCCATCGCTATTTCTCCTAAGAGTTCTGAAAATGGTCCTTCAATCTATCCTCCCACTTCCCAGCGTAAACAAGATTATACCCCGTTTTCCAATACGGGCTGCGGCTATCTCGACAATGCGCCTCTCGATGGCCTTCGGTCATCGAGGAAGATAGTGTACTTTGTGAGGTAACGGAAAATGTAAAATGTGCCGACGCTGGCCTGCTTCCAACCGGACACGATCTCCACAGAACCCCCACCGCTCATCTCAGGACGGAACTTGGCCGCACAGTCCTGGCGAATCTGCTCGGGTTCTCGTAGTAGCGGTTCGGTCATGCTCAAATCCTTGGCGGTGCGAGGCGGTCACGGAAGAAGGGGAGGCTGGTCTAAACCCCGTTCCCCTCGGTGGCGCCCCCACCGTTGGTGACACAGCCTGCCTACCGTTGAACGTCCAGGAGTATGGCAAAATCGCCATTTTTGCCGAGCGAATGGGGGCGGCAACAAGCCCGTCAAGTGCAAGACGTTGGCTTGAGAGGAAAACAAAGTCGCCACAGAGGACAAAGAGACCACAGAGAGAGGCCGGTTCCGCTCTCCGCTCCTCGGTGAACTCTGTGTCCTCTGTGGCAATTGTTCGAATGCCGGCACTATGAGCGCCGTTGGAAGTCTTCTAAGACCGCCCGCTCCCAATTTGGCCACGACGGACTGGATTCGCGACGAAAACACGCGTCGCTTGACAAATGAATACGCCCTGGGCAGCGTATTGTATAGATGTAGCCCGCACTGCCGCGATCAGCGCATGCAACGGGGCGCTTCCCGACGGCGGAGATGCCCGTACCGGAACTGCACTGCGACGAGTGCGCGGCCTACACTAGCCAGAATTTGTTCTTTGACAATTCGACCGGCCCCCGGCGTAGCGAACCGGGGGCCACATTGATGCGCGGCGCCGACTTGCGCAAGTCGGCGTCCGCGCCGGCGGCTGCGCGGAAGTTGTGGCGTGTGGGTCTCGTGCCTCGACTCACCCTACAGCCCGGGCAACGGTCGCGAACGGCCGCGCCTGCCGTGGTAGCAATTAATTATTTTTCTGACTCTGCACTTAAATATCCTCAAGAGAACGCCGTGTGTCCTACCCCTTAATACTGTACGCATGCACACATATGGCAAAAAACGGTACAGAATGGCACAAAGTGGCACAGAAATGGGACAAAGTGGCACGAATTGGTTTCAAATTGCCTACGGCCTTCGGCTGTGGCAAGACTATCGTTAGAGTGTCAAACGTTTTTTTCCCGCAGTTTTCGCCGTGCAAGCAATATCTTTGATGGAAGCCGAATACACCTGCGGATGTAGAAAATCGCCGCCGAAATTCCAAGAAGCCCCTTTTTTCGATGTGGCCAGGTCACTGCTTGACCCGATAAGGCGGGTTGATCTCGGCGGCCAAGGCGGGAGAAATGCCGCGGGAAGCACTTTTTTCTGACTCGGCCTGATCCGCCGACTTTCGCGCAGGCCAGTCGCACCCTGCGGCCTGATTATCCTCGGTCTACCGTCCGCCTTGCGCGGCAAACCACTTCTTCCAGCGTGCAATCTGCTCGGTTGTGGGAACGGTCGGGCCGTCGCCGGGTTGGCTCAAGTCGTGGCCCACGATCTTGGGCAAACTGGCCAAGGCGGCATGACTGACCGTGGCCTTGGGATCGTCGAGCAAACGGATCAAGATACCGGTCAACCGAGCCTCGCCCAAGGCGCCCAAGGCCTGCGCCACGTGGCATCGCGTGTGCAGGTCGTCGCTGTAGCTAAGTCGCTCGATCGCTTCCTCACCGCTGCGATCGTGAAGACGTGCCAGTGCGAAGGCCGCTTCCAGTTGAATCTCTTCGTTAGGCGAGGCGAAGAGCTTCTTTAGCAACTGCATGTCATGGATCTGTCCGGCGGCGCCCAAAGCCCGAATGGCGGCAACGGCCACCACCTGCTCGGGATCGTTGATCAGGGGCGCAAGGAAGACCTCATGCGCCGGATCGGGATGGGCGGCCAAGAACTCGCAGGCCCGGCGGCGGACGGCCCCAGAGGCATGCTCCAGGGCCAGGCGGGCCATGCGCACCGCCGGTTCACTGGCGTTGTCGTGCAGGGCGTCCAGACCGCTTAACCAGACGACGGAATCGGTTTCATTGGTCAGTAGATCGCTCAAGCGGGCTACGGCAAGCCGGCTCAAAGGCTGCTTGGCAGCCGCCGCATCGAGGTCCTCCGCCGCTTGCCGCCGCTGGTCGACGCTTCCGCTGCGGATGCGATCCACGGCCACAAAGACTGTGCTATGTCGCGGCAAGACATCGCGATAGACAGGCTCGGGCAAGGTCTGCTTCCGGTCCATGGCCAGCCGCTCCAAGGCGGCGACTACCCCCGGCCCGAGATCAGCCAGGGCCTGAAAATCGCTGGCGGCCAGCAGCTTCTCTACTTGTTCGTCATCCACGGCCGCCGGTGGCTGCGTACTCCCCGCCGCGGCAATCGTGGCCTGTGGACCGCCAAAGTCACGATGGTACCTTGTCTGCAAATCGCGCAAGGCCTCGGCCCTGCGGACTGGCATCGCGTCGAACGGGAATCGACCGGCAGCCGGCCAACGGGCGGCAAGTTGCTCGGCGGCCAACTTGCGCACGCTCACGGCATCCTTGCCCAGGGCCTCCAACAATACGGGGCCTGCTATATCCCCCGACCAGGCGCCCATCGACCGCACGACCTGCCGCTCGACTTCCGCGCTGGCGTCGTCCAACATCCGCCGGGCGGCGGCCGCGCCGTCGCTATCGCCATAACCGGCCAAGGCCTCGGCCACTTTCAACCGCACCCGCCAAGACAGATCGCCTGCCGCGCCCAGCACGATCGCCCGCGATCCACGAGCGGCAATCGCCATAACCGCCTCGGCCCGGATCAATTCGGAACGGTCCTTGAGCAACTCGGCCAAGGTTGCGCGGGCCTGCGCGTCGTCGAGCCGGCCCAGTCCGCGGACGGCCGCCAGGCGGACCGACAAGTCGACGTCGTGCAAGGCTGTCGTCAAGTAATCGCGTGCCGCCGGAAGATTCCTGGCGGCCAATGCGGCCAGCGCCGCGGCGCGGACCTGCGGGCTCTCGTCGCTTCGCAGATCGGCGACTTCCGCCGGCATCGCACCGCGAGTTCCGGCAGCCCAGGCCCGCAGGACCTCGATGCGGACCTGTGCCGAGGGAACCTGGACGGCCTCGACATAACGCGGATCGTCGGCGGCCTCGACATGCCGGGCCAAGGCCCGCAGGAGTTCGGCGTGCAGATCGGCCTGATAGCCGGTCGAGGCGCCGGGCCTGAACTGGCCGTGGCGATCGATCAGTTTCTGCAGAGCGGCTGTCTGGTTGTTTCCGGGCAACTGGCCGAGAGCCTCGATCGCCGCACAACGGGCGGGCAACGGCACGGTCTCGTCTTCAATGGCGGCGATCAAGCGGGGGGCGGCCTGCGCATCGCCCTGGCGGGCCAAGGCAACGGCTGCGGTTACGGCCACATTGGGGTCGCGGTCGCTCAACAGTTCCGGTAAACCAGACCGTTCTGTGGCCGGCCGAGCCATCCACCGCTCCAGGCCGGCGTGGCGATAGCGAAAACCGGCTGTCGCCGCAATCGGCTTCTCTTGCTTTGCCAGGGCCTGATCATAGATGCCGGCGGACGACTCTTCAGCCGTAAGCGGGATACGGTACCAGCCGCCGTGGAGCATCAGTCCGCGGGTCCCGGCGGGTTGTACGCCCTCGGCCGTATTGTTGGCGGGCGAAAGCGGCATTGGGGCGTGGGCTGTGCCTTTGTCCGTGGAATCACGGGTTGCGCTCGGCGCGGCGGGCTGGAGGGGCACGTCGGTGTGCAGGAAGCAACCGCAAAGCAACGGCGCCGCTAGGCCACTGATGACTGCGAGCACGAATCGAAAAGTGGAAGTTTTGGACGACACGTCGCAGGCAAGTCCTTTTGCCAAGAGAATCGCGTCCCCGCCTCCGGACGGGAGATAATTTTTGCTACTTCTTCAACAGGCTGTCCACCGCCGCCTTGGCCTTGTCGAAGGCCGCTTTGGTTTCCTCGGGCTTCAGCGGGGTTTCGGTTTCTTTGAGAAACGCGAGCAACGCCTTTTGCAGCGCCTGACTCAATTCGTGGGCATCCGGCGAGTTGAACGGCTGCAGGCCCTCCTTGACGTCGTTGGCGACGAGCCGGAGCCGCGCCCGGTCGGCAGGCAGATCGGGACTCTGGGCATCGCCAAACAGTCCGGCAAGCGCTTGCACGTACGAAGCGGCGGCCGGCAGATCGTCGCCGTGCTTCACCACCTTGCCCAGGGCCTTGGCCGCCTTGCTCCGCAAGGGAACCGGGATGTCCTTGTCGTTGAGCATGTGCAACAGCGCAGGGGCAACTTCTTCCTGCGGAACAGTGCTTTTCAAGGCGGCCAGCACATCGGCGGCCTGCCCGTGCATCCAACGGAAGCCATCGGCACGTTGATCCTTGGGAATCGGGCTGCCGGCAATCTTGGCCATCAACACAATCACCGGGCCAGCCACGTTGGAATCCGACATGCTGGTCCGCCCAGCCAGATGAATCAGGCCGGTCAAGGCCGCCACGCGAATGGCATCGAACTGCTTTTGGTCCTTCAGCGTCGCGAGCAAGGCGGCAACGGCTTTGGGCGAATTGACCTCGCCGATGGCCAACACGGCATTCATGCGTGCGGCCGGATGGTATTGCTCGCTCTTGGCAACCTTGCTCATGTAGGCCACGATCAGACCACCCAACTTGTCGAAGACCTGCGTTTTCCCGTCCTTGATTGCCGGTGCTTCGCACCTGGCGAGATCGCTGCGGAGTTTAGTGATCAGGTCGTCTCTTCTTTGCGGGTCATTTTTCTTGACTTTTTCTCGGTCCGTCTTGTTGGTTATCTTGGGGAATTCCGACTTCCTGTAAAACTCAGCGAATTTCTCCTCATCCTCGTCGCTTTTGAACTCTCCCGTGCGCAGCGCGTCATCGGGAACGTAGGAGACCTTTTGCGGTTCCTCCGGCTTGTATTCGTCGTCGCGGTCGGGCCATCCCGCGACTGAGCTGTTTTGGGCCCGGGCCGACGGCTGGGCCAGCGCGATGCCGACTAGCATAATGACGGCCCACACGCCAAGGACTAACTTCCAGTTGCGGAAAAAATACTGCATTTTCAAACTTTCAGCGTTACAATCGCTTGCCAAAAGGCACGCCTGCCAGCCCATTTCGAGGCTATTCAGAAATCTCCCCTCTCCCGGAGGGAGAGGGGACATGTTGCGACGACTTCTCGGACAGCCCGCTTACAGGGTCTCCGCCGACAACAGAAGACCCTCACTCTAGGCTACCCACGGGAACTAGCACCTGTCAAGCTGGATCGACCGGTTTGTTGGGACATGCGATCGAACCGTGTCCAGGTCACATTCGGACGAACCCTTGCCTTAGCCACCCGGCCCGAACACTTCTTTCATCCACTCGTCCCATTGGGGGGCAGTCGGTGCGCCCAAGTTCTCGCGGTTCTTGTCGATGGCGGCGCGGAGCAATTTCTTCATTTGACTGTCAAGGAGGTACTCTCGATAGGGCCAAAACTGTTCCACGATCTCCGCCGAAGCCGCATATTCCTTCTGGGCCGACTTTGCCACGCACTTGCCGGCCAGGCCGAATGCCTTGAATTCCTTGTCAGACGTGGCCGCCAATTCATCGAAAATCTCGATCGCGCGGCCGAAGTCCTGTTCGCGAAGGTAGATGCGCGCAAGCTGCTGTTTCGCGCGCAAGGCGACCGACTCGGAAACGTCCGGATAGTCGACCACCGACTTCCAGGCCTCTTCCGTACCGATGCGGCTGGCATGGAACCACTGCCGCAACTCGGTGTCCTGCCGCGGGAAACTCGACTTCTCGCCGTGCTGGGGCAGCGTCAACGGCTCCGGCCGCATGGTGAACCAAGCCGCGCCCCCGGCGGCGACGAACGCTACGAACATCCCGGCCGCCAACAACCAGCGGCCCAAGACACTCCTTGCCCGCGGCAGGCCGCGCATGGCCTCGGCCAACTGACGCTTGGCCTTTAATCTTGGGTCAGTCAGTGGTTCCAGTCCTACGGAATCCCAGGAAGCGAGTTCTTCCGGCGAGGCCTGGGGGCAGTACTCAAGCTGAATACGATACAGTTCCCGCAGCAACTCGCCGCAGGAAGGCCAGCGGTCGTCCGGGTCCTTGGCCAACAACCGATGGACGATGCGGCAGAGGGCCGGCGGCAGATCGCGCCGTTGCTCTTCCAGGGCGCCCGGCTGCTTCTTCACGTGCTGCACCGCAACGGCCAGCGCGGTATCGCCCACAAACGGCGGTTTTCCCGTCAACATGTGATAACAGAGCACGCCGAACGAATACAAATCACTGCGGTGATCCAGGGACCGGCCTTCAACCTGTTCGGGGCTCATATAAAGCGGCGTGCCCATCGTGATGCCAATCTGCGTGAGACTGGTCGCCTCCGCGTCGTTCTCGCGGATGACGCGGGCGAGACCGAAGTCGGCCACCTTCACCTCGCCCGTGTTGGTGATCATGATGTTTTCCGGCTTGATGTCGCGATGGATCACACCTTGCTCGGCGGCCTTGCCCAGCGCGGCGGCAATCTGCCGCATGATGGAGAGCGCCGGTTGCAACAAGGGCGGTCCGTTGCGGGCGAGCCAGTCGCGAAGATTTTGACCCTGCACGTATTCCTGGACGATGTAGTGCAGGCCCTCGACATGTCCCACCTCGTGAATCTGCACGATATTGGCGTGGACCAGCGAGGCGGCGGCCTGGGCCTCGCGCTCGAATCGCTTGAGATAAGTCTGGTCGTCGGCCAGTTCCGGCCTGAGGATCTTCACCGCCACCCAGCGTTTCAGGGGGCTTTGCTCGGCCAAATAGACCTCGGCCATCGCCCCCTTGCCCAGGCGGCGGATGAACTGGAAATTGCCCACCTGACGGCCGGAAAGATCGACCGTGGGACGAGTGGAGTCGTTGCTTGGGCCGGAGTCGCTCATGGACATGTCCAATGCGTCACTTCTTCTCAGGTTCCGGCTCCGGCTTTTGTTTCTCAATCTCAAACACCGGATCCTTGTCGCCGCCCAGATCCTGTGGCCCATCGTGCCCATTGGGCTGCGGTACAAAGGGTCGGCCGCCGCCTGTGTCTGTTCTACCGCCACCACCAGCGGCGGCGCCGCCGCCACCTACATCGCCGGAATCAGGAGAATCCATCTTGCGCGAGGGCGGACCAAACGAGTGGGGAGCAACAATCTGGGGACCGTCGTCGCTTGCCGTATGAGTCGTCGTCCGAGGCTGCCTGTCGTCCCGATCCAACGGTTTCAATGGACTGGTTTCGCCAGCTTTGCCTGAATTTTGCGCCGCCGCAGTCCGATTCTCCTTCTCCTTCTCTTTTTCTTTCTTTTCTTTCTCCTTCGCCAGGTCTTTCAATTTCTGCTTCTTTTCTTCGGCAAGTTTCTTCGACACCGATGGCTTGTGCTCATCGGGCGTGATCCCCTCGAAGCCGTGAGTGGTAGTATCTTGACTCTTCACTGCCAAGAATACGAGCAGCAATAGAACTCCCCCTACGGCCACCACGCCGCCAATGATTATTTCTTTACTGTGGTCCTCCTTCGGCTTCTTCTTCAGGAAGCGGCGTTTGTTGGTCGGCTGCGAGGCCAAGCTTTCCAGTTCATCGATCGCCCGTTGCGGCGCTGCGGGTGGAGGACTGGGCGGCGCTGCCGGGGCCGCCGCTCGAACGGCAACCGGCATGGCAACCGGGGCCGACCGATGCGGCATTGCCGGTGCAAAACCGGGCGACATTGCCATAGCAGCCGGCATTGGCATTGACGGGGACAAGCCCATCGCAGCTTGCATCGGCGGTAGAGGGGCAGCAAGCGACATGGGAGCCGCCTGAGAAGGGCCGAATTGCTGCATGCCGCCAATCGGCGGGGGGGCTGCTGCCACGAGACACTCGCCGCGCTGGCCCAGGGTAGCATACAATTGAGCGTCGTAAGCGGCCTTCTGTTGGGGGTCGAGCAAACAGAACTGCGCCATGGCAATTTCACTCATCAATTGCTGGCATAGCTCGCCCTGCGGCCCGGCTTGGTACGCACCAACACGCAACGACTGCTGGTCGGCCGCCTGCTCAATCGCCCGCGGATTCGACTCGAAGAGCACGATCCCTAACAAGCGGTAGTAATTTGGCGGCTGTTCGTGGGGAGGAATCCCCAACCAATTGGAATACGGGTTGAATGGCTCCATGGGCTACTCTCCTCGATGATCTGCGCGGTCTGGACGACTCTCTCCTAGAGATATTCGTCGTGCGGCCAGCAGGCTATTGCATTATGATCCCTGCGGCAAGCTTTCGCAATCCACGTCCGCCGTTTTGGGCCGGGAAACAGGAGAGTCGGTTCAGGCGGCTTTGCGACCGAAATGGGATGGGGGCTGGCGGTCATCGATCCGCAAGGTGCGGCAAAAGCCCCGCAACTTCCCCAGCCCCCGATGCAACGTGTAGAACCAGTGGGGAGGGAATCTTCCTTCCAGCACCTGTTTGACCGCCGGATTTTCGGCATACTGTGCCAGATAGTCGCGGAGCAATTGGAATTCCCTGTCGCGACCCAAGTAGTATGCCTTAAAAGTCTTGTGGACGAGTCGATCGAGCATCTGCCCCCGCAATGATCGTACCTGCTCGCGGTCGAGGCGATTTTCGTTCTGCCGCAACCATTCCTCGTAGGTCCGGTGCCACTGGGCGATTACGCCCGGCGCTGCGCTTTGCGAAGCTGAATGATACCGGACTTCCGTGAGGAAGTCTGTCAAAAGTACGATCTCGCCCAACTGGCAGACATCCAGGAAGTAGAGGATGTCTTCGGAAAACTGCGTCCACGTCGGGAAGCGCGCGGGCAGCGACTTAGGCACCAACAACGTCGAGGGACGGATGGGCGATTTCCCCAGGAACAGTCGTTCCAGGGTGTAGCGTTTCGCGGCGGGGATCTTCGATACGTCGCGGACGTGATGGTTGGCGCCAAAGGGACGAAAGTTTGTGTGGATACAGGCAATACCGGGCCGTGCGGCGGCAAGTTGCTTTTCGAGCTTTTCAGGCAACCAGATGTCGTCGGCATCCAGAAAGGCGATCCAATCGCCGGCGGCCTCCTCGATGCCACGGTTCCTAGCGACTGACTCGCCTTGATTGACCTGGGAGATCACTCGCACAGGTGGACCGAACGATGCGGCGATTGCCGCCGACTGGTCGGTTGATCCATCGTCGATTATCAGGACCTCAAAGGGCGGATGGGACTGGTTCAAGGCCGAATCGAGCGTCGCGCGCAGAAACGGAGCTGCGTTGTAACAGGGGATGACAACCGAAACACGTGAGTTCATTGCTTGCGCCGTACCGCAGTCGTACTGGTAGACCTGATGCGCTCGCGGTCAACAAACCGGATAATTCCAGTTGTGTTGACGCCCTCCGGCGAGTCGTGCCAATGCAGGCGTGGGGAAGATATCCGGAAAATTTCGGCCCGGCAATAGCAATTGTGACATTGAAAGTTTAACGGGCTACGGATGGCAGGGCGAAAAATCGCGAATGGGGGTACAACTCGGCTTGTGGCATCGCCCGGAATTGAATAATCTCCGCCATTTGAAATGGTGCCGAGCAGTAGGCCGGAACAAGCCTGCGCAGTTCCGGCGTTTGAAAAGACACTAAGTGCCACAGAAGAAGGGGGTCGCAAGCAACGATGATCGAGACCATGGTTGACCGTTCCACGTCCAAACCGCCGCTTCGCTGGCGCAAACGCCATTTCCCGGCATCGCCCGAGCGTGCCGGCGGCCAAGACCATTCTCGTTCAGTCTTGTGGGAGCGGTGCGGATGGGCCGCAATGCTCGGTCTGCTGGTCATGGGGCTTCCCATGGCTTATCAGCGAGCCGTGGACAATGGTCCCGATCTGGCCGGGTTCTGCGACGCGGGCCGCTATATCCTCGAACATGGCACGCGCGATCCTTCATCGACGTTGTCCCGCTACTGGCCATCAGCCGACGTGCCTTGGATGGCGTTTGCCCTATTACCGATTTCCGTCACGGCAGTGCTCTGGTATGGCATCGGTTGCGTGGCTTGGCTGGGCTTGCTGCGAACCATCTGCGGCCGCATCCTGGTTGGTTCGGACGCGGCCGCCAAACGGCATGCCACCTTGGCGGCCGGACTCCTGGCGATGCCGATCGTGCTCGACGGCATGTGCCTAGGCAGTTTTCACGTGCTCATGATCTGGCTCATGATTTTGGGACTCGACCGGGCCTGCCGTGGGCAACAAATCAGCGGCGGGGTCCTGCTGGGAACTGGGGCCTGGTTGAAGCTTCTGCCGTTATTGGGCATCGGTTTTCTGCTCTACCAACGAAAATGGAAGGGGGCGCTGGTGGCCATCGCCACCGTGATCGTGCTGGACGTTGCCCTGAGCGTTTTGGCCTTCGGGCCGGCAGCGGCCTGGCGTGAACATCTGCTTTGGTGGGAACATGGTGCTGCGGGCACGGCAAATCGGCAGTTGGCGTCGGTCAATCCCCGGGATGAAGACCGACCGACGAACCAGTCCGTGGCGATCACGCTGCGTCGCTTTTTGACGTCGTTGGGCAGCCAACCGGGCGGAAAATCGGCGGCCGAACAAGATACCGAATCGGCAGCGATACAACGCGGCAAGATCATCAATTTCCAGGCCCGGCGACGGGTCCAATTTGCCGATATTACGCCCGCACAACTTCAGATCGTGTTCCTGGCAACCATGGCGGTCTTGGCGCTGGGCGTGGCCATCTACTGCCGCCCCGTCGGCCCACAGGCGTGGCCCCTGCAAGGCCCGGCCAAGATTGCCATGATGACGCTGGCTACGCTCTGGTTTTCGCCCGTCGTTTGGAGTTATCACTATGTGGCTGCCGCACCGGTGCTGGCCATTCTCCTCATGCGCGGCCGTTACCGCTGGCAGTGGGTTGTGCCGGTAGTCTTGGTGTGGGCCGGCGGGCTGGGGCTGTTGGCCTTCGACGTGGCCCGGTTTGCAGGCGTGCTCCTCTGGATGAGTTTGCTCCTGGGCGTGGGGCTTGTCGCTTTCTCGTCAAAAGCCGATACTGCCAGTTATGGATACAACAGTTGAAAACGCTTCCGCGACACCTGCCACCGCGTCGGCGATTGCACAGGCGCGGGCGCTGATCATTCTGGTTCTGGGCCTTCTGGCCTCATGGCTGGCGGCCGGTTCGCTGGGATGGATCGCGCCGCCGTTGCAAAAAGCTCTTGCCTGGCTTGCACTTGCGGCACTCGTCCTGGCGGCTGTACCCGGTCGTCGCCGTCTTGCGCGCAACTACGGGCTACTGCTGGGTGGGGCAACGTTGATCGCCCTGTGGATGACCGCATCTTCACTGCCGGTTGTCAATGTGTTGGCCGTGGTGGTCCTCTTGGCGGCCGTTTCCCGGGTGCGATCCGGCGTAATCGCAAAAACGGCTGGTTGTGCTGCCTTGGCCGCTACGGCGCTGGCTGTTTTCCGGCTGGTCGGGATTGGCTCGGCCACGGTTTGGACGATCAGCAATGCCGTGGGCCATGTCGAGGGGCGCTGTGCCGGTTGGCTTACGGGCCGGCCGCTCTTGATTGGCGAGAGCTTCGGCGGCATCGACTTCCTCGTGTTGATGGCCGCGCTGACCGTCGCCTGGCTCATGGCTATGCCGCCGCCGCGCCTGCGACGTGCTGCGTGGGCCGTGCTGTTCATCTTCCTCGCGCAGGGCGTGTATCTCGTGGTGCTGGCCTTCAGCCAGGACTTGACTGCACTGCTGCCGCAGACCTTGCCCAAATTCGATGATGTCTCGCATTTGGGCGTCTGGACCTGGGGCAATGCGATTCGCACCCTCCTGCCCTGGAACCTGCCCCTGCTTGCCGCCGTGCTCCATGTGACGGTGGCCGTTGCCATGTTTCGCTTGGCGCCGTGGGCGTTAGCACCGCACGATCGGCCAAGCAAGACCGACGAGAATCCCACCGCGACCGAGGGCATGCGGCGGAGACGCAGCCTTCAAGATCTGGAAGTTCCATACGGCCGATCGAATTCGCAGTTCGACTGGCGGCAATTGTGGCCGGCAGGGCTGCTGCTGGTGGCCGCGGCGGCGCTGACGCTTACGCCCGTCAAACCGGACCTGCGGGACCGGCGGATCGTGGCTTACGACGACGGCACGACCGATTGGAGCCCCGCGGAGACAGGTGCGGCGCCACACTATGGGCTGTTGCCGGCTCTGGTCGAAAGTCTAGGCGGGAAGTTCATTCGCTCCCGCGATCTGGCCGAACTTGGTCAGGACGTTGATGTACTCATTGTCTTACCGCCCAAAGCGGCCGAGAATTCGGCGATGGAGGAGGCCTCCATTCCCGACGATATCCGCAATAAGATCTGGAGATATGTCTCCGCCGGCGGCCGGATGCTGGTTGCCAGCGAACCGGAAACGATCTTGAGCGGTGAGGAAAATGTTCTCAACGCCCTCTTGGCGCCAAGCGCTATGTCGTTCCGCGACGACACCGCCAATTCGCTGACTGAGCGCTGGGAAGATAATCTTCAGTCGGCGCCCCATGCCGCCACCGCGTGCAGCAACCCGGGGCAAGGGCACTTCAGTTTCGATCATGCCGCTTCCATCCGCGTGGCGTGGCCCGCCGGCCCACTGGTCGTAGGACGTTGGGCTTGGGACGAACTGGGTACGGATCCCGACCGACCCGAGGCCTTGCCCTACATGTCGGGCGAACGCCTGGGTAACCTGGTCCTGGCGGCCCAGCAGAATGTGGGCCGGGGCACGGTGGTCGTGCTGGGCAGCACCACTTGCGTAAGTAATGAGGGGATTCCTTTTTCTTACACTTTCGTAGGCCCGTTGCTTTCGTCGCTGGCCGCTGGTCATTCGGCGCCGCTGGCGTGGTGGCGGCAGTTGTTGGGGCTGGCGGCCGCGGTCGCGGCAATCGTTCTTCTGTTTCTGCGATTGGATTGGATCGCGACGGCCATAGCGGCCATTCTCCTGACTCTGGCCATGATTGCGTGCCACCGGCTCAGCAATGTAACGTCGGAATTGCTGCCCTCGGGGACCAAGACCGCTGCCCGGCCGATCATCTACGTGGATGGTTCTCACCTGGAAGCCTATGGCAAGGATCCCTGGGGCGAGAACGGCATCGGCCGCTTCATGCGCGTGCTAGCCGCTAACGGTTACTTGCCGCTGGTAGCGCCCGATCTTGCGGCGGAGCGGCTGAACCGGGCGGCCATGCTGATTTCGATTGCGCCTGCCCGTGCCTTCAGCAGCGGCGAGATTGTCGCCGTCAAGCGCTTCGTGGAACAGGGCGGTTGCTTCTTGAGCATGGTCGGCGCGCCGGATGCCGGGCCTAGCAAGACGTTGCTGGATGAGTTCCAGCTTTCCATTGATCCCGCCCCCTTGCCGCCTTCGGTTTCCAGGCCGGAGACGGAAGCGTTGGGAAGGTACTGCTATCCGAACAAACAACAGACGTCGGTGCAGTTCTACGCCGCCTGGCCTGTTTCCAGCGATCCCAGCGAGGTAACCTGGCCGCCCGACGGTCCGGACGGGAAGGCGGTCATTGCCGGACACCGGGTTGGACAAGGCCAAGCATTCATTCTCGGCGATTCGGCTTTCGCCTTGAAAAAGAATATTGATTCATTCCCACAGAATGCCAGTTTCTGGCGTTCGCAACTGGAAGCTTGGATTGGCCATCGCGCATCAACGGCCGGATCACCCAAAGACGGAACGCTGAATTTACCCAAACTATAAAGGTTCGTGGCTCGTATTACCCGGCATGAATACAAACCAAATGTAGGATGGACTTTCGTCCGTCACTGACGCGCTAGATCCCGCCTACGCGACATGTTTTCATGCGAGCGCAATAACGGATATAATCTTAAACTGCCAGCGGTATATGGTCCACCTATGAAAGCAGTCATGTTGGAAATCGAACCCCAGATCCTCGACCGGCGCCGTTGTACGGGCGCCGATCGCTGGGATGAACTATGGGATGGAGTCCTGCACATGCCGCCGATGCCAAACCGTTCGCACCAGGAATTGGAACTTTCTCTGGGGGCGTGGCTTAAGACCTACTGGGCACGCCCGCGCGGTTGCAAAGTTTATCCGCCGATCAACCTTGCTCTGCCCGGCAGGTGGCCGGCGGATTATCGGATTCCGGACCTGGTATTGTTGACGCCCGATCGTTTCCACATCGACCGCAACGAGTATTTTGATGGCGGTCCGACTGTAGTGGTGGAAATCCGCAGCCCGGGTGACGAATCCTACGAGAAACTCCCGTTTTATGCCCAGCTCCGCGTTCCGGAAGTCTGGATTATCGATCGCGATACACGGCAGCCCGAAGTCTTACGCCTATTCAACGCGGGGTATCAGCCGGTACCGCCCGACGGCGAAGAATGGGTCGTGAGTGATGTCACGGGAATTCGCATGCGGGCCGAGCAAGGCAAGTTGGCGATTGCGTTGACCACCGATCCGGCGTCGCTGCAGTTTCTGCCTGAGGACTAAGCATCATGGCTCGACCTTGGATCGGAATTGCCCTGTTGGGAGTCTCCTGGCTGCTGGGGCTGGACTATTATGAGATCGCCAGCCCTTGGGCTCAGGCGGCAGTCTTGCTGTTCGGCTTTTGGATGCTCACCGCCGGCGAGATGGCCAACCCTTTGCGTGCCACACGGGAAGCCTATCCCGAATTGACTGTCGCCATCCTCCTGCTCCTGCTTCCAGTCGTGTGGTGGACCCCCTGGCCGTATCGCCTGTCGCCGCTGGCGATCATGGCGGGGCTAATCTTGGAACAAGTGCCTTTCGGCCGGCGCTTGTTGCGGCCAGCAGCCGCCGTAGCGGTGGTGGGAGGCGTGATCCTGCTGGGACAATCGGTGGCGTTGACGTTATTTGGGGCGGTCACCGCCCGGAGTCACGATCTGCCTGGGGTGCTGGTCAAGCCCGTTGCGGCGTTAGCTCGGCTGGCAGGAATCAATGCGGCCGGCGACGGACCGATGCTTGTCGTACAGTCGATGCGACAGTCGCATCGCCTGGCGCTTTCCTGGGACATGGTGTTCGATCCAGCCACGCTGATGTTTCTCGTCGGCGGCCTGGCGTGGATTACGATCGATGCCGGCCGGACGAATTTGATCCGCTTGCGCTGGCGCGAGTGGGGCTGGTCCATGGCCCGCTTCGCCCTGATCATGGCGGCCTGGCTGCCGATCCGCGCGGTCGTGCTCCTGGCCCTCTATCTGCATCGTGCGAGTGTGAGCGAGTGGAACCAGCCGCTGCACGTGATGAACCAGTTCCTCTCGCCTTGGGTGCTGCTGGCCATGCTCATTCCTCCCATCCTGCTTTCGTGGTGGTGGGTGCGTCCGCTGGGCGATGCTTCGCTGGGCAAAGCAATCATTGAGGAAGAAACCGGGCGCAGACGGCGCAGGTCCGTGAGTTCGTCGCCTCACGTGTCCCCTTCCGTCCGTTCCACGGAGGGGAAGGAAGGTCGTACAGCGAGTTTGTCGGGTACCGCCGTTCGTACCCCAACAACCCGCGAGCCGCTTTCGGTGAAGTATCTGGCCGCGGCTGCCTGCTGCTTGTTCGGCACGATTCTCCTCGCCCTCGGCTGGCAATGGGAGCCGATTGGCGCGCGCAAGGCGGGCCGCGTGATGGTTGTCGAAAAACATTCACCCTGGTCGCCTTCCAGCTTTCCTTACAATACCGAGATCCTCGGCGGCGGCCTCGATGAGAAAAGCTCCACGTACAACTACGCCGCGGCTTTTGAATACCTCAGCCAGTACTACGAAATGTCGCGGCTGAACGAGGCGGACCCGATCGATGAAAACGCGCTCTCTGCTTGCGACGTGTTGGTGATCAAGATCCCCAAGGTCCCTTTCCAGGCGAGCGAAGTCCAGGCGGTGGTGAAGTTTGTCAAGGCGGGTGGGGGTCTGCTCCTTATCGGCGACCACACGAACCTGGAAGGTTCTTCCGCACACATGAACGATATCGCCCGCGCCTTCGGTTTCACTTTCCGCGACGACGTGCTCTACAGTGCTCAGTCCACGCCCGAGGAAGAACATTATGCGGCGCCGACGGTGCCGCATGCGGCGATCGAGCACGTGCCGGCGTTCGACTTTGCCGTCTCCTGCTCGATCGATCCGGGCCTGAGCGCGGGCCGTCCCGTGGTGTGCGCCAGCGGCCTATGGAGCATGCCCGGCGATTTCGATTTCGACAACTACATGTGCTGGGCGATGCACGTGCCGCAGATGCGTTTTGGGACGTTCATTCAGGCCTGGTCCACGCACGGCGGCAGAGGACGCGTGATTGCCTGGGGCGACTCGACCATCTTCTCGAACTTCTGCCTCTATCAGCCCGGTAAAGCCCAAGTGTTGCTGAACATGGTCGAGTGGCTCAACCACCAAGGCGGCAGGGGCCTGTGGTGGCTGTGGACGCTGCTGGGGCTGGCGGCGATCGGTAACGGACTGTGGTTGGTGCGGCAGGACGGTTCGGCATGGCTCGTACTGGTGGCGGCCACGGCCTGTGGCTGGGTCCTCGGTTCGGCAACCACAACCGCGCTTTCAGCCCGGGAAATGCCGCTGCCCGCGCCGCGGGAAGTCTCCCTGCCTCAGGTGGTGATCGATCGCACGACGTCGCAGGTGCCCTTGGCGAAAGGCGCTTTCAATGAGGACCGGGTCACCGGGCGCGGATTCGGCTTGCTGGAACAGGCGATCTCGCGGTTGCACTACACGACCGTTCGGGCGGAGGGAAACGATGTTTTCCAGGGCGATGCCGTGCTGATGATCTCTCCTAGCTCCGCCGTAACCGAGGCCTTTCGCAAGCGGCTAGTCGAGTATGTCGATGGCGGTGGCCGGCTGTTGGTAATCGACGCGGGCCTGAATGACGCGCCTTCGACATCGAACCAGATCTTGCGGCCCTTCGGCCTTTCGTTGGATTATCGCGCGCCGTGGAAGGGCGAACTGGCAAAGCCGGCTTCAAGAACCGAGGGCGACAGCGCCAGCAGGCCCGTGGAGAACGTGCAGTTTCCGCCGGGGATCTACGTGGAAAGCGCGTGGCAGATCTTCGGCGGCACGAGCGTGGCCGCGGTCCGCGCCAAGCGCGAGAAACAGAATCCCACGGAGGCGGATGTCTACCTGGAGCCGACGATTTGTGCCACCGTTCAATTCGGCAAAGGGCTGGTGATGGTCGCCAGCTTCGGCAACATGTTCAACGACAAGAGTCTGGGCAACGATGCAGCACACGATCCCAGTCCCGCCGAACGAGCGCGTTACGATCTGTTGTTCGCGCTCATGCAGCGGCTGGTGGTGGATAAGAAGCCGATCGTCGTTCCCGTGCGCGGCGCCGGCTTGCCGGAGCCGAAGACCACGCTTCCGCCCGTTCGTCGTCCCGCGCAACCGCGCCGCGGCGGAGTGATGTAAGAGGCCATCCAGTAGATCCCTCTTGCCGAGAGGGATTAATGCCCCTCGAACCGCCGGCAAAACGCCGAATTACTCAACAGGTCAGAGCGTGTTAGTCCTTTCCGGCAGAAAGGAGCCACCTGATGGCCGAATTGGGCCGTATTTCAGGCGTTTCTTGCCTTTCGATTTGCTTCCGGACGAAACCTGACCTAGGTTTTAGTTGCCGAGGCGAACGAACACGCCCTGTGGCTGGCCGATTCTAGGCCGGCCCGGGCAAACTTTTCTCACGACGCCTCGGTACGTTCTCTCTTCTCGTACCGATCCTGGATGGCCTTTTCGGGCTTTCGCCTTGGAGCCAGACTATGTCCGCTCACCGCTCGCGCCGCGCTCGTACGTCCCAATCCAACTCCCGCTCGCCCCGCAAGCTGCGTTGCGAGCAACTTGAAGCCCGTACCGTGCTGGCGGCGCTCAGCCCGCTGGGCAATCTGCCGGTGCTGGCGATTTCGCCGGTCGGCAGCCTCAGCGTGGACGCCAAGACGGCTACCGCGCCGACCGTAGTCAACGCGGCCGGCGCCAGTTTGAGCAGTTCGGGCGCGACCGCATCGCTCTCCGTCCTCGGCGCCGATGCCCAGGGCGAATCGACCCTGACCTACACCTGGGTAGCCACCAGCGTGCCCGGCGGCGGCGCTGCGAAGTTCAGCGTCAACGGCACCAATGCCGCGAAGAACGACACGGTCACCTTCACCGAGGCGGGCACGTACGGCTTTACGGTCACGATCGTCGATGGCGCAAAGCTGGCGATCACCAGCAGCGTGAAAGTCACCGTCGCGCAGACGCTCACCAGCGTCAGCCTTTATAGCGGCGGAAAGACCCTCGTCAGTTCCAGTACGCAACTGAAAGTGACCGCTACGAACCAGTCGTTTTCCGCCCTGGGGGTGGACCAGTTCGGCTATCCCATGGCGCCCCAGCCCTCTTTTGCCTGGGCGGTCACTTCGTCGCCCAACGGCGCTAAGCCGTCGCTGACCAATTCCAACGGTTTGGAGACCGTCATTTTCAATGAAGCTGGCGCGTATGGCGTCAGCGTCTCAGCCGGCAATACGACCGCCACGCGGATCTCGGCCTTGGCCAACATCCTGGTCGTCGCCGAGCCGACCAGTTTCACGGTCAGCCAGGTGGGCGGCAGCGCGACCGTGCTGGCAACTTCCGCGCAATTCAACGTTAGCCAGTTCTTTGACCAGTTCCAGAACCCGATCACGGAGAACACGACGCTCACATGGTCGGCCAGCGTGCCGGCGGGCGCCGCTGCGCCGCACTTCACCACCTCCGGCTCGACCACCACCGCCAGTTTCGCGCTGGCCGGAAAATACACCCTCGTGGTCACGCAGACCGACGCTGCCAAGAACTCCGTCGCGGAGTCGATCATCGTGAACGTGGGCCAAACGCCAGCAGGTACGATCACTGGCAGCACGCTCACCGTCACGGGCGTCAGCCAGGTATTGCCAAACGCAACGTTCGTCGACCAGTTCGGCAAGCCAATTACCTCGGCCACGACCTACGCCTGGACGGCCGCGACGCTTCCCGCGGGCGCGTCGGCGCCGATCTTCGGCACCGCTGCCAACGGCACGACAGCAACCTTCAGCCTGGCGGGCACCTACGTGCTGAAGGCCCAGCCTAGCAACGGCACGGCCTCGTTCAGCGTGACCGTGAATGTCAAGCAGACCTTCACCAGTATTCTCGTGACTTCCGGCACGCCCAGCTTGCAAACGGGCGCGACCCAGCAATTCACGGCCCAGGCACTCGATCAGTTCCAAAATGCAATGGCCACGCAGCCCTCCTTCACCTGGAGCGTCAATGGCGGCACGGTCAGTTCAAATGGGCTCTTCACGGCCCCCAGCACGGCAGGCACGTATAGCGTCACCGCCAAGAGCGGATCGATTTCAGGCTCGGACAATGTGACTGTTACGGCTCCTTCACCGTCGCCTTCGCCCAGCCCGACACCGGGCGGATTGCAAGACCCGGTCCTGGCGAGTCTCGTGCAGAAGCTTGACGCCGACGGTTCGCTCGACCGCGCGGACATGATCCAGATCCTGCAAACCGTGGCAGCCAACATTGGGACTAACGGGCTTAGCGCCATGGATTTCTCCGACCTGAAGACGATTGTCGCCGACGCCACACAATACGACATGCCAAATTATGTGGAAGTCCTGGCCAGCGACGTGGTCAACGGCAACGCGGCCAACGCCCAGTACCAGGGCGCCGCCCTGAACGACCTGGCCGTCCGCAGTTCGGCCGCGCAGTTGACCAAGCTGATCGACAAGTGGTTCTACGGCACCGATTTGCCCGCGTTGACCTCCAGCTCGCTCACCTATGAGACCGCGTCCGGCTCGCTCTTTCCCAACATCCCGTCGAACAAGGACGAGTACCAGGGCGAGCTCGGCGACTGCTACTTCATCTCGTCGCTGGGCACGATCGCCGACAGCAATCCGGCGGCCATCGAGAACATGTTCATCAACAACGGCGACGGCACGTACACCGTCCGCTTCTACGGCGGCACGTATGGCGGGTTCTATAACTCCAACGGCACCTTCAGCTTGGGCTTCGCCAGCGGCGTCGGCACGGCTAGTTACGTGACGGTCAACTTGTCGTTGCCCACTTATTACGGCACGCTGATCTATGCCGACTGCGGTTTCAGCGCCAGTAATCCGGCCAATTCCCTCTGGATCCCGCTGGCCGAAAAGGCCTATGCCCAGTGGAACGAGACCGGTCTGGAAGGCCGCAACGGCACGAACACCTATGCGGGCATCGAAGGCGGCTGGATGGCCTACGTCGATGCCCAGGTCTTAGGCCACAATGCCACCGATTACAGCCTCACAACTTCGACCGAGCAGGCGATGGTCAGCGGCTTGAACGCAAACGACGCGGTGACTATCGCCACCGATGAGTCCAGCAATTCCGCCGATACTCTGCCCGGCGGGCTCTACGGCTCGCACGCCTACGCCGTACTCAGCTACAACGCATCCAGCGGCCTGTTCACGCTCTACAATCCCTGGGGTTGCGACCAGCCCAATACCTTGAGTTGGCCTCAACTGGAATCGACGTGTGATGGTTTCGACGTGGCAACTACCTCGGGTTCGGTGCCGATCAGCAGCAGCAACGTTCAAACCTCCGTGGCGGCGGCCGTATCGCGCATTTCGGCCGCCGTGAGCGCAGTCTCGACTTCGCCCGCGGCCACGACGAACCCGGCCGCCGACTACGCACTTTGGGCTACGACGGCGGCGAATCAGAACAATTCGACGAACCAGCCGGTGGCCGCCGCGGTCGATGCCGTGATGGCCGAAGGGATATTCGTGAACTGAGGATTGATCCAAAATAAGGTTCATCCAGCGCAAGAATGCGACGGGGGCGCTCCGGCCTCGTTGTTTCGCACAGATTGATTCGAATCTTCCCGTCCCGTAGGAACGACCGAGAATAGCCCAGCGAGTTATCGCAGCGTGGAAAATGCAAAAGGAACCGATAGTCCCGTAGGGACGACTGCATCGGCCTCGGGGTCACGCTTACGTTGTGTACTTTGCGCTGCAAAGTACACAACGTAAGTCTGCCCCGGCCTCGCGACGCCATGAAAACTGCGCCGACAGGCTTTGCCGCGCCGCTGAAGGTCGAACTAAAGGCGGGCAGGACGTGGGCGGACTGCAAATGAAGCCAATCGCCCGCAATGCAGTTGTCCCTTCACCTTCCGCCCGGCGTGCGCGGTATCGTCTCGTTGCCGATGGGTGGCTCGTCACCGAGCAACTCCGGCGTGACGACAATCAACAATTCGCTTTGCCGTGCTTGCTGCCTCGTCTGTTGCCGACCGACCAGGACGCCTTGCCCACTTCGGGCGCTGATGGTTGATTGAGTCGTGAGGGTCTCCGTAGGCGCGGCTCGAATCGCTTCGCCGTCTGCAGGCTTCGAGATCACAGGGCCTTCTTCCGCAGGCCCGAGTTGTGATCGCTCAATATCGATTGCCATGACGACCAGCCCATCACGACGGATCTGCGGTGTGACGCTCAGCATCAGGCCGACATTTTCGAACGAGATACTGTTGACCTGGCCACCACCACCGCCAGGACCGCCAACAAAGCCACCACGGCCGATGCTTTGACTGCCGACGATCCGCGCCGCTCGCTGGCCCACCTTCAGGGAAGCCTTCTGGCCCTCGACCGTTGTCAGTTGTACCCGCGTCAGAGAGTCCAGTTTGCCGGCCTTCTCAAGCTGCTGAATGCGAGCCTTGGGGTCGCCGTGCGGGTCGTCCGCGTCGCCTTTGGCCGCATCGCCGCGCCGCACGTCGGCGATAAGCACCTCGATCGTCACCATCCGGGCTGCACCGGCATCGGCCAGCGGCTTGCTAACACGGCGAGTACGTTCGCCGGGGTCTCTTGTCGCCCGGCCCACATCGGCAGCGGCAACAACACTGCACGCAATACACCAGACCAGCGTCAGACTCCCGAGAGTTCGCAACATGGCACATCTTTTTTTCGCCCAGCCGGCGCAGCACGATAGGGACGTGGTTCGATCATTTCCCATGAAGTGCGGGTGCTCCCGATTGAACGGAGAGTTGTAATGGAGACCTTGGGCGGGTTATGTGCGTTGGTGTTGGTGACCGTTTTCGTTTTGTGGTTTCTCGCATGGTTTCTCATGTGGTGGTTTGGAGTTGCTAAGATAAGTTATGACTTGTACAGAGGCGACCCAGAGGGAAAGGAGCCGACGCCAGTTAGCGGTTTCTTGGTTTTCCTCGTAGTGTTCACGGCCGCAGTCATCGGTTTCTTCGTTATGTTGTCGCGAAGTCGCTAACCATGCAAGAACGCAACCAATTCCCATAAACGGGGAAGCCTGCGTCAAAATTCAAATTAGGACAGTACCCATCAGTTGCGTTGGTCGCTACGAGGGAGTACAATAACTATGTATTGTCGAGCTTCTTGTTTTGTCTCCACATCTTGATGACGCCGTCTTTAGTTGCGGGCGGCTGCTCGCTTGCTCCCGCGGCTCGGTGGTGGCGAGCGACTCTCTGCACTCCGCGCAGGGTTTCTTTCCCGCCTGAACCGGTTCTTCCCGCGTGGCATACCGCACGAGGTTCCTTTCGGAGATCTTCGCGGCTGAATTGCAGTCCGGCCGGTGGAAGCCTTTCGAGTTCGTGGAGGCGACATAGCCGCCGGAGACCGGATCGACCGTCGAAGACGGGTTGACGGCCGGCGCGGTTCGATGCGATTGCGAATAGCCCTCCGTTCGGCCGGCGTATGGGTCAGAATGATCGGCATGGACTTTCCAATTCGCGGCGTACTTTGCCGCCAAATCCTTGTCGCGAATCACCAGAAGGTTCTCGGCGTTGTGCTCTTCCGCGGCCGTGGTGAAGTTGAAGCTGCCGGTGATGACCGTTTGGCCGTCGATGACCATGATTTTGTTTTGGGCGATGGCATGCTTGGTGTCGATCTTCGTCGAAAGGGGAAAAGAAAAGGTGCCACTCACCAAATCTGGATAAGCTAGGCATGATCGGGGAAATCGAACGCGTCAAGCGGGTGGTCGGCGATGTAACCATCGTCATGGCGGGAAGCGTGCCTAACCGGCAACCGGTTGTGGCCGCCGATCCGCTTTCTCGGTCGGGTTCTGCCGTTCCGCCGCTCGAGGGCAGCGGTGCTCGATCCGCTGCCGCGCCCCTGCCATCGTCAGCCTTCCCAATTCTTGCCGCTCAGGCAACAAACCTCTTCCAGTCCGTCGCGGCCTTCGTGGGCGGATGGCGGCGAGCACACATGAAGTCAGGCCGACTTTAGACGTTAGCAGATATTGCCTCAACACCCGGTGTCCAATGTCGGCCGCCCTCGAGCCGCGCGCAGCCTTTTCACGGGAGGCGGTTGACCCTGAGCAAGCGATTCTCAAGATGGGGAAAGTCCGCTTGAACCTCAACGATCGTCAAACTTGGATCTCCATTCGCGGAGTACGATTGGCCTGACCGCGATGTCCGGCTCAACTCTCCTGCACGGCAAGGACTTGCGGAATTGAACGGCCCGACGGAGTCCCCGACGGGCATTACGTGGCCTTGATCTCTTCCGGACTTGTGCCCACGGAAAGGGAAACTTTGCCCCATTCCTCGGGGCGAAGATTCTGTGACAAGACCGACCAGATCAAGTCGTTCTTTTCCTTCATGCGGCGACCATCGAACTTGCGGCTGACGATCACGACGTGAATACTGTCGTCAGGGCCGTCCGACACGTCCACCAAATCGTCGGGATCCTTGAAATAAGCGCGTTTCAGCACGCCACGAATCTTCTCTTTGATTTGAAGGTCGGCCATGTTCGCGTCCTCTCAAATGTTGTGCTCGATCCAATGAGAAACCTTGTCCACTGCTTCCAAGAAATCTTTCGCGTCATCCGGATTCGACATGTCCGCAGTGTAGCGCCACGCAGGAACCCAACGGTTTACCATGTTGAACGATCGCCAGTTCTCTGCGTTCTGCCGCAGTCGATCAATCGCATTGGTCATCCGCAGAAGAACTTCCAACTGATGCGTGAAAACGGTCGTCTGGCCCGCGAGCACGCCTCGCCGCTGCAGTTCCTCCTCAAGCTCGCGCAAATGACGGCAATCGAACATCCGCATGAGCTTCGTCTTCAGCAAGCACTCCACGGAATACCCGGCCATGTACATCGCACCGCGCCATCGAACCGCATTCAGAAGAGCGCGTGCGTCGTCCATGCGGTGCTTGCCGGCTTTTCCTTGCTCGCTCACGCCATAGAACAAGTCTCGCAACATAGGCAAATAATCCGCAGGCTCCACTTCTTGTCGAACCGTCAACTCCTTCAATTTACACAGTTCGTGACGTCTAATCAAGTCCAGCGAAATCGCGCCACACCACTCACTTCACGATCGCCAGGATCTCATCCTCCCTGAGGATCAATAATTCCTGCCCGTTGATCGTCACCTCGGCGCCAGCCCACTGTTGAAAGAGAACCCGGTCCCCTTCGTTGACCTGGTGCGGAACCCGGCTGCCCGAAGCGAGCAGCCGCCCGTCGCCTACCGATAAAACGCGTCCCTGCCGTGATTTCTCCCGCGCCGCGTCCGGCAGCACAATCCCACCGGCGGTCACCGCTTCCGCGTCGAGCCGCTTGATGACCACTTTGTCGTCCAGGGGCACCACCTTCATGTTTTATCGACTCCCAAACCCCGCGCCGGACCCGTTGGAGTCCGGAGCTGATCGTTGTAAACTATCATTCTCTCATTCCCGCCCCAGTCCGACAAGATGCGCTCGGTTTGGTACAAACACCGAGGAAGGGCATGCTCCTGGAAGCCGATCATATTGCACGCCGCCACCCGAATGGCCACGCATGGTTGTTGGATGACGTGAGTTTGGCGATTAAGCCGGGGGCGCGCCTGGTACTGACTGGCCCATCGGGAGGGGGGAAAACCCTGCTGTTACGGGCATTGGCTCGACTGGACCCGCTCGATCGGGGTGAAGTTCGCTACCGCGGCCGGAGCATCCATCACGATGCGGTCCCCCCTTATCGGGCATCTGTTGTTTACTTTCATCAGCGGGCCGCCTTGATTGACGATACGGTGGAAGCCGCCTTGCGCAGACCCTTTGCCCTGAATGTTCATCGCCAGCGGAGGTTTGATCGCCAATTGGTGATCGAGTTGCTTTCCGCCTTGGGACGCGATGCGGGCTTCCTGGAAAAGAAAGTCGCGGAACTCTCCGGCGGCGAAATTCAGATCTCGGCCCTGGTCCGGGCTTTACAGCTCGATCCGGCGGTTTTGTTGTTGGACGAGCCGACGGCCGCCCTGGATGGCCCGACCGCGACGGCGGTCGAGCAGTTGATCGATGACTGGCTGGCCGAAAACGATCAACGCGCGATGATTTGGGTCAGCCATAACGAAGCCCAGGTCCAGCGGGTCGGCCGCACCGCCGTCCGCATGGAAGCTGGGCGACTCAGCAAATTATGAAGCAGCCTATCGAACTCACCGCCTGGCAGTTATCGATCGCCGTGTCGCTGATCCTGATCAGCGCCGCCATCTCGGCGGCGCTGCGCCTGGGCATGGGGCGGCGGCTCCTGCTGGCGGCCGTTCGCACTACGGCCCAACTGCTGCTGATCGGCTGCGTGCTCGAATGGCTCTTCAAACCGGGCCGGGCATGGTATTTCGTACTGGCGATGATGTCGGCCATGACGCTGATTGCCGGCATCTCGGCCGTGCGGCGAAACGAATACCGCTACGCGGGTATCTGGGCCGATAGCATCATTTCCATGTGGGCCACGAGTTGGCTGATGACCGCCATTGCCCTGTTCGGCATCGTGCAGGTCCAGGGGGCAGCGGAGCACCCCTCGTGGTACAACCCGCAATATGCCATTCCGCTCTTGGGCATGATCCTGGGCAACACCTTGAGCGCCGTTTCGCTCAGCCTGGACCGCGTGGCCCACGAGTTGGCCTCCAAACGCGATCAGGTAGAGACCCTTCTGGCCTTGGGCGCAACTCGCTGGGAGTCGGGCCGTTGGGCCGTGCAGCAGGCCGTTCGTGTCGGCACAGTCCCCACGATCAATACCATGATGGTCGCCGGAGTGGTCAGCCTGCCGGGCATGATGACCGGACAGATGATCGCCGGCCAGGACCCGAGCCAGGCCGCCCGCTACCAGATCATGATCATGTTTCTGATGGCGGCCGGCACGGCCCTTGGCACGTTCAGCGTGGTCCTAATGGGCTATCGTCGCCTCTTCACGCCCGACCACCAGTTTCAGCCGGGCAAACTGTGGAAGGCACACTGAGATTTGAATTCCGCCCGCCTATGGGGTAGATTGCAAGGAGAGAACGGTGAGGGATGAAGGATTTGGGATGGTTGGTGGCGATATGAAGAGACTATCGGTTGCTCTGTTGATTCTGGCCGCGCTGGGTGCCTGGCCGGGCGTCGCCGCGGCTGGCCTGGGATCGGGCCCGATCGAGGCCGAGGTCAAAAGCGCTTACTCGCACATTCTCATCCGCCGCCAAGGCAACATGCGGTCGATGAACTTCGTCCGCGACAACGGCGTGGAGCAAATCCAGTCCGTCTTGAACTTGAAGCAGCCCTACGACATGGTGACACAGTACAGTCGCCTGATGTTCGCCAGCTACCTCTTTATGCCGCAGCAGAAGCAGGTCTTGATCGTCGGTCTCGGCGGCGGGGCGATGATCCACTTCTACGAGCACTACGACAAGGATCTGAAGGTCGACGTCGTCGAAATCGACGAGAAGATCGTACAACTGGCCGACAAGTATTTCGATGTCCGCACCCACGGCAACACGCGCATCGTCACGAAAGACGCCTTCGAATATCTCAAGACGAACAAGACCCGTTACGACGTGATTTACATGGACGCCTTCCTCAAGCCTTCGGAGGAGACCGACGCCACGGGCCAGCCGCTGCGGCTGAAGACGATCGCCTTCTATAAGGGCCTTCGCGAGCAACTCACGCCCGACGGCATTGTGGTCATCAACTTGAACATCCACGAGCACACCAACAACGATTTGGCCGCTATCCGCAGCGCCTATTCCCAAACGTACTCGTTCAAGGCCTCAACTCCCAACATTATTGTCGTCTGCACGGACGAGAAGACGCGGGCGACTTCGGCCGCCTTGCATGCCAAGGCCCTGGAACTCGACCGCCGCTTCAAGGCGACCTTCAGCTTTCAGAGCGTGCTGCGGACGATGGGCCGGTAAACACCCGGATTGCTGGTCTGAAGTAATTGCGTTACCATATAATTTATTGCGTGGGAAACGCGTCCAGACGAGAAAAGAGCATGAGCACAATCAGCCAAGTCGCCTTGACCGCCGAGGATCTGCTGCAGCTTGCCGACGACGGCCTCCGCCACGAACTTATTCAAGGAGAGTTAACTACTATGCCGCCCATGACCACATCGACACGGTCTTTTCGCTGTTTTCTCGTGCTCCTCGTTCTATCCGTCTCCTGGCCCGCCCTAGCCATGGAGAAAAACACTGCCTACCAGGCCGCACTGGACACGATTTCCGCGGAGGAGATGTTCCAGACGGTCGATATATTGGCCAGTCCGAAATTCGAAGGGCGCGAGGCCGGCACCGCGGCCGGGCATGCGTCCGGCGACTACCTGGTCCAACAGTTTCGCAAGCTGCCGTTGAAGCCGGCGGGCGAAAAGCAAGGCTACTTCCAGCCCTTTGGGAACAACTTCCGCAATATCCTCGTGTTACTGCCGGGCAGCGATGCCTCGCTCAAGGACCAGGTTATTATCGTCGGCGCCCACTACGACCACTTGGGGCACGGCCGCAACAATCCGCCGGGAACGATCTTCCCGGGCGCTGACGACAATGCCAGCGGCACATCGGGCGTTGTCGAGCTGGCCCGCGCCTTTTCCAGCTTGCCGGCGGCCCCCAAGCGCTCGATCCTGTTTATCTGTTTCGACGGCGAGGAGAAGGGCCTGCTAGGCTCAAAACACTGGACGGCCAATCCCACCTTGCCCTTGCCCCGCGTCAAGTTCATGCTCAATCTCGATATGATCGGCGCGTTGCGGGCCGACCGCGTCATGGTCTTCGGCACGCGCACGGCCCCGGGTCTGCGGCGGATGGCCAGCATGAGCAATCAAGAGGGCAACCTGACGTTAGATTTTACCTGGCTACTGCAGGCCAATGCCGATCACTACTCGTTCATCGATCGCGGCATTCCTGCGATCTTTCTGCACACCGATCTGCACGAGCGCTATCACCGGCCCACCGACGTGGCCGCGAAAATCAATCGTGAGGGCATGATGCGAGTGGCGAAGCTGGCCTTTGCCATGCTGTATACGGAGGCCGACGCCCCGTTGCTGCCGCGGTTCCGCGCCGCCAGCAAGGCCGAGAAAGAGGACTCGCACCGCCGCCTGGAAGCGGCCGAGCCGCTCCCCCTGCGGGCGGGCAATTCGCCCCTGCGGCTAGGTATTTCCTGGCGGCTCGACGATGCCGAACCCGACACCGTTATCGTCAGCCAAGTCGTCGCCGGTTCGCCCGCGGCTGCCGCGGGACTGCGGGTCGGCGACCGCATCTATCGAGTTGGCGGCCAGGACTTTGCCGACGACAATGCCTTCGCCCAACTTGCGCGGACTTTGCCCGGACCGTTGGAACTGGTGGTCGAGCGCGACGGCCGGCTGCGCACGCTCGTACTGCGGTTCCCGGGGAAAGACGCGTTGCGGGTCAGTCGGATATTACTCGGGCGTGAAAATAACCTACGTAGCACGGACTTCAGTCCGTGAGTGACGGATTGTCGTCCGTGCTACTGTCAATATTGTTCTTTAGGACTGACGAATCAATGAGTGTCGTGCTGTAGGGCTGGCTTTAGTCGCCCTCTTCGGCAAAAAGGCGACCAAAGTCGCCCCTACAGCGTCGATTTGTGACAGCTATTGATTCGCCGGTCCTTAGCGACGATGGATATCCGTAAGAAACCCTCCAGCGATAAGAAGCTCGTTGCCCGGCATGCCATCGGCACGTTCGGCGCGCCGCCGAACGTCTGGCGGTTCGCCTGCGAAGGGGAGAATTTCTGCTTGGACATTGGCGGCTGCGCCGATCGGCCCGTGGTCGGCGTGGTTTCCTACACCACGATCGGCCTTTCCGACTACGAGGTGATGACCGGCCCCGAGCCGCCCGCCCACGTGGAGTTGGCCGCCGCCTGCGCGGCGGACCGACCGCTGTTTGCCAACATTTTGGCCGCGGCGGCAATGCTGCTGGTCCGCCAGCGAAAGGAAATCAAACCGGGCGACGCCACCCGCGATGTGATTGCCGAGTTCTATCCCCGCGCCACGGTATCGCATCTTTACTTTGCCCGCCCCTTTCTTTGGGGCCAGCGGCTCGACTTGTTGCGGGGCGAGTCCAGAAATATTGCCTGGCTCCTGGCCGTGCCGGTCACTGGCGACGAGTTGCTCGAACTCCAAACGCAAGGCGACACTGGCCTGGAGCAGCTCTATCTCCAGCGGCGGGTCGAAATGTACAGCCTGGATCGGGCGACGTGGCTGGCGTGAATTGCATGCACTCTCTTCGATTTTCCAGGCCAAGCAATGCACAATGTCCGTTCAGCATCGCATCGGTTCCCGCTCTTCGGAGAGACCATTGACGTGTCCTTCTAACCGCGCGCCGCTGTCGGCATGGCGTCGATCAACGCGCGCAGGACCTTGTTCACGGCTTCCGGCGACGTAAATACTTCGGAGACATCGGGGTCCAACGCAACGACAAGTCGGCTCTTGTCCACACGCGACGCGAAACGATTTGGTTTCGCCTTGGCGTAGTCAAATTTGTATTCTGCACGCGTTTATCCGCTTGAACGGCGCGATGCCTTAGGGACGGGTACCTTCCTCATAATCCATTCGTTCCCTTTTTGTTGCAATTCACGCGGCGAGAAAGCGATAAAACAGCCATTTGACCACTTCCATGCCCGCGCCATAAAGCAGGGTGATGCCAATCACGATCACCAGCAAGATTGCCGGCGGTTTGACAAACCCGAGGGCCGCGGCAAAGGGGGAGTAAGGCAGCCAAATCGCCAACAGTGCCATCGCAACCGTCGCCAGCAGGAACAGCCGGCCGGGACGGCTGAGGAAGAACGGCCGCTGTGTCCGCACCACCGCCAAGATCATCAGCCCCGTAAGCGTCGATTCGATGAACCAGCCGGTATGGAACAGTTGCTCGAAAATCTCCTTGTTTTCTTCCGTGCGCAGTCCGCGGAAGATATAGAACATCGCGGCGAAGGTCAGGAAATCGAACATCGAGCTAGAGAACCCAAACGACATCATGAAGCGCACGATGAAGCGCACGTCCCATCGCCGCGGGCGTTGGATCTGCTCGGGGTCCACGCTGTCGGTCGCCAGGGCCATGGCGGGGAAGTCGGCCAGCAAGTTCACAAGCAGGATCTGCGCCGCCAAGAGAGGCTCGAACGGCAGGAACAGTGACGCTACCGACAAGCTGAACATGTAGCCGAAGTTGGCGGCGATGACGTAGAAGATGTACTTCAGCGTGTTGGAGAAGGTCCGCCGGCCGGCGCGGACGCCGCGCACCAGCACGCCGAGATCGCGCTCGAGCAACACGATTTGGGCGGCCTCGCGGGCCACATCGACGGCGGAATCGACCGAAATGCCCACGTCCGCCGCATGCAGCGCGGAAGCGTCGTTGATGCCGTCGCCCAGATAGCCGACCACTTGGCCGGACTGCTTCAGCGCGAGGATGATCCGCTCTTTCTGGTTCGGTTCGACTTCGGCAAACACATCGGCTCCTCGAACCCGCTCGATCAAGGCATCCTCGCTCAGCGTTCGCAAGTCGGGACCGGCGATGACCACCGGCGAGGCGATTCCCACCTGGCGGCTAATGGTCGCCGCCACCGCGCGGTTGTCGCCGGTAATGACCTTCAGCGAGATGCCCAGGTCGCGCAACTCGGCGATCATCTCGGCGGCATCGGCTTTGGGAGGGTCGGCAAAGGCCAGAAAGCCTAGAAACGTCATGCCCTGCTCGTCCGCTTTGCCAATGTGCGGCGAGTCGACTGCTCGGACGGCCAGCCCCAGCACGCGCAGCCCCTGTTGGCTCATCTCCATAAAAAGGCGGTCGATGGCCGGGCGTTGCTGGGCCATCTCCACCAGCGCGCCGTCGCCCACCACGGCCTGCGTGCAGCAGTCCAACACCTGGGCCAGCGCCCCCTTGGTAATGAGCAGCTTTTGGCCGCTGTCGGCCACGCGCACGCTCAGCCGTTTGCGGCTGAAGTCGTAGGGGATTTCGTCGAGCTTGTCGACGCCGGTAGCGTCGAACTGCCGGCCCTCTTGGATCGCCCGGTCGATCGGGTTGGCGAACCCCGTTTGAAACAGCGCGTTCAAGTAGGCCAGTCGTGCCACGCGATCGCTCGGCCGGCCGGTAACGTCGAGCGCCTCCCGAAGCCGCACGACGCCCTCGGTCAACGTGCCGGTCTTGTCGGAGCAGAGCACGGTCATGCCGCCAAGGTTCTCGATCGATAGCAGTTGCTTGACGATCACCCGCTGGCGGGCCATCGCCTTGGCGCCGGCGGCGAGCACGACGCTGGTGATGGCGGGCAGCAACTGCGGCGTCATCCCGACGGCCAGGGCCAGGCCCACCAACAGCGCCTCGGCGACCTTCTTCTCCTGGAAGCCGACTTTCACCAAGAATACGACCACCGTGATGACCAGCACGAGCTTGACCAGCAGTTGACCAAACTGCCGCAGGCCGCGTTCGAATCCGGTTTCCGGCTGCTTGTGTTCCAGCCGTTCCGAGATCTTGCCGAATTCGGTCTCAGGCCCAATTCCGGCGACCGTGGCGGTCGCGAATCCGCTAATGACGCTAGTTCCAAGGAAAACGGCGTTGACCCGCTGGCCGAGCGGCGTGAGTTCGGGCAACACTCCGCACGACTTTTCCGCGGGAAAACTCTCGCCCGTGAGCACCGCCTCGTTGAGGAACAGGTCCTGAGCCGTAAGCAGGCGGCAATCGCCGGGGATGAGGTCGCCGGCCCGCAGACGGACCAGGTCGCCCGGCACCACCGTGTCCAGTGGCACTTCGCATTCCTGCCCGTCGCGGATCAAAGTCACCTTAGTCTCGATCATCCGCATGAGCTTTGCGATGGCATCGGCCGCGCTCAGTTCCTGCCAGAAGCTCAGCAAGCCGCTGGCGATTAAAATGAAGACAATGATCATGCCATTCGTCAGGTCAGTCCAGTCGCTATGCAGCAACGTGAACGACAGCACCGCCGAACCGAAGAGCAGCAGGATGATCGGGCTCTTGAATTGGTCCAACAGCAGCGACCAGGCCGAAGCCCGGTGCGGCTTCAGATGGCTGGCTCGCTCGAGCCGCTGTTTCGCTTCCTGCTGGGTCAATCCCTGTTCCGACGTGCCCAGTCGCTCCAGCAGTTGATTGGTCTCAATTGACCAGAAGGGTCGGTCTTCCGTTGTGTTCGCCATCGATTCCTTTGGCACGTGCCTGATTCAAGTGCCGCTGCTCATCCTCGGGATTTGGAAACCATTTTTCGCTGCCCGAGCGGTTGAAAAGGCCGCCCAAAAAAGCGAAATGCGACCAATAAACTTAACGTAGTTGCCCGGGGAAGTCAAACCCGACCAAGGAAACGGCCAAGGAAACGCGCGAAAGAAATATGATTGGCAGAAAAATGCCCGATTGACGAAAACAGTCTGCCCTGGTGCGGACTATATTTCCGTCAACCATCTTTCTGTAATTACTTCAGCGATTGCTATCTGCTTCTGTTTTCTGTTGCGTGAAAGCGGACCTACGCCTCGCTTGGCGCCAAGGCCAATTGTCGCAGGGCCTCCAGCGTGGCCAGGACGTCCGCCAGGCTGACTTCCTGCCAGTTGGAAATCCGATGATGGACGATGGCCAGCTTGAAGCCGTCGAAGGCGTCGCGAAGATCGGCCGGCAAGCTGGGCAGATTTTCGAACGGTCGCACCGCCACGCTCTCGTCACCAGCAGAGGCCTCGGCCGCTTCAAAGGCGACGCTGTCCGCGTCAGCCTCCCCGTCGGCCGTTTCGTGGGCTTCGGCTGTCGAAACCCCACTGGCCGCCGGCGGCAGATCGGCCGAAGCGGCCGCGGCGTCTTCGTCGACTTCTACCGCTGCCACATCCACGCTCGCTTCCACCATGGCGCCCAGCGTGCGCGACCGCTCGCCCTGCATCTGCGAGATCGACCAGCGGTTCTGCACGGCTCCCTCCAGCCACATCTCGGCGTCGTCCCAATCCAGGGCCGCCTGGAAGTGGCTCCAGTACAAGCCATGGTAGGCATCCCGCATCTCGGCGAACCGCTGATAGACCCTCCGCAAGCGGCCCGTATGCTGTGGCGTGACGTTGCCCACCCGCTGGCTCCAGGCCTCGTCGGAGTAGGCCGCCGCCGCCGCGCCGGCCTCGATCAGGGCCTCGCGCCACTCGGCCACGATCCGTCCCTTTTCCCAGTTCGTCGTGCTCACCAGCCGGTTCCAGCGTCCCAGGTACTCGCTGCAGGCTGTCTCGATGTTCGGGTTCTCGCCCGTCGCCGCCTCGTCGGCATATTCCGCCGGCGCCGGCAGGGTCATTTTCGGCATGATTTCTTCATCCATTCGTCAAATTCCTTTTCATGCGAACCAAGTGCGGGGGACCGGAAGCCCCCGACAAAGGACCGATTCTAGCAGGCCGCCGCCGATCGGCCAGCGGCGGCGGTCCTGCAAGGCATAGGAAACGACAAAGAGACGGAGAAATGCGAAGAACGGCGCTGCCCGGCAACGCCACGGAAGACCTGCTTGCGGCGGCTGGGCTGGGGAAAAGTTGTTGGTTCCAATGTATCCGGCACACTCCGTGTGCCGCCCGCAACGGCACACGGAGTGTGCCGGATACATTCTTGCGACCGCCATTCCTGCGCCGGTCTCTAGGGCGTACGGAACAAATGCCGAAAATGCCCGATTGTTGGAGTCCCGCCTTTAGGCGGAGTTCCCGCACATTCCGGCTAAAGCCGGGACTCCAACCCGCTCATTTCTTCCCAACGCCCTTACCCGGCCGCTACCATGCTGAGATGTAATGGCGAATCGTGGAAGGTCAGGGCGGAAGCATGCAGGTTGGCCGCCGACTCGGCCCGATACTCCTCGCCTTCTCCCACCGGCTCGGCCTTCACCCAGGACATTCCGTTGGCCGTCCGTAGCAGCTCACGCACGTCGGCGGTGCTGGCCGGGCTGTCTTCCGACGTAGCCGCTTCCAATGCGTCCAGCACGAAACCCGAAAGCAGCCGATTCCAGACTTTCCGGCAAGTTGCGGGCTTGTCGAACATGTCCACGGCGACGATCTGCTTGCCGATGGCAACGGCCAGCCCGCAGGCGCCGTCGACATATTTCAACTTATCCTGAAACTCGCTCACGCATTCCTTGTAGTTCTCAAACGTATCGGACATCGCGCCGGTTCCGGACGACGTGCCCAACGATTCCTGCTGCCTGGCGACTTCTCTCCAGACCTTGCCCTGGTCCGACATGTGGCTGCCGCTGCGGCGCAAGGAATCGGTCACAGACATCTTGAGAAACCAGCGCAGTTTGGGCGACGAGTGGCTGCCGCTGGAGCCGAAATGCCGCGACTTGTACGCCCACCGGCCCGCCTCAACGCAGCTTACCGGAATCTTGACCTTGGTCTTGGCGGCGATCAGGACCGAAGTGTTGAGGACGCGATTCTGCTTGGCTCCCACGAGTTCTTCGCCCTCGATGAAGAGAATGCGGACGTCGCCCTTGTTCTCGACCAGGAGATTCGGAACCGAACCGCCCTCGGAGACTTCTTCGACAGTCACGCTGCCGCTGCCAATCCCCTCATCCGACAGCAGGTATTCCACCGGGCTTTCGGCCTCGGCGAAAAGGGGGAATACGGACAACGCTTCATGGCGGACAGGATCACCAACGCGAACTTCGGGAAGTGCAACGGACATGATCGAGGTACTCCGGGAAAAAGGGATTTGACCATTTACTAGACGCTGGGAGGGGCGAGAAGGTTCAAAATCACCGGAAATAATCGGGTTCGTTGCCAGGCCGCCACTTGATGTTGCAGCCCATGCTGGCTCGCTGCTCCTGCGATACGGCGCGGCCGGCCAGTACGGCGTCGATCGCCTCACGGATGTCCTTGCCGGTGACGGGCAGGTTGTTGCCGGGACGGCTGGCGTCCATCTGGCCGCGATAGACCAGCTTGTGGTCCTTGTCGAAGAGATAGAAGTCGGGCGTGCAGGCCGCGTGATAGGCCTTGGCCACGGTTTGCGACTCGTCGACGAGATAAGGGAACGGGTAACCTCGCGCGGCGATCTCGTCCTTCATCTTCGCCGGCGCGTCGTCCGCATAGTGCTCGTAGTCGTTCGAATTGATGGCCACGATACCGACACCGCGCTCCAGGTACTCCCGGGCAAGCCGGGCAAAGGCCGGCGCAATGTGCTTGACGTAGGGACAGTGGTTGCAGATAAAGGCCACTAGCAACGCGGGCCGGCCGGCAAAATCGTCCAGGGAGTGGAGCTTGCCGTCAGGATCCGGCAGCTCGAAAGCGGGCGCTGCAGTGCCCAGAGGTAAACGCATCGTGCTTGGGGTCAAGACCATGTGAGAATTCTCCTTGCTCGCAAGAAAGACATTAGAAACCACGAATATCACGAATGGGAAAAATGCGGGAAACTGTGCGCCAAGACATTCTATAGCCGGAAGCAAGTGGCAGGATATATTTCCCGCCGCTTGCTTTCCCAATTCGTGTTATTCGTGCTATTCGTGGTTTACTCCAATTGGAACAGCCGCCGGGCGTTGGCCTCAGTCTGGCGGGCGAATTCGTCCAATGGCACGCCGCGGAGCGCGGCCAAGGCGGCGGCCGTGTGGACCACCAGCGCGGGCTCGTTCCGTTTCTGCTTGCCGCGCAACGGCTCGGGCGTAAGATAGGGGCTGTCGGTCTCGATCAAGATGCGATCGGCCGGGACCGCGACGGCGGCCTCGCGCAAGGACTGAAACTTCTTGTTGGTATAGGTGGCGTTGCCGGCGAAGCTCACATAAAGCCCCAGGTCCAGGCACTCGGCGGCCATGGCGGTATCACCCGAAAAGGCGTGCAATACACCCCGCAAGGGGCCGCGGGCGGCCGCCTCGCGGAGCATGGGCAGCATGTCGGCCTGGGCGTCGCGGCAATGGATGACGATGGGCCGATCGCGCTGCTGCGAAAGCCGCAGATGGCGGTCGAAATAGTCCCGCTGCAAGTCGATGGGGGCGTAATCCCAATAGCGGTCGAGGCCCGTCTCGCCCAAGGCCACCACGCGGGGATGATCCAGCAGATCTTGGATGGCGCCCCAGTCTGCCAGCCCAGCCTCCGCACAGGAGTTCGGATGAATGCCTACCGCCGCATAGAGGTTCGGGTAGGTTTCCGCCAGGCGAACGGTTGCGCGGCTGGATGCCAGCGTGGTGCCCAGCGAGATCATCCGCTCGACGCCCGCCTGGACGGCACGGGCGACAACCGCCGCGCGGTCGGCTTCGAATTGCTCGTCGTCAAGATGGCAGTGCGTGTCGATCATTTGCCAGCAGGGCTTCCAGCAGTTCGATGTGCCCGCGAAGATTGCCGTGGACCTCCTCGGCCAGCGCGCGAACGTCCGCGGCCTGGGCCAACTCGGCAACACACTCGCAAACCACTTGCTGGTCACGCTGCAGGTGGACGACAATCTGCCGGAGAAAGAACTCCATGCCAAGGTCGTTGAGCGTGGCGAACTGGAGCGGATAAGCGCCCGGATCCGGTTGGCCGCCGTGCTCGATGATGGCCTCGGCCACGCGCCGGGCGTACATGCGGCTGTCGGCGGCGAGCCGCCCGATGGCCACCCAAACCGGCTCGTCAGCGGCAAGGCTCCAGGGCTTGATCTCTTCGACGTACATACCCAGCGAGCGGCACAGCGTCCGCAGCAGCCGGTTCAGCACGCTCGCGACGCGGGGCGATTCCAATGTCTGGTTCATAGGCCACTCCATTGCACCAAGGCCAGGCCAGCCACGCGGCCGAGCGTCCACAAGCCTTCCCAGCGAAGGAAAATCACGAACATCGTACCGGCCAGGACGACGGCATAAACGCCGGGAACCGAGAACAAGGGAACGTCCGGGGCCGGCTGCCCGTCAGGCTCCGGTTCCAGCATCATCACCTTGACCACACGGAGGTAATAGAACAGGCTCACCACCGTGTTCAGGCCGCCGATAACCAACAAGAGATACAGTTTGGCGTCCAGCAAGGCGGCGAAGGCCGCAAACTTAGCCGCAAACCCGGCCAGCGGCGGCAGGCCGACCAGGCTGAAGAGGATCACGGCCAGGGCCACGGCCACCGCGGGCGAGCGGCGGACCATGCCCGCGTAGTCGGCAATCGACTCGCTGCCCCGCGCGTTGCGGACAAAGGCCACGATGGCGAACGCGCCAAAGTTCATGAACAAGTAGACGCCGAGGTAGACAATCAGTGCGGCCACGGCCTTGATCGAACCCTCGCGATGGGCCGTATCGGCCATGGCCACGGCCGCGGCCACCGGCATCATCAGGTAGCCGGCATGGGCGATCGTCGAGTAGGCCAGCAGCCGCTTGATGTTGGTCTGCCCGTAGGCCGCCAGGTTGCCGAAGGTACACGTCACGGCGGCCAGCAAGGCAATGAGCGATGCCAGGTAGAACCGCACCGGCGCTAGGGCCGCGACAGTCGCTGGGGCAGTCTCCAAGGCCCCGGAAAAGATCAGCACCAGCCGGGTCAAGAGGGCCACAGCAGCGGCCTTCGAGGCGATCGAAAGGAAGGCGCCCACCTCGGCCGGCGCGCCCTCGAAAACGTCGGGGGCCCAGAAATGAAACGGCACGGCCGAGAGCTTGAAGGCCAGCCCGACCAGGGCCATCAGCCCGCCCAACACCAACACCACGGCGGTCGCTTGATGATTGGGACCGCTCGTCGTCATCCAGGTTGCCAGCCGCTGGGCCATCGTGGGCAAGTGGGCGGAACCGAGCACACCGGTAAGCAAACTTATGCCATACAACATGACGCCCGCAGCAGCCGCGCCGAACACGGCATACTTCAAGGCGGCCTCGCTGCTGGCACGACGGTGGCGAAGGATGCCGGCCAGCACGTAGCACGGCACGCTCGCCATTTCGATGCCCAGTACCACCATCAAGGCGTGGTTGGCCGTGACCATGATACACAGGCCGATTGTCGCCCCCAGGATCATTACATAGAACTCCGTGGCGTCGTCTTCACCGGGCACGCCCGAGACCCGTGTGAAGGCCACGAAGAGCACGGCGAAGAGCAACAAGAGCGACCGCACGACCATGCCGAAGCTGTCCATTACCAGCAGGCCGGTGAAGAGCGGTTGCGGAGCGGTACCCAGCGCGTAGGCCGGCCCCCGGCCAAATTGCGGCCAAGCGGCGACGTCGGCGTATACCAGCACTAGCGCGGCCAGCGCGCCCAAGGCCGCGATGAAAAAGGGCAGGCCGGGCACTTTCCGTGGTGGAAAGATCATGCGGGCCAGCAGCAAGAGCACGATCGTAGCGCAAAGCGACAACTCCGGCCAGACCGCGCGAAGCGATGGGCCGAGGTCCCGCAAAACATAGTCGATCAGTTCGTACAGGTTCACGGCGACACCTTGGCTACGGGTGGCACGCTGCGAGTTTCCAACGCGGCGGAAGCGACGGATCCGGCAGCTTGCGGACTGGCGACTTCATCGCGCGGGGCCGTGTGTGTTTCGACTGCCGCGGCCGTTTGCGGTTTCACAACTTCGATTGGCCGCTCATCTGTCGAAAGCTGCGCTGCCTGCCGCGCTGGATTGAGGCGGTCCACGAAGCCGCCGACGGTGGCATCGGTGTAGTCCAGCAAGAGCTTGGGAAAGACGCCCAGCACGACGGCCATCACGATCAGCGGCGCGGCGATGGCAATCTCGCGCAGGCTCATCGGCCGCAGGGCCTCGGCGTGCGGCCCCTTGTACTCCGCTCCCAGGTAAACCCGCTGGATCGTCCAGAGGATGTAGCCGGCCGTGAGGATCACGACCGCGGCCGAGATCACGGCCAGCACCTTACTGAAGGTCCACACGCTGAGCACGACAAGCAGTTCGCCGATGAACCCGCAAAGCCCCGGCAGGCCCAGGGCGGCGAAGAAGATCACCATGGAAATGCCCGCGTAGGTGGGCATGTGCTGGAACAGCCCTCCGAAGCGGTCGAGGTCGCGATGGTGAACGCGATCGTAGACGACGCCGACCAGGAAGAACATGCCAGCCGAGCTGATGCCGTGGGCGATCATCTGGAACATGGCGCCGCTGACGCCCATCCGCCAAGCGGCCGGATCGTACAGGTTGCCGGCCGTCGCGCTACAAACGCCGATGCCCAAGAGCACGTAGCCCATGTGGCTTACGGAACTGTAGGCCACTAGCCGTTTGAAGTCTTTTTGGGCCAGGGCGGCAAAGGCCCCGTAGACCATGCTCACCACGCCGACGATGGCGACCATCCAGGTCAGATGGCTGTCTAGCGCCGAGGGCAAGATGGGATAGCAAATACGGAGCACGCCGTAGCCGCCCATCTTCAGCAGCACCCCGGCGAGGATCATGGAAATGGGCGTGGGGGCCTCGACGTGCGCGTCGGGTAGCCAGGTATGCACCGGCACGGCGGGCAGCTTGATCACGAAGCCCACGAAGAACAGCAAGAATGCCCACCAGCCCACCGAACGGCCCAGAAACAGCGTCTGCGCGAATGGCGAGTTGGCCATCTGTGCCAGGCGTGCCCAATGGATGATGTTGAAGGTATGTTGCCCGCTCGCGCCAGGCTCGGGCACACTGGCGTAGTAGAGCATCAGCAGGGCGATCAGCATGAGCACGCTGCCCACCAACGTGAAGAGGAAGAACTTGATAGCCGCGTACTCCCGCCGCGGTCCGCCCCAGACGCCGATGAGAAAGTACATCGGCAGGAGCATCACTTCCCAGAAGACGTAAAAGAGGAAAAAGTCCAGCGACATGAAGACGCCCAGCATGCCCGTTTCCAGCAGCAGGAAGAGGATGCAATAGGCGCGGACGTGTTTCACGATCGGCCAACTGGCCCACATGGCCAGCACGCTCAGGAACGACGTGAGCACGACCAGCGGCAGGCTGATGCCGTCCAGCCCGAGATGGTATTTGATGTCGAACGCGGGAATCCAATCATGCTCAAACTCATATTGCATCTGGCCCGTCAAGAGCGAAAAACCCAGCGCGTCGGCTTTGGGCTTGGGCTCGGATGCGGGCAGCGCGATCCACACCGTAAGCGCGAAGACGATGATCGTCGTGATGAACGAGAATTGCTTCATCGTCTCATCCTGTCCCTTGGGGAAGAAGAGGAGCACGAAAGCCGCCACCGTGGGCAGAAAGATGATCAGGCTCATCAGCACGGTGGGGTTGGACAAGGCTTCAATCAGTTTGGTTATCATGTCAGGTCTTTAGTGCGGCTACGGGTCAGGTCCCGGCCAAGGCCCAGTTCCAGTAAAAGCTGATCAAGAGGAAAAGTGCAACCGTTCCGACGGCGATCCACATGATGTATTGCCGCAGGTTGCCGCTTTGCAGGGCACGCAGCCGGATGCCGGCTGCATAGGTCACGTGGGCAAGTCCGTTTACGACGCCGTCGATAAAAATGCGATCGATCAGTTCGTCCAGCCGGGCCGCCAGGCCGGCAAGCCACGCCAGCCCGTCGACCAAGCGATCGATGCCCTGCTTGTCCAAAGCGGCCACCCAGCCGGAGATCCGCAAGGTGGGCCGGACGAAGAGCAGGGCATAAAGTTCGTCGAACCACCACTTGTGCACGAGGAATCGATGGATGAGGGCGAACTGCTTGCGCACGTCGTTAGGATCGAGTTTCCGCCAGCCGTAGAATACGGTCGCCAACAGGAAACCGGCCAGTGCCGAGCCGAAGGCCCAGAGCGTGGTGGGAATGTGGATGCTGGCATCGTGCGATTCATGCTCCGCGGGATGCGTGACGATCGGCGACGACCAGCCGGCCGAGGCCCCCTGTTCGGTACCCAGCGGCCGAGACTGCTCCAACAACGGCGTCAGGCCGAAGTTGCCCAGGGGCGTGAGTGTCCAGCCGGCCACCACGGCAAAGAAGGCAAGCACTACCAGCGGCCCGACCATCACCCAGGGCGACTCGTGGGCGTGGTGATAGATATGCTCATCGCGGGGCTTGCCGGCGAAGGTCATGTACCAGAGCCGGAACATGTAAAACGCCGTGATCGCGGCCCCCGCCGTGGCGATCCAGAAAAAGTACGCATACTGCGGATTCGCTTGCTTGAACGACATGGCCTGGGCCAGAATGCCGTCCTTGGAGTAGTAGCCGCTCAGCCCCACGACCAGCGGAACGCCCGCCCCGGCGATCGCCAGGCAACCGATCAGCATCGTACCGGCGGTCCAGGGCATCTTCTTCCGCAGGCCGCCCATGGCCGGCATCTCGTTCGTACACGTGGCATGGATGACCGAGCCGGAACAGAGGAACAACAGCGACTTGAAGAAGGCGTGCGTGAAGAGGTGGAACATGCCGGCCAGCCAGCCGCCCAGGCCCAGGGCCAGCATCATGTAGCCCAATTGGCTCACGGTCGAGTAGGCCAACACGCGTTTGATGTCCGTAGCGGTGATGGCAATCGTAGCGGCGATAAAAAGCGTAATCGTGCCCACGATGGCGATGACCAGCAGGACCTCGGGCGTAAAGATCGGAAAACAACGGCCCACAAGGTAGACACCCGCGGCGACCATCGTGGCGGCGTGGATCAAGGCGCTGACCGGCGTAGGGCCTTCCATAGCGTCAGGCAGCCAGACGTGCAGCGGGAATTGGGCGCTCTTGCCCACGCAACCGCAGAAGATGCCCAGTCCGGCGATGACCAAGAGCCAGTAGCCGTAGCCTTGCTTGCGCCACTCCTTGATTTTGGACCGCACGGCCGCCGCGCCGGCCGTCGGGTCGCCAGAAAGTTGCGCGTGTTCAACGGTCAGGGCGACTTTCTGCCTTGCACCCATGAGCACCATGCCATTGGGCACCCGCGGAGCGTGCTCGAAGGGCGCGACCTCCTGAGTTTCGCCTTCCAGCTTGCCCGCCTGAAGCTCAATCACATCCGCCGGCCGCACCTGACTGAAGATACCGTCGTGTCCATCGACGTCGCCAAAATTGAAGGTCCCCATGCCGGCGAAGATCGCCATCAGGCCGATGATCATGCCGAAGTCGCCTACACGATTGACGATGAACGCCTTATTCGCCGCGTTGGAGGCGCTCTTCCGCTCGATGTAGAAGCCGATCAGCAGGTACGAGCAAATGCCGACCAGTTCCCAGAAGGCGAAGACCATTGCCAGGTTGCCGGCGATCACCAGCCCCAACATGCTGAAGCAGAAGAGCGAGAGGAACTGGAAGAAACGGTAGAACCGGCCGCGGCGCCGCAGGGGCTCGCCGTTTTCCAAGCGGGCCAGCGGATCGGTCACCTCGTGCAGTTCTTCGTGCATGTAGCCCAGCGAGTAGACATGGATGCAGGAGGCGATGAGCGTGACCATGCAGAACATGGCGATGGTCAGCGAGTCGATGTAGTAGCCGATGATCAGCGAAAGCGAGCCGAACTCGCCGAGCGTGTACCACCTGCCGCAGACGGCGTCCGGCGAAACCGGTTCGGGCGCGCCCGAGACCGCAAGCGGATGGACGTTCAGCCAGCAAAGCAGGGCCGCGAGGGAAAGCACAAACCCGCTGACGATCGCTCCCGTGGCCACGTACCCCGCGGCTTTCCCGCCGTGTCCCATGCGTCTTCCGAAGAAGATGATCAGCGCGAACGAGGCCAAGGGCAGAAGCCAGGCCGTGGCCAGGAGTCTCGGAAGCAGCGTCGGAAGTAAGGCGTTGAGATCCATTTATCCGTTCAACTGATTTCCACGGTCGACGTCGATCGTGGCATGGTTGTGGTAGAAACACAAGGCGATGGCCAGGGCGACGGCGGCCTCGGCGGCAGCCAACACGATGACAAAGATGGCGATGAATTGGCCATCGAGCCCCAAGCCGCGGGTACTACCTTCCAATTGCGGACTGCTGAAGGCCACAAAGTTCAGGTTTGCGCCGTTGAGCACTAGTTCGATCCCCATCAGCACGCCGACCGCGTTCCGCTTGATCGTCATGCAGAGCACGCCGCAGACGAAGAGGATCGCCCCGACGATCAAGTAGTGCGACAGTCCGACAGATTGTGTGAGCAAGTCCATAGCGATTGGTAATGTATTGCGAAGCGGCAAAGCCCGATTTCAGATTTCAGATATCAAATCCTTCATCCCTCATTATTCTTCAACCCCGCCTCCACGTCCCCGCTCCCAACCCGGCGTTTGGCCCGCGCCAGGAAGGCAGCCCCCACGAGCACGACCAAGAGATGGACGGAGATGATCTCAAACGGCAGGAGGTATCCGACCGGCTTCTTGTCATCCGACGATTGCCCGACCTTATCGGTGCGGACGCCGACCAGGCCGGCACCCAACTGGGTTGTCGTGGGATTGGTCGCGGCGGCATCAATTGCGGCCTGCGTTGGTTTCTCGATCGGCTGGACCTGGCCCACGGTCTGCAACAACACAGCCAGCAACGAGCCGCCGGCCAAGAGGGCCAGGATCCATTGCCCGCCGCTGGTCTTCATCGAAACAAACGGTCCGCGGGCCGTAAGCATGACGCCGAAGATCAGCAGGACCACGGTGCCGCCCACATAGAGCATGAGTTGCATCGCCCCCAGGAACTGAGCGCCGGCCAGGAAGAACAACCCCGCCACGCCGCAGAGCGAGGCCACCAAGTAGGAGGCCATGCGCACGATGTTGTTGGAAACGACCACGGCCACGGCGAAGGCACACGTCACGAGCGCGAAGAAGAGGAAGAAGAAGCTGTCCCAATGGATGGCCGACATGGTTAGCAAGCTCCTTCCCGAGAATTGAAATCGGATCCGCCCCGCCCATCTCTTTCAGTCTGCCGGTCCTGTTTCGGCGGCGTCTTCTCCGCTTCAACGGCGTGCGGTAACCGCCCGCCGCGGAGGATGAAGATCGAGGCCATGGTGCCCACCAGCATGATCGAGGCCAAGGGCACGCAGTATTTCAAGCAGGTGGTCATCACCTGGTCGATGCGGAGTCGAGGGAGCGTCCAGCGGAGCCACATCATGAAGATCACGCCCAGGACGCCCTTGACGATCAGGTTGCACATGCCCAGGAAGTTGCCGATGAAGACGAGCCATAGGCTGTCTGCCGGCGCGCCCAGCAATGTCGCGCCGTGTATCAGCCATGTGGCGATGGGCACCGGCCCGTTCCAGCCACCACAGAAGAGGATTGCGCCCAGCAGGGCCAGCAGGAACATGGCGCAATACTCGCCCATAAAGAACATCGCCCAGCGGAAGCCGGAGTACTCGGTCATGAACCCGGCAACCAGCTCGCTCTCGGCCTCGGGCAGGTCGAAGGGGGCGCGGTTCGTGCCGGCGGTCGCGCAAACCATATAGATAAAGAAGGTGGCCAGGGCGAACGGGTTGATAATGTTCCAGTTCGTACACCAGCCTTGCTGCTGCTGGGCAATGTTGGTCAGGTTCATGGTCCCCGCCATCAGCACGGGCACGACAATGCACATTCCCAGCGGGATCTCGAAACTTACGACCTGGGCCGCTTCCCGCATGGCCCCGTAGAGCGACCATTTCGAGCCGGAGGCGTAGCCCGCCAGGATCACGCCGAAGACCTCCAGGCCGCCGATGGCCAGAATGAAGAAGACCGCCGAGTCGAGCGGTTGCACGACCCAGCCCGGTGCGAAGGGCAAGGCCAAGTAAGGTACGAAGGCGGCACAGAAGTTCAAATAGGGGGCCGCGCGAAAGAGGAACCCGTCGGCCCCTGCCGGCACGATGTCCTCCTTGCACAACAGTTTCAGCCCGTCAGCCGCCGGTTGCAGCCAGCCAAACCGGCCGCCCACGCGGGTCGGTCCCAAGCGGTCCTGGATGCGGCCGGAGATCTTACGTTCCATCCACGTGTAGACCGCCACGCAGGTCATCACCAGGGCCAGAATCAGCGCAACCTGCACCAGTCCCCATAGCAGGTAGACAACCCATGCCTGGTCGGCAATCCAGTGAAACCCGTAGATTTCTTTCAGCCAATTGATTAACGTTTGAGCCACGTTTGCTTCTTCTGTGGAACGAACTATTCCCTAGCGATCGATCTCTCCCAACACGATATCCAGCGAGCCGATTACCGCCGGCACATCGGCAATCAGGCATCCCCGGCACAATTCCGCGGCGACCGACAAGTTGCAGAAACTGCTGCTGCGGATCCGCACCCGCCAAGGCACGGGTGTGCCGTCGCTGACTACCATAAAGCCCATCTGGCCCTTGGGCGCTTCGGTCTCCAGGTAGGCCGAGCCCGCGGTCAACTTTTGCCGCAGCTTGATCGGCTCGGCCAAGACTTCCGTATTCTTGCCCAGTTTTTCCAGCGCTTGGCGGATGAGCTTCATCGATTGCACGACTTCCAACATGCGCACGTAGAAGCGATGCCAGCAATCGCCCAACACGGCCTCGGTTGGGACGGCCGGATAGGGGCAATCGTGCGGATATTTTCCATTGACTTGGGCAATGACCTCGAACTGGTAGCCCTCGTACATTCGCGTGTAGACCGGTTCGCCGTCGCGGCGCAGGTCCCAATCGATGCCGCTTCCCCGCAAGACGGGACCGGTGCAACCGTAGTCGACCGCCATCTGCGGCGAGAGCACGCCGATGTTCGCCGTGCGGCGGATAAAGATCGCGTTGCTCGTCAGGGTGGCGTGCAGTTCGTCGATGACCGGCTCGAACTCGCGCAGGAACGTTTCGCAGCGCGCGAGCCAACCCTTGGACAGATCGGTGGTCACGCCGCCGGGCGTAATGTAGGAATAGGTCAGCCGCGCCCCGCAAAGTTCCTCGAAAAGCAACAAGATCTTCTCGCGTTCACGGAAACACCACACGAACGGCGTGAAACTGCCCAGGTCGAGGCCGTAGCAACCGGCGGCTACCAGGTGGCTGGCAATACGGTTCAATTCGCAGACCAGCACGCGCAGGTGATTGAGCCGGGGCGATGGCACGAACCCCAGCAGCTTTTCCACGGCCAGCGACCAGCCCAGGTTCATGTTCATGCTGGCCAGGTAGTCGAGCCGGTCGGTGTAGGGAGTAAACTGCCGCGGCGAAAGGTTCTCGCCGATCTTCTCCGCACAGCGGTGCAGGTAGCCGATGTTCGGCTTCAAGTCGCCAACCACTTCACCGTCGGTCCGCAGCACCAGCCGCAACACGCCGTGCGTGCTGGGATGCTGGGGTCCCATGTTCACGAGCATTTCGTCGCTGCGCAGGTCGAATTCGACCAAATCGGGATCGACGCGTTCAACCGGCATTTTCGATCCTCCTGGCGATGCCGTGATACTCGTGCGGCGGACGGTAATCCTTCCGCAGCGGGTGGCCGATCCAATCTTCAGGCAGCAGGATGCGCGTCAGGTCGGGATGGCCCACGAAATTGACGCCGATCAGGTCGAACACCTCGCGCTCGTGCCAGTTGGCTGTCTTCCAGACGGTGGTAACGCTCGGCAAGTCAGGCAGGCGGCCGGGCGTGTCGTCCTGCCAGCGCGGCAAATTCACCAGGAGCACCAGCCGATGCTTGTACACGAGGCTGGAAAGGTGATAGTGTACTTCCAGGTGCGGCTGCCAGGCGACGGCGGCGGCTTTTTTCGCGTCCGCTTCGAAGTAGTCTACGCCTGAGATGCAGTGCAACATGTTGAACCGCAGGGCAGGTTCGTCGCGCAGCCAAAGCCCGATCTCGGCCAGCGCGCCGCCGGCGACTTCGATCCAAGGATCGATCGCGGCAGGCTCCGCGCGCAGGATCGCAGAACCAAAGCGGCCGCTCAGTTGCTGGTGAATGTCTTCGAATCGCATTGAATGCACTGCCTGAGTTTGCCCAACTACGTCGAACGCACCAATTGAAGCTCTTGTGCGGCCGGCGGCGGGGAACCGCGGATCGCCCGCACCCAATCCAGGTCGCCCCGTCGCCAAACGTAGGCGAAACCGAGTAGAATCAGGGCGAAAAAGGCGGCTAGATCGGCGGCCGCGGCAAGGGCCAGCGAGGAAGCGGCAGCAGGGGTCTCTTCAGGCTCCATCGGCACATCCTGAGCCGTTACGCCCAACTTCGCCTTTGCCGCTGCTACACCCACGTCCGTCGCAAAGCTGGTAGAACCGGGCGGTGGATTTTGCGGATTCATCCAGCGAGTCGCCGTGCCGAAAATCGTTGCCGGCGGAAAGAAGAGGGCCACTTCGACCTCAAATACGATGAACACCAGGGCCACCACGTAGAATCGCAGATCGAACTGCACGAAACTCGTCCCCACCGCCGGCTCGCCGCATTCATAGGCTTCAAGCTTGGCGGGCATCGGCACCTTGGGCCGAACCATCCGCCCAATGAGCAGCGATACTAGCAAGAACAACAAGCCCACCGAGCCGAAGAGGACTGCATAAGCGGCTAATGAGGTCGCTGACATGGCGTATGGCGTTTCAGATTACTGCAAAGCGGCTGCCTACCGACAATCGATCTTCACGCGAAAGGCCGCTCCGCCTGCGATGATTGAGTTCCCAGGCACGTTGGATACGAAAAGTGCTTATTTTAGTGCGTATCCCGCAACTCTGCAAGCCAACGCGCACTTAGTTCTGGCTGGCGCCGCCAATGCGGCCGCGGGTCCTGCCGTCCTCTTCCGATTGGAAGTCGCACTCCGACCGCACGGGCTGTCGGCCCACGTAACCGGCATCCAGGTCGTGCCAGAAATGGACCCGCGATTCGCCCAGTTTCCAGCAAAGATAGACCTTTCGGCCGTTGAGCAGGGCCGGGAAATCGACCAGGCCTTCGCTGCCGCTCTTGGGCTCGACACCCAGCGCCCGCAACTCCTCGACATACTCGTGCAGACGCACCGTGTCCTTCTCCATGTCCTTTTGGACCTGCACCAATTCCTCGTGGTAGGGATCGTGGGAATTATTAGCCTTGCCCCCCAATAGTAGAGAAAGCCGCTGTTGCCGCTCACCCAATTCACACGACAAATCGACGAGATCGGAAACAATCGCGCTGACCAAAGGCAGTGTGGCATTTGCCTCTGCCGGCGTGAAGATCTTGCGTTGAATGGGGCGTTTTGAGAGTGTCTTGCCGCTTCTCATTGGTTGGGTCCTCCATGCACAGGGTGAAGCACCGACTTGGACTGCACCACGGCCAACGGCTCGAGGGTTGCTTTTCCCCAGGCAATTTCCAGAGGTAGCCGCGAAAAGTCAACCCGACATCCATCGCGGGAATAACAGCTCAAGTCATGCGATGACCCCATAAAAATACAATCGACCGGGCAGGGTTCTACGCACAGGGCACAAAACAGGCATTTTCCGTAGTCGATGACGAATTCGGTGACCTGGAAGCCTTTCTTCCCCGGCGCCTTTTGCTTGCCGATCTCGATACAGTTGGCCGGACAGGCCCGGGCACATGCTTCGCAGGCGATGCAGGTTGTCAGATCAAAACGATGGTAGCCGCGAAACCGCGGGGTCACAGCTACCGGAAGCTCCGGGAACTCGTATTTTTCGGTGTAGGTCCGCCGTTGGGGATTGTAGGTCCGCATCCAATAGCGAAGCCCCACCCAAAGGGCGTGCGAAACGGTCGCTACAGCGACATAAATGTTCCGAAACCAGTTCAGCATAGGCGGAATCTTTTCGAGAAAAGAAAAAAGCGGCACTCGGGGACAGTCTATTATAAGGCAATCCCAGCGGAAGCCACAATGGGCGATCGGAATTTGCCCTGCCGGCAAAAAATTCGCGCGCCACCACATTTATTGCGTCGGCCCGAAATACGTCACGTAAGATGGGCTTTAGCCCGTGACTGACGGGCTAAATCACATCCTGCATGTGATCTATATTCGTGCTGGGGCAGCAGTTCCTCTCCGCGGGATTGGTTGCCTGGGAACGATTTTGAACTTTATCTATAAGACGTTGTTTGTCAAGCATTTAGGTCGAAATTGTCGGTTTTCGGCCGTGGTTGCCGACCACCCGGAAAACGTGCAAACTGGTAAACCTTAGGAGATATGTGTCGAGAAAATATAGAAAAATTGCAAAAAATGGCGAATTGCGCCCGGAATCACTTGACTTCGCATAATTGCAGCGTATCGTAAAATGATAGTGGTATGTATCGTTATACATACTCACCGGCTTCTGCGAGGGCGCGAGAATCTGGATGCTCTAGCGAGAGGGCGAAGGAACGTACCATGTTAGTGTTATCTCGGAAGAAGAACGAAAGTATTGTCATCAACGATGACATTACGATCGTGGTTGTGGAAATTCGTGGGGACAAGGTCCGCTTGGGTGTTGAGGCTCCCAAAGAGGTACCGGTCCACCGCCGCGAGGTTTTCGATGCGATTCATCGCAACGAACCGATTGGCGGAGAAAAGACCGCCTCTCAGAGTGAGAACCCTGGAACCACCGATCCAGCTTGAGACCCTGCCACTCCACGATCCGTCCACCCACGCAAGCTATCTGCACGTGAGTCGTCGCCCCTTTTGGATGGTTTGTAGTTCCAAAATGCTCTCTTGCTCGCATAGCCATAAGTTCTGAAGGACAGGTCTCTAACGTCTATTTTGCATGCGCTGCATCCTTTGATGAGCCGTTCCACGATTTCCCGCGTGAACAATCCGGCTTGACGCCCCCTTGACGCAGGCTTCCCCCATAGGGTATACAATCTACTCTGTGTCGGAATGTGTCATATCGGTATAGGCCGATTGCAATTCGGCCCCGTCGTCTAACCAGGTTAGGACACGGCCCTTTCAAGGCCGGAACACGGGTTCAAATCCCGTCGGGGTCATTCTGGAAAGCGGAAGGATGAAGGCCGATGAGTGATTCCCCCCTCCACCTTCCGTCTTCCGCCTCGCCCTACGATGCCCTGCTGATTGTCTCTTTCGGCGGCCCGGAAGGTCTGGACGACGTTCTTCCCTTTCTGGAAAACGTAACCCGCGGCCGGAACATCCCGCGCGATCGATTGTTGGAGGTTGCCCAGCACTACGACCGCTTCGGCGGGGTCAGCCCCTTGAACGGCGAGATTCGTTCCCTGCTGGCCAAACTGGTGCAAGATTTGAACGCCCATGGCCCGCACTTGCCGGTCTATTGGGGAAACCGCAACTGGCACCCCCTCCTGACCGACGTTGTCCAGCAGATGGCCGACGATGGCATCCGTCGCGCCCTGGCCTTCGTGACCTCGGCCTTCGGTTCCTATTCGAGTTGCCGGCAGTATCGCGAAGATCTTGCCCACGCCCGGCAGGAAGTTGGCGCGGAGGCCCCGCAAATCGACGCCATTCGCCGTTTTTACAACCATCCGGGCTTTATCGAGTCGGTGGCCGATCGCACGGGCGCTGCGCTGGAGGAGTTGCCCGCGGACCGACGCGACAAGGCTGCCTTGATTTTCACGGCACACAGCATTCCCCTTGCCATGGCGAAATCGAGCCCCTACCAAGCACAGCTTAGCGAGGCGTGCCGCTTGGTGGCCGACGCGATTGCGCGTCCAACCTGGCAACTGGCCTTCCAGAGCCGCAGTGGGCCGCCGTCGCAACCGTGGTTGGAACCCGATATCAAAGCAGTGGTGCGGGCGATCGCCGCGCAGGGTAATGTTCGCCAGGTTGTAGTCGTTCCCATCGGATTTCTGCACGATCACATGGAGGTTGTTTTTGATCTGGACGTCGAGCTTTTCGAGCTTTGCGAGGAGTTGAATCTTACGATGGTCCGCGCCGAAACGCCAGGGCTGCACCCGCGGTTCGTGCAGATGATTCGTGAGTTGATTCTCGAGCGGACCAATCCCAACAGCCCGCGCTTGGCATTAGGCGCTGATGGCCCAGCGGACGATGTGTGTAGGGATGACTGCTGCCAAACGGTGCAATCCAAGACAAATTGACAGTTCAGCAATAAACTTCGGTAATCACGAATTCCCGAAAGCACGAAAGCACGAAAAACAGTTAGAATTTGGCGAAGCGTTCACAATTGGTTGACTGTTTTGTATGTGTTTTGGATACGCGACTGCTTATCAAACCGCATCGTTTCGTGGTTGTCATAACCTCGAAATATGGCTACAATATAGCCAGAATGAAACACGAAATCATCCTGTCGCCTGAGGCCGTCGAAGATCTCCAGTCGCTCACTGCGAACGAACAATCTCTTGTGAAAAGCAGCTTGGAAACTCATTTGCGCAATGAGCCAACCAAGGTAAGCAAGAGTCGCATTAAGCGGCTGAGGGGAATATCGCAGCCTCAGTATCGCTTGCGCATTGGTGAAATTCGCGTTTTCTATGACGTAGCTGAGGAATCGGTCGAAGTTCTTGCGATTGTGAAAAAGTCGGACGCGCTTGGTTGGCTTGAGAGAAAGGGGAAACCTGATGAAGGAAGTGGCTCTGTCTGAGGTGAAAGACGATTTGTCGAAGTACCTGCATCTGGCGGAGAAGGAAGAAATCGTAATTACCAAGCACGGAAGACCGGCGGGCATTCTAATCGGTTTTGAGTCGGAAGACGACTGGTTTGATTATCGTCTTGAACACGATCCGCGGTTCTTGCAACGCGTAAGCGCAGCACGGCAAAGCTTACGTGCAGGACGGGGTGTGAAACTTGAAGATGTCGAGTTCTAGGTCCTCTCCCATGCTCTACCGTCCCCTCGCCAATACCGGCATGCAGGTCTCGGAAGTGGCCTTGGGCTGCTGGCCGATTGCGGGCATGACAAGCCCGGGCGTTACCGACGCCGACAGCATTGCCACCATCCGGGCCTGTTTCGACGTGGGAATCAACCACCTCGACACCGGCTACTGCTACGGCGCCCACGGCGAGAGCGAACGGCTTATCGCTGGCGCGCTGGGCAACCGCCGCAAGGAAATGGTGATCGCCACCAAGGGCGGCATTCACTGGTCGCCGGAGGGCCAGCAGGTGGTCGATGGCCGGCCGGGCACCCTGCGGCGGCAGTGCGAAGAAAGCCTGCGGCGATTGGACACCGACCACGTGGAACTTTATTACTTGCACGCGCCGGACCTCAAGACTCCCATCGCCGAATCAGCCGGCGAACTGAAGCGACTGCGCGACGAGGGCAAGCTGCTGGCCGTGGGCGCGTCGAACGTCACGCTGGCCCAACTCGAAGAGTTCGCCGCCGTTTGTCCGCTGGCCGCGTACCAACCGCCTTACAACATGCTCCTGCGGCAGATCGAGGCCGACACGCTGCCTTGGTGCCGCCGGCACGGAGTGGCGGTGATGGTTTACTGGCCGCTGATGAAAGGCCTGTTGGCCGGCCGAATTGCCCGCGATCAGGTCTTCGGTCCCGACGACAGCCGCCGCAAGTATCCCATGTTCCAAGGCGAGGAGCGGCGGAAGAACCACGACCTGGTCGATCGCTTGCAGGAAATCGCCCGGCGTTGCGGTCATAGCGTGGCCGACCTGGTGATTCGCTGGACCGTCCAGCAGCCCGGCATCACTAGCGCGCTGTGCGGGGCCAAACGGCCCGAGCAGATCCGCGAAAACGCGGGGGCGTCGGGCTGGCAACTCGACGGGCAGCAGTTGGCCGAGATCGACCAGGCCCTGGCCGAGCGCGGCGTTTCGGCCTTTCGCGCCCCGGTGTAAAGTTTACGTGGACTCGTCGATCGGCTGAACTCGACGCAACTGGTTAACCGTAAACAGGTTGTAGCATCGTCGCTTGTTTCACACCCTACTTGCCGTAGAATTACCGTAAACAGAAGCGGCGCATGAAGAAAACGGTCTCCATTACGACGTTGTTCCTGGACGTGGGCGGAGTGTTGCTCACCAACGGCTGGGGCCGTCAATCCCGGGCGGCGGCCGCCAAGCTTTTTGCTCTCGATGCAGAGGAAATGGAAGATCGGCATCACCTGACCTTCGATACCTACGAATCGGGCAAGCTCACCCTGGAAGAATACCTGGGCCGCACGGTCTTCTATCAGGAGCGGCCATTCACGCGCGAACAGTTCCGGGAATTCATGTTCGCCCAGTCGCAACCGCATCCCGAGATGCTGGAGTTGGTCCGCCAGATCAAGGCACAGTACGGTCTGCAAATCGCCGTGGTCAACAACGAAGCCCGTGAACTGAATGCCCATCGGATTCAGAAATTCAAGCTCGGCGAGTTCGTGGATTTCTTCATTTCTTCCTGCTTCGTCCACTTCCGCAAGCCCGACGCCGACATCTATCGGCTTGCCCTGGACGTCGCCCAGGTTGCGGCCGAGCAGGTCGTCTATATCGACGACCAGCCGCTGTTTGTCCAGGTGGCGCAAGGGTTGGGCATTCACGGCATCCGTCATGCGGATTATCAATCGACGCGGGCGCATCTGGCCGCGCTGGGCCTGGAGCTTGACGAGCACTAGGCATGGAACCTGCTAATCCCCGCATCCTGACGGTCAACGGCGGTTCGTCGAGCATCAAGTTCGCCATGTTCGAGGGCGGCGACCCATTGCGGCGGATTCTGCAAGGCGCGATAGAGCGGATCGGCCGGCCGGAGGCTGCGTTTCGAGTGAAGGCCACGGACCCGGCGGATAACGTCGCGCGGGCAGTGACAGCGCCGGACCACACCGTGGCGGTGGGTGTCTTGATGGATTGGATCCAACAGCGCGGCGGGCGCGATGCCTTGACTGCTGTGGGGCATCGCGTGGTACACGGCGGACCGAAGTTCAGCCAGCCCCAGCGGCTCACGGCGGAAATGGTCGAGGAACTGCGGCGGTTCTGCCCCTTCGACCCCGAGCATTTGCCGGAGGAGATCCTCTTGACCGAGGCCTTTCATCGCCGTTTCCCCGACCTGCCGCAGGTGGCCTGTTTCGACACCGCCTTTCACCATGATCTGCCGCGGGTCGCCCAGATATTGCCGATTCCGCGCCGCTACGAGGCCCAAGGCGTACGGCGCTACGGGTTTCACGGCTTGTCCTACTCGTTCCTAATGGGCGAATTGGCCCGCGTGGCCGGGGTCGAAGCGGCAGGCGGCCGGATCGTTCTCGCCCACTTGGGCAACGGCGCGAGCCTGGCGGCGGTGCGCGGCGGCAAACCTATCGACACGAGCATGAGTTTCACCCCCACCGCCGGCATTCCCATGAGCACCCGCTGCGGCGACCTCGATCCCGGCCTGCTCTGCTACCTGCTCCGCACCGAGGGCCTCAATGCCAAGCAGTTCAACGAGATGATCAACTTCCAGTCCGGCCTGTTGGGCGTCTCGGAGACCAGTTCCGACATGCGCGATCTGCTCGACCGCGAATCGCAGGACGTCCGGGCGGCGGAAGCGATAGCCCTGTTCTGTTACCAGGCGAAGAAATGGATCGGCGCATTCGCCGCGGCCTTGGGCGGGCTTGACACACTTGTATTCGCCGGCGGCATCGGAGAAAATGCGCCCGTGGTCCGTGCCCGAATTTGCGAGGGACTCGCGCTGCTGGGCATCGAACTGGACGACAAGCAGAACACCGCCGGCGCAGACCTGATTTCCACCGCCACCAGCCGGGTCGCCGTCCGCGTCGTGCGCACCGACGAGGAATGGATGATCGCCAACCTGGTGTGTCAGGTGCTCGGGCTTGGCGCCGCGTAAGCACCGCCGAAGTAATATATTCGTAGCACGGACTTTAGTCCGTCAGCGACGGACTAAAGCCCGTCCTACGTAAGGTATTTTCTCGCCGGAGTCATAAAGCTCAAAGGTGAACCATGAAAACCAATACGCTCTCATCGGAACTACTTCAGAAAATCGACGCCTACTGGCGGGCCGCCAATTACTTGTCGGTCGGTCAGATCTATCTTTACGACAACCCGCTGTTGAAGCGGCCACTGACGCTCGCGGACGTGAAGCACATGCTGTTGGGACACTGGGGCACCACGCCCGGCCAGAACTTCATTTACGCGCACCTGAACCGGATCATCAAGAAGTACGACCTCGACATGATTTACGTCTCCGGTCCCGGGCACGGCGGGCCGGCCGTCGTGGCAAACACCTATCTCGAAGGCACCTACAGCGAGATTTATCCAAATATCAGCCAGGACGAGGCCGGGCTGCGGAAACTCTTCCTGCAGTTCTCCTTCCCCGGCGGAATTCCCAGTCACGCCTCGCCGGAGTGCCCCGGCTCGATCCATGAGGGCGGCGAGTTGGGCTATTCGCTCAGCCACTCGTTCGGTGCGGTGCTGGACAATCCAAATCTCGTGGTCGCCTGTGTGGTCGGCGACGGCGAGGCGGAAACCGGCCCGCTGGCCACGGCCTGGCATTCCAACAAGTTTCTCAACCCGGTCAGCGACGGCGCCGTGCTGCCCATCTTGCACCTCAACGGCTACAAGATCGCCAACCCGACCATCCTGGCCCGTATCGAACACGAAGAGTTGGAACAGTTGCTCCGCGGTTACGGCTGGACGCCGTACTTTGTCGAGGGGCATGAACCCGAACTCATGCACGAGGCCATGGCCGCGACGCTCGACACTGTAGTCGAGCAGATTCGGCAGATCCAGCAGGAGGCCCGTGCCCATGCCAGCGCGACGCGCCCGCGCTGGCCGATGATCGTGCTGAATTCTCCCAAGGGCTGGACAGGGCCCAAGATCGTCGATGGGCTGCGCGTGGAAGGCACCTTCCGCTCGCACCAGGTGCCGCTCTCCGATCCGGCCACGCATCCCGAGCATCTCAAACTTCTCGAAGACTGGCTGAGGAGCTATCGGCCGGAGGAACTTTTCGACGAAACAGGCCGCTTCAAAGCCGAGTTGGCCGACCTCGCGCCCCAGGGCCAGCGGCGGATGGGCGCCAATCCGCACGCCAACGGCGGCATCCTGCTCCGCGACCTGCGTATGCCCGATTTTCGCGACTACGCGGTGGACGCGCCCTCGCCCGGCGTGCCCGGCATCGGCGATACGCGCGTGTTGGGGCCTTTCCTGCGCGACGTGGCGAAGCTCAACGCCTCGCAGCGGAACTTCCGCGTCTTTGGCCCCGACGAGACGGTCTCCAACGGCCTGGAGGCCCTCTTTCAAACCACCGCACGCCAATGGGACGCCGCCACGCTGCCCGGCGACGAGTTCCTGGCCCCCGCCGGACGCGTCATGGAAATGCTCAGCGAGCACCAGTGCGAGGGCTGGCTGGAAGGCTACCTGCTCACCGGGCGGCACGGGTTGTTCAACTGCTACGAGGCCTTCATCCACATCGTCGACTCGATGTTCAACCAGCACGCCAAGTGGCTGAAGGTCACCGCGGGCCTGCCCTGGCGGCGGAAGATCGCCTCGCTGAACTACTTGCTGGCCTCGCACGTCTGGCGGCAGGACCACAACGGCTTCACGCACCAGGACCCCGGTTTCATCGACCATGTGGTGAACAAGAAGGCCGAGATTGTGCGGGTTTACCTGCCGCCGGACGCGAACTGCCTGCTCTCGGTGATGGATCACTGCCTCCGCAGCCGTCATTATGTCAACGTCGTTGTGGCCGGCAAACACCCGGCGCCGCAGTGGCTGACGATGGATGCCGCCGTGCGGCACTGCACCAAGGGCATCGGCATCTGGCCCTGGGCCAGCAACGACCAGGGCGTCGCGCCCGACGTGGTCATGGCCTGCTGCGGCGACGTGCCCACACTGGAGACCCTGGCCGCCGTCTCTATCCTCCGCACGCACCTGCCGGAACTGGCCATCCGCGTGGTCAACGTCGTCGACCTCATGAAGCTGCAACCGCAGAGCGAACACCCGCACGGCCTGAGCGAGGTTGATTTCGACGACCTCTTCACCACGGACAAGCCGGTGATCTTCGCCTTCCATGCCTACCCCTGGCTGATCCACCGGCTGACTTATCGCCGCGCCAACCACGGCAACATCCACGTCCGCGGCTACAAGGAGGAGGGCACTATCACCACGCCCTTCGATATGACCGTCTTGAACGAACTCGACCGCTTTCACCTCGTGATCGATGCCGTCAACCGCCTGCCGCAGACCGGCGCCAAGGGCATCTACCTGAAGGAACAACTCCAAGACAAGCTGATCGAGCACAAGCAGTACATCGATAAGAACGGCCAAGATATGCCGGAAATCCGCGACTGGAAATGGAGCAACTCCAAGTGAGACTGCATGCGGCATGGGCAACACTGCTTTTCATCAGCTTGTCGATTCTAAACGTGCGTGCGGCGGAATCGGAATCCTACGCCTTGCAGGGCTACGGCCGCATAAGCTTGGAAATTGCCGGCGGCGACAGTCCGGCCGTCTTTCGCTGCGAAGACGATGCATCTGCCGATCGGTTGCTGAGCAAACTGCTGGCCGACTTCTCCTGGGACCGGCTTACCGGCCCGCAGCGACAGACCCTTACTGACGGCGTCTCCGCCTTGAAGCTCCAGCTTCGTAGCACGGAATTTGTTCCGTCGCATTCACGGACCATCGCTGACGGCGTCTCCGCCCTGAAGTCCCAGCCGCGAGAACTGCTGCTCTTCGCCCGGCAGGGTCGCACCGTCTACGCCCTCTGCGGTGACTCAGCGGAGGCGATCGAGCGCCAAAGGGTCAAGCTGGGGCTAGATCTCCAGCACGCGCAATTCAAGCCGTTGCGGCGCCATCCCATGTCACTGGACTTCTTCGACCTGCGGGCGGTGAGCATGTATTACTTGCCGCTCAACGTGCTGGACATGGCCGACGGCTTGCACCGCTACGACGCCGGGCCGCTGGGGCAAACGAGCGCCTTCTGGCACGAGTCGTGCTATGGGCATAGCTTCTTCGGCCCTTACTTCAGCCTGGACGAGTTGGTCGACGGGGCCGGGCATTTCTTCCCGCACGAGTGGATGATCCGGCAGGCCGTGGCCGACGACACGATCGTGATGAGCCACGTGGGCCAGTACGGCGCGCCGTGGTGGATGCGGAACCGTTTTCCTCGCGACATCGTGCAATGGGACCCATACGCGATCAGCGGCTGGAACGCCCTGGAGGCCATGGCCGGCACGCACCTCAGCCAGCACGCCGCACCCGAGGCCTTTGCTTATGCGCAGCGCTTTGCTCGGCAGGCGCTGGCCTCGCTTGCGGCCACGGCGGGCGATCACCTGGGCTGCTTCCGCGAAACGGCCGGCGGCCATCCGGGTGATGAATTGGCCCTGCACCACGCCAGCACCGAGTTGATGGACTACGACGAGGCCGGCCAGGCCGCCTTCCGACGCTGGCTGCGGGAAGTCCGCGGGCTGGACCTCGCCGCGCTGGGACGCCGCTGGTTCGACGATCCCGGCCATTACCGCTCGTGGGACGAGGTGACGCTGCCTTCCCATTACGAGTTCTTCGGCCGCTTCGGCGACGGCAGCCTGAACCTGCTGGCGGATTGGGCGTGGCGGCCCGACGATCCGCGGGCCGAATCGCAGGGCTGGCACCGGCCCGACTATCGCACGGACGACTCGTGGACGCCCACCGACCTGGCCCCTTCGATGAAGCAGCTTTTCCTCTTCGGTTCCAAGAGCGATGCCCGGCTGCGGCAGGGCAAGAGTACCGTCGCCTGGTTTCGCAAGGAGTTCGACCCCTCGGCGTGGCTGGCCAAACAGCCGGGCGGCGAAATCTATGTCGTCGCGCAAGTCGGCGACGAAAGGAACCAGCCGGTCGAAGTCTTCCTCAACGGCAACTACCTGGGGCCGATCGCTCCCCGGGCCGTGCAATCCGGTCCTGTGGCCTTCCGCGCGACCGGCCTGATAATGCCCGGCCGGAATGTCCTCTGCCTGAAGGTGAAAAGCGGCCTCGTTCGCGGCCCCGTGTTCCTCACCCGGCACGAGCCGCGGCGTTATCCGTATCTGGGGACGCAAGAAAACGCCCGCTGGGTCGATCTCCGCGATTGGACGGGCGAGAAGCTCGTCTTGGGCTGGAAGCGGGGCGCCCGCGACGCGCGGCAAGCCGAGCCGGACGTGCCGCTCTTGTTCTGTCCCGGCAGCAGCCTGGAGTTGTCGGACCAGTTTCTGGGCTTGAAACGGGAACTGGGGATTGGCGCGATCCATTTCACCGGCGGCGGCTCCTCGTACATGCCCTGGTGGCCCGGGCTGGGCTACGTCTGGGGCGCGTACGGCACCTCCGAGGAAGGTGGCACGATCACCGACCCGCACGGGCTGGACAACGAGCTGGCGTGGATGCTGCTCAATGGCCAAGGGCATCACAACTACTATTATTCCTCGATCGACTGCATGCGGGTCGAGCAGGAGACCGGCTGGTTCTCGCACAATCGCCGGCTGCTGGAATTGGTTGGCAAGGCGAGTTGGCGGCGTCCCGCGGTGGCCGTCTTCCGTTCGGCCCGCAACGAACTATACTTTCCGGAGAACGATTCGAGTTACGCGAACGACCCCGGCCGCGGCCTGCTGCAGGCGGCCCATTACGCCAACGTCTACGTTACCGAGGCCGAGATCCGCGCCGGCCTGGTCCGCGATTACTCGGTTATGATCGACGCGGGCAACAGCGTGTTGGACGAGGCCACGCTCGACGGGCTGGTGGCCTATGTCCGCGGCGGCGGCACGCTGGTGGCCGTCGAGAACACGGGCCGGCACTCCCCATTACAGCCCGATGCCTGGCCGATCGCCCGCCTAACTGGCATGCGGGTCTTGGGCGTGCGGGAGAACATGCGGCTGGCGGTGCCCGCCGATTCGAAGCACTTGCCGCAGCTGGCAGGCGCGGCCTTCCAGGGCAGCGGCCTGGCCTTGGCGCCCGCTTCTGTAGGGAACGGCGGGGCACCCGCGCAGCGGGTCGATGGCGTTCCGTCCGGTTTGGAACGGCACCGACCCGCTTCGCGGGTGCCCCGCCGTTCCCTACAGGACGATGCCTCGCCCGAGATTCTCGCCCGTTGGCAGGACGGCACTATCGCCGCGGCCATGCGCCACCTGGGTCGGGGACGCGTCGTGGTGCTCGGCTCTTCATTCTGGCGGAGCGACACCAAGCAAACGGCCGACGGCCGACGCCTCGAGCAAAGCCTGCAAAGTACGCTGCTGACCGATCTCCTGAGCGACGTAAGTGTGCGGCGGCTGGTCGATGCCAGCAGTGAAGACGTCTGGGTGCGGCGGCTGGAGACCAAGAACGGCCTGCAGCAATGGGTCGTGGCATTCAACGCCGGGCGAGGGCCGGTGCAGGACGTGACCATTCGCATCCCGTTGGCCGAACGTCCGCAGCGGGTCGTCGATGTCGTATCGGGCGAGTCCGTCAAGTTCGGCTTTGACAGCGATGAGACAACCGTCACACAAACCCGAAGCGTCAGCGAGGCCCCCTCTCTTGCCCATCGGGCTAATGTTATCCGTATCTCGAACCTCTCGCTGCCGCGCAGCGGCGTGCGTGTCTTGGCGGTCGAGAACACCCAACCGCTGGCAGCGGTAGCCCACTGGTTCGCGGAGAAATGCCGCTATGCCCAGCGTGCCCCGGAGATTAAGCCGACGGAAGAGCCTCCCGCGCCTCCGGCCACGGCGATCGTTTTCGACGCCTTCCGCTTCCACCGGGCGGAAGGCGACGCCCGGCAAAACCGCGTATGGCTCGACGAGCCAACCGATCGCCCACCCTGGAAGCCGCAGAGTTATGGCTTTTGGGACGAGCAGGGCCAGCCCGCCCACGGTGTGGGGCTCTATCGCCGCGCGTTCCAACTGCCCGAGGCCTGGCGCGGACGGCGGGTTTTGTTGGCTTGCGTGTCGTTCGACTATCCCGTCTTCTTGGAAAATGCCGAGTTCTTCGTTAATGGGCACGCGGCGGGTCAGTACCGCGGCCATGCCTGGGCCAATTTCGAGGTCTTGGACATCACGCCCCATCTCGTGCCCGGCGAAAACCGCCTCGCCGTGCGGGTCGAAGCCGAGCACGTCCGCGGCGGTTACATCGGTCAACTCGTCGCCTATCCGCTGGAGACGCTTGACGACGCCCGGGACTTGCGTGAAGGCTGGCGGCTGCACGACGACAATCGGCGTTATCGCTCGGTTTCGCTGCCGCTGAAGGCCACCGGCCGCCACCTGGAGACCGACATCGCCCTGCCGGCCGGCTGGCAAGGAAGAAACGTCTACCTGGAGTTCGAGGTCGCAGACCGCTGGGTGGGCATCGTGGTGGTCAACGGCCGCGCGATTGCCTACAACCAGTCTCTGCACCCCTATGCGAACATCATGCAGGTGAACCTTTATCCGTGGGCAAAACCTGGGCAGGCCAATCGCATCGAGCTTTGGCCGCGTTCGCCGCAAGAGACGCCGGGGCAGTGGATGGTGGTCGATCGCGTGCGGATTGGCACGGTCGGGCCTGCCACTCCGCCGGGCGGCGCAGGCCCTTCGGCCCTGCTGCCCACGATGGCCGCTGTCGGCGTTGCGCCGCCGGCTCCTGCCGACGCACCCAAAACGGCCGCTGCGTCCCACGAGACGACTCAACCGCGCAAGGCCGCCCCGCTTGTTCTGAACGGCGAATTCGAGCATTGGTCGTCGCTCTCGCCGCAGCGGCAGCGCGACGCGATGGTGAAGAATGTGGTCCTCACGGCCGATCATCTTGCGCCAGACAACTGGAGCCCCGGCCGGGAGCTTGGGGGCCAGCAGCGCCTGACCGGTAAGATCCTCCCCGATAAGACAGTGAAGCATTCGGGGCAGTATTCCGCACGGCTGGAAAACGGTGATCCACGCGACATTACGGTATTGGAATACTCGACGGAGCGTGCCGACTTGCCGGGCAAGCCGGCCATCTTGCCCAATCGCCGTTATACGGTCCGCTGGTGGGTGAAGGGTGCGGGCGTGGAGAATGGCGATGCCGGTCCGATCCTCATGTTGAATGTCTTGAGCGTCAAGCAGGGCCAAACCTACCGGACTTTCGCCGCTGAAAGCGGCCCGCTACCGCAAGGGACTTTCGATTGGCGGCAGCGTCAACTGACGTTCATCACCGACGCCTACGCGCGGTCGGTGAGTTTCAGCTTCCAGTTGCGCTGGGCCACCGGCGTCATCTGGTACGACGACGTCGAGTTGGAAGATCTCGGCCCGGTCGTGCCCGTGGATACGTACTGAGAGGCTATCCGAGAAGTCTCCCCTCTCCCTCCGGGAGAGGGGCAGGGGGTGAGGGCTTATGCAGCGGAACAACGTGAAAATGGTCGATTTCGCCGCAAGTTGCCCTCACCCTAACCCTCTCCCGGATGGAGAGGGGACGTGTCTGGGAGACTTCTCGGATAGCCTCTGAGCGGAAAGACGCATCCTGCCGACGGGGATTTTGCCCGAACTTGCCAGAAATCAATTAATCATTACGGATTGTTATGGGGGTGTGATATTTACTTTCAGCATGTCCGTGGAGTGAGAACATTACTTTATTTGGTTTTTTCGAATTTGCCGAAATTTCCGAAAAACCACACTGTTTGATTGACTTTTTTGTTGAATTGGGACAAACTGGAGTTATCCTTCGAATTGATTTGCACCATGATACCCTTCAACAAGCCTTATATCGCCGGGAAAGAGTTGTTCTACATCGCCCAGGCGGTGACCCTTGGCAACATCGGTGGTGATGGCCGTTTCACGCAACAGTGCTCGCGGCTATTGGAGAATCGTTTTGGGATCGGCAAGGTCCTGCTGACGCCCTCCTGCACGGCAGCCTTGGAAATGGCGGCCATGCTGGCCGACTTGGGCCCTGGCGACGAGGTGATTGTTCCCTCGTACACCTTCGTATCCACGGTGAATGCTTTCGTGCGAATGGGAGCGGAACCGGTGTTTGTCGATATCCGCCCCGATACGTTGAATATCGACGACCGCCTCATCGAACGTGCCATCACCCCGCGAACCAAGGCGATCTTCCCGGTCCACTACGCGGGCGTGGCCTGCGAGATGGACAACATCATGGCGCTGGCCGAGAAGTACAACCTGTTTGTCGTTGAGGACGCGGCCCAGGCGGTCAACTCCTTTTACGACGGCCGGGCGCTGGGTTCCATCGGGCACCTGGGCTGCTATAGCTTCCACGAAACCAAGAATTACGTGTGCGGCGAGGGCGGAGCGCTTTGCATCAATGACCCCGCACTGATCCAGCGGGCGGAGATCTTTCGCGACAAGGGCACCAATCGCCAGCAGTTCTATCGTGGCGACGTGGACAAGTACACCTGGGTCGATGTCGGTTCTTCCTACGTGCCCAGCGAGATCTCTTCGGCGTTCCTTTACGGGCAGTTGGAGATGATGGACGAGCTGACCGAGCGGCGGTGCAAAATCTACCAGTTCTATCGCGAGCATTTGGAGGAATTGGAGAAGAAAGGGTTGTTGCAAATACCGTTTCTTCCCGACGAAGACAACTGTGTGAGCAACTACCACTTGTTCTACCTGCTCATGCCCGATCTGGACTCGCGCGACGCGCTGATTACCGCCTTGAAGTCCGAGGGGATCAAAGCCGTCTTCCACTATGTGCCGCTGCACAGTTCGCCCATGGGGCAGACGTTCGGTTATCGCGAAGGTGATTTGCCGCTTACCGAAGATCTGAGCGGCCGCCTGGTCCGGTTACCTCTATACTATGAGATCACCGCGCAGGAACAAATGCGGGTCGTGAATGCCGTCCGGCAGTTCTGCGAGACGGTGGTTATGGGCAAGAAGGGCCGTCCTGCGCACGTCCTGTCCTGGCGAGCGATCGCATAGCGGGCCAAGCCCGCGTTCCAGAACACGTTTGCCGTTTCGCAGTCTATCCTGCAGCAAAACTGCAAAGTCCTTCGTAACACGGAATTCATTCCGTGGCCTTGCCCTTCGTAGGGCACGACGGAATGAATTCCGTGCTACGGAGGGCTGTCCTGCCGGACTTTGCAGTTCTCCTGGCCTATCCTGGACGGCTACCGGTTGTCTCTTCCCGCGGCACCAGCGGCGGGCCGAAATTGTGCAGGTAGAACAGGACGGGAATACCCGAGTGCGCCGTCCGCTTGGAAACTGGCGATCGCCCATTCGTCGCTCGACGAAGCGACGACGCCCGCCACGATGATCCGCCCGCTGGGTTCGACCGCCACGGCGGCCGCTTCGCTGAAGGGGCCTTGGGCGATTCCGGTCGGGTTGAACGTATAGTCGAGCCCCTCGCCGTCGGGCAGGTACTTTAATAGAGCGAAGTTGCGCGTTCCCACGTCGCCGGCCAGGAAAATCGAATCGTCCTGCCCCACGGCGATCACGCAACCACCGCCTTCCGGGGCAAGAATGGCCGCGGCGCACACTCCGTGCCCGTGGGTTGCGCCACTCGCCCCTGAATTCCGCCTCCATGTTACTCCCGGCACGCCGTCCTTAAGCATGGCGGATATGGGTGACCCCGACGCCCCACCCCGCCCCGCCCGACACCCCCGACGCCCGGCGGGTGCGGCGATCGCCGGCGACCCCGGAACGGGTGAGAAAATCGCCAACGACATGTTGGCCGCGTTGCGCGGGGGGGGCCTACGACAATCTACCGCGGCGCGTGCGTTCTGCGAATCGAGGCCGTCAGAATCCCGACAGCCGCCAGCCCTCCTTCGGTTTCCGGCCGGCCCACACGATCGACTTCTAACTCTTCTCAGTGCGGGCCTTTTCGCCACGTTCGCGGGCCATTATACTCTCTTCCAGGATATGACACTGGAAATCTCTCAACTCGACGCGGCACGCCAAAGGGTCCAAGCGGCTTACGACCCGGAACTTCTGCGCACGGCCGGCCATCGGCTGATCGAATTGCTGGCCGACCACCTCGCCGTGGTCGAAGCGGGCCAAGGCGCTGTGCTGCCCTGGCGGCATCCGGCGGAAAACATCTGCCTGGCTGGTGAAATGCTGCGGCAAGCGAACTCTTCGCCGGCCAGCCGCGAGCAACTGGTCGCCCATTTTGGCCGCTTGGTCGAGACGATGCTCGAACGCGGCCACAATCTGCACCACCCGCGCTATATCGGCCACCAGGTTGCCGCGCCCGTGCCGCTGGCGGGCCTGATGGACGCCGTAGGCGCCATTACCAACCAGGCCATGGCCATCTACGACATGGGCCCCTGGGCCACCGCAGCGGAGTGGGCCATGGTCTCCGAACTTGGCCGCCACATCGGCTGGGCCGAAGGGACATTCTCCGGGCTGGCCACCGACGGCGGCTCGCTGGCCAACTTGACGGCCTTGCTGACGGCACGTAACGTCGCTCTGCCTGATTGCTGGCGGCAAGGCACGCCCCGATCCGACATACCGCCGTTGCTGGTGGTCCACGCCGACGCACATTACTCCGTGGCCCGCACTGCAGGTATCCTGGGGCTGGGCACGCAGCAAGTCGTCCGCGTGGGGCTGGACGCGCGGCGGCGCATGGATCCGCAGAAGCTCGACGACACGCTTGCCGACCGCAAACGCCGCGGTCACCCCATCGTGGCCGTGAGCGCTTGCGCATGCTCGACGCCGGTGGGGGCCTTCGATTCGCTGGTGGATGTGGCCGATGTCTGCCGCCGCCACGGCGTATGGCTGCACGTCGATGCGGCCCACGGTGGGGCGGCCTGCCTCAGCCCCCGGCATCGGCAACTCGTCGCCGGACTCGACCGCGCCGACAGCGTGACCTGGGACGCCCACAAGATGCTCTTCGTGCCCGCCTTGTGCGCGTTTGTCTTCTACCGCAACGCGGCCCATCGCTTCGCCGCGTTCCAGCAGGATGCGCCCTACCTGTTCGACCCCGCCGCGCCGGGCCTGGCCGATTATGACAGCGGCCTGCGAACCATCGAATGCACAAAACGCGCAGCCGTCTTCGGTCTCTGGGGCACCTGGGCACTCTTCGGGCCGCAACTGTTCGCCGACATGGTCGATGTCACCTTCGACCTGGGGCGGATCTTTTACGAGAAACTGCGGGCCGCGCCCGATTTCCTGCCGCTCCACGAGCCGCAGTGCAACATCGTCGTCTTCCGCTACCTGCCTCCGCGGCTGCGCGACGCCCCGGCCGACGTGCTGGGCCGCTTCCAGTTGGAACTGCGGCGGCGCGTGATCGAATCGGGCCGCTTCTACATCGTCTCCACCCAGATCGACGGCGTAGGGGCCTTGCGCGTGACAATCATCAATCCCCTAACCACCGCCGACGATCTGGACGCACTGCTGGCGACGATACGGGAGGCAGGAATGGCGGATACTCGCTCATCCTGCAATTTGCCGTCTTGACACGCCCGATAAAACTGGTACAATGATTGTACCACTTCGGAAACCGCGAAGGCCCGTCGCCGACAAGACTCCTTCACCTGCCGGACGAGCCGGCGGGGGTCGAGGAATCTCAGAAAGGCTCGCCCGTTCGCTCAAAAGACTATTTCACCTGCCAGACAAGCTGGCAGGGGTCCATTCTTCCATTTCGCAAAACAGTTACGAAACGTGGACAAAGACTCCTTGGCCAACCGACTGGTGCGCGAGATCCTCGCCCGGGTTTTTTCCGGCGAATACGCTATCGGTTCGCGGCTCGCCCCGGAACGCGCGCTGGGCGACGAATTCCACATCAGCCGCGGCACGGTCCGCCAAGCCCTGGGCATCCTCGCCGAATTGGGCGTGATCGCCGTCCGCCATGGCAGCGGCGCCTACGTGCAGAGCCTTTCGCAGTTCGGCATCCCCGCCAGCTATCTGCCCCCGGAGATCGCCAAGGTCCGCCTGGACGACATCCTTTGCGTCCGCAAGGCCATCGAGACGGTCGCGGCGGAACTCGCCTCCGCGCGGATCTCGACGGCGGAGCTGCAAGCGCTCGAACAACTGGTCGGCCGCATGGAAGCCGATATCGCTAATCTCTCTATGTTTCTCAAGCACGACATGGCGTTCCACGAGGCGATCGTGCGGGCCAGCGGCAATTGCCCATTGATCGCGGCCTTTGACGCAATCCGGGAGTATTTGCGGTATTTCCAGGTCTTTACCAGTCGCTGCGACGGCGACGAAGGCCTGGCGATCGATCACCATCGCCACATCCTCGCCGCCCTGCGCCGGCGCGACGCCAAGGCGGCGGCCCGGGCGGCCAGAAAACACCTCGACGCCATGGGGCAACTGAAGTCCAAAGGCAAGGGCCAGCGGAACCCGCTCGCCGCAGAATAAGGAGAACTCGCAGTGGCCAAGCCCAACGTATGCATTATCGGTGGCGGAATGATCACGCAGGTGCAGATCCTACCCTCGTTCTACCAACTGCAAAGACTCGGCCTGGTCGGCGAAATCTACGTCTGCGCGCTGGACAGCGGCCCCTTGCGCGCGCTGGCCGAAGACCCCGGGCTGCGGAAGGCCTTCCCTGGCCAGTCCTTTCACGCCCATCCGTCGCTGGATACCGATCCCGCGCAGAAGTTCCCCGATCTGTTCCGCGAAGTGCTCGCCCGCATGGGCAAGGGCAACATCGCCGTCGTGGCCATGCCCGACCAGTTGCACTGTATGGTCCTCCGCGAGGCCTTGCGGCAGCAGCAACACATATGCTGCGTCAAGCCGCTGGTGCTGCGCTACGACGAGGCGCTGGAGATCGAGCGGATGGCCTACGAGCAGGGCCTGGTGGTGGGTATCGAGTATCACAAGCGGTTGGACGATCGGGCGCTCTTGGCCCGGCGGCAGTATCGCGAGGGGCTTTTCGGCGAGTTCAAAATGGGCCACGCCGAATTGAACGAGCCTTATTCCTATCGCCACTCGAACTTCATGAACTGGTGTACCTGCGAGAACTCCGACATGTTCACCTACGTGGGCTGCCACTATGTGGACCAGGTACACTTCATCACTGGCCTGCTGCCGTCATCGCTCTCGCTCTACGGGATCGTCGACTCGTATCCCAACGGCAAGCAAGGCTATCTCTGGACCAGCGCGCGGGTGCTCTGGCAAAACGGCGCTTGCCTGAACGTGATCAACGTGATGGGCTATCCCGACCAAGGCCCGGGCTCGAACTTCCAGGGCTTGCGGATGTATTGTGCCGGCAAGGGCCGCAACGGCATGCTGGTCCACAACGACCAGTACCGCGGCATCGAGTATTGTTTCGTCGAGAAGACGGCCCCGCCCGACGACAAATTCTACTGCGAGCCGAGTCCCGACTACTTCAAGTTCGTCGACCTGGGCGGCGGCGGCCTGACGCCGGTGGGCTACGGCTTCCGCTCGGTCGAATACATCGTCCGCAACATCGGCCGGGCGATTGACGCCTCGGACGGCCTTTCCGCAGCGGCCGCGCTGGCCAAGCGGCAGGCGTTTCTCAAGCAATACGACGCCGAGGGCATCATGGCCACGCCCAAGAACAGCAGCTACAACGAACTGGTGATGGAGGCCGGCCGGCTCTCCATCCAAAACGGCGGCCGCGAAGTCGAGATCGTCTATGGCGCCCATCCGGGCGTTGCGATCAAACGATAAGCCCGCCGGCAACAACGAAGGTGTACGATGGCGAAAGAATTCCCCTTGGCGCCCGAGCGAGTGGAGACGGTATCGACCCCGCACCGCAAGCTCAGCGGCATGATCCCCAACCAGGAAACGGTCGAGCAGATCCTGCGGATGCGCGCCGCCGAGCCGGCGAGCATGCGCGGTCAGCCGCCGATCATCTGGGACCGCGCGGAAGGCTGCCACGTCTTCGACGCCTACGGCAACCAGTGGCTCGACTTCTCCAGCGGCGTGCTGATCACCAACGCCGGGCACGGGCACCCGCGAATCGCGGCGGCCATCCGGCGGCAGATCGATAAGCCGTTGCTGACGACCTACTGCTTCCCCAACCAGCCGCGGATCGAGCTGGTACAAAAGCTGGCCTCGCTCGCGCCCCGGCCGGACTACAAGGTGTTCCTGCTGAGCACCGGCGGCGAGGGCACGGAATGCGCCCTGAAACTCATGCGGACCTTCGGCCTGCGACGAAACGCCAAGCGGAACGTGATTGTCTCCTTCGTCGACGCCTTCCACGGACGGACGATGGGCGCCCAGCAAATGGGCGGATCGCCCGCGGGCAAGGCTTGGATCAAGAACCTCGATGCGGAGATCGTCCACGTTCCCTTCCCCGACGGCTTCCGTTGCGAAGACACGTGCTTCGGGCTTTTCGAATCGACGTTGGCCCGGCAGAAGGTCGATCCGCAGAATGTCGCGGGGGTGATTGCGGAAACGTACCAGGGCGCGGGGCCGAACTTCCTGCCGAAGGCCTATGCCCAAGCGCTCCGCCAGTGGTGCGACCGGCACGCCGCACTGTTGTGTTTCGACGAGGTCCAGGCCGGTTTCGGCCGCTGCGGGACCCTTTGGGGGTTCGAGCTTTACGGCGTTGTGCCCGACCTCTTCTGCCTGGGTAAGGGGATGAGCTCGTCGTTGCCCGTCAGCGCCGTTATCGGCCGACCGGACGTCATGGACCTTTACGGCCCGAACGAGATGACGAGCACGCACTCCGGTAACGCCGTGTGCTGTGCAGCGGCGCTGGCCAGTATCGAGGCGATTCTCTCTGAGAAGCTGATCGAAAACGCCGCCCGGCTGGGGCCTGTCTTGAAGCAGGAACTGGCTGAGATCAAACGCGAGTTCCCGACGGTTGTCGGGTTCGCTCCCGCCGAGGGTCTGGTGGGTGGCCTGCTGATCGTCAAGCCCGGCACGAAGGAGCCGCATTACGACCTGGCCTGGGACATCATCAATGGTTGTTTCCGCCGCGGGTTGTTGATGTTTGCGCCCGTGGGAGTAGGCGGCGGCTGCGTGAAGATCGCTCCGCCCCTGTGCATCGGGGAAGAGGCCTTGCACGAGGGCTGCGCCGTGCTCCGCCAGACGTTGCGCGGCATCAACACTTAGGGTTGGCCTGGCCCGTCGAGAATCGACCTGGCAGAGGCCGTGCAGTTTATCCGATTCTTGTTCTACTGGCTTTAAAGGACATTCCGGGAAGAAAATGTCAGGTTGTTTCGGCCTACGCCTATCGCGCGCCGCCAAGTGAACTAGGCACCGCCCAATCCGCAACAGTCAAGGAGCGAAAAAGGGGCGGCCCGCTCACACTTCTTGGGCCTACTTGACACACCCTGAGGATCGACTATCCTAGATGATTGGTGTCTCCCCGCTGTATGCATTTTTACAAACGGCCGGGGGAGACCAGGGAAGCTGGTGAGAATCCGGCACGGCCCCGCCACTGTGATCGGCGACGAAAACTGCACTGCTAGCCACTGTCCTCGCAAGGATGGGAAGGCCGCAGCGAGTAGGACGACCCGAAAGTCAGGACACCATAAGAGGATGTCTGCTCGATGGCCCCCGAGGGTTTACGACAGGCATGCCTTCGAGGGAAGGTCGAATGCCACCGGTGCGCAGTGAGGCCCTCCTTTTCGAAGGAACGGGCTTTTTTCATTGCCGCTCGGGACCGATGGCCAATATGACTCAGAACTCTGAAAAACGCGCTGGAAAAGTTTACTTGGTCGGCGCCGGCCCGGGCGATCCGGGTTTGATCACCGTCCGCGGCACGGAGTGCCTGGCCGAGGCAGACCTTGTGCTCTACGACTACCTGGTAAATCCCCAGGTGTTGCGTTACGCGAGGGACTCGGCGGAATGTGTCTGCCTGGGGCATCCACATAGCGGCCGGGAGATGCTCCAGCAGGAAGTCAATCGCCGCATGGTGGATGCCGCCCAAAACGGCAACGTCGTCGTTCGCCTCAAGAGCGGTGATCCGTTTCTCTTCGGCCGCGGGGCAGAAGAAGTCGAGGTCCTCACCGCGGCAGGCGTGCCTTATGAAGCGGTGCCCGGTGTCACGGCCGCATTTGCCGTGGCTAGCCACGCGGGCATTCCGCTGACGCACCGCGATCGGGCCTCTGCGGTCGCTATGGTCACCGGTCACCGGCGCGGCGACAAAGCCGGTCCGGAACTCGACTACGGCAGCCTGGCCCAATTTCCCGGCACGCTGGTGTTCTACATGGGCATGTCCAGTGCGCGGCAGTGGAGCGAAGCCTTATTGCACGGCGGCCGGTCGCCCGACACGCCTGTGGCCATTGTCCGCCGCGCCAGTTGGCCGGACCAGGAGACTGTCCGTTGCACGCTGGGGACCGTGGCCGACGTGATCGAACAGCGGAAGTGCTGCCCGCCGGCGGTGATCGTCGTGGGCGAAGTTGTTGGACTGACGTAGTCGAGAGGGTATTTCCATGGCCACGCGCCTGCTCTTGTTGCGGCACGCCCGGATCGAGGCCCGATACGTCGGGCGTTTGATCGGCGCCACCGATCTGCCGCTGGATGCGGCGGGCCTGTCGCAGGCGCGGACGATGACTGGACGCCTGGCGCGATGGGCGCCGCAGGCCTGCTATTGCAGTCCGCTCGAGCGCTGCCGGCAAACGGCATCGGCTGTAGCCTCGGACTTGCCGCGGCATGTGGACGCGGACCTCCGCGAGATTGACTTCGGAGATTGGGAAACGCGGACCTTTGCCGAGGCGTCTGCCGATAACCCGTCGGTCGTGGATCGCTGGGCGGCATTCAGCCCCGATTTCGCCTTCCCAGGCGGCGAAAGCGTGGAGGGCTTTTTGTGCCGCGTGCGGCGTGCGGCCCAGCGGCTAGTCGATGCCACGGCCCAAACGGTACTGGCGGTCACACATGGCGGGATCATTCGAGCGATGCTTTGTCACCTGCTCGGGCTGGAGCCCCGGCACTATGTGGCGTTCGACGTACATTACGCTGGGCTGGCGGTGGTTGATTTGTTTGGCGGCAAGGGCGTGCTTGCTGCCCTAGAATGGCCCGACGCGGCGGAGAACGGCCATGGTTAGAATCGTGTTGGTTACCGGCGGCTGCCGCAGCGGCAAGAGCGGCTACGCCCAACGGCTGGCGGAATCGTTGCCGCCCACGCGGTTGTTCGTGGCCACCTGCCCGGTGACCGATGACGAGATGCAACGCCGCATCGATCTGCACCGCCGAGCGCGCGAAGAGTACGGCTGGGAGACGATCGAAGAACCGTGTGACCTAGCCGGCGTTTTGCGCCAGCAGCGGCAGTACCGGGTGCTGCTGGTCGATTGCGTTACGCTCTGGATCAACAACCTGATGTATCACGCTGGGCGCGAAGGACGTTTATTCTCGGAAGCCCACGTTGCCGATCGCTGCCACCAGGTGCTGGATGCCGCCGAAGACTGCCCCGGCACCGTGATTTTCGTCACCAATGAGGTCGGCCTGGGCGTCGTTCCGGAGAATGCTCAGGCCCGGCACTATCGCGATTTGGTCGGCCGTGCCAACCAGGTCATAGCCGCCCGCGCGGATACGGTGACGTTGCTGTGTTGTGGAATCCCTATGCAAGTGAAAGGCTCCGTAGGGTGGGCCGAGTGAAACGAGTCCCACCAGACTCCGGATCGAATCTGGTGGGACTCGCCAACCATGCAAGTATGGATCCCGTCGCCCACCCGACGAAAACGAAACATGAACATGAACCTGCTCCAAACCACACTCTCGCGCATCACTCCCCAAGACGCGGCCTGCCGCAACATGGCCCAGCAGCGGCTGGACCAACTCATCATGCCGCACTGGGCGCTGGGGCGGCTGATGGACCTGGCGATGGACCTGGCCGGAATGACAAGTTCGTTGCGTCCGCCGACGGCGCGTAAGACCATCGTTACCATGGCCGGCGATCATGGCGTCGCGGCGGAGGGCGTGAGCAAGTACCCGCAGGAAGTCACGCCGCAGATGGTCTATGGCTTCGTGGGCGGCATGGCGGGCATTAACGCGCTGGCGCGATTGGCCGGCGCCCGGGTGATAGTCGTCGACATGGGGGTCGCCGCGGACCTCAGCGCGCTAGCCAAGGTTGGCAAGATCGTCGACAAAAAGGTTGCCCTAGGAACGGCCAATATTGCGACCGGGCCGGCTATGCCGCGGCAGCACGCGGTACGGGCCATCGAGGCAGGCATCGAGATCGTAGAAGAACTGGCCGAAAGCACCGACGTCTTCGGTACGGGCGACATGGGCATCGCCAATACCACGCCTTCCACCGCCGTGCTTGCCGCGCTCACCGGGCTGCCGGTTGCCGATTTGGTAGGCCGAGGCACGGGTATCGACGACGCCCAACTGGCCACGAAGATCGGCGTCGTGGAAAAAGCACTGGCGTTGAACCGGCCCGATCCGCAGGACGCATTGGACGTGTTGGCCAAGGTCGGCGGGTATGAGATCGGCGGCATTACTGGTGTCGTACTCGGGGCCGCCGCTCGGCGGAAGCCGGTCGTGGTGGACGGTTTCATTTCCACGGCTGGGGCGCTCTTGGCCCAGGGGCTGTGCCCTGCGGCGAGCCAGTACGTGATAGCCGCACACCGCAGTGCCGAGCCGGGGCATCGGGCCATGCACACCCGGCTGGGAAAAGAGCCGCTGCTGGACCTGGGGCTGCGGCTGGGAGAGGGCACGGGGGCGGCGCTGGCGATGAACCTGGTCGACGCGGCCCAGCGGATCCTGACCGAGGTGGCCACGTTCGAAGAAGCACACGTATCGCAGGCGAAGCCATGAAGCCACTGCTGGCGGCCATACGATTCCTTACCATCGTGCCGGTCCCGGGCGTCTGGGGCACGGCCGAGCAGGACCTTGCCCGCAGCGTGCCTTGGTTTCCGGCGATTGGCCTGCTGTTGGGCGGGGCGGCTGCCGGGTTGGCCTGGGCCTTGTCCGCGGCGCCACCCATGCTGGCCGCCGCCGTACTGGTCGTCGTCCTCTTGAGCTTCTCCGGCTGCCTGCACATGGACGGACTGGCCGACACGGCCGACGGGTTCCTCAGTTCCCGCCCTCGCGAGCGAATCCTGGAGATCATGAAAGACAGTCATATCGGCGCGATGGGCGTGATCGCGATCGTGTGCCTGTTGCTAGTGAAATTCGCCGCGCTGGCCGCGCTGCCCGCCGGCATGCTTTGGCCAACCGTGTTGCTCATGCCGCTTGCCGGGCGCTCTGCGATCGTCGTCCACATGGCCCTCTTGCCTTATGCCCGGCCGAGCGGATTGGGCGCTATCTTTTACCAGCGGCAACCGCGCTGGACGGCGGTCTGGGCGACAGCGGTTCTGGCGGCGGTGGGCGTTGTCATCCTCGGCTGGCGAGGGCTGGCGGTCGCGGGTGTTTGCTTGGCGGTGACGGCGGCCTTCTCGGCCTATGCCTATCGCAAGATCGGCGGCGCGACTGGCGACACCTTCGGCGCGGTCTGCGAGATCGTGGAAGCCGTGCCGGCGCTCGTGTTGGCCTTCGGGCTGCCCAATGGAGGGAGGTGACCAATGGCAAACAAACATGGCGGAAACCTTCGCGACTTGGCCCGGCGGGCCGGACGGGACCAGGAACAGATCCTCGATTTCAGCGCCAGCATCAATCCGTTAGGTCCGCCCGAGGGGCTGCGCGCGGCGCTGGCCCGAAACATCGATCGGCTTGCGCATTATCCCGATCCCCACTGTACGGAACTCGTCGAGGTTCTCGCCCAGCAACATCAAGTGACTGCCGAGCAGATCGTCGTCGGCAACGGCTCGACGGAGATTTTCTACGCCTTGGCCCGCGGGCTTGCGTTCGGTCGGGCGGTCGTTCCCGTTCCTTCGTATTCGGACTACGCCGCAGCGATGCAGGCGGCGGGCCGTGAAGTCTGTTTCGTGAAGCTGAAAGAGAGCGAGGACTTTGCTCTCGATTGGCAAGTTCTGGAATCGCAGCTTCATGATGACGACCTGGTGTTGCTCGGCCAGCCGAACAATCCCACGGGCCGGGCATTGGAGATCAGTGCTTTGCACGCGCTGGCTGCCCACCGCCCCGGAACTACCATCGTCGTCGATGAGGCCTTTGCCGATTTCGTTGACGGGTATTCGTCGTTGGCCGGGCAGTCGGCCTCGAACGTGATTGTCGTACGCTCGCTGACCAAGTTCTATGCGGTGCCCGGATTGCGACTGGGTTTCGCCGTGGCTAGTCCCGAGATGGCCCGGCGGATCCGAGCCCAGATTCCGCCTTGGTCGGTCAACGTGCTGGCGCAGGCGGCGGCAGTCGATCTGCTCGCGGATGAAGAGTACGCGCAACGGAGCGTCGAGCTGGTTGAGCAACAGCGGAAGCGGCTGACCGGGGAACTGACGAAGATCCCCGGGCTGCACGCTTATCCCAGCGTGACGAATTTTCTGCTGGTCCGGCTGGACCGATCGGATGTAACGGCCCCCGAACTGGCCGATCGACTGCTTGGCAAGGGTATCGCGATCCGCACTTTCCATGAAGAGCAACACCTCGATAGTCGTTTCTTCCGCATCGCCGTGCGCACGGAGGAAGAGAATTGCCGATTATGCGCGGTGCTGAAGGATACCGTAGGGTGGGCTGAGCTTGCGAGTCCCACCAATACGACCCCGGAAAATGGTAGGACTCGCAAGCTCGGCCCACCCTACAAACCACGGCGCACGCGGGCCTTGATGCTGCAGGGCACGAGTTCCAACGCCGGCAAGAGCGTATTGACGGCGGCCTTCTGCCGGATCCTGCTGCAGGACGGCATCCGCGTGGCCCCGTTCAAGGCCCAGAACATGTCGCTCAATTCGTTTATCGACCGCGACGGCGGCGAGATGGGCCGCGCCCAGGTCGTGCAGGCCCAGGCCTGTCGTGTGCAGGCCGACGTGCGGATGAATCCCGTGCTCCTGAAACCCAACTCCGACACCGGCTGCCAGGTCATCGTGCGCGGCAAGCCCGTGGGAAACATGCGGGTCGGCGAGTACGTGGCTTACAAGCCGCGGGCCTTTGCCGCCGCCAAGCAGTGCTACGACACGCTAGCCGATGAATTCGACGCCGTCATCCTGGAGGGCGCCGGTTCGCCGGGCGAAGTGAATCTCAAAAGCCACGACATCGTCAACATGCGGATGGCCGAGTATGCGGACGCCCCCGTGCTCGTGGTCGGCGACATCGACCGTGGCGGCGTATTCGCCTCGTTTGTGGGCACGATGGAGGTGCTCGCCCCCTGGGAACGCAAGCGGGTCGCCGGCTGGATCGTCAATCGCTTCCGCGGCGATGCGAGCCTGCTGGGACCCGCGCTGGACTACACGCTGCGGCACACGGGCCGGCCCGTGCTGGGCGTGGTGCCGTATCTCGCCCAACTCGGCCTGCCCGAGGAAGATTCGGTGGAGTTCAAGAGCGGGGCGCTGGATCAAGCGGGTGGTGGTCAAGACGCCGTGGAAATCGCGGTGATCGACTTGCCGCACATCGCCAATTTCACCGATTTCGACGCCTTTCGCACGGAACGCGACGTGCGGCTGCGAGTTGTTCGCACAACAGCGGACCTGAACAGTCCGGATGCCGTGATCATCCCCGGCAGCAAGAACACGCTGGGCGACCTCGACTACCTGCGCCGCAGCGGGCTGGCCGAGCGGATAACCACTTTGGCCCGCCAAGGCACGGCGGAGATCATTGGTATTTGCGGCGGGCTGCAGATGCTCGGCCGCGAGATCCGCGATCCGCTGGGCATCGAATCGTCGGCTGGAAGTTCCTGCGGGCTGGGGTTGCTCGCCGCCGACACGGTGCTGGCAGCCGAGAAGACACTGGTCTCGACGACCGCCCGGCATGCCCCTTCCGGCTTGGACCTGACGGGCTATGAGATCCATCACGGGCAAACGACCTGCGCCGGGTGCAAGCCGCTAGTGACTCGTGCTGACGGCCAGGTAATCGGCATCGCCTGCGATGGCGGTCGTGTGTGGGGCACGTACCTGCACGGCCTCTTCGATTCCGACGCTTTCCGCCGCTGGGTCATCGATGGCCTGCGCGTGCGGCGCGGCCTGCCGCCCGTGGGAGAGGTGATCGGACGTTACTGTATCGAGCCGGCCCTGGATCGCCTAGCGCAAGTGGTTCGCGAAAGCATACGCATGGACGAGGTATACCGGCTTATGGGTTTGCGATGAGACTCGAATATCAAATCCTGAGTGCCGTCGCTATCGACTTGATCCTCGGCGATCCCCGCTGGCTACCGCACCCCGTGCGCGGCATCGGCTGGCTGGCGACCAGGCTGGAGGCTTTGTCGCGGTGCGCGTTGGGGGCAACGCGAACTGCGGGTCTCTTTGCGGCGATTTCCACGTACGTCTTGGCTGGCCTGGCCGCCTGGGGGGCGATTCGTCTTGCGGCTGCGGTGCATCCGTGGGCGGCCGACGCCGTGTCTGTATTCGTGATCTATACGACGATCGCCGCGAGAGACCTTGCCCGGCACAGCATGGCCGTCTTTCGTCCATTGGTTGCTGGCGACCTTGTCGAGGCCCGGCGGCAGGTGGCCGCGATCGTCGGTCGCGACACGCGGCAACTCGACGAGGCGGGCGTAGTACGGGCGGCCGTGGAAAGCGTCGCCGAGAGCACGGTGGACGGTGTGACGGCCCCGCTGTTCTTCGCCGCGATTGCCGGCCCCGTGGGCGCCATGGTCTATCGCGCCATCAACACGCTGGACTCGATGTTCGGCCACCAGGACGACCGCTATCGGCAGTTCGGCTGGGCGGCGGCGCGGATCGACGATCTGGCCAATTATCTCCCCGCGCGGCTCACGGCCCCGCTGATCTGTCTGGCGGCGGCGATGTTGAGAATGGGGATGACAATAGTGTATCCGGCACACTCCGTGTGCCGTTGTCAGCGGCACACGGAGTGTGCCGGATACACTGCGAGTCTGCGCATCCTGGCGCGCGATGGCCGCAAGCATGCCAGCCCCAACTCAGGCCTGGCCGAGGCCGCCATGGCCGGAGCCTTGGGCGTGCAATTGGGCGGCACGAACTATTACGACGGCGAACCCCTGGAGAAGCCCACTATCGGTGATGCGACCGTACCACTCGCGCCGCAACACATCCCGCAGGCCAACGCCCTGATGTTCCTCACCACGGGCCTGTTTCTGGCGGCCTGCCTGCTGTTGCGCAGCGGGACACTCCACCTTTACTACGCGTGGAGGGCCGCCGCATGAGCCAGAAACCGCGGATCCTGATCTTCACCGGCGACGGCAAAGGCAAGACCACAGCCGCTTTGGGCATGGCCTTCCGCGCCAGCGGTCATGGCCTGCCGACTTGCGTCGTTCAGTTCATCAAGAGCGACACGTCCGTCGGCGAAATCGCCGCCGCGGCCGCCTCACCGATCGAGATCCATACGATGGGACTGGGGTTCCTTCCGCCGGCCGACGGTCCGCGGTTCGCCACGCACAAGGCGGCGGCGCAAGCCGCTTTGCACACGGCGTCGGAAATCATCGCCGGTGGGCGGTTCCCGCTGGTTGTTCTCGATGAGATTTGCGGGGCCGTCGCCCACGGCCTAGTGGAAGAACAGCAAGTAGCGGAACTTCTCGCCCAGGCCGCGCCCGAGATGTGCCTGGTGCTCACCGGCCGCGGCGCCACTCCGGCTTTGATCGATCTGGCCGACACGGTCACGGAAATGCGCTGTCTCAAACACGGACTGCAATCAGGACGCGCCGCCCAGAAGGGAGTCGAGCTGTGAGAGCTGCTTGCCCTAGACTCGTGATCGCCGGGACCGGCAGCGGCGTGGGAAAGACCTCGCTCGCGCTGGGATTGGCGCGGCTACTTACGCGGCAGGGCCTGCGCGTGCAGACCTTCAAGGTCGGTCCCGATTTTCTCGATCCCAGCTACCTGGCCCTGGCCTCGGATCGGACCTGCTACAACCTCGACGGCTGGATGACCTCGCGCGAGTACGTCGGCGAGTTGTTCGCCCGGGCGACGGCCGATGCCGACATGGCGATTGTGGAAGGCGTGATGGGCATGTTCGATGGCGCTTCGCCACAGACCTTGGAAGGCAGCACTGCCGAGATCGCGATGTGGCTCGACGCGCCGGTGTTTCTTGTGGTCAACGCGCACGGAGCGGCCCGCAGCCTGGCGGCGATGGTGCAGGGGTTTGCCCGCTTCGAGCCAGGCGTGCGCGTGGCGGGAGTGATTGCCAACCAGGGCGGTTCCCCGCGGCATCGCGACTGGCTGGCGGAATCGTTGGCCGGCGCGGCAACGCCGCCGCTGGTGGGCATGCTGCCCCGTGGCTCGCTGCCCACTTTGCCCAGCCGCCACCTGGGACTGGTGACCGCCGAACAAGCGGACCTTTCCGGCGGCATTCTCGACGAGTTGGCCGACACCTGCGATCAACACTTGGACGTGCCGGCGATCGTGGAACTGGCCGGCGGCGAGGCAATGTATCCGGCACACTCCGTGTGCTGTTGCGAGCGGCACACGGAGTGTGCCGAATACTTTATTGAACGGCCCGATAAAAAACTCCGCATAGGCATCGCTCGCGACGCGGCCTTCCACTTCTACTATCCCGACAACCTGGAATCGCTGGCCGAGGCTGGCGTCCAATGGGTACACTTCTCGCCGCTCGACGACACAGACCTGCCCGGAGATTTGGACGGACTCTACTTCGGCGGCGGTTATCCCGAGGTCTATGCCGCCCGCTTGAGCGAAAATGCGGGTATGCTCGCCGCCGTGCGCGAGTTCGCCGCCTCGGGCGGCCTCGTCTATGCCGAGTGCGGCGGCCTGATGTACCTGGGGCGATCGATCACGACGCTAAATGGCGTGCGTTTTCCTTTGGCCGACGTGTTGCCCATCGAGACGGCTATGCTCGCCAAGTTCAAGGTGCTGGGCTATACGGAGGTCACGTGGACAGCCGACTCGCTGTGGGGCGCGGCGGGCGAGGTCGCGCGCGGGCACGAGTTTCACTATTCTGAAATCACCACTCAGGAGAGCCTGGCCGGCGGCTGGCGACCGGCCTATACGGTTTGCCGCCGCCGGGCCGAACCTGCCCTGGGCGGACTTCGCCAAGGGCAGATCCTGGCCGGCTACGTTCACCTGCACTGGGCGTCGCGGCCGCGGGCAATCCAACACTTCCTCTCTTGCTGTGAGAAACGACGATGAGTGATATGGCCGACGTGACCGGTATTCTGATTATCAGCCATGGCAGCCCGCGTGCCGAGGCGAACCAGGGCTTCGAGGCTATGGTCGCGCGTGTGGCTTCGCGCTTGCCGGGGGCGGATGTCGCGGCGGCCTTCTTTTCCATCGCTCGGCCCGACATCCGCGACCAGGTGCTGGCCCTGGCCTCGCGCGGCGTGCGCCGCATCTTCTTGATGCCTTATTTTCTCTACTCCGGCCAGCATGTGACGGTGGATATCCCCGTGCTCTTGGACGAGTGCCGACGACGGTGCCCGCAGGTCACGCTGGAAATGCTACCCACGCTGGAGAATGATCCGTCGCTGGAAGACCTGCTGGTAGAGCGGCTTACGCCCTATACCGATAGCAGCCCGCAACTGCCGCTTGACGGCGCGGCCATTGAGCGGCGCAGCTACGAGATCATCGACCGGCAACTCGGTGATTGGGGTCCCGCCGATGCCGCCGCGCGGCGGATCGTTCGCCGAGTGGTCCATGCTACCGCCGATATCTCCTTTGCCCGCACGCTTAGAATTCACCCACAGGCCGTCCAGCGTGGATTGGCGGCGCTGGCCGCGGGCAAGCCGGTTGTCTGCGACGTGCGGATGCTCCAGGCGGGAATGACAAAGGTCCGCGGCGAGATCCTCTGCGCGGTCGATCGTGCCGATGCGGCCGCCTTGGCCCGGGAGCGAAGTGGCACGCGTGCGGCGGCGGCCATGGAACTGCTTGGGCCGCATCTGGAAGGGGCCATCGTGGCGATCGGGAACGCGCCCACGGCTCTCTGGAAGATTCTGGAACTAGCGCGCCAGGGCGGCCCCAGCCCGGCCCTGGTCGTGGGGCTGCCGGTGGGCTTCGTCGGCGCGCGGGAATCGAAACTGGCATTGTTGGAAAGCGGCTTGTGCTGGATCACCAACACCAGCCCCCGCGGCGGCAGCCCGGTGGCGGCGGCGGTTGTCAACGCATTGGTAACGCTCGGTGAGGAGGAATGACTATGGGAAATCGTTGCATTACTGTCGCGGCTCTGGCTCTCGCGGTCACCTTCTGGGCCACGCCGGCCTGCGCCATGCACATCAAGGAAGGAATCTTGCCGATCGATTGGGTGGGCCTTTGGTTCCTCACGGCGGCGCCCTTCGTGTTTATCGGGCTGCGGACCATCGAGCGGCGGCGCAGGGAATCTCCTCAGGCCATGACCCTCGTGGCCATGGTAGGAGCGGCGATCTTCGTCATCTCCTGCATGCCCATACCGGTCCCCTCGACCGCCACCTGCTCGCATCCCTGCGGCACGGGCCTGGGTGCGTTGCTGATCGGCCCGGGACCAACGGTTGTCGTGGCCAGCATTGCCCTGACGTTGCAGGCCTTGTTCCTGGCCCATGGGGGACTGACGACCTTGGGGGCGAACATCGTTTCCATGGGCGTGGTCGGGGCCTTTAGCGCGTATGGCCTGTTTCATCTGTTGCGGAAAATGCGTGTCCCGGTTTTCGCCGCTGCGCTGGCGGCCGGGCTGATCTCCGACTGGGCTACCTACACCATGACGTCCGTGGAGCTGGCCGTGGTCCTGCGCAACCAAGGCTCCTTCTGGGGCATGTTCGCCTTCATGCTGGCCGTGTTCGCACCCACGCAAATCCCGTTGGGGATTGCCGAGGGAGTTATCACGGCCTTGGCGTACCGTTTTGTCCTGCAACGCCGGCCCGATTTGCTCGGGGTACGCTCCGATTCGTACGATCCTGGTCTCGATGATTTCCGCGACGACGAATTCCAGCCTGACTTGCTTGAGACAGGCGCGGGTTCACAACATGTCATGGGAGCCGACACATGATAATCGCAACGACCTGGCAGGGCTTGGACGACGTGGTGGAAAAGGTGGCCACTGATGCCGGGCATCCGCCGCGGGATCCCTTCATCAATACTGATCAAGGCGACTTGCTGCTTTTTTGCTTCCTGCTGGCCGGCGCGATCGGCGGGTTCATCATCGGTTACACGTTCCGCGGGCTGTTCCCACGACGGAAGACAGTCTCGGCCAAGACGGAAAAGAAAGAGTGAGGAAAGGAAAATGTGGGAAAGGAATATAGGAAGAAGATGAAGTTGCATTCATTTTTCTTTCCCCCATATTCCTTTCCAAAAACAGGGCCATCATGCATCACTTCCACGACCTTTCCTCTCGATCCGCGACGCAACGCGCCCTCTTGCCGGGCTGTGACATTCGCGTGCGTCTGATCCTGGCCCTGGCCGCTATCGTGGCAATCGTGATGTCGACGAGCATTGCCTTCGAAGGGGTTGCGATTGTCTGTTCGCTGATCGGCCTGGCCGCCACGGGCACGCCGCCAAAGGTCCTCGCCCTGCGGCTGATGGGACCGGTGGTGCTGGCGGCCCTAGTGCTGGCGATGCAGACGTTCATGACCGGCACGACACCGCTGGCTCTGATCGAGCTGGGCTGCTGCCGGTTGACGGCCACCGGAGAAGGCTTCCGCGCCGGTGCCCTGATCGCCAGCCGCGTGCTTGGCTCGTTCGGGATTGCCATGTTCATCTGCCAAGGATCGCCCGCCGCGGAGATCTTCGCCGCGCTGCGCTGGGCACGCGTGCCGCGGACGTGGACCGAAATCGCGGTGCTGATGTATCGCTACCTGCACGTCTTTCTCGAACAGTCCCACTGTGTGGCCTCGGCGCAGAGGGTCCGCCTGGGCTACAGCAGCCTGCGGCGATCGTATCAATCGGCGGGGAACCTGGCGGGCATGGTCATCCTCCGCTCGCTCGACCAGGCCGAGAAATCGCACGAGGCCATGACGGCGCGGGGGTACCAAGGGCGTTTGCCCCTTCCCGGCTTGCCGGCGTTGCCTTGGCGTCAAGTTGCCGTCGCTTGCGGCGGGGTGGCCGTCATTGCCGCAGTATTCGTTCTGGCGGAAAGGTGGCCTTCGTGAATCGCATCGTCGGTCCCATAGCCATCGAAGCCCGGGGCGTCTCGTTTGCTTATCCGGATCGCATCCGGGCGCTCGTGGATCTTTCCTTCCAGGCGCGGGAGGGCGAGATCGTGGCCGTGATGGGCGCCAACGGTTCGGGCAAGACAACCTTACTGAAGGTGCTCATGCGCCTGCTCCCTCCCGAGCAGGGCGAAGTGCTGCTGGGGCCGGCCGACGTGCGGACTTTGCGGGCCAGCGAACTATATCGCCGCGTGGGCATGGTCTTCCAGAATCCGGCCGACCAGCTTTTTGCCGCCTCGGTGGAAGAGGACGTCGCCTTCGGCCCGCGGAACCAGGGGCTATCCGAGGCCGAAGTGGCCCAGCGCGTCGAGGAGTCGCTGGCGGCGGTCGATGCCCTGGCACTGGCCAAACGGCCGATCCACCATCTCAGTTACGGCCAGCAGAAGCGCGTCTGCCTGGCCGGCGTATTGGCCATGCAAGCCGACATCCTCTTGCTGGACGAGCCGACCGCGGGCCTCGATCCGGTGGGCGAAGCACAGATGATCGATCTGCTCGTGCGGCTCAATCGTCGGCAGAAGGTCACGCTGATCATCGCCACCCACTGTGTGGACTTGCTTCCCGTCTTGGCCGACCGTATCTATGTTCTGGCCCAGGGACGCGTGTGGCAGGAAGGCGCCCCGCACGAAGTCCTTGCCGATCCCCAGCGGGCGGCCCAGGCCGGCCTGCGGATTCCGCTGGTCGCGCAGTTGTTCCGCCAGCTTCAAGACCGTAGCGGGATGCCCGTGGGTGAGATCCCCTTGACTGTGGCCGAGGCGGAGGAACAGATCCTCCCCTGGCTGATGGCGGCCAATGCGGGGCAGATTTCCCCGTTTGGCCAACGGGCGGGCGGCGCCGGGTCAGAGTCAGAAGGGGGCTGCCGATGAACCTGCGTCGCGGCATCACCACCGGCACCTGCGCTGCCGCGGCCGCCAAGGCAGCGGCCTCAGTGCTCGTCGGCAACAACCCGCCGCAAGCGGTCGAGCTGCGATTGCCCTCGGGAACGACAATTCGCGTACCGGTCCTTTACGTCGAGCGCGAGGCGAATCCTGCGGCGGCTACGGCGGCCGTCCGCAAGGATGCTGGCGACGATCCGGATGTAACGCACGGACTGGAAGTCCGCGTCAGGCTTTCCTGGGATGATGGCGCCGATGCTACGTTCGTTGCCGGCGAGGGCGTGGGCACGGTCACCAAGCCGGGCCTGCAGATCCCGCCGGGCCAGCCGGCCATCAATCCCGTCCCGCGAGAGATGATCCTGGCGGCCATCGGCGAGATCACCGCCCGCGGCGTCCGCGTGGAAATCAGCCTGCCCGGCGGACGGGAGATCGCCGCCAAGACCTTCAATCCGCGGCTGGGGATCGAAGGCGGGCTTTCGGTGCTGGGCACGACGGGCGTGGTTCGCCCCTATTGCACGCGGGCCCTGCAAGATGCCTTGAAGTGTACACTCGACGTGGCGGCGGCCTGCGGCGTGACAGCCCCGGTCCTCGTGCCCGGCAACATCGGCGCGAGTGCCGCCCGGCGACACTTCTCGCTCCGCGAGGAGCAGGTGCTCGAGGCGGGCAACGAGTGGGGCTTCGTGCTGGACTTGCTGTTGCAGCATGCCTTTCGGGCCGTTATGCTCATAGGACATCCCGGCAAGCTGGCCAAGCTCGCTGCGGGCCATTGGGACACGCATTCCGCGCGTTCCGGTTCGGTCGCGCACGACTTGAGCCAAATAGGGCCTGAGATCCTCGGGCATCCGCTCCCGAACAGCACCACCGCGGAAGGCGTCTTTGCCGCGCTCGCGCCGCCGGGAAGGGCGATGCTGGCCGTGGAACTTGCTCGGCGCGTACGCGCGTCGGTAGCCGGCCGAATTGCCCAGCGGCTGCCCGTGGCCGTGTTCCTGGTCAACATGGCCGGCGATTGCCTGGGAAGCGACGGAGACCTTGCGCCATGGCAATGACTGAACCCATGCTTTCAATCGTCGGCTGCGGGCCTGGTTCGGTCCAGTATGTCACCGAGGCCGCGCGGCAGGCCGTCGCCCGGGCCGACGTGCTGGTGGGCGCCGATCGCCTTATCGAATTGTTTCCCGATTGCCCCGCGGAGAGAATCAGCGGCCAGTGCGACATCGTCGCTCTGTTGGAGCAGATTGCCACCCGGCACGCCGCCGGGCGGAAGATCGCCGTGTTGGTCAGCGGCGATCCAGGGTTGTTCAGCCTGGCTCGCAAGGTGATTCAACGCTTTGGGCGGGAGCGATGCGAAGTGATACCGGCCGTCAGTTCAGTACAGGTGGCCTTCGCGCGGTTGGGGATCGATTGGGCGGATGCCCGCATCGTTAGCGCCCACGGCCGGCTCCCTGACATCTCGGCGGATGAATTTGGCCGGGCCGGTAAGATCGCCGTCCTTGCCGGTACGGCGGAGGCCATCCGCTGGTTAGTCGGCATGGCCGGTGCTTTGGACGCCAGCCATGCGGTGTTTCTCGCCGAGAACCTCACGCTTGACGACGAGCGGTTCCGGCAGGTCACGCCCGAGCAACTTGGCCTGATCGACGCCGCCAGCCTGTCGATCGTGCTTCTCATTCGGAGGTCTTTGTTGTTATGACCATGCCCTCACCCTCTGTCTCTCTCCCGGAGAGAGAGGGAAATCTTGGAACACTCTACGGCATCGGCGTAGGACCAGGCGATCCGGAATGGATGACTGTCAAGGCCGTCCGCATCCTTTCGACCTGCCGGCACGTTTGCGTGCCGAAATCGGCCGCGACCGCCGATAGTGTGGCCCTGGAGATTGCGCGCAACTATCTTCGGCCGGACGCCGTCGTCCACGAACAGGCCTACCCGATGACCGCCGATCCGATCGTGCTGCAAGAGCACTGGCGGCGGGCGGCGGGCGAAGTCCGCGAGATTCTCGCCCGCGGCGAGGATTGCTGCTTCCTGACCCTGGGCGACGCCCTGCTGTATTCGACCTACATTTACTTGCTGCGCGAACTTCAGGCGATCGAGCCGGGCCTAAAGGTCGTCACGGTACCGGGGGTCACGGCCTTCAGCGCGGCGGCGGCCTTAACCAATCAGCCGCTAGGCGAAGGCAAGCAACTGCTGACGATCGTTCCGGCCTCCGACGATCTCGACCAGTTCACCACCGCACTGGACCGCGGTGGCACGGTGGTGTTGATGAAGGTGGGGCGGCGCTTGGCGCGGGTCCTCGATGAACTGGAAGCCCGCGGCCTATTGGACCAGGCGATTTTCGTATCCCGCGCCGGACTGCCGCAGCAACGCGTGGAAACCGACGTGCGGCGTTTGCGGGGTCTGCCGGAGGAGGCAGGGTATCTCTCCATTTTGATCGTGCAAGTTTCACGCCTGTAGGGAACGCCCTCCGTGGCGTTCCATGAAAGTGCGTAGGTGATCTACAAGGAGCTTCCAGCATGAAAGTCTATTTCGTCGGCGCGGGGCCGGGAGACCCCGAACTGTTGACCGTCAAAGCGCGGCGGCTGCTGGCCGACGCCCGCTTGTGCATCTACGCAGGTTCGCTGATCAACCCGGTGCTGCTGGACCTCTTGCCTGCCAAGGCCGAGCGCTACGATTCGGCCGCGATGAACCTGGAGGAGATTGTCGCCCACTTCCAGTCAGCCCATGAACGGCAGATCGACGTCGTCCGCCTGCACACGGGCGAGCCTTCGATCTATGGCGCGATCGGCGAGCAGATGGACGCTCTCGACCGTCTTGGGATCGCCTACGAAATGGTACCGGGGATCAGCGCATTTCAAGCGGCGGCCGCCGCGCTGCGGGTGGAACTGACGGCCCCCGACGTCGCCCAGACGATCATTCTCACCCGTACGCCCGGCCGCACGCCCATGCCGCCCGCTGAAGACCTTTCGCGGTTGGCCCAATCCAGGGCGACACTATGCATCTTCCTCTCCACGGACCGAATCGCGGAACTGGCAACAGTGCTTACAGAGCATTACGGGCCCGATTGCCCGGCTGCGCTCGTGTTTCATGCGTCTTGGCCCGACGAGAAGGTGATCCGCGGCACGCTCGACGATATTGGCCAACGCATCCAGGCCGAAGGAATCACCAGAACGGCCATTTTTCTCGTGGGCTTCGCCCTGCAACGTCCCTTGCCCCATGCCTCAAAGCTTTACGACAAGACATTTGACCACGGTTACCGAAAAGAATAATGACCGGCTCCCTTTCCCACCCCACCGCTACCTACGCTCAGCAGTTCGGCGGTCAATCGTCCGTCTCCCACGGCGCAGTAAGCCCCAACTTGGAGAAGGTCAGGTCGAAATACGGAATGAGGATCGCCGACTCAAAGAGTTCCAAGTCTGCTGCTGGAACTCCGGTAAATGTGCTGTTGTTTCTCGGTGTCCATCCTTGGTTGTATTCGCCGATCAGTTTCTTGCACGAGGTCGCTGTCTTAATCCATCCAAACCGCCGTCCAACCCACCCGTCGTTGTTCCACCTGTGGTGGCGAACGGGAACAAACGGCCCGGTGAATCGGCCAAGCAGAATAATACCACGTCTCGGATGTGTTTGTGTTCTGTTGCCGTGACACAAGTAAAAGAAGTCGCCATCTCTATCCGAATCAGCAAATCGGGGACCTTGCTCCTTCCCCGTCTGACTGTGGACAAGAACCAGCCCCTGTCGCAGCCAGTCCAAGACTTCAAGAATATCCTTGAAGTCATTCTTCCCCATCGACAGTTTCCAAAACGCGGGTTTCTTCATGGAACATCCCCACACGGTCTGCTGCAATGACCACCAACAGGAGATTTTAACCAGGATGAACGGCAGTGTCAAACAGCGGGCCGCCAGCCGCCTCGATTGTGCGCTACCCTGGTCGGCGTCCACCCGTTCATCGGTTCGCGGCCGGTCGCCGATTCTGGACAAAATGACCGGCTCGGGCGATGGCGACACCACGGATTGCCGTCCCCGTGGTGTTGTGCTTACCGCGTGTGGTGCGATAGAATGGCTTGATCCTAGGACGATTTTCCTAATACTCTGGGCGCACTAATATGGCCTCACACACGACTAAGAGCATCCGTGACCTCCTGAAACACATCGAAAGCGACGAGCTCGTCTTGCCGGAGATCCAGCGCGACTTTGTTTGGACCCGAAGGAGCGTGATGAAGCTCTTCGAATCGCTATTCCGCAGCATGCCAATTGGCCACATTCTAGTTTGGAAAGCCCGGCAAGCGGTTGACGTTAAGGCATTCAGCAAGAAACCGAATCCGCAAAATCCTGGCCAGATCGAGTCATTCTACGGTTACCTGTTGGATGGCCAGCAACGTCTCACAGCGATCGGGCGTGTCAAGGATCGAGACCCTGACTATCCACTCAGATTCGATCTGAGGTCGATCCCCGCAGACCCAAAAACCACTCGTTTCGCCTGGGAGACCGCTCGCAATAAAGAGGATCCCTGGTTCGTCTCGGTCGCCGATGTACTGAACAAGAGCCTTACGCCAGTACAGATGTTGGATGAGATTCGGGCCCGTGAGAAAGTGCCCCCTGAAGAGGTGGAGGCGATCCACGGTGACTTCATGAAGTTGCAGTGTATCCTCGACTACTTGGTTGGTATCACCGAATTCGAGTCCGACGACTACCGAGAGGCCACTGAACTCTTCATCCGTTTCAACGGCACTGGCAGGAGGCTGAGCAAGAGCGACTTGGCAATGGCTGAACTGGCCCTCTCGGTGCCTGGACTGGCGGGGAACGAGATGATGTGCGTCCGCCGACGGTGGCCGCAGTTCCCGTTCACCGCGCCGTTCCTTGTGCAGTGCTTGCTCGCGGTCCATACCGACCGATTGGCGCTGAAGGAGGTCAGTACGGCATGGGGCCAGACTAACCCGAAGGCGGTGAAAGTTAGTTGGAAGAAGTTGGAAAAGGCGATCGAGCAAGTTATGGCATTTCTGACGGGAACTGTCAGATGGCGTCGACTTTCGACCTTGCCCTCGATCAATGCTTTGGTGCCACTCATCTACACGGTTGCTGCGGCGGGCAAGTTTGAGGTCGCCGACAGAGAAAGGGCGCGGCGGTGGCTGCATCTTGTGACGCTCCATTACCATTTCAGTGGCTCGGCCAATACGACCGTGGACCGGATGATCCGAAAGGTGGCTGAGAGTCCGACCATGAAGGCCCTGTGGAACGCCACCACCAAGGCGTCTTTGAAACCGATGCGTTCCCCGGACTTTGAGACGTCTCGTCTGAACGGACCTGAGATGGCGCTCTTTACGGCCATGCTGAGTGCCGCCGACGCGAAGGACTGGATAGCGTTGGACCGTCGGCTTGACGGATCGGTTCAAGGGAAGCACGCGGAGTTACAGGTACACCACTTCTTCCCACGCGCATTGCTCCGCAAGCACGGGATTCAGGACGACCGAATCAACACGATGGGCAACTACACTGTTATCTGTGCCGAAACCAATCTCGACGTTAGCACGGAGGAGCCAGCGACGTACATAGAGCGCATCAAAGTGCCCGAGGAGCAACTCATTGCCCAGTACATTCCCTTGGATCGCGGCCTGTGGCGCGTGCTCAACTACGAGAAGTTCATCGCCGCGCGGGAAAAGCTCCTGGCCGAGGGATGCAACAAGTACCTTGGGCTAACCTGAGGCGGCGGAGGTACACCCGATTCGTCACGAGCGTCAGGGCCACACCTTGCGTCAGAGTCACACCTTAAAATTCAACTTTCACAACGGGGCGTCCGGGCCGGACAATCCAGACGTTCGGTCCGACGTTCAATTCCAAGGGCAGGCAGGTCCGCTCCGCCTTCTGGCGCATCTCTCTCCACGTCGAACATCGAGTCATGTCAGCTTGAAGTTAAGGACCGGCGAATCAATTAGTGTCGCAAGTTCGACATGGGGTGGCACGTCCCTGAGCTTGCGAAGGGCGTATTTCATGCCGATTCGCCACGCCCTTCGCAAGCTCAGGGACGTGCCACCCTAGCTCACCATCACGTTAATCCCGACAGTTATTGATTCGCCGGTCCTAAGCCTCGGTGTGGCTCGACGGCGTGCTGGCAGAGCAGGGTTGGAATAGGCACTTTGGCGCATACTTCTCTAGCGGGATGCGGGGCCGTCATCGGTTCTTGTCGGAAATCAACGAGCTTTCAGGAATGGAAGAGAATTGGGATTCGTACGTGGCGCGGCCAATTGACCTCCGTTGTGCAGAAGCGACAACATGCTGAAACCATAAACACCCCCGCTGCGATTGCCCCATTGGGGGTATGAATGTGTCCCCGTTGACCCGTTCCCTTTATTCTCAATTCCTGAAATACCGCGCGAGCTAAAGGGGGCTTGTTTTACAAAAGGTCATCGAGCTAAAATAAGAACCCCAGTCAGGAAGCCTTGTTTTAGTTCCGCTGAATAACGCTTGGGGGCGTTGCCCGGAGAATCATTATGCGTGCCGGCCAGTTCTTGCCACAGCCCGAAGGGTACCGTGCCTTCATTCCTGCGCCGCTTCCCCCCGATCCCCCTATCAGGATGGACGAAGAGTTGACCCGCTTGTTGTCCGATGCGGATCGCTGCCTGGGACGTCTGGATGGCGTGGCCTCGGTTCTGCCCAACCCGGACCTCTTCGTTGCCATGTACGTGCGCCACGAGGCCGTGCTCAGTTCGCAGATCGAGGGGACGCAAAGCACCCTGGAAGACGTGCTGGAATTCGAGGCCGATTCCAAGGGCGAAGCCCATCCACAAGACGTTGGGGAAGTGGTCAATTACGTTCGCGCGATGAACTATGGACTGCTGCGCCTCGGCGACCTGCCGTTATCCCTGCGGCTGATCCGCGAAATTCATGGAGAGCTCTTGGCTGGCGGCCGCGGGTCCGAGCGGACGCCGGGCGAGTTCCGCCGCAGCCAGAACTGGATTGGTCCCGCGGGCTGCACGCTGTCGACGGCGACCTTTGTGCCCCCGCCCGTGCATGAAATGCAGCAGGCGTTGGGAAACCTAGAGAATTTCCTGCATGAAGTCGGATCGTTGCCGCGATTGATCCACTGCGGCCTGATGCATGCGCAATTCGAGACAATCCATCCGTTTCTTGACGGCAACGGGCGTGTAGGACGACTGCTGATCACATTCCTACTCTGCCAGCAAGGGATTCTGAATCGCCCCTTGTTGTATCTGAGCTACTACCTGAAGGGCCGTCGAAGCGAATACTACGACCGGCTGGATGCCGTGCGGCGGAACGGAGACTGGGAGGGCTGGCTGAAGTTTTTCCTGCGCGGCGTTTATGAAGTCAGCCAATCGGCAAGCAGCACGGCACGGGCAATTCTGAGCATGCGGGAACAGCACCGGCAAGCGGCTTCCGACGTCGGGGCTGGCGGCGCCGGCGCGCGGTTGCTGGATTACCTGTTCGAGCAGCCGATTGTCACGATCCGGATGGTCGAGAACAAAATCGCGTGCTCCTATGTCACCGCGAACAGGTTGGTCGACCAACTCGTGGAGTTGAAGTTGCTACGTGAGATTACGGGACAGCAACGCAATCGCCGCTACCGTTATGAACCGTATTTGGCGCTTTTTGAGACGCCACCTGCGCCCATCGATTAAAGCGAGAAACTATTTCTTTTCGCCACTTGGCGGTTTGGCGTCGTTGTTAGGCTGCGGGATCTCCGCCGCTAGATCGTCGATCTCCTTGGCGTTGAACCGCGCGGCCAGGGTCTGCTGAAAACCGGCCAGCACCGCGTCAAGCCGCGTTAGCGACGCCTCATCGCCGGAAAAGTCCTTCTTGGCGTCGGCGATGCGCGCCGTGACTAGATCCTCGGCAGAGGGCAGTTCGCGCAACTGCTTGAGCACTTGCTCCGCCTCGGCGAACTGGTGGGCCGAAATGCGAGCCCGGGCTCGCTTCAGCAAAATCTGACGCCGCGCGGCCAGATCGACAATGGCATCGCGGAGCGTGGCCACGCGGCCTTCCAACGCGATACGGTGCTCGTTGTGGTCCACGGCCGCCGACAACTGCAGTTCCAGCCCCGGCACGATGGGCAAGCGGGCCAGCCATTGGTCGCCATGTTTCACCAATAGGATTTGCAGGATGTGGTCCGAGGGCTGAATCGCCAGCGAGCCCTGCCGGTCGGTACGGCCCAAGAAGATGGGACTGCCCGCGCCCGGCGAAGCGGTGTATACCTCGTAGCCCGGTAAACCTTGCGAAGCGCCCCGCGCGGTGGTTGTCAGGGTCAGCACGCTCGCTCGGCGGGGCGGCACGACGCCCAAAGCCAGGACCTCCAGCGACGTTTCCCAACGCTCCGGCAGCGGTTCCCGCAATGCCGTTACCAACCGGCCATGAAGCTCGTCCTGGGCGACCTCTTCAATGGTGCAGAATGTCCAAGGGATGGGGGCTGCGCGGGCGGCGGACCCGGTTTCGTCAACCGCCCTCGCCGCCAGCCGAAAGACACTGCCCGGCCTGACCGTGGCCAGCGCGGCGTCGCGCGGCTTGAGCGCCATCGCCCGCATACGCAGTACGACCTGGCGGTCTTTCAGCACGCTCAGCCGCGCCAAGGGAGCAAATGCCCGGAAGACCGCCGCCGAACATGCATCAGGCAGTTTCAGGAGCTGCGCCAACGGTTGCACAACCGGCGCGCTCCAAAGTCCCGTGGCCACGTCCAATTCGCAGGCCGTAACCTGGTAACCGCCGCCAGCCGCCGAAACCTCGACAAGCATGACCTTGTCGGCCTCCAGCGCCTCCTTGGGCAAGGCCTCGGCAGTAATGCCGGTCAAAGATGCGGACATCGCCTGTTGCAACACCGGCGCCGCCGGAGCAACCGCCACGTTCCAGGCCCCACCCTGAAGCGAGGAAATGCTCGCGGCCAAACGCTCCGCCAGCACCGAGGGCAACTCCCCGCCCAACTCCGGCCTGGCGGCAAATCCCAGGAGAATCTGCACACGGTACGGGCGGAGTTCCCAGACGGGCTGACCGGCCGCGCCCGCAACCGCAGTTCCCAAGACCAGCACGGCCAACGCCAGACAAGATTTTGAGGACAGCATCATTTTCCGCCTGCATCCTGGAATCCGGGCTTCCATTGTTCCACATTCTGATACAAGGTCAACGTCCCCTTCTTAATCCCGTCGAAGTCCTTGCGGAAGGCAAAGTAGTCGGGCAATTGCCAGAGCGGCACGACAGCGACTTCGTCGTGGGCTAGGCGGTCGATCCGCCGCAGGCGGGAGCAGACCTCGCTCCAATCGGCCGCCCGCTGGAGTTGTCCGAGGGCTTCGCCCATTTGTGCGCTGTACCCGCTAGCCAGGCCGTTCTCGCCCAAGACACGTGGGGCGTCGACCAGCGGTTCCCACATCGCCAACTCCACGTAGAGCAAATCGACGTCGGCCGGAATCCGCCCCGGGATGGAAGGCAGTTCCTTGAGATCGACGAGAATGTCTGCCGCGGCAAGTTGCTGACGAATCGCGGTACACGCCAGGCGCGCGACGGCATCGGCCGGGAAAGCAAGCACCAGCCCGGTCTCGGACGGCACCCGATCCTTGCCCCCGGCGGTCACTTCGCGGCGGCCGCCTTCGGCCAGGACCAAGGCCAGTCGCGAATCACAGGGCCAGGGCTTGACGTCCGCATCGGACGCATAGCTCAGCGGATCTTGCCCGGCAGTCCCCACCGGCATGGGACCGTTGAGCAGCACGCAGCCGCTCAGCGTGTCGCCACGGACAATCTGCGCCAGGATCGCCGGGCGATCGATCGCGTAGGCCAAGGCACGGCGGAAAGTGCGGTTGCTCGGCAACGGCTTGCGACCATTGGGCACGAGCCAGTGCAGCCGCGGCAGGGCATAGGCCTGCACGCTCAGGCTCTCATCGGCCCGCAAGGCCTTGACCTGCCACGGGTCCAAGCGGTCCAGGACCTGGATTTCACCGCGTCGCAGTGCCGTGACACCCGCTGCCGCATCGGCAAATGTCCGTTGGACGATTTCCCGCGGTTGCCCCGCAGAACGGGCGAAATAGCGAGGATTGAGCACGTAGGTCGCCTCCGCGAGGGTTGCCTCGATCCGTGCATAGGGGACGGCGGCGGACGAAGCCTCGCCTAGCGGCATACCGTCCAAGAGGGCCTGCGGCTGCATGCGTGCGTCGGCCAACTCGATATCAAGCCCCTTGGCGTCGGGCGCCGCTACAGCCGCGAAAATCGCCGACCACTCCGGATTGGAGGCCGGGCTGGTCCGGTCGGCCATGGCCAGTAGCCCGCGGGCAACGTCGTAGGCGGAGACCGCGGCGGCGGAATCGAAGGAGATAGTAATGCGCCGCCGGCCGTCATCCACTTTGGTCGCGCCACAGGGGCAAATGTACTGCCCGCCTTGGGGGCCGGCGGCGACGAGTTCGCTGAGCTTTCGGGATACGAGCCTGGCATCGCGGCGCGCGGCCCAATCCGTCAAGTGTTCCATGCCATCGCGCGGACCGCCTGCCGATCGGTCCGCCGCGGCTTGGCGGACGCCGACCACCACGCGCGGATACTGCTTGTCGATCGCGCCGGCCAACTCCTTGGCGCCGTCCAATGCCGGCCAGAGCAACATCACCTGGCGGATCGACGCCGCCGCCTTGTGCAAATCGCCCGCCTGCCGGGCACGCTGGGCCTCGGCAAGGTCGGCCGCAGCCTTTTCCCTGAGCCGCGTTTCCCACGCGCGCAGGAGCGCATGGTTGGGATAGCATTCAGCCAATTTGCCCAACAGCGCGCGGACGGACGCATAGTCGGCCGCCGCCGCGTACTCTTCCAGGAGCTTATCGGTCATGGCCCCCATGGCACTGTCGAGCTTGGCGCGCTGGGGACTGCGGCGATGCAGTTCGCGGAGCACCGCCAGTGCGTTGCGATACTGGCGCTTGCCGAAGAACACTTTCGCCTGTTTGAAAAGGAACTCGTTGTGGGCTTCGGTCAGCCCTGGCATACGAGAGTAATTCTCCTCCAGGAAACGAAAGTAGTCGTAGGCCTCGTCCAAATTGTTCGCAGTCAGTAATTCGTTGGCCTTGTTGAGCAGCATCTGCTCGAACAATTCCACCTTGCGGATCGCTTTCCAGGCGACTTCGTATTTCTTGTCCGGCTGATCGACAAGCCGAATGACCAGGTTGCCGTCCGGATCGGGCATGGCAGGCAACCGCCGGTCGGGCAGAGCCAACGGCTGGACTTTTAGCACCGCGCCGCCGTTGTTCTCGTTGAGCGTGACCTGATCGTACGGATCCTGTTCAAGGAGCGGTCCCTCGGCCAAGACCCGTCCGGCAACGCAAATGCCCAGTGCGGATACCAGCAAGGCGAACCATCGCATGCGCGGAACTTCTTTATTCATGGTGGTGAGATCTGGTAAAGACTGCCGTCGGGGCCGCCGATGACGATGCGATCGCCCCACAAGACCGGCCCGGTGGCCAGTGGCCGGCCGATGTCGACTTTCCCCAGTTCCTTGCCGCTACTGGCCTCCACCCGCCAGACGACGCCGCTGGCCGCGGCCATCAGCAAGTGGTCCTTGACCGCCAAGGGATCGCCAACTAATCGGCCGTAAGGCAAGGCGGCTTGCCAGAGAAGGCCCGACTCGTCGAAGCAGTAGCAGGGGCCGGCCTCGGCGGCCAGAAGTATACGGTTCCCCACACGGCATGGTCCCCAGGCGCACGGCCCGGCCAACGCATGTTGCTGGGAGCGGGTCAACTCGGGCAGTTGGAAGAAATCCAGCTTGCCCGCCGCATCGACGCCGCACACGGCCTTTCCCGTCGTCGCCAGCGGCGAGACGATCGCTTCCGCCAATTCGACTTCGGCGGCTATTTGCATGTGCAGCGCCGGTTTATCGACCAACTGCAAGCGATAGAGCTTCTTGCGCCCGTCGGAGATCACGAACTCCTTGTCGCCCACAGACACGGGCGCACGCCATAAAGGCAAGTCACCGCTTTGCAGCCGCGGCTGGAACGGCACGCACAAGCTGTTACCGGTGAGCGGGTCGAGCAGGTAGATCTGGCCGACTTTCAAGGGCGCCAACAGGCCGCCCGCAACCGCGATCGGCGGACAAGCCAACGGCGCCGGCAGCATCCAGGATGCCAACGGCTTCTTGGGACCGTCCGAATCGAACACCAGCACTTGATCGCACGCGCTGCCGCCGCTGATCGCCAGTTTCTCGCCGCTGCGCACAACGCCGGTCAACGTCCCGTGAAACACGGGTCCATGAGCAGCCGCAGGCCGGACCGCCGCAGGTTCCTCGATGACGGTCAGTTCGGTTGAGGTCTGCACCGGCAACGCGAACACGCCGCCCAGGGTAGTAACGGCCGTGGCCGTTCGACCGTCGGAATTGACCACCGGCGCGCCAGCCAACGGTGCGGCCAGGAATGTTTGCCAATAAGGCCGGCCGTTGTCGGCCCTCACCGCCGAGACGACCACGGCCAGCGAGTCGCCGGCATGCCGCACGAAAAAGACCGTCTGCCCGATGGCCGTGGGTGTCTGGCAAACGGCCCCTGGGGACGAATCGCGCCAGGTGGTAGATAGTTGCTGCTTGGGCGGCTGGACCTCGAAGCTCACCAGTTGCAGGTCGCCGATAAGGCATGCGTCGGCTTGCAAAAGGGGAAAGCGAGCCAGCCCCGTGCCACCGTCAAAGTGAGCACTGGCCACATCGCGCAGCGGCGGCTTGCCGCCCGCGCCCGATCGTTCCCAAAGTTGCACATCGCCGTTGTCCGTCGCCAACAACAGCCGCTCGCCCAAGATGGACGGCGCGGCGTCGACATGCCCTTTGATCGCAATTGTCTGTACCAATTGCAGCGGCGGATCGGACGAGTGCGGTTCCCCGGAGCGGATCTGCAGGACGTGCAACGACGAGCCGCCCGCCGTACCGTTGACCGCCAGGAGCAGATAATCGCCCATTATCACGGGCGGTGTCACGATCGAACCCGGTTCGTGTCCCAGGGGCAAGACTTGGCGGCATTTCAGACCGGGCATCGCCAGAACAAACAGGCTATCACAGTCAGCCGCCTGGAAGACGAGCTTCCGCGACGGGTCGACCGCCGCAGCGATGCTGAGGGCCCGTGGAAACTGCGCGAAGCCCGCCGAATTCCCCTTGGTGGCGTCGATCGCCACCAGGCGTCCGCTGCGGGTGGTCACCAGGACTTGGTCATCGAGCACTACGGGATCTCCGCAGAAACCCTCCGGGACCGCATATCGCCACTTCACGCGGCCCGTGGCCCTTTCGACGCAATGAACCTCGCGGTGCGACGCGGCGGCAATAACGACGTCGCTATCCGCTTGGGGTCCGACCGCCTTGGGCGAGAGACCTTCGTCCCGCCCGTCGGGGTCAAAGCCGACGAACGCCCGCCAGAGCACTTTGCCGTTACTGGCATCCAGCCCATAGACCGCGCCAGCGGCCACGGCGAGAACCACGTGTCCCGTCGTGCCGGGCGGACTGGCAGTGAACGTGCGTTGGATCAGAATCGTGGTCGAGACCGCTGCTGCCGCTTCTTTTTCGACGGCTTGTGGCCGGGCCACCCATGCGACCGCCGCCTGTTCCAGCGCGGACACCTTGGCGACGGTCTCCGCCAGCGAATCGGATTTCGCGAATTGCGGGTAGGCGTCGAGCAAGGCTGTACGGACGCGGCGGGCCTCCTTGAAATCCTTGGCTTCAGCCGCTTTTTGAATCGCCACCGCGGCGTATTTCAATTCGTCGTCAGCGGCAAATCTGTGCCGTGCCAGAGCCAACGTGGCTTCCACCCTGCCCAGACGCTCGCGGGGCTTGTCGGCCGCGGGTATGTACAGTTGGGCAAGCGCCAAGATATCCTCGGACTGCCCGATCGAAGCTGGGTCCGGATTTCGCTGCGTGCGCGACGCCGATGCCTCGACCAGTGGCGGCAGGAGCGTGGCGAGGACCGTGCCTGCCTCCCTATCGAATTCCGCTTCGGGACTGATTTCGGGCAGGACGGCTCTTGCGGTTGCCACGATGGTCGAATCGGCCGCCGTCTCGCTCAGTGTAAGCCGCAGACGGGCAAGACCACGGCGGACCCGCGTACGGCCAGAGACAGGGAGCTTGGGATATCGATCCAGGAATGCATCGTATTGTTGGACGGCGTCGGCCCAGGCCCCTGCTTGATAAGCGCTATCGGCCGGCTCGAGCACCTTGGTGGGGTCCTGCCGGGTGGCGAGCCAGACAACGATGGCGACGATCGCCAGAATTCCGGCCGCCGCGCCGCTGATCCAGACCAGAAGACGTTTCCGCGCGCGGCGACTGCCCCACAACGCTGAAGGTTTTGCAGCGCGCCGCTTGGCCGCCACGGGGGCGTCCAGCGGATTGGACTCTTGAACCGCTTCGGCCAGGGACGGATCGCTCAGCAGCGCATCCAGCGGCCCCCCGCCCAGCGACGACATTCCGTCTGATAAAGATGACAGTTCTTCTTCCAAGAGCGAAGCCATCCCACTATCGGCCGATGGTCCGGCTAGTGGGGACGGCTTCTGTACGGGCGGCTTTGCCGGCTGCCCCTTGGCGGACGCAGCGGGCGGCGAGGCCGGGCCGGCTTTCTTGCCGGACGGTTGTGCTGCCGCCGCGGTTTGACCGGCAGTGTCGGCCGGAGCCGGTTTCTCCGGCGGTTTCGCTCCGCTTTCCAGCAGTTGTTGGGCCGTCGCGGAAGTGAGCATTCCCTTGTCGACCAGCAGTTTCGCCACTTGCCGCGCGGAGACACGGGTCTTGGACTCGAGCACCTGCTTGCGCAGGTCCGCCAAGACATTCTTGGGCACGAGACCCTTGTTCTGCAGGGCGTTAAGAAAGGCCTCTGCCGTCAGTTCGCCGGCTTGGGCATGCTTCTCGGTGCTCACTTCTTCGCCCGCTCCTTCCGATACTGCTGGGCCACGTAGAACTCGAATCCGTCGCCCGCCGCGCGGATGCCGAACTGAGTTCTGCTGACATCGCTCGCATCGTCGCCGGCATAATCCTTCTCCAACTTGGCCAGCTTGGCCTCGACGTCTACGGGCAGGATCTTCAAGACTACTCGGTCGCCAGGGCTGAGGCCAGCCCGGCTGAACAAGTCGATGTCTGCGTGGCTGAGATCGCCTCGTTGCCAGGTCAGATAGCAGCGCTTTTCCTGGTCGGCCGGCCCGGTGTAAATCTCGGGCTTTGGCTTGGAGAACTTGCGGATATAGATTAGCTTGTTGTCGGGCATGACCACGGCCAACTCGATGCCGAAGAAATCGAGTTGCCGAGCATACTTGTCCTTGGTGTTGCCCTTGAGGAAACGCAACTCCCAGTTCCGCGCAACAACGTCTTTTGCGCTCGCCTCGCGCAGATCGCCCCAATCGGCGGGTTTGATTACGAAGCGGGAGGCATCCTCCAGCAGCTTCGCCTTGGCGTCCGCACCGGCCACAACCGCGGCCAACGAGTCCTCCAAAGAAAGTTCAGCGGGGGCGGCGGCCCGATCCAAGGGAATGGCCAGATCGAGTTTGAGTTCAGCCGCCGGCAGTGGTCGGGCAGCTTTGGCTGCCCCATCTCCAGAGCCTTTTCCGCCCAACCAGCCGGCCAGCCAGGCCACGACGATCAACAGCAATAGGCCCGATCCCAACGAAACGCCCAGCACCGTCCGCGATATGCGGCGTGGCACGCTTTCAGAAGCTTCCTCGGGTGCAGCGTTCAAAGGTCCTCCCGGTGCTCACACGCACGTCAGTTTTCGAACTCCGCGTCCGGACGGATCGCCAAGTACCAGTCTTTCCAGTAGCGAATTTCTATGCTCCGCCGGGACTTAGTCAATTCCCCGCCGATAGGAGCTGGACCGGGACTCCGCGACAACCGCCTCAAGGCATCGCGGGCATTGATCGCCACGTCGTTGTCGGGGTCGCTAAGCGCGTAGATCAAGCTGGGCACGAGGTCGAGATTCGCGCCCTTGCCAATCGCCTGCACGGCGGCGACGCGTGTCGACGGCAAGCGGTCGGCGATCAGCCCGCGCAACAGATCCGCGTTTTTCGCCGCAAGGATTTCGGCCTCGGCGGGCGGCAACTGGCCCAGGGAAGCGATGCCTTGCTCGAAAGCGTCGTCGTCGCGTTTCTCGAGGATGGGCAGCAACTCCGCGGCCGTGGTCCATTTCGGCACCGGCCGCACTTTGCCGGCGGCGACGTGCAAGTTGGCCGTCTGGCGGGGCAGCCCCCGACCAGACACCAAGGTGCTGTCACCGTAGCCGTAGGCCTTCTCGATGCTCTTCTTGGAAGACCGCAGGAGGAACAAGGTTGCAAACGCCGTGTCGGCTGTTCGCCCCGCGGGGCTATCCTTGGTGGTCCAGCTTCCATCTTCGTCTTGCAGGGAGAGCAAGTAACGGGCCCCATCGCTATACCACTTGGGTTCCGGGTCCGGCTGCCCCAGCGACAACTCGCGGAAACTTTCGTAGCGTTCGTAGGCATAGAGGTAATAGAAGGTCCACCACTCCTTGCGGCGGAGGTCGTGGTGTTTTCCCATCCAGCGATTGCCGGCGGTCTCGGCGTCCTTGACACGGCGTGGCTCGATCTTGGTTTGCGGGTTTGCGGCGGCCGCCGGTTGCTGGTCATTGACTTCGCGCAGCGCCATGGGCAGATCCTCGTTGCGCTTTTCCACGCGGGGCGACATTCCCAGCAGATCGGCGCAGATGTATAGGCTGCCCAACCCGGCGGCCACCATGCTGTGCCGCACCTCGCTCTGCTTCACCATCCCCGTTTTGGCAACGGTCCCCTGGTATCCGAACCCGCCGCTAGGGTCTTGCGTCTTGAGGAGCCACGTGGTCACTGCTTCGATGGTTTCCGGCGGGATCTTGAACCCGGCCTGCGTCGCCTCCCAGGCGCTGAGCACGCCGTACTGAGTCATCGAGGTATCACCGGTTTCCTTGTCCGGATAACCCCAGCCGCCATGCGGTTTCTGCTTGGCCTTGAGGTACTGCAACAGCACGCCGATCTCTTCGGAGTAGACACCCGGGTCGAGCGTAACGAGAAAGATGACCGACAAGCCGGCACTATAAATATCCAAGTTGACCTTGGCCGCGTCGCGGGCTTTGACAACGCCCTGAATGGCGGTGACCGCCTCGACAATCCGCGGGTGCGTCGACTCGGCGTGGTTCTTCAAGAGCACTAGGCCGACCAGGGCCCTCGCCCCCACGCGCGTGTCGTTGGCGGCAGGCGATTCGAGAAAGGCAACGGCCTTCTTGACAGCCGCTTTGACCGTGGGGCTCTCGGGTGTCAGCGCCCAAGACGCTTGACCGCCGCCCAGAACTACCAGGAGAAATATCCCGAACCCGGCCGCCGTACTACTACGCAACCTGAGACGCGCAATCACCAGGAGACCCTTTCGCGCAAATCGACCGAAGCGGTCTAATCTATCCGCGGCTGCGACAGGCGCAATCGACGGGATTGGCCCACGGCCGGAACCACTCGAGAGAAGCCATCAACAACGGCAATAATAGTGCGGATGGGGGAATCTGTCAACCATGCACTCCGTTTGCCGGGTTACTTGCGTGAGTTTATATATGTAACGACTGGGTCCCATTGAATGCGGCCGCCAGCCGCGACTTTCCTGCTCGCGATGAAATACAAGGCATCGCCCTCGGCCACGTTGACATTCACGTCGTGGACGACCGGCCGGTCCTTGACGACTTGCGCCGACCAGATTTCCTTGGAATCGAGCAATACGGCAACATTCATGGCGACTGCGTCTTTGCCGTGCGGCGACACCTGCCCCTCGACACGGACAACGCCCGCCCGCCGGGCTACCCATTTCCGCACCGCGTCGCTGCCGCTGGGCGTCATCTGGAAATAGCCGATCTCGCAGCCATCGTCACCCTTCCAATGTGGATCCTGGAAAGTCATGTCGCGATAGGTCCCTCGGCTCCGCTGTTGATTGTACCATTGGTTCTTGCCCGGCACGCTGGAATAGCCATCCGAGGCCCGGTAGCTTTCCGCGGCATATTCGAAGAGCATGTGCTTGATCGCCGCAGCCTTTGCCGCCGGGTTCTTGTCGCCACGGACAAGGACCCGGATGGTATGCGGCACATTGGGGTCCAGGCCGGTCTTGATGAATGCGAACTGATAAGTGGTAGGAACGCTGGCATAGCAGTCCACGGTCTTCTGCAGGATACCGTCGATGGAAACGTCGGCCTTGCCGCAGTCGGGACCTTTCACCGGCCGCCAGTAGACGTCCGCTCCTCGGAATGTCAACGCGACACGGTCGCCGGCCGTGGCGCTGACTTTCGCGCGGCCATCGTAGTAATCCTCGTTCGCCTCATCGTGCCATCGGCCCTGGCAGGACGTCTCCGCGCTGCCGCTCGGTACACGGCGGGTGTGGCGGCTCTCGATAGGGTCGGACGATTCGAAGAGTGGCACGTAGCCGTAGCACTGGGTAGGCTCGGCGGTCACGGCCCAAGGAGCCTGGTTCGGCGTGATCAGGTACACCGAGGGCGAAACATACGCCTCGGCGGCGGTCTGGCCCGGCCCCAACTCGATCCGATACCGCTTGCCCCGGGCGCCTTGCCAGAAAGCGTAGGCCAGCAGCGTCCGGTCGCCGGAACGAGTGTCGGTCTTGGCCGCGTCGGTCACCCATGTGCCGACCAACCCGCCGCTGTTCCACGACGGGCCAAAGTAATAGGAAGGCCCCCAGTCCTGTCGGCCCAGGTCGTCGCATAGCGACAGCCCGCTGATGTAGTTGAAGGAAAGGTATTTTTTGAGCCACGTGTTGTACGTCACGCAGTAACCGTTGACGTAGGATGCCTTTCCGCCCACGCCGGGTTCGGACCACTGGCCGTTGTAGAACTTCCGCCACTTGCCCGGGGCCATCTTGTCGGCGATCGCGCACCGCGCCACGCGGTGACGGAGGAATCCGGCGGCGGGAGAACCGGTCTTCGCCCAGGTATAGTGGTTGGTGAAGAGGTAGATGTATCCGCCTCTCTCGTCCACGTAGAGGACGTGATCGCCATCGCCGCCGTCCCACGAAAGCCCGGAGAAGTCTGGCCCCTTGCGGACAAGGGCCGGGGCGTCGCGGGTCAACAGCCGGCCATCGTATTTCCACGTCAAGCCCTTGTCGGTGCTCGATGCCAGGTGAATTTCCCGCAGGATCATGCCGGCATAGCCGTCCTGTTCACAGTGCATGGGGGCGTACAGCCGTTTCTCCGCGGCGTCGTACCATACGCCACCCAGGATATAAGGCGCGCGCAGGGGAAAGCGGGCGGCGCCGTCGGGTTGGCGGACCGCGTTCTCGATGTTCGTGCCCTTATAACGCAGCACTGGTCCGCTGTAGCCGTTCTTGTAGATAATCCAGTACTCGCCGTCGATCATCACCGGGCAGTAGGGAAAGTCCATATCGACCGGGTTCTTCGGTCCCATGTAGTCCGGCAGTGTTTCCAATTTTTCCTCGGTCACCTTGATGGAAAAAGGGATCGCCGCACGGCCGTCATCAGCCGCCGAGGCCGCTCCTTGGATTGCAGTCGCGACGAACAGAGAGAACAGGGATGGCACGATCATGGTGGAGTCCTTGAGTTGGAGTTTTGCGGACACCGATCACTGTAATGTATGAATGCTGCTGCTGGCAAGCACCAAGGCGTCGGTGCTGGGGCCATGCGGTTTATTCTGGATTCATTCCATTTGCTGTCGGGCAGGTTGGGTCGCGTAGCGACCGCCGATGGTAGCCGTGGGTTTCAACCCACGGTTTGCGATGGGCCGCGACGATCCACGTCGCGTAGCGACGACTGATTCTCAATCGTCGCTACGCGACGGGGGAGCGTGCGGGGCGGAATTTCGTTCGTGGGTTGAAACCCACGGCTACCATCACAGCGTCGCTACGCGACGGGTGGCAGCTTCTGCCTAGGGAAGAAAACCAGACTGTTCCGCTTCTTCCAATTCTCCCCAGCCACCAACTTGTGCGCAGGTACACCCGTGTGCCGTCCGCCCAATTCGGCATATTGCGCAAGACACGATAGTTACTGATCTGCCGGTCCTTGTGTCCCACGTCATATTGACTTTGCCCCGATCTTCGAGCAAGATTGGATATCGTCACGAAACCCATCCGGCGTGGAAATCGATCGCAAGAACATTCTGGACAAACGATCATGTCAGTCACTCCAAAATCCGCAGCGGCCTCCGTACGCCGGTCCGCCCTGATCCCCGCCGTTGCTGTGGCGTTTCTCGCGTCGGCCGCCGCGGCCCGGGGAGAATCGCAGTTCGTGCTGGCGGCCAACATGAAGGTGCTCCGCTGCGACATGCCCAATACGACCTACCGCTTCGCCGGCAGCAATGCCCCCGGGCAGATATTCCTTCCCGGCGAAACGATCGATGTCAAGCTGATCTTCGCCAAGGGCACGAACCGGGGCGAGGTCCGCGACTTTGCCATCGAGATCCAGGAGATCACCACCCGCGATCCGGAGGCCCGCATCAAAGAGGCCTTTACCGATACGGGAGGCAACGCGCCGCTAGTGGCCCTGGAGGGCAAACCGACCACCTGCCCGATCAGCGTGCGGTTCGACGCCCGCCCGGAGACAGCCTTCGAAGTCAAGGGCCTACCGCTGCCGGCCCGCTTCGGTACCTACGCCCTGGTCCTGGTGCGGGGGGCCAAGCGGCAGTTCCTGGCCACCTTGTGCCGCGTGCCCCAGCCGCGCGCGGACGGCCGCATCGACAACGTGCCCGTCTTCGGCGAGGGCCAGATGATGGAACCCGCCGAGCTGCTGGAAACCCGCGCGGCCATGTACCATCGCATGGGCGTGCGCGGCTGGCGTTCCGAACTGGGCTGGAACGAGGAGGCCGACGGCAAATGCGACTGGGACCGCTACGACCGGCTCTTCGCCGCCGCCGAAAAGACCGGCTGCAAGATCATGGTCACCCTGGGCGGGCATTCCGGCTGGCGCTGGACGTTCGGCGAGCCGACGCCCGCCGCCGGCTGGACAGCGGGTTGCTTCGGCTACGGCGGCACCGGCGACTGGGTCTGTAAGCCGGAACTGTACGAGCGCTACGGCCGCTGGATCACGGCCTTCTGCCAGCGCTATTGGAAGGACGGCCGCGGTGCCCTCTGGGGCCTGGAGAACTACAACGAGCCTTGGGAAGGGGGTGGCATCAGCGGCTGGGCACGCGACATGCTCCAGTACCGCGCCCTGCAGAAACTTATTGCCACCAGCGCCCGCAAGGTCTCGCCGCAAATCAAAATCCTCGCCGCCTCCTCGATCATGAACACCGAAGACAAGCTCTTCAGCGACGGCTCCCGGGAATTCGACCAGTACATCGACATCTTCACCGACCACTACGTGGTGCCGCCGTCGTGCTACGGGCCGCTGGTCGCCAGGGCGCACGGCAAGGAATCCATGGAAACCGAGACCTGGTTCGTCAATGCCGAGTACCTCCTGCCCCAGGGCGTGGCGCAGTTCATGGCCTGCGGCCAGCAACGGCTGGCCCCCTGGCATCCCCGCGTGTTGTTCGATCCCCTGCCGGGCAACAACGATAATTACTTGATTCCCTCGCCCGTGGTCGCCGCCACCGCGGCCCTGAACCACTTCCTCACCGGCAAGCAGTTCGAGAAGATCGTATTCTGCGATCACCTGCCGTGGGTCTTCCAGTTCGGCAAGGACAACCAGACGGACGCGCTGCTGATGGTCTTCGGCCAGTTGATGCCCATCGCCGGCAACGACCCCAAGGACCGGCTCTGGTCCCAGGTGGACGCTGCGCCGGGCGGAAAGATGACCATCGACAACGCCGACGGACTGCTGCAGTTCTACGACCTGGCCGGCAACCCGATCCACCAGGGCGACCGCAGTGTCGAACTGCCCATGACGATCTTCCCCACCTACATTACCTGCCGGCAGGGGGCCGTCGCGGCAGGCAAGCGGCTGGCGGCGGCGCGGATCGAAGGCAAACGGGCCGTGGAGATCCTGCCCCGCGACTTCACCGAGCGGGTGGCCGACGGCGCAACGCTTTCGGTCGATCTGCACAACTGCCTCAACCGCACCGTCAGCGGCGAATTGGCCGTGCAAGCGCCCGACGGCCTGCTGCTCAAGCAGACTTCGCAGCCCGTGAAGCTCGCGCCCGGCCAGCGGCAGAGTGTCAACTTCCAGTTGACCCGGGCACGGGCCAACGCGGCCAATGCCTATCCGTTCGCCTTCCGCTTCAGCAGCGACGCCGGCAACGCGGAGTACAAAGAAGTGCTCAACGCCGTGATCATCCCCAAAAAAACGATCCGCGTCGACGGCAACCTGGACGACTGGAAAGACGTGCCCGGCGTGACCGTGCTGGCGAAGTCCCAGAAGGCCGAATTAACTGAGCTGTTGCGCCGACCCTGGCTGCAGCTCAAGGACGCCGAGCCGCAGGGCAATTTCGCCCAGTTCAAGTTGGCCTGGGACGAGAACTACCTGTACGTGGCCGCGCTGGTAAACGACCCCACGCCGCAGGAAAAGGGCCTCGCCCCGATGGCCGGGCGCAACGAAGACCTTTATTTCCACTCCGGCGCGTCCGACCAGCAATCGCCCTACAAGGAGTTCCTGGCGAAACGTCCCGGGCGAAGTTTCGCCGAGGTACCGTACGTGTGGCGCTACAATCCCGAAAGCCCCGACCACCCCGCGCTGCCCGCGGTTCCCTTCCGCCGCGACCGGCTGCAGATCGCTTTGGACGTGACCGACGACTGGCACGACATGACGCCCGACACCGACCGCGTGCCCTATGGGTTCCACGCCGTCCCCGACACGGATTACGAGTACTCCTTGTATCTGACGAATCAGGGGAGCGAGCTATGGCGGCAACTGGCTCCCGGCGTGCCGCGGGTCAACGACTGGCCGCGGCAGCCGAAGGCCAAGCGTTCCACAGGCACGGTGCCGGGCGCCAAGCACGTCGTGCGGCGGGAGGGCAACACCTACGTCTACGAGCTGGCCATTCCCAAGGAAGAGCTTGCGCAATTGAAGCTTGCCACCGGCACGACCCTGGGCGTGATGCTCCGCGCCGGCAACAGTAACGGCCCGCACGTCGATCTGGGCAACGACAAGGCGGTGGTCAAGCGGAACGGCCTGACGCTGCACCCCTACTGGGAACGGGCCAACAATTGCGGCATCCGCTGGCGGCTGGTAGAGTGATCTGATGTCCCTGTCCCCTGCTCCCTTCTCCTTACCCCCTGCTTTCCCATGATCTTTCTCGAAAGTCCTTGGCCTGTTTTGATCCTTGGCCTGGCCCTGGAAATGGTCCTGGCCATCGTGCTCTTTACGACCCGCCGGGGCGTGGTATTGGGCGCGATGGCAGGCGTGGCCCTGCTGGTGGCGCTAGGCGTGCTGGTGGAAAGTCGGGTGGTTACCGACACGAAGCTGATCCGGCAAACGTTGGAAGCGGCGGCCGCGGGGCTGCAGGCCAATAACGCGCAGCGAGTCAAAGCCTGCATCGTACCCGATGCCGACGGCGACGCGGCACGAGGGCTTGTCGACTGGGCCATGTCCAGGGCCGAATTTCAGGAGCTTACGCTCCGAAATCTGGATGTGAAATTCAATTACCAAACGAGTCCGCCTACCGCGGACACGACGTTCACGGCGTGGGTCCGCGGCACGGATCGCAGCGGCACATATCCCGGCGAGGTCTCTCGGCCCGTGGCGATGGAAGTCAAGCTCCGCAAGGAGGCGGGCCGCTGGCTGGTCTATGGCGAGCCGAAGCACGACGTGCATGAGTAGCAGCCCCTGTGATATACTGAATTAACTTTTCCAAAATGCTATCAAGGAGTTGGACATGAGCCGCCTGGCAAGATTTCTGTCGGTCCTTATACTGCTGCCCGCCGCCTGCCTGGCCGCCGACAAGCCGTCGCTGCGGGCAAACTGGGACATGCCGCCCAGGTGCGACCCGCTGGCCCCCGTGCGGATCCAGGACCTGAAAGAGGAACTGCAGCAGACGGGCTATCGCCTGGTGATTGCCATTCATCCGGCCCAGCCGCCCGGTGCCAAGGGAGAGCCACCGCCTCGCGACCTGTACATCATCAATGCCGACGGCACGGGCCTGAAGCAGCTCACCAAGACGCCCGATGTCGACGAGCGGGTACCACGGACCTCGCCCGATGGCAGCATGTTCACCTACAATTACGGCGACTACCTGGTCGACGCCAAGACGCTCAAGACACGACAACTCTATGGCGGCTACGTTTGGACGCCCGACAGCACCCGCACGGCCGAGTGCAGCAAGAGCAGCATCATTTATCGCGACATCCAAACCGGCAAGAAAACCAAGACCGTGCGGGTGCCGCGAACGGTGAGTATCGTGGACTTGTCGGCCGACGGCAATTGGTTCATCTTTGAGATCCGCAACTACCTGGGGAGCCGGTACACGATCGACTTTGTCTCGGCCGCCGGCGGCGAGATCCGCAAGCTGCCCAATCATCCTATCCGGGACGGCGAGTGCCATCCGGCCTTCTCGCCCGACGGCAAGTGGATGTGCTGGAACTCGGGCAGAAGTCTCTCCCTGCGGAAGTTCGATCCGTCCTTGCCCGACGGCACCGACGGGAAGATCATCACCTTGCCGGAGAAGCTCCTCGGCCAGGACCCCTGCGGGCGGTGGTCGCACTGCGGACGGTACATCGCCTATGTGAAGATTCCCCATGCCGGCAGTTGGACGGTACACAGCCCGATCTGCATCGTTCGCCTGGCTGATAAAGCCACGATCACGCTCAGCCCGCCGGGATGGCTCGGACACCATTGGGATTACGACTGGCTGCCGCCGGAGTAGTTCTTGAAACAAGAAAGAACTTTCAAATTCAAATGTCGAAAAATTCAAAACATGCCACGCAGCGGTTGCCCTTCGCATGGCTGGCGCTGCCCCTTTTGTTTGGTTGCGGCGGGCCTTCCACGCCCGGCAAAGATGATGCGCCTCAGGCCCTGACCACGGCAAGCGGGATCGAAATGGTGGCGCTGCCCGGCGGCTGGTTCGAGATGGGATCCAGCAGCGCCGATGAATCGGATGAGCAACCCCACAAGGTCTTCATCAGCCCCTTGGCGATCGACAAGTGCCCGGTCACGCAGCAGGAGTACGAGAAGCAAATGGGCAAGAACCCCTCGCACTGGAAGGATCCGCAGAACCCCGTGGAGCAGATCCGCTGGAGCGACGCCGCGGCCTACTGCAATGCCCGTTCGCGTGCCGAGGGACTCTCACCCGCCTACGATCCCAAGACGTGGCAGTGCGATTTCCAGTCCGACGGCTATCGTTTGCCGACGGAGGCCGAATATGAATATGCCCTGCGGGCGGGCACGACCACCGCTTACTTCTTTGGCGACTCGGACGCCAACCTGTCGCGTTATGCCTGGTTCAAGGGCAACAGCACGCGCGGCCCGCATCCCGTCGGCGAAAAGTCGGCCAATCCCTGGGGGCTTTGCGACATGATCGGCAACGTCTGGCAGTGGTGCAACGACTATTACCAGGAGGACTACTACAAGCAAAGCCCTGATCACGATCCGCGCGGACCGGCCCGCGGCGAGGGCCGCGTGGTCCGCGGCGGCTGCTGGAACTCCAAGCCCGACGACCTCTGCTCGGCCTACCGCAATTACGAGACGCCGGCCTACACGGACATCTGCTTTGCCAAGGACATTCACGGCCAAGTGGGATTCCGCTGCGTCAGGAGACAGGCGGCGAAGTAGCATGCTAGAAACTATTATTAGAGCAGGCGTTGCATTGATTGCTGCGGGGAGCTTGATGCAATCCGTTTACGCAGCCGACGTCGTGGTCCGGCCCCGGGAGTACGCCAAAGCACTAAAAAATCCGTGCAAGGGGCTTCGTTTCAATGGTGGTCAAGAACATGTTAATCCGGACAATCCGCTGATATCGCTCTCGCACGTTTATATTCGCTGGAACACGATCGAGAATTCCGCATCGGACGGCATCGATAAGATCCGCCGTTTTTGCGACAATGCGTGGAAAGACCTCCCGTCAAGAAATGTCAAGGTCATTCCCAGGGTCTATCTTGACTGGCCGAATCAAGGCGTCCACTGGCCGACCGACATGACAACCGGCGACTATTCCAGTGCCCAATTCAAAGCGCGGATGGTCCGGCTCATCCAGCGCCTCGGGCAGTTGTGGGACCGTGATCCGCGCGTGGCATTTGTGGAAATGGGCATCATCGGCCAGTGGGGTGAACAGCACGATCCCAGCCCTGATGTCGGCATGCAGAAGCTCCTGGCCGAGACCTATCTTGCCGCATTCAAGCACAAACTCCTCATGCGGCGGTATGCAGACTATTTCAGCAATTACGCGGCCCTGGGATTATACTGGGACTCGTTCGCTCATCCGCAGGACGATGAATCCCGCTGGATTCTTGCCTGGGGAAATCGCTGGCAATCGATCGCACTCGGCGGAGAAGTGGCGTATAACTGGGGAAGCGCAAAGGCGGTGTTTGGGAATGATCCTACCACGACCGTCTCCAGCCCTAGCTACTATAACCGGGTTGTCAATTTTACGCGGCGGCTGCACTGGAACCATCTGGGCTGGGTGGCCGCTTACGACTACACCAATTCTGCCACGCTGGCGGGCGGCAAGGCTCTCCAGGGTGCGCTGGGATATCTTTTTGTGCTCGACCAGGCAACCTATCCTTCCCGCGTAGAGAGCGGGACGCCTTTCACTGCCAGTTTCGTCGTCCGGAATACGGGCTCATCGCCGATGTATTACAACTGGCCGGTGGAATTGAGCCTGCTGGATCCGGCTACCAGGAAGCCGGTCTTTACGGCCATTTTCGCCAAGGTTGACATACGTACGTGGCTGCCGGGAACGAACTGGCAGTACGACTCGACGAACCCGTCGGTCGCCGGTAGCGGATACCAGACGCCGGCCGCTTCCAATTCGGTCAGCGGGACCTTCACGTTGCCCTCAAGTTTGCCCGCTGGCGAGTATATCCTGGCGCTGGCAATCCTGGACCCCGCGGGCATGAAGCCTGGCCTGCGATTTTCAACCGTCAATTATTTTAACGGCGGCCGGCACCCGCTGGGACGGATCGGCGTTGGGCGGGGCGTGGCAAATCCGGTGTTGAATGCGGCATCTTTTGATGATCCGGGACGGGACAATTCCCTTGGATACGACGGGAAGGCATCGAGCTTCGCTATTCAGGGCAGAGACGAGAAAACGGAATAACCGCATTATTACGCCGGCAACACAGTTGCTCCACACTAGCCCGACGCGGGCACCGCGCGCTGCTTGGTCGGCGAGGGTTCGTCGCTTGCGAGTCGGGCTAGTGTGAGAATCTTCAACGACCATGGGAATGAACTATCGCTGGTGAAGGGGTTGAAAACGACCCCTGCCGGCTTGCCCAGCCGGTAAATGAGTTTTGTAAGCGAAGGGCAGACGGGTCATGGCTAACAAGACTGATCCACCGGCCCGGCAAGCGGGCTGGGGTCGAGCCACGGCAATACTTTTCCCAGCGAAGGTGGAGCACCGCCATGCCACTACAATCGTATTACGAGCCGAACGCCATCACACCGCACTACAAGTTGCGCTATAGTTGGGCAGGCTGACCGCCACGCGGAACGAAGTTTCCGGAGGAAATGCAATGCCGCTTGGCAGCGCCTGCCGAAGGCTGGGAGGAGGACGGGCTTCGGCTTCTGGAAACAAGCTTCTCTCCAGACTGTGCCTTGATGACGTTCAGTGTCAAGCCGCACGTTCCCCCGGTGCTTTTCATCGGTCACCTCAAAGGACGCCTGCAGTACGCGCTTCGCAGCGCACGACTGCGCGTAAAGTTCAGTCGCAAGGTGGCCATGCAATCGATCGGTGAGAACGATCGAGAGGATGTCGAGGCATATATTGCGAACCAGATTGCCAACGAGTCGTGGGCTGATCCGCGGATGGTGGAGGTGTTGGCCACGTTCACGGTGAACGTTGGGTTGCCGCGGTCAACGCGGACGGCGCCTACGGCCGGTGGGACTACGCCGTGGCGAAGCAGCCGGAAGAGGTCTGGGGGGTTGGTCAGCAACGCTGCCAAGCAGGGGAGTAGGGAGAGATGGCGTCGGCGACCGGAAACTGCATCGCGGCGTCAACGGAAGACTTGCCGTGAATGTTTAGCTGTACTGCCCAGGATGCTTTATTGATAAACTCGGCGGGGTGTCAAGGAAATGGACCAGAGGTGCGATAGAACTACCGCAATTTCGCAATTACGAGCCGCCCTGCCTCCACATTCTCCACAACCCGGGGTATACTTCAGTAAAAGACGACAGGTTACAGAGTTGAGCGAAGAACGATGTCCCAGAAGCCTGCCCAGAAAACGAAAAATCCTGCGCGCCAGGCTTACTGGATGCGTGCGGTTCGGTTCGCTGGGCTTCATCGTGTTCTGCATCTCGTCGCGAGCTATAGCGATGGCATTCGCGTGCGGGACTTGAACAAGCTGATCGTGGCTAACGGCCTTTATCGAACCGACCGTGGCGAGCCAGCAAAGAGCACTCTCTATCACTGTCGGAATACACTCGTTCATCTCGGGATCCTTCGCCGTCGGCATCAAGGTTTGGTGGCCGCCACCGACGACATGGAAGTGGACTCGCTGCTCCACGAAGCGGCCCCAAGTGCCGATACGCTTTCTGAGACTGCACGGGAGACCTTCGCCCGACTCGTTCTGGCTAATCACGACTGTTTCCAGAACTTCTTCGGCCTCTTCTTGTTGGACTCCGACGTTCGCTCGCCGGAGCAGTTTCGCGCTGTCGCCGCGCCCGTTATATGGTTGGAAGCCGCGTTGGATTCTAGTACTGGCACGGTCGAATCGCGATTTACAGCAGGATCGCAGCGCTTAGTTGGGACGAAGACAGGGAAGAGGAAGCGTTCTCGGGCAGTGATTCGATCAGTTCAATCACAGCTTGCTTGACGGTGCTCATGATATTCGGTCTTCTCCTTTGGTCAAGTCGGGATCGGGAAAAGCCTCGCGAGCTGGTCTCTTCGCCTGGATTGGAACGTATCGTATTCTACCTGATCGCCGCCCGCTTGGGTAGCGATTTGCGAGTACGGCACAAGCGACGAAGGACGAAACCGGAAAGTGTCTTCGCCTCTTGCGGCCTATCCCGCCAAAAATCCCGCCATTTTGGCGGGATAGGCTTCCGCGCGGGTGACTGGACGGCCTATGCCGCAGAATTCCCCACCATTTTGGCGGGATAGGTTCACTATGAAAACCATCAAGGACATTCCGGAGCACAGCCGCCCGCAGGAGAAACTAATCGTGACCAAGAAAGGGTACTTTAGTTTTCAGGAAGCAGGCTTAATACGATAAACACACAGGCAGTTGGCACGCCTACGATCAAGGCCGGCCTGGCTCGACGCTCTAGCCCCGCAATTCCGCCCCATGCTCACGGCGGCAGGCGGCGACGATCTGATCGCGGACGCCGTCGGCCTGCTGGCTGGTGAGCGTGCCTTCCGAAGAGCGGAGGCCAATGCCGAAGAGAAAACTCTTCTTGCCCTGGCCCAGGCGGTTGGCATCGCGATAGGTGTCGCGATACTCGACGCTTTCCAAATCGCGGCCGCCATTCCGGCGGACCGTGGCGGCGATCTGTGCCCATTGCACAGCCTCGGCAACCACCAGGTTCAAGTCGCGCGATACGGCAGGGAAGGCGGGCAGCGGCACGTACTGCGGGATCAGATTGGCGCGCTCGAACAAGGGCGCAAGCCGCAACTCAGCCACGGTTGAAGGACTGCGGAGATCACCCTGCTTCTGGCCCGCCGCGCTGAGCTGCCCCACATAGCCGAGCATCTGGCCATCCAACAACAACCGGCAAGACGCGCCGGCGTCCAAGAACGGCAAATCGATTACGTCGGCGGTCAGATCGAGCTGGGAATTGACCGCCGCGACCAGTGCCTCGACAACTCCCTTGACTTCCGCGTAGGGCCGGCCGCTGCTCAGCCCCAGCATCCACCATTCCTCCGGCAGCCCGGGGCTGGAGAGATAGATCTTGGCTACCTCGAACAATTCGATGACGGGGTTGGAAAGCGATTCGTTGGTCCGCCGCACGCCCAGCAGGCTGGGCACGAGGCTGGTGCGCAACTGATCGGCCCCGCGAATGACCGGCGTGCGACTGCGGAGCGGGTCGGCCTGCGTCCAGGCCTGCACGGCCCGGGCCGAGGCCTCGTCCACCGCGCTGAGGGTCATGGCCTCATCGAAACCGGCCGCGGTCAGCACGTTGCGGATTTTAGCCACCACGCGGTCCTCGCGCCTCCGCGAGGAGGCGGCCATGGGTACACTCACGTCCTCGGGAATCTTGTCGTAGCCATGGATTCTCGCCACCTCTTCGATCAGATCGATCTCCCGCGACAGGTCCCGCCGCCAACTGGGTGGGGTGACGATCATCGCGTCTGTAGGGAACGGACTCCGTGCCGTTCCTTCGTTTTCCTTTGCTTCCGGCTCCGTACTCCCCGCAATGACGGAACGGCACGGAGTCCGTTCCCTACAGTTTCCCTGCTCCACGTTCCCCAGCGCCGTCAATATCCGCCGCACGACGGCCAGGTCGACCTCGATGCCCAGGATGCGCTTGAGTTGCCCGAGTCGCAGCACGATCGGTTCCCGGGCTGGGGGCCGCGCGCCCACATCGACCACGCCCCGGGCCAATTCGCCGCCGGCCGTCTCGAGGATCAATTCGGCGCAGCGGCGGCTGGCCCAATCGATGCCCTGGGAGTCGACGCGGCGCTCGAAACGATACGACGAATCGCTGTGCAGGCTCAACTGCCGGGCCGTGGTGCGGATGGAAATCGGGTCGAAGTCGGCCGCCTCGACCAGCACGTCGCGCGTCTGCTGGTCGACCTCGGTTGCCGCCCCACCCATCACACCGCCGATAGCCACCGGCACGCGGGCGTCGGCAATCACACACATGTCGGGGTCGAGCCGGTAGGTCTTGTGGTCGATGGCTTCGATCACCTCGCCCGCTTGGGGGCGACGAACGATGATCTCCCGGCCGATGTCTTCTCCGGCGCGCGCGAGTTTCCCGTAGTCGAACGTGTGCAGCGGCTGGCCGCACTCCATCATCACGTAGTTCGAAACATCGACGACGTTGTTGATCGCCGCGATGCCGATCGTCGTCAAGCGGTCCACCAGCCAATCGGGACTGGGACCGACGCGGACGCCGCGAACCACGCGGGCCGTGTAGCGCGAGCAGAGATCCGGGCAATTGATCCGCACGCGCACCAAATCTTCCACCCGCGTCTGGCCTTCCGCCGGCCGTGCCGCGGGGACCGTCAAAGGGCAATCCCACAGCACGGAAACTTCCCGCGCGATGCCGATATGGCCGAGGCAGTCGGGCCGGTTGCTCGTGACCTCCAAGTCGATCGCCAGGTCGTCGCCGACCTCATGCGTTTCTTCGTGGTTCAGCCCGGCCATCATCAGCCGCTCTTCGATCTCTCGCGGCGACATGGTGAGGGGAACGTATTGTTTCAGCCAGTTCCAGGAGACGATCATGGGGGGAACACTGGGTTAAGGAGCGGAAGAAAATACGAAATACGAATGTCGAAATCCGAAACAAATTCAAAATGTCAAATTTCAAATCTCAAAATGCCGGCATTTCCGCCGATCGTATCGGGCAGTCAGAAGAAGGAACCACGAAAGACACGAATGACACGAAAAAAGAAATGTTCCTTTTTCGTGTCATTCGTGTCTTTCGTGGTTTCCTCCCGTGCTTCTGTTAGCCAAGTCAAAACTGCTCCAGGAATCTCACGTCGTTCTTATAGAACTCTCGTATGTCGGTCACGTTGTGCCGCCGCATGCAGACGCGCTCGATACCCAGCCCGAAGGCGAAGCCGGTGAACTCCTCGGGATCATAGCCGACGGCGCGGAAGACATTGGGATCGACCATGCCGGCCCCACCCATCTCGATCCAGCGGCCTTGCCAACTCATGTCGACCTCCACGCTCGGCTCAGTGAAGGGGAAGAACGAGGGTCGGAAGCGAATGTGGACGTCGTCCTGGAAGAAGCTACTGGCGAACAACCGCAGCACGCTCTTCAGGTCGGCCATCGTAATGCCGCGATCGACCAACAGGCCCTCGATCTGATGAAACATCGGGTAGTGCGTCGCGTCGGCGTCGTCCGGGCGGTACACGCGGCCCAGCGAGATGATTCGCACCGGTGGTGGCGTCTTCTCCATCACGCGGATCTGCACCGTACTCGTCTGGCTCCGCAACAAGAGGCCCTGCTCCTCGACGTCTCCGAGTCTCCCTTTCTCCCCTTCTCCCCTTCTCCCTTTCTCCAGCCTCCCCGCCACCGCCAGGTAGAAGTTATCCAACGGGTTCCGGGCGGGATGCTCGGGCGGGATGTTCAGCGCCTCGAAATTGTGCCACTCGTCTTCGACCTCGGGGCCGTCAACGGCGCTGAATCCCAGGCGTCCCATCAGGTCTTTCAAGTCCTCGATGGTCTGTGTGAGCGGGTGCAGATGCCCCAGCCGCGGCCGGATGCCTGGTACGGTGGGATCGAAACGCGGGCCATCGGCGGCTACTGTCGCACGGCCGGCCAAACGGATCTGGGCCGATTCCAGTGCGGTTTCGATCTGCTGCTTAAGCTGGTTGAAACGCTGTCCAGCGGTGGGCTTGTCGGCCTTGTCGACCGCGCCGAGGCCTTTTTGCGCCGACTTGAGCCGGCCGCTCTTCATACCCAGGAACTCGATCCGCGCAGCCTCGATGGCGGCAGCGTCGGCAGCCGCCTTGAAGGCGGCCAGGGCGTCGTGGCTTAAACGGTCAAGCTCCGCAAGAAAGTCTGCAAGGGCCATAATTGCAAAATCCGAAATCCGAAATCCGAAATCCGAAACAAATTCAAATGCAAGAAGTCAAAATGATCAAAAGCACGATTTGAACATTCATTATTCTGGATTTGGATTTGTTTCGAATTTCGATATTCGTATTTCGGATTTCCTCGTCAGGCTTGTGGACCCACAGCCAGCGCCTCTTTGACGGCGGCCACGACCTGATCGAAGGCGGCCGCATCGGTCACGGCCAGATCGGCGAGGACCTTGCGGTCCAACTCGATTTGGGCCTTCGTCAGCCCATTGATGAACGTGCTGTAACTCAGGCCGCGCTCGCGGACGGCGGCGTTGATGCGAATGATCCAGAGTTTGCGGAACTCGCGCTTGCGGTTGCGGCGATCGCGAAAGGCGTAGACGCCGGCGCGGACGAGGGTTTCTTTGGCGCTGCGCAGCAGGCGACGACGCCCACCGACAAATCCCTTCACCTTGTGGAAGAGACGCTTCTTGGCTTGATTTCTGGCGGCACCTTTTACGGTACGCATGGCTATTTGTCCTTAAAATAGCTTGGGCGAGGAAATGGCCCTTGCCAACATGGCAAGCGTTAAACAGCCGAACTCGCGGTAATGTATGCGGCACACGCCGTGTGCCGACAGCCAGCGGTACACGGCGTGTGCCGCATACATTCGATGGCCGTCATCTAGTAGCTATAACCGTTCAGGGCGATGTGCAGACGCTTGACCTCGACGTCGTTGACGACGCCGGTCCCGCGGAGGTTACGTTTCTGCTTGTGGGTCTTCCGCGTGGCCAGATGGCTGGTGCCGGCGCGGCGATGCTTCACCTTGCCGTTGGCCGTCAGGCGGAAACGCTTCTTCGTCCCCTTGTGCGTTTTCATCTTGGGCATGATGGATTACCCTTTCTTCCTTCGATCGATTGAAACAAGACCCGTTATTATAAGTTCCTTTGCCCCGGCGTGAAAGGGGGACTTGGCGGCCAAAAAAGGCTCATTTTGCCCTAAGAGGAGCAGGCCACGGAATAAATTCCGTGCTACGAAGGGCTACGAAGGGCTTTGCAAACCGCTACCGCCGCGATAGGCTATTACTGTGGAATAGTATGTCGGGAACATATCCCTAACCCTTCCTTTGGTGGGCCTTTACCAGGAGTTTGCCGTGAATTCCCTAGCCTTGCTTGCCGATCAGTCTGGTTTTTCGCTGTGGGTGGCGGTTTTGATCGTCCTGCTCTTTCTTGGATTCATTCTGGCAGTGATCGGTTTCAACTACGGAAAACTTTGGGTCCGCTGCTATTTTTCCCGGGCAAACGTCACGATCCTCAGCCTGATCGGCATGAGCTTCCGCCGCGTCAACTCGCAGATCATCGTTACCGGCAAGATCATGGCCATGCAGTCGGGCATCGGCAGCGAGCAGGAAACGGGCGTGACCACCCGCAGGTTGGAGGCTCATTTTCTGGCCGGGGGTGACGTCCTGAAGGTGATCAAGGCGATTATTGCCGCCCATCGGGCCGATATCGATCTGGACTTCGACCGCGCCGCGGCCATCGACCTGGCCGGCCGCGATGTGTTGGACGCGGTACAGACGAGCGTTTATCCCAAGGTGATCGATTGTCCCGACCCGCGGCGCTCCGGCCGGGCCACGCTCAGCGCCATCTCCAAGAACGGCGTGGAGTTGAAGGTCCGTGCCCGCGTAACCGTGCGCACGAATCTCGAACAGCTTATTGGCGGGGCCACCGAGGAAACTATTATCGCCCGCGTGGGCGAGGGCATCATCACGGCGATCGGCGCCGCCGAGACCCACTTCGACGTGATGGAGAAGCCCGACAAAATTTCCAAGGCGGTCTTGGACCGCGGCTTGGACGCGCAGACGGCCTTTGCCATCGTTTCCATTGACATTGCCGACATCGACGTAGGGCAGAACATCGGCGCCCGTTTGCAGGCCGACCAGGCCGAGGCCGACATGCGCGTGGCTCGGGCCAAGGCCGAGGAGCGGCGGGCGATGGCCCTGGCCCGCGAGCAGGAGATGAAGGCCCAGGTGGCGCAGAATCGTGCCCACGTGGTGCTGTCCGAGGCCGAGGTGCCCATGGCCATGGCCGCCGCCTTCCGCAAAGGAAACCTCTTGACCAGCAATAATCCGAAGTAAGCCAAGTCACCGGTCAAGCACGGGGTCAAGCCGGCACTATTTCACAAGCACGCAAGCACGCAAGCTATCATCGGCCAGCCGCGCATGATGCGGCGTTGCTGGCTGACTTCGGCGGCAACGAGAATCTTCACGCCGCGGATACGACCACGCACGCGTACGTGCGGCCTTGGAACTCATTCTTGCGGAAGCCGGCCGGGAGATCGAAAAGCCGCGGACACCCATGCCGGAACTGCGCTGCGCTTGTTCACGGCCTACGCCAACGGAAGACCGCTTGGCGGAATTTTTGAACTTTCCCCTTTGGGGCAATAAAACAAGTGCAACACTTTGTTGCAAAGTTTTCATACAGTTGCAGCGCGCCGGTAAGGGGATCCGGGCCCCGATCCGCGAAAACACCCGCCGCAGGGTGAGCAAAAATTCGGGCGTGGGGCGATGGTTGCAAATTCCGCGCGCCAAAGAGCCGAAGTTCATCATCTCACGTGATGCGAAGTTCGGCGCGCGCGGACGGGTGGCGCGGGCTTTATAGGAAATTTCGGCGCAAAATCGTGCAACGCGGGTTAGGCCGGCGTTAAGGCCGGATCGAAGACCGTCGCCGCCTGCGCCGGCAGTCCTTCCGGTGGTCCCTTCATCCGTTGAAATCCCCACAAGGCCGTTTGGCCCAACGTGCTGCCCTGCCGGGCAAAGGCCAACCGGGTAAGTGGGTAAACTTCCTCCGGCCGCCAACTGGCGTGGTACTCGGTCATCGCGCCAATATAATCGACCGCCGTTACCCGCGGATCGGCGTACAAAGCCTGAAGCAAATGATATTGCAGCAGGTGGCCGGGCGAGAGCGGTGCAAACGCCGGATCATAGCCGATCTTGAAGGAATGGAAGACCCCTTTGCCCAACACGCCATAGCAGAAGGCCACGTTACGCCGGTCGCAATCCAGAAACGCCAACGCCAGTCGGCCTTCGGCAGCCAACCGGCGGGCCTGCGCCAGCATGAACTCCGCCATGCCGGGGGTTCGCAGCACGGAAGTTCCCGCCACGCCCTTCCAGCCGCGGTCCTCCGTCTCCCACGCCCGGCAAAGCAAAGGCACAACCTCGTCGAGAGCAAGACGCGTGTGCAGTTCGAAGCCAACATCGCCCCGCTCGGCCAACTTGCGCAACGAACTCGAGACACGCTGGCGATGTTTGCCCGACAGGCGGCGGAAGGCCGCCGGCCAATCCCGTCCGATCATTCGGCGGGCGGCGCGCCAGCGGGTCCGCAAGTCGTAAGGCATGCCCGCAGCGGTCAGCCCGCGAATCAATGCCAGCCACGAGGCCCGCGCAGGCATCGCCGCTTCAAGAACGACGAGCGGCCAGGGCAAGCGTGCCACGGCCGCCAGCACCGCCGCGCCAACGGCCGGGTCATCGCTGGCCGCAGTGTCCCACAGCAGCGTTGCCCCCGAGGGCCAGGCGTTGCAAGGTAGCGTGCCGGCGCGCAGAATACCGGCCACGCGCCGCTCGACTAGCGGCAGGGCCGCCAGCCAGCGGTCTCCGTCGGCCACGGCCAATGCCTGGAAACGGGCCGCGGGGGCGAAGTGCCCCAGCCAGTCGACGATCGGCCCCGCCTGAGCCAACGGCGACGTGCAGTCGCTGCGTTGCCAGAGATCGTCCCAGGCCGGTGCGGCGGCTTGAAACTCGGCGATCGTGCTGAGGTAAATCGGTTTTAGCATCTCACGTTGCCTCCGCGCGGCGCCAGCGGAGGCGGAGCTTGCCCAAGTATTGCTCCAGCCCCGACCAGATTTCCCGCTTCTCTTCGCGCGTCAGGTAACGGTCGGAAACCATGGTTACCGCAACGACGGCCGCCAGCGCCAGGAACACGGCCCAGGGGCCCAAGGGGATGCTGAGCGGCAGGAGCAGGCCGACAAACGTTCCGCCGTGTGTGCGAAAACCGTGACGGCGGCTCAAGCCCAGCATGAGAAGCAGTGCCACGCCGTTGGCCACGGCGGTGGCCAGCACGGCCCCTTTCAGGCCCATCCTCGGCAGCCAGAGCAGATTCAGGGCCACGTTGACCAGCACGCCCACCAAGGCCACGATGCTGGCCACGCTCGCCCGTTCCGCGCACCACAGGTACGTCTGCAGGAGCATGCTCAGGCCGAACCAGGTGCAGTAGGTCAACGTCCAAGGCAGGACCGACAGCCCGCCCGAGTACTTGCTCTGAAAACCGATGCGGAACAGTTCCGGCGCGATGACCAGCACGACGGCGGCCCCGGCCGTCAGCAGCACCGCCCAGATCTTCAGGAAGAGATTGAGCCGCTCGGAAACCCGCGCGCGCCGGCCCGCTTCCCAATCGTGGCTGAGATGCGGCAACAGCGCCCCGGCAATCATGACGGTGATCGACGACAGCAGCAGCGGCAGCACCCGCGAGCTGCGGTAGTTGCCCACTTCGGTCAAAGCGTCGCCGATCGCAGGCGGCAAGAGGTGTATGATCATGTAGCGATCGACCACGTCGAACAGGTTCCACAAGAGGTTGATGATCATGACCCAGCCGGCCAGCGGCAGCAGCCGCAACCAGATCTCGCGCTGCGGCATGCGGACCGCTTCCTGGGGAAAGCTCGGCCACGCGCGGACCAGCCAGGCCATCGCGCCCAGCACGCACAACAGGCACGAGCCGGCATAGGCCACGACCAGCGCGCTGGCGCTGTCTTGGCCGCAATACAACAGCGAGATGCCCAGCGCTGCGAAGAACACGCTGTTGGCCAGTTCGACCAGCGATACGACCTTCATGTTCCGCAAGGCCGTAATCAGGCTGAGCATGAAATTGAAAGCAATGACGATCACCAGTGTGAAGGCCAAGAGCACGATCGTGCCTTCGTGGCCGCGCCGGCCGAAAATCAGGTAGGAAAACCAGCCGCGGAAAGCCAGGATCGCCAGCAACGAGGGCACGGCCAGCGCGGCGCAGAACCCGGCCGTGCGGCGGAGGAAACTCCGCAACTGGCCCGCTTGCCGGTAGCGATCGACGTAGCGCCCGAACGTGCCCGGCAGCGACATCACCAGCAGCGGCCCGGCCAGCATGAGGAAGCCGAAGGCCATGTCCCATTCGCCCAGGTGCTGGGGACCGAGCCAGCGGCAAAAGCAGATCTCCCGCGCAAAGCCCACCGCGCGTTGCACCACGCTGGAGACCAGCAGCAGCACCACGCCCACGGCCAGGGTGTCGCCGCGCAGCGCGGGCGCAGCATCGATCGGCGTCTGGCCGTCCATCGGGATCGGGTGCGAAGTGGCCGTAGTTTCGTCCATTGATCAACTCTCGGTCAGAAACGGAAGAATGCAAGTTTCCCGCCGCAAGTCCAGCAAAAGTAAAGTCATTGCTGTCGTAAACGCCCCCTCCGACCCCGCGACACCGCCGAAAAAGCCTCGCGGGAACACAACGCATAGTACTGAATACTCAGTACTTAACTTGTATCTGCCTCGACTTTTTCAGCGGTCTCCCCGCGTCGGTGGCGTTGATAGTGACATTACTTCTGCTGGACCTGGCAGGCCGCGGCCTTGCGACTGAAAAGCCACGTGTTGCTTTTGCTCAACATGGCTGCGCGTAAAAAGAGAGCGCCGTGTTGCTTTTGGGCAACATCGGGCTCTCCCGCGGACGCGCCGCCGGTCGAGATCCGCACGTCCTAACTCCTTATTGCGTTTCAACTTGCCTGCGCCGGAAGGGCTCTGCGACCCGCCCCGCGCCCATCACGGCATAGCCGTTGCTTTTCTAGGGCGGCATAAGCCGCTGGACCCGTGAGACGCGACGATGGCCATCGAACTTCTGGAAGCCCCGAGCGAAAACACTACGCTTGCCCGCCCGTCGACCCTGCCGCGGATCAAGCTCTTCGACATCGAGATCGACAACGTCACGCTGGACGAGGCCGTGACAGCGATCATCGACCGACTCGACGGCAACGCCCCCACGCAGGTCAGCTTCGTGAATGCCGATTGCGTGAATGTTGCTTGCCGTAATCCCGAGTACTTGGCCGCCCTGCAGGGATCGGACCTGGTGTTCGCCGACGGCATTGGAGTGCGGATGGCTGGCGAGGTGTTGGGCCAACCGGTCCGCGACAATGTCAATGGCACCGATCTCTTCCCCCGTCTGGCTGCCGCATTGGAAGGCACGGGCCAGCGGATCTACCTGCTAGGCGGCCGTCCGGGCGTGGCCGAGGGCGTCGTCCGCTGGTTGGCCAAGTACTATCCCGGCGTGGAACTGGCCGGCTGGCGGCACGGTTACTTTTCGGCCGCGGAAGAGGCCGAGGTACTCGAAGACATCCGCCGCAGCGGCGCCGATCTGGTACTGGTGGCCTTTGGGGCTCCGCGTCAGGATGTCTGGATTCGCCGCAACCTCAACAAGTTGGGAGCGAAAGTCGCGATCGGGGTCGGGGGCCTGTTGGATTTCTTCTCCGGCCGCATCCCCCGTGCTCCGCGATGGATCCGCGAGCTCGGCATGGAGTGGTGCTATCGGCTTTACCAGGAACCGCAGCGGTTGTGGCGGCGTTATCTCGTCGGCAACACGGTTTTCCTGGCACGACTGGCGCAGCAGCGACTGGCGATCTTTTGAGCGGCTGTAGGACATGTTACACCATGTCCTAACGCAATGCCCGCGCCCATTGTCGAGCTTATCGAGCGGATGCGGGCAAGGACACCGTGACGTCACACCATCGGGTGGTTGGGTGACGAAGCATTCCGAGCCAGGAATTCGCCTTGACACAGCCCGGAAAATTGCGACAATCCGGCCCTCAAACTTATCAGGTCGCCGGAGAACCACGCGGTTCCGCCTCGCGGCCGAAAATCGAACCACGATGGTTCCGTCCCGCGACCCACAAGCGGGTGGCATGGAGGCCTTGGGCTGTGCAAACCTGTTCTCTCGCCGATCGAGGGCTTAGCCTGCGGGCGTTGTTGCCGGAGGCCGAATTCATCGGCGCCGACGACATTCGCCCCCTGCGTTGCACCTCGGATTCACGCCGTGTGCGGCCGGGCGACCTGTTTGCCGCCTTGCCGGGCGATCGCTACGACGGCCACCAGTTCATTGCCGAGGCGGTCCAGCACGGCGCTATGTCGGTGCTCTGCGAACAGCCGCCACCCGGCCCGTGCGTACCCTGTGCGGTCGTGCCCCACGCGCACCACGCCTATGGCCGCCTCTGCCAGGCATTGGCGGGAAATCCCAGTTCCAAGCTGAAGCTGATCGGCATCACCGGCACCAACGGCAAGACGACCACGAGCTGCCTCATCGCCAGCGTGTTGCTGATGGCCGGCTATCGCGTCGGCGTGGCAGGCACCTTGGGCTATTTCGATGGACTGGACATCGAGCCGGCCACGCACACCACTCCGCCCGCGGAAACACTGGCCCCCTTGCTGGGGCGCATGGTGACCAACGAGTGTACGCATGCCACACTGGAAGTCTCCAGCCATGCCCTAGCGCAAAGCCGCATTGCCGGCGTTTGCCTCGACGTGGCCTGTGTCACCAACGTCAGCCGCGACCATCTCGATTATCACCATTCGTTGCACGACTACCGCCTGGCGAAATCGAAACTCTTCGGCTACTTGGCCCCGGAAGGCTTTGCGGTCGTGAATGCCGACGACGCGGTGGCCCTGGGCTATTTACGGAATTTCCCCGGCCCAGCACTGACAGTCGGCATCCGCAAGCCGGCCGAAATCACGGCCGTGCCGTTGGAACAGTTCCCCAGCGAGCAGACGTTCCTGCTCACCGCCGGTAGCGAAACCGTGCCCGTGCGGACCAGCATGATCGGCATGCACCACATTTACAATTGCCTGACCGCAGCGGCTGTCGGCTTGACCTATGGGCTGGACCTGGCAACGGTCGTGCGCGGACTGGAAGCGGTCGACTACGTGCCCGGCAGATTGCAGCGGATCGAGTGCGGCCAGCCCTTCAGCGTGTTCGTCGACTTTGCCCATACGCCCGACGCACTGGCGGCAACTTTGCAGGCCCTGCGGAAAGTGACTTCCGGCCGACTGATCTGCGTCTTCGGCGCCGGCGGCGATCGCGATCGGCAGAAGCGGCCGCTGATGGGCCGCGCGGCCGAGAAACTGGCCGATTGTATCGTCGTCACCAGTGACAATCCGCGCCACGAAGATCCCGACGAAATCATCGCCGAGATTCTCGACGGCTTTGAGCGACCAGCCGACGCGCAGGTGATCATCGACCGCACCGAGGCGATTTACTGGGCCTTGGCGCAGGCCCAGCCGGGTGATTGCCTGTTGATTGCCGGCAAAGGGCATGAAGATTACCAGGTCGTCGGCGATGAACGCATTCCGCTGGATGACCGACAAATTGCACAACAGTGGCTGTATGAAGTGAGAACCTAGTACTGAGTACCGAGTACTTTTTTACCGACAACCATCGCTTTATGGAAACCCTGCACGACTTGGCGCAAACGACCAACGGCCGGATCCTGCCTCCGCACAGGATCCAGGATGCCGCGGCGACTGCGCTGGGGCGGATTGTCACCGACAGCCGACAGGTTTCGCCCAGCGATATTTTCTGGGCGATCGCGGGACCGAACTACGATGGGGCCTGTTTTATTCACGAGGCCTTCCGCCGCGGGGCGCAAGGTGCGGTCGTTTCGCGAGTCGAGACCCTCCCCGACGAGGGCTGGATCCTGAATGTCGACGACACGCAGCGGGCGTTGGAACAATGGGCGCGGTGGAAACGCCGCCGCTTCACCGGCATTGTCGTCGCGGTGACCGGCAGCGTGGGCAAGACCACCACGCGGCAGATGATCCATACCGTGTTGGCCAGCCGCTTGCAGGGAACGGCCAGCCCGAGGAATTACAACAATCAATGGGGCGTGCCTTTGAGCATGCTGGCCATCGACCCGCAGCACGACTATGCCGTGTTGGAATTGGGCGCCAGCCGGGCCGGAGAGATCACGATGCTGGCCGAGTTGTGCGCGCCGAAGGTGGGCGTGATCACGCAGCTTGGCGACGCCCACCTGGGCGGGTTCGGCAGCCGCCAGGGCGTGGCCGAGGCCAAGGCCGAGTTGCTGGCCGCCTTGCCCGCCAGCGGACGCGCCGTGTTGGCCGATGATTCGTGGCTGCGGACATTGGCGTCGCGCTGCGCAGCGCCGATCACTTGGGTCGGCACGGGACCGCAATGCGACCTGCGGGCGATCGACGTCGAGTGCAAACAGGGCCGCTTGGAATTTCACGTGGCCTGCGGTGAAGACGCCTTGCCTGCCGGCAGCGTTGACGGCAAGCAGCCGGTGCGGTTTTCCATTCCCGTCTGGGGGCGCCATCATGTCAACGCCGCGCTGGCCGCCGTGGCCGTGGGCCGCATGCTGGGCTTCGACATGGACCAGATCGCCGCGGCCCTGGCCAATTACCAGGCCGTGCCGATGCGCTGCGAGGTGACCGAAATCCGCGGCGCGACGATCATCAACGACAGCTACAATTCGAACCCCACAGCCATGCGGGCGGCGCTGGAGTTGCTGCACGATTTCGATGCCGGCGGTCGCCGCATCGTGGTCTGTGGCGACATGGCCGAGCTAGGACCGCAATCGATCGCCTTGCACTGGCAGATGGGAAAAGACATCGTCCAGATTGGCGGGGCGGAACTGATCATTGCCTGCGGCCAGTTCGCCCGGCACGTGACGGCCGGCGCCCGTTCGACCGGCCTGATCCGCAATCGGGCCGTGCCTTGCGAAACGCTCGAAGACGCCATGCCCTACGTGGCGCAGGCCGTTCTGCCGGGCGACATCGTGTTGGTCAAGGGTTCGCGGGTGATGGGCATGGAACGCCTAATCGAGGCCATGAAACAATATCCGCAACGCAAATCGGCATGAAGGAGACACTGGTCCCAGAACATCAAACCATTGAAGGAGTTCCACCGTCGGCAGTCGGTTTGCGGGAATTGGCTGCCACCCTCCCCTCCTTGGGTCGAAGCAACCAAACTTGCCGGGATCCGCGACCACTGGGTCGGTCGCTCTGGCAAGGGCTTCACGGTGGGACTTCATTCTGAGCGCCGGGGCGGCGCAACCGCGCCGCCCCGGTTGCTCAGGGAACAACCGTCCGGCTCGTTTTCCCCGAGTATCGAGCCAAACTTCTAAGCACGAAAGTCGAATGTCGAAATCCGAGATCCGAAACAAATTCAGCCACGGATGGAACACTGATGAAACACGGATGCGATTCCGTGTTTCATCTGTGTTCCATCCGTGGCAAACTTCCTGTCTTTGAGTTTGTGTCGGATTTCCGGGGCACCCGGTGCTCCGGGTCGCGGATTTCGGATTTCTTTTCCTCATGCTGCTCTGGTTCCTCCAACATGTCGCTGCCGCTTCCTCCCTAGCCGGGTTGGGGAAGATCACTGCGCGCGCAGCGCTGGCGGCACTGGTCAGCTTCTTGCTGGCCGTGATTCTGGGACCGCGCTCGATTGCCTGGCTGGCCCGGCGTTTCCGTGAACCGATCAAGAGCGACTCGCCCGAAATCCGCCGCCTGCACCAGGGCAAGAAGGCCACGCCCACGATGGGCGGACTGTTCATCGTGGCGGGCCTCTTCGGCAGCCTGGCCTTGGCGGGCGACTTGGCCAACCGCTACTTGCTCCTCTCCCTGGGCGTTGCCGGCGGATTGACCCTCCTGGGCGCTATGGACGACCTGGTCAAGCTGCGTTCGGAAAAACGGGGAATTTCCGCCGCCAGCAAGCTGAGCGGCCAAGTACTGATTGCCACCGTGGCGGCCTTATGCCTCTACGCCGATCACGCCTCGTTGTCCGACGGACTGGTCCTGCCTCCGCCGCTGAACGTTTGCCCGTTCTCGCTGGGAATCTGGTTCGTGCCGCTGGCCGTGGTGGTGATGGTCGGCTCGTCGAACGCCGTAAATCTGACGGACGGATTGGACGGACTGGCGGGCGGATGTCTGCTCTTCGCCGCCGCGGGCATGACTTTGATCGTCTATGCGGCAGGGCACTCCCAATGGGCCGCGTATCTCAACGTTCCGCATATCGCCGGTTGCGGCGAATTGGCCGTGCTGGCGGCCGCGCTGATCGGCGCCGTGGTGGGGTTCCTCTGGTTCAACTGCCATCCGGCCCAAGTGTTCATGGGCGACACCGGCTCGCTGCCCTTGGGCGGACTGCTGGGGTTCATGGCGGTCGTGGCGCGGCAAGAGTTCTTGCTGGTGCTCGTGGGCGGGGTCTTCGTGGCCGAGGCCTTGAGCGTCATCCTGCAGATCGGTTGGTACAAATGGCGGAAGCGGCGGATCTTTCTCTGCGCGCCGCTGCACCATCATTTTCAGTTTCGCGGCTGGCCGGAAAACAAGATCGTCGTCCGTTTCTGGATCGCCGCCGCGTTGTGCGCCCTGTTGGGTACGGCATGCCTGCGGATCCACGTCGTCGAGAAACCGCCGGGCCAAAGTGTCGAACTACTGGCCAATGAGGCGCGTACCATACGGTGAAAGAGACAACTATACCGCGAGCGGGCAGAAATGAGCCGTTGGGGTTCCGCCCGGGTACCATGTACTCATGGTCGGCGGCGATCCCGGCAAAACGCCGGCTAAAGCCGGAACTCCAACGGCTCATTTCCAACCGCGCAAACTATATCATGAAGAACACTTTCCATATCGTCTTTGCCGGCGGCGGCACAGGCGGGCACCTGTTCCCCGGCCTGGCCGTGGCGAACAAGCTCTCGGCCAATCGTCCCGGCGTGCGGATCACCTTCGTCGGCACCGGCAAGCCGCTGGAACGGCAGTACGTTGCGGCCGCAGGTTTCGACTACGTTTCCTTGCCCAGCCGGCCGCTGCCGCAACGTCCCAGCGAGGCGTTTTCCTTCGTCGTAGAGAATGTGGCCGGCTACTTTGCCGCCGGCCGATTGCTGGACGAAGAGCAGGTTGCCGGCGTTGTCGGGCTGGGTGGATACGCCAGCGTGCCCATGGGTCGGGCCGCCGCGCGCCGCCACTTGCCACTGGTCTTACTGGAACAGAACGTTGTTCCGGGAAGGGCCAATCGCTGGCTATCGCGCTGCGCCAGCCTGGTCTGCACGAGTTTCGACTCCACGGAACAGCAGATCCACTCCCGTTGTCCTGTCCGCTGGACCGGCAACCCCGTCCGCGTCTTTACGGCAGTCGAGCATTCATCGCTGAATGCCGCTCGGACCGCGCGCCTTGTCGTGCTCGGCGGCAGCGGCGGCGCCCGCTCCTTGAACGAGAACGTGCCAAGGGCGTTGTACAAAATCCGTCACCTCCTGGCCGGCTGGGAGATCCTGCACCAGTCGGGCGAGGCCGAAGTGGAAACGACGCGAGATCTCTACCGCAAGTTTGACATCGAGGCCCGAATCGAGCCCTTTTGGGCCGATCTGCCGCGCGTGCTCGCCGGCAGCAGCCTGGCCATTTGCCGCTCAGGCGGGACGACGCTAGCCGAGCTTTCGACTGCGGCGACACCCGCCCTGCTGTTGCCCTATCCCCATGCCGCCAACGATCATCAGCGGAAGAATGCCGACGTCTTCGCCGCTGCGGGGGCTGCCCAAGTGGTTGACGAGCGCGAGATTGCCGGCCGTTTGGACGATCATCTGGCCGAGTTGCTCAGCCGGATCTTACCCGACGCCGACGGCCGCGCGATCATGGCCCACGGCATGCGTCGCCTGGCGCGGCCGAATGCCGCGGCCCACGTCGCCGCGTTCATCTGGTCGCTGGTCAGCAGTCGGTCGCAGATCGCCCGGCACCGAGCCGCAGCGTAAAAGAAGAGGTTCGGCATTGCAATGCCACTGCCCGGGCGCCCTCTGGGCGACTTGCTAGGACATGGCAGAACGACAGCAACTTGAGAGCTATGCTTTGCGCGGCCGAACGTGACACTAACCCGAAGCGTAAGCAAGGAAGGTAAGTCGTTTCCCCGCTTACGCTTCGGGTTAGTGTAAAACGTATCACTCCTGGCCGCGTGAAGTATAATCTTTTTGCTCGTTATTTGTTCCCGGCCAAATTGGCAGTCTATTTTATCAGTTCAATCTGACGAAATACACTTGCCTGCCGGGGAATCGCCCCAAGACATTGATTTCCAACGAATTGCGGAGCGGCACTCCACACCGCTTTTACACACTTCTTCTCGGGCGCGCATTTTGCATAGATTTAATAGAGTCGCCGTTGGCTGCCAGCTCATACGGTGGGCCGTGTACGTGAGTTCCGACGGCGTCTAAACTCATGCCCGTGAAAGGAGGCTTGTATCATGTTGAATGTTCTGACAAGACCTTTGCGCAGCAACGTTTTCGACCCCCTCGATGTGACGGATTGGAGTTGGCCGGGCGATCCCTTTAGCGAATTGGACCGTCTGGGCACGGAAATGAACCGCCTTTTCCGTCGCTTCGGCGCGGCCGATTCCGGTCAGGCGGTTGCCGACGGTTATCCGGCTGTCGATCTATGGCAGGACGAGAACTGCCTGTATGTCGAGGCGGAACTGCCGGGACTGAATATCGAGGACCTGGAAATCTATGTTACCGGCGGCAACCAACTGAGCATCCGCGGCGAGCGCAAACCGCCTTCCCTGGAAGGAGGCTCGTGGCACCGACAGGAACGCGGCTACGGCAAGTTCAGCCGGCTGTTGACGCTGCCCTGCGACGTCAAGACCGAGGCGGTGGAAGCGGATTTGAAGGACGGTGTTCTGGCCATCAAATTGCCCAAGAGCGAAACCGCCAAGCCGCGCCGCCTGGCGATCAAAGCCCAGTAGGCCGGCAAAGTTCTTTTTTTCTGTAGCAAAGAGAAATGCCTGTGGCAATGGAAAGGAAAGGAGTGTAGACCATGAAGAAGAACCTGACCAAGCGAGAGGAAGACGGCAACACGGCCGTGGCTGAGCGCACGCGGAATACCACGACCTATATGCCTCGCTTCGACATCCTGGAGACCGAGCAAGAACTGGTGCTCTTCGGTGATCTGCCGGGAGTCATGAAGGAGGACTTGGAAGTTCGCTTCGAGGACGGCGAACTGACCATCGAAGGCCGGGTGCCGTCGCGGCAGATGGAACGGGAGTTCCTCTACGGAGAATACGGCATCGGCGATTTCCGCCGCAGCTTCACCATCAGCGAGATGATCGACTGCGAAAAGATCTCCGCCGAGTTGCGCAACGGCGAGTTGACGTTGCACCTGCCGAAGGCGGAAGCGGCGAAGCCGCGGAAGATCGTCGTGAAGGGGGGCGCCTAGGCGCCCCATGTCCGTAGGGTGGGCTTTAGCCCACCCTGGTCGTGTCAATCAGTAGGGGCGGACTAAAGTCCACCCTACGATCACAAGGATAGAAGTAATTACAGAGACCAAAGGAGGTAAGATCATGGCTAGTTTGATTCCCTGGAAACGGCGCAATGAAGAAAGGGGCAGCGGCGCGCTGGCAGAACGCCCTCGCGACGCCCTGGCCCTGATGCGCCGTGAGTTGAATTCGCTGTTCGACCGCTTCTTTACCGGCTGGCCCGGCCTGGGCGAAGAATGGCCGGTGGCAAATTGGGGCTTCGATGTCGAGGATGCCGGCAAGGAACTTATCATACATGCGGAGGCTCCGGGTTTTGAACCGGACGATTTCAACGTCGAGATCGTGGGCGACAATCTGGTGCTAAAAGCGGAACGCAAGGAGGAAGAGAAGGGCGGAAACGGCTATCACTTCCGCCAAGACCGGTTCTACCGCACGGTCGCTTTGCCGCACGGCGTCGGAGCCGATAAGATCGAGGCCCACTACCACAACGGCGTGTTGGAGATCCATGTGCCCAAGGGCGAACAGGCCAAAGGGAAACGGATCGAAGTCAAGGCGATGTAGCTCGGCTTGATTCCCGGCAGTCGCCTTTCGTGACGGGTGGGGCTGGCCTGCGCAAAATCGACTTGGCTGAGGCCATGCGGTTTATCCCGTTTTCGTTCCATTTGCTGTCGGGCAGACTTGGTCGCGTAGTGACGCTATGATGGTAGTCGTGGGTTTCAACCCACGGACAAAGAACACGCCCAAGGATATTGCGTCGCGTATCGACACCTGGGCTTTCAGCCGTCGCTACGCGACGAACGGAAATCTGCGGGCATCGCCAACCGTGGGTTGAAACCACGGCTACCATCTTAGCGTCGCTACGCGACGAGTGAGAGCTTCTACAGGATACCCGAGCTGGCTATCCCTGGGATGCTTCGCTGAAGTGCGCGATGCGGTCGTGAATCTGGCGGGTGACGATGTGTAGAGAGTTCCCAGCCGGGATCTTCAATCGGCGGGCAACTTTCTCCGGGAACTCCAGACGCATTGCCTGGTCGGCTCGGATCGTTGCCAGTTGATCTGTGGGGACCCGAAATGTGCAGCCCCGCTCATTCTTCTCGTTGGGCCCGGCTTCCCGTTCGATCGAGACCAGGAGCCGGTCGGTGAGCAGCTTCTCCCCCTCGTATAGTTGACAGTAGACAATTGCCATGGCGAAAAATCCTTCCACTTCCATGTAGCGCGCCCGTTTGTCGGGCAAAGTCGGGGATCACCGCACAAAAGTGAAACCCGGTAGAAGTATCGACTTGCGGGCCGCGCGGCAGTCACAAGAAACGAGGATGCGACGGCGGAAGGGAGCAAATGGGTAACGACCTTAACGGCTGTGCGGGGCCAGGAAAACGTCTGGACCTCGGCGAGACTCCGGTCCCTGCCGGACGTTGTCGTTAGGAGTCGTTAAAAATAAGTTGGACAGTTTATTCGTAGGACGGATTGCCAAACCGCCGTGTTCTTCGAGACGGATTGGCAATCCGTCCTACAGCGACTTTGCAACTTATTTCTTGACAATTCCTCACTTGACTCCGTTCGCCTGGAAATAGAAAGGACTGCTTGGAATCGGCCGGGAGTTTGAATTGCAGCGATCTGCCCGATTTGGCGGAGAGGCCCAGGTACAGATAATAACTGTCCGCGTCGAAGACCGTGGTCGCTTCCGTGAATTCGCGGAAAGGACTGACGAGAAAGCAACGTGTCGGCACTTTGTAGCACTTGCCGTTGGGAAACAGGACCGCCGTATTGGGTGGCAACGGGCAACGGAAACCTGCCGTGTCGTTGTCGAATGCCTCCAATCTGTCAGCAGGCGGGGCAGTACAGTAGGTGGGAAAATTCAACACGTTCGAATAGTCGCTGTTGACGTCTTCCGTAAGGAAATGGCAACCGTTAACGATCCGGCAAAGTTGATACTCGCTCGCGTCGTTCAGCTTCTTGCCGTCATTGGTACATCGGATGTTAAGGACGGAATTGTGCGGCGGGGCAAGCGGAAACCCTTCTTGTCCGTATCGGCTAGCCCTGCGCTTCGGGCCGCTGCCGGTCCTACGCAAGACAATTCGCTACGCCGAAATCACCGGCGTCGAAATCGGCCGCACCACGATCCTCGACGGCTGGGGCGTTCATTACATGCCTGGCCGCGGTTGGACCTACAGCATCTGGGGCTTCACCTGCGTGAAGCTGACGTTGGGCCGCAAGGTCATGCGGGTCGGGACGGACGACGCCGAGGGCTTGGTGAAGTTCCTGGGCGAGAGGACCGGCGTCAGCGGGCGGTCCGGCTGATCGAAGCCAGTGGCATCTAATAGGCCCGGCATCCCCATGCTCACTGATCGTAAACACCATAGCCGCAAGCACTTATGTCATGCATGGACTTGTCGCACCCCCGTGCGGCGCTAACTTGGCGGCAGATGCGGTCTTATTCCGCTAGACGCCTGCGGGGATTCGGCGTACCATGTTTGCGTGGCTGAGAGTGGATTTGCGCCCAATGGATTGGATTTCGATGAATCAAAGCCCTGCAAAACGCCATCCCAAGCTCTTCGTTCTAGACACCAATGTCATCCTCCACGATGCCGATTGCATTCGCAACTTCGAAGAAAACGACATCGCCATCCCGATCACGGTCCTGGAAGAACTCGACCGTTTCAAGAAGGGCCACGACGACATCCACTTCCAGGCCCGCGAGTTCCTCCGCAGTTTCGACCAACTCACCGGCGACGTGCTTTCCGAGCAGGGGGCTGCGCTGGGCGCGGGGCTAGGCTCGATCCGCGTGGTGCTGGGCGGCGAACTGGAACGGCAACTCAAGGCGGCCTTCCTCAGCGACGCGCCGGACCATCGCATCCTCAATACGGCCCTGCTGCTGCAACGGCAGGAGGCGCACCGGCAGGTCGTGCTGGTCACGAAGGATACGAACCTGCGGTTGAAGGCCAAGGCCCTGGGCGTGACGGCCCAGGACTACACCAGCGACAAGGTGGAGAGCGTCGACACACTGTACTCCGGCAAGCGCACCGTGGAGAACATGCCCAGCGAGGCGATCGACGCTTTCTACAACGAGAGCCACGAGGTGGCCCGCGAGAAGCTGCCGCTGGTGGTCGAGCCCAAGGCCAACGAGAATTTTATTCTCCGCAACGGCTCGAAGTCGGTGCTGGTGGCCTATCGCACGGGCAGCCACGCCTTCGTGAAAGTCAACAAGGTTTCGGCCTACGGCATCAAGCCCCGCAACGCCGAACAGTCGTTCGCCTTGAACGCCCTGTTGAACCAGGACATCAAGCTGGCGACGCTGATGGGGAAGGCCGGCTCGGGTAAGACACTGCTGGCCCTGGCGGCGGCGCTGGAGTGCCGTTCGACGTACCGGCAAATCCTCCTGGCCCGGCCGACTGTGCCGCTGAGCAATCGCGACCTGGGCTACCTGCCGGGCGACGTGGCCGCCAAGCTCGATCCCTATATGAAGCCGCTGCATGATAACCTCACGGTGATCCGCCACGAGTTGGGCGACAAGGACCCCAACGCGCAGCGGATCGGCGAAATGCTCGAGTCGGAAAAGCTGGTGATGACGCCGCTGGCCTACATCCGCGGCCGCAGCCTGCAACGCGTGTTCCTGATCGTGGACGAGGCCCAGAACCTCACGCCGCACGAGGTCAAGACCATCATCACCCGCGCCGGCGAGGGCACGAAAATGGTTTTCACGGGCGACATCCAACAAATCGACCATCCCTATCTCGATTCGCTGTCCAACGGCCTGAGCTATCTCGTCAGCCGGATGATGGGGCAAGCGATCTACGCCCACATCACGTTGGAGAAAGGCGAGCGTTCGGCCTTGGCCGACCTGGCCAGCGATCTACTGTGAGGAACGCCCTCCGCGGCGTTCCACTTTCTGAAGCTGGTAGGATGGGACCACCAGTTCGCAACTCCCGTTTTGAGCCTTTGTCATTTCCTATTTGAATTTGTTTCGTATTTCGACATTCGTGTTTCGGATTTATTTCTCTAGGGTGGGCCGGCGCTCGCTGCGCGAGCAGGCCCCACCCTACCACTGGAACGGCACGGAGTCCGTTCCCTACAGACATTACTCCCCCACCGGCGCGATCAGCGAGGCCCGCGAGGCCCGTTTTCTCCAGCGATCCAGGATCAGGCCCAGCAGGCGGCGGGGATTGAGCTGCATCACGCCCAGCAGGCGGATGAAGGCCACGGCCGTGCCCAGTGTCATCCGCGGCCGTACGCACAGATAGCGATCTTCGAAACGGGGCCGGAAACGGGTCTTGAAGTGATAGGCCCCCGCCGTTTCGAAGGCGGGAACGAAACGCCCCGTGCCGATCGCCAGCCCCCAACGCACAAGCGCGCTGTCGTGCGGTTGCGGCTGGCGGCAATGCAACCCCGGCAGCAGGCAGAGCGAAACGCGCAGCGCGCCTTCCTCCCGGAACTGCCGCATGGCCTGGTGCATGATGAAGGCCGTCGTGCCGCGGACGGCATCCGGGCGCTGGCGGCAGGTTTCAATGACCCAAGTTTGCCCGCCGCAAGGATTGCAGGCGATAAAGCCCTCGATGCGGCCGCGGTCGCGGTTGCGGGCGATAAGAAGCCGCTTCTGCCCCAGCCGGCAGGGATCGAAGCTCCCTTGCAGAAAGGGCATTTCGCGGGATTGCGGCTTGCCGGCAAGGAACATGCGCGAGACCAGCAGCAACTCGTCCATCAGCCGCGCCCACTGGGCCGCGGAGAAGTCTTCCGGGCGGCATTCCAGGAAATCCAACCCGTGTCGGCGGCAGAAGTTCGTCTGCCGGCGGACCCATTCATAACGCTTGCCGGACCAGGTGCATAGGGGTAGATCGACGATGGCCTCCTCGCCCCATTTGGTGGCCTGAAACCCGCACTGGCGAAACAGCGGCAATTGGTCTTCGCAGACGTTGAAGAAGGTCGGTGCGCAGCCCTGCTCGGCGGCATAGCCGAGGAACTGTTGCAAGAGATCCTGGCGATGAGCGGGTGGCGCGAGCAGGCCGCCGCTCGAGAACAGGTAGCGGCCCTGGCGGGCGACCGCAATCAGGCCTCGGCGCCCGGCCGACCAAAAGTATTCCCAACCGGGCTCCGTAACCAGATAGGCATCGTAGGCCTGTCCGAAATGCGCGGCATAGACACCCGCGAGCGCCGCATCGCCGGGCAGCGGCCGCCGAAGGGACGGCGCACGTGTCGCCTCCGCCGCGAGAAGCGGTCCGCGGTCGATGATCGTCATTGGCGAAGAGAGCACGGTCATAGTTGCAGGCACCACTTGCAGGAGACGCACCCGGCGACGACGACCGCAGCCTACAGTTCGTCGAGGATAAACGACCCTCTATGATGACGCCTTCTTTGGCCGCCGTCAACGGCAATTCCAGGCACCGGCCGATTTTGGCACGTTTTCGTGGGGAAAACGCGGGAAAAACGGCACGAATTCGGTTTGCGTCCAAGGCAGAAATCGCGTAAATTAGACTCTAATCATGCGACCTGCGCGGCGGTCTATTCGGCTCGAAGATGAGCCGGGCCGTCGCACCGAAACCAACCACGGAGTATCGAGGAGCATGGACGCTCGTCTGATTCGCCCCGCCCTGCTGGTAGCGTTGTTGTCGGTCTCGATGGGCGCGAGTCATCGCAGCGCCAACTTCATCGTCGAGACCGCCGATCCCCAAATGGCCGCCCGCATTGCCGCGACGGCCGAGCAATTCCGCCACGATCTGGCCATCGAGTGGCTGGGGCAGACGATGCCCGACTGGGCACAACCCTGCATGATGACGGTACAAGTTGCGCCCAACCTGGGCGCGGGCGGGGCCACGACCTTCGTCTTCGACAACGGCGAGGTGTTCGGCTGGCGAATGACGATCCAAGGCTCGGCCGAGCGCGTGCTGGATTCGGTGGTGCCGCACGAAGTCACGCACATGATTTTCGCCAGCTACTTCCGCCGTCCCTTGCCGCGCTGGGCCGACGAGGGCGGCGCCACCAGCGTCGAGCACATCAGCGAGAAACAGAAGCACCGGCAAATGCTCGTGCAGTTCCTTCACAATAATCGCGGCATCGCCTTCAGCCAGATGTTCGCCATGACGGAATACCCGCAAGACGTCATGCCGCTTTACGCGCAGGGCTACTCGCTGGCCGAGTTCCTCATCTATCACGGCGGGCGGCGGAAGTTCGTTGCCTTCTTGGCCGACGGCATGCGCGACGGGCAGTGGTCGTCGGCCGTTGCGCGGAACTACAACATAAGCGATCTGTCGGCGCTGCAGAACAAGTGGGTGGCGTGGGTTGGCCAGGGCTTTCCCGCGCCGCCGCCGGAGCCTGCCGCACCGCCGGCGACAGTCACGCCGGTAGCGGTCGCCAACGCCCGTCCTCTGCGGCCGGAACCGAACCTGATCTATCACGTCCCGGACAAGGGTGCGGCCTCGTCGTCGCCGCCGGCCAGCGGCACGCAGACGCTGGCCCGGCCCGAAAGCACAGCGCCGGTATCTTCGCCGCAGACGCTTCCGCCGCAGGGTTGGCGCACCGCCAGCGGGGCGCCCGCCGAGAACGGGCAATCTTCCGCAGCGACCACCGCGCAGGTCGCTCGCCCGCCGACGATGGAACCCTCGCGGCAGGTGATCCTGGAATGGCAGCAGCATTAGGCAAAAAACGTAAATCTGCATCCGGCACGTTCGCAGCGTCTCTTCAATGACTTTCTCGAAGGCCAGAGAGTCGTGATGCTGCTCGAACTGCGTACTGCGCAGAGACAAAGGGGTCGGGTGTCATTTTAACGGCGATACGACTCCCGACACCTTTATCCCGACACATGAGAGATTCTAGCCCGATACCGTTCGATTTGAGCGACGAGCAATTTGCCAACGAAACGCGCCTTGCCTGGACTGGTTTGTGATACTTCATCGCTCCAGTATCTCTATTTCTGCTGGAAGTGCAACGAGCGATTGGGCTTACGACGTAAATTCGCGCCGCGCACGAATGGTGGCGAGATTTCTTGCGTATTATGTGGGTATAAAGCGCGCTGAAGAAGGTTCAGCCACACCTGAATACTCTGCGCGCGCATTTGTTCTTTGACAATTTAACCAGCCCCCGGTGTAGCGAACCGGGGGCCATAATAACGCGCGGCGCCGACTTGCGCAGGTCGGCGCCCGCACTGGCGGCTGCGCGGAAACGGTGACGCGTGGGTCTCGTGCCTCGACCCACCCTACGCCCGCGCAACGGTCGCGAACGGCCCCACTAGCCTTGACAGCAATTAATTATTTTTATGACTCTGCACTTAATTAACTTCGAGAAAGTGTCGCGTGCCCGACCCCTATATACTGTACGCATGACCATATGGCCAGAAAAGTGGCTAGGAAGTGGCTAGGTTGGCTACAAAAGTGGCTAGGAAATGGGCCAAAGTGGCTAGGTATTGTCTAGGTATTTCGGCTATCGCAAGACTATCGTTAGAGTGTCAAGCGATCGAGTTCCCGCAGTTTCCGCTATGCGAGCAACACCTTTAGCGAAAGCAGAATGCACATATGGACGTACAAAACCGCCTCAGAAACGCCAAAAGGCCCTTTGTTTTGATGTGGTCACACCATTGCCTGACTCTATTGGGCGGTTGGGCCGCCGGCCCAAGACGGGGAAAACGCAGCGGGGAGCACTTTTTTCTGACACTCACTCCCAGGGCTGTTTTATGCCCTGCATCTTCAGCCAGTAGAGCGTGAAGTGGAAGAAGATGGGCGCGGCGAAACAAAGGGAATCGATGCGGTCCAACAGTCCGCCGTGCCCCGCCACCAGCGTGCCGTAGTCGCGGACGCCGCGGTCGCGCTTGATCGCCGATAGCGTCAGGCCGCCGGCAAATCCCATCACGGAAATCACCAGCGACATGGCCGCCGCCATCCACCAGTTGGCCCCTTGAAACGGCGTCGCCCACCACAACACTCCGCCAATCAAGGTCACGCTGGCCGAACCGCCCAAGAGGCCCTCCCAAGTCTTCGTGGGATTGATTGTGGGCACAATTACGTGCCGGCTGGGGATCTGTGCCCAGGCGTATTGCAAGGCGTCGCTGAGCTGCACCATGAGCACGAAGAAGAACAGCAGCCGGGTGTTTGCCCCGGAACTAAGGGTCGCCCCGGGGTCCTTTTCGAGCTGCAGCGTCAAGAGGGCCGGGGCATAGCTCAGGCAGTACACGCAGATCAGCAACCCCGCCTCGATCTTCGCCGTCCGTTCCAGGAAACGCTTGGAATCGCCCACCGCGGCGATCAGCCCCGGAATGATCAGAAAGGCATAGACGGGGATCATGATGCTGTAGAGCGGATATTTCTGCATGCCCACCAGCACGAACTGCAGTGGCGTGATGACGAAGAAGACCAAGAACAGCGTACGGTGGTCGCCGGGCCGCGTGGGCGTGAGTGTGATGAACTCGCGGAGCGCCCACCAAGCGCCCACGCCGCAGAGAAAGACCGTGGCCGCCTGGCCGAACAAGAAGGCGAAGGCCAGGATCGAACAGAGTACCCACCAGGCATACACGCGCATGCGGAAGGTCTCCAGCACGGCTGTGTTCAGGCCGCTGTCGTTGCGGCTGCGGAGGGCGCGGATGATCACCGTCGCCGCGGCCAGCAAAACCAGCACGCCCACAACCAGTCCCAAGGTTCTCGGTTCGTAGAGCGCCGACATCAGTTTCTTCCCTAAAGTTCCTTCAGTCGCCGCACTGCGCTCCGCGCCCGGCTCAAAAACAAGTCCTTCGATTCACCCGACTCCAGCCACATCGGGGGACCGAAGGTGATGCTGCTCAACAAAGGCACGGGTAGGAACTTGCCCCGCGGCAAGATCCGATTCATGTTGTCGATGTACACGGGGATCAACTCCAGGTCGGGCCGCTTCTTGCTGAGATAATACAGGCCGCTCTTGAACTCGCCGATTTCCTGCCCGTCGCCGCGCCCGCCTTCGGGAAAAACGATCAGCGAATAGCGCTGGCCCATTTCGCGGATCATCACGTCCACCGGGCTCTGGTGGACCTTGATTTCCGTGCGGTCGATCAACATGGCGTTGAAGACCTGGGTCGCCAGGTAATGGCGGATGCGTCCCTTGATCCAATAGTCCTTGGCAGCCACGGGCCGGGTCAATTCCCGCACGTTGGCCGGCAAGGCCGACCAGAGGACGATGGCGTCCAGGTGGCTGGTATGATTGGCAAAGTACACGCGCTGGCAGGTATCGGGCTGTGAATCGAGCCACCGCGCGCTGGCGCCGCTGAGGAATTGGGCCGTCAGGGCCAGTACGCTCCTCATCAAGGAAACTTTGTCCATGTTCCGCGCTAGTCGATCTGTGGCGGGACATTCGCCACGCCGAATCCTCGCAGGAAAGCACGCTGCTGCGAAAAACAAACTATTATCGTAACCTGCCGAGGGCCGCAAGCCAAGCCCCAAACGTCAGCGGGGATATTTCTATTGGTTGACAACACCCCAAACGTCAGCGGGTTTGCAGTCTGCCGGTCGCATCGGCGCCTGCCATACCAACAGGGGGGAATGGCCTTTTCCGCGCACGGATCGCCACTTTTTGTTGATAAATACCTTCGATCATGTCCTCGTACCCGGCGACCATCCGCTGGACTGAGGCATGTTCCACGACGTGCTGCCGCCCGGCGCGACCGAAAGTCGCCGCCCGCGAGCGGTCTCGCAGCAGTTCGATCAGCCGGGCGGCCAGTTCCTCTTCGCTGCCCGGTGTAATCAGGTAACCGTTGCGGCCGTCTTGCACGGTTTTGTCGACTGAGCCAACGCGTGTGGCCACGACCGGTTTCTCGGCGGCCATGGCCTCCAGGATCGACACGGGGTTGGCCTCGACGTACGAGCTTAGGGCCAGGACGTCGATCAGCGAGAGCACTTCCGGCACGTCGTCCCGCGTACCCAGGAAACAGGCTGCGTCGCGCAGAGAGAGCGAATCGGCGAGGGCTTCCATCTCGCCGCGTTGCGGGCCGTCGCCCACGATCAGGAAGCGTGCGGCGGGCAGCGCGTGCCGCACCCGTGCGGCAGCCCGCAGGAACAGGGCATGGTTCTTTTCCGGGCGGAGCGCGGCCACGATGCCGACTACGGGCGCGCCGACGGCCAGGCCGAGTTCCCGCCGTAGCGTCTCGTGGGGCGGACGCGAGCGGAAACGCTCGACGTCGACGCCGTTAGGAATCACGCGGATCTTCGCCGCCGTACAGCCTTCGTGCGCCGCCAGGTAGCGGCCATGCGGTTCAGCCACGGCCACAAAGGCGTCGGTGATGGGGGCCAGCAGGCGGTTGGCAAACTGCACACGGTCGGGCCAGCCGGTCGAGTGCAAGGCCGCGGCGATCACCGGCACGCCAGCCAGGCGGGCGGCCAGCCGCCCCCAGAACATCTTGTCGCCGGCGCCGACGGTGACGACCGCGTCGGTCCGTCGCATCAGCTTCGTCAAGCGCCAGAGCACGCGTATGTCGCTCTTGCGGGCCAAGAGCCCATGCTGTACGGGGACCTCCGCCGCTAGCGTTTCGCCCAGGGGACCCGGACCCTTGAGGCAACACAGCTCGGGCAGGAAGCGTTCGCGGTCCATGCGGCGAATCAGGTCGACCAACAGCGTCTCAGCCCCGCCCACGGGCATGCTCGTGATGACGAACATCACACGCAGGGGACCGCGGTCGCGGATGTCGGCCAAGGGTCTACGATGGAACAACACGGGAGGCCCCCTCGTTTGGCGCGTCGATCGGTGGAAATTCGATGCGTTCTTCCGTCCATTGGTACTCGAACCGCCGCGTATGGATCTTACGGGGGTCGGCTGTGAGCCAGTTCTTCAAGCGTAGCATTTCGCAGACTGCCGGGATGCGATGCATGTGAAAAGGATCGTCGCCGGGGTAGTTGTAGCCGCCATAGGCCGAACAGACGCCTTCATAACCACACTGCCGGGCCAGGGAAAATGCCCGGCAACTCAGGTTGTCGTACAGCCCGAAAGGGAAGGAGAAATAGCGGATCGGCCGGCCCAGCGCCGCGCGCAGATCCTGTCGGGCGACGACCAGCTCGCGGTGCAGTGCCGCAGGGTCGGTCAACTTGCCAAGATCGGCGTGGCTGTAGGTGTGTGCCCCGATTTCGATGCCGGCAGCGGCCATCGCCCGCAGTTCTTCCAGCGAGTTGGGGACCAGGCTCGCTCCGCACTGCAAATCGTGATCGAAGAGCCGATGTTCCAGGACGTTCGACGCGGTGACGAAGTAGGTGCAGGGGATGTGCTGTTTGACCAGCCAGGGAATGGCGGTCTGGCAGTTGTCGGAATAGCCGTCGTCGAAAGTGATGTGCAGAGCCGGCCAATCGTTGACCCCACTCCGCAGCCTCCGCTGCACCTCTTGCATGGAAATCAACTCGAAGTTCCGCCGCAGCCAGCCGATCTGATCGACGAATGCCTGGTTGGGCATCGTGCAATTCGTGGCGGCGTCGTCGGCGATGCGGTGATAATACAGTATCATGATCGGCATCCGCCGCTGGGCCGCCAGCTTACGATAGATCCACCATCGCGCCGGCTTGGACGCGTGATAGTAGACGCTCAATAGCAACCATTTCCAGGGTGACATAGCGGGGAGAAGAAGTTAGTGCTTAGTGCTTAGAACTTAGGATTTGGGTCTTCGGTTTCAGATCTTGGCTCATAGAATGGTAGGTCACAGTACCGAGTACTGAGTACTAAGACCTCCTCATCAACACCTTTCGCTCGAAGGATCGTTACTTTGCGCGGTCCCTTGCAGCCAGCGTTTCACGCCGCGTGCGCTCTGCCAAAGGTTGTTCCGCAATCGCGGCAGCGTACGGTTGGGTACGACGCGCAAAGCCAGCAGAGGTCGGGCGGTGGCGCGGAAGTGGGCCTTGTAGGGCTCGTCGCCGCGAAGAAAATCAATGGCCCGGCCGCCTTGCTCGATGGCCCGTTTCACCGTGGCGACGGTGATCAGTTGCCCCGGCTCGTCGGCCAGCCGCTGCGGATCGATGCCGCCCTGGTAACAGTAGGTGATGCCCTGGCCGGCCAATTGATATTCGGCGGCCGCGCTGCGGCCGTCAAGCTCCAGCAAGTGAAGCTGCAATTGACCGCTTAGCAACAGTCGCCGCGCGGCCGCGCGGTGAAAAGCCGCGAACCGCGGCGAGGCAAAGCAGCCGGCTTGGCCCAGCATTTGCCGCCGCTTCTGGTGCAGATCGACGAGCGTGTCCATGGCCAAGTCGAGTTGTCGGCAGTTCTCTGCCGTGCGCAACACGGCGCGGCCCGTCTGAAACCATTCGCGCTGTGCCCGGCGGAGCTGCTTGCGATGCCCCTTGGAGAGCAATGCCAAATACTCTTCCCACGTGCCGGGCAAGTCGAGCCGCCAGGCCCGCAGCGGTGAATTCTCGTAGCGCGAGCAGCCCCGCTCGTCAAGGTGCCGCAAGAGCCTCAACACGCCGGGATCTTCGGCATCCAGGCCGTCCAATTCGCAGAGGTCCCAACAATGACGAGCGCCGGCAACACAATTCGGGCCGGTCAGGTGTGCCGCAAGGGCCTCGCTCACACGATCGGCGTCTTCGGGCAGGCAAAGAATGCCCGCATACTCGGAACAAACCTCCCCACTGCCCAGCCAACGCAGTACCCAGCCCTGGGTTGCCGATCGCCGCAGATACCAGGGGGCAATGCCTGCCAGCCGGCCGGAAGCATCGCCTACTCCCAGCACCATGAGCCGCGTATCGAAATCGCCGGGCGATTGCGGCCCATAATGCCGCCACCAGCTCGAAAGCCAGGCCCAAGACCGAAAAGGAGCGCCGCGGGCCAAGCGGTCCCAAGATTCCGCGTGTGGGCAAATTTCGTCCCACGTAGAAAAAGCTATGATTTGCATACATAAATCTCCGTCACGCCAACGGTATAAGCAAGTTATTTTCAGGATTCGCGGGAATTACACGGCACGAAGCCCGGACCTGTTGCGGGGGATGAACGCGACGTTGACTTTTGGCAACATGCCGGCGGGCGAAATTGGGCACCGCGACGGTACCTGACGGAGTCCTGGCTGCGATTCGAGGAGGAAATACGATGCCGGACTGTCGGGCCGCGACAGTTGGCATCGAGTTTGCTCCGCAGTTACTCGAACCATGTCAACTTTGGAAGGAGAATCCAAGCGATGAACGTCGAGCCAAATTCGGTAGCGGGACCACGAGAGCTAGGCCGCCTTTTAGCCGTCTACTGGCGGCGATGGGTCGTCGTCACGTTGCTGGCCGCCGGTGCCGCGGTGGCCTATGTCCTGGTGGCGCCCAAGACATGGCAAGCCTCGCAGGCTCTGATCGTGCGCAACGAGGCTGTCGGCAACGAGACGGATGCGGGCAAGTTCCGTGGGGCCGAGGACCTCAAGAGCATTGAGGAAACGATCTTGGAGTTATCCAAGAGCCGCGGCGTGCTCGAAGCAACGCTGCGAGAAACCGGCCTTCCCACTGGCGATGCCCGGCCTTCCGACTGGCCCACCGACCGGAACATCGAAAGCCTGCAAAGGGCCGTGAAAATTGTCCCGCCCAAGGGTGTCGAGTTCGGCGCCTCGGAAGTCTTTTACCTGGAGGTTTGTGACAAGGACCGCGGGCGGGCGGCAATGCTCGGTTCGGCGCTGTGCCGCCAGTTGCAGCTTCATCTGCAAGAGATCCGCGATGCCAAGGCGCAGAGCATGATCGGCGAGTTGGACAAGGCGGTGCAATTGGCCCGTTCCGATTTGTACGCCGCGACGCTCAAATTGACCGCAATGGAAAAAGAGGTCGGCAGCGACCTGCCGGAACTGCGCTCGCTGCTGGATGCGAACTCCAGCGACACCTCGCTGCGCCGCACCGTCTCGGAAATCGAGAGCGAGTTGCGGCAATCTCGGGCCGCGGAGAAGGCCAACCGGCAATTGCTGGCCTTGCTCGAGCAGGCCCAGGCCGATCCGGCCCGACTGATGGCCGCGCCAAACCGTCTGTTGGAATCGCAGCCTGTCCTGCGGCGGCTAAAGGAGGGGCTGGTCGATGCGCAACTTCGCACGGCGGCTTTGCAGAGCCGAATGTCGGCCGAGCATCCCGCCGTGGTTTCCGCCAAGGAAACGGAAGCCCTGGTTGCCGGCCGCCTGCACGCCGAGCTTTCCGCCGCGGTCCGCAGCCTCCAGTCGGAACTGGCGCTGGACGCCAATCGCCTGGAAATGCTGGAGCATCAGCGCAGCAACGCAGCCGCCCGGCTGACCCGCCTGGCTGCCTTGAGGGCCACATATACGAACGTTCTCAGCGAAACGACGAACCGCGCCAGGTTGCTCGACCGGGCCGAGCAGAACCTCGCCAGCGCCCGATCCAACAGCGCCAGCGCCAAGGCCGCCAGCCTGATCACGTGCGTCGGCGCCCCCGATACCGGTGCAGGCCCGGTCGGACCCAGTAATGCGACGATCATACTGGCCGGCCTGTTAGGCGGTTTGCTGACAGGGATCGGCCTCGTTTGGCTTACTGCGCCAGCCGCGACGGCAGCCACTGCCCAGCGACAGGCTGCTTTGCCGGTGGTGGCTGCTGTTCCCCCGACTATGCCGGCCCCAGTCCTTCCCTATGCCGTACCCCTACCGCAGCAGGCCGTTCCCTTGCCGCCGCGAGGCGAGCCTTGGAGCAAGACGGTGGCCGCCCACGGCAGCCTGAACTGCACTCGCGCCCTCAAGGTCTTGAATGAGCAAGGGAAGCTCAGCGGCGCCTCGGTATCGTAGTGCAGCCGTGCTAAGAGCGTTCGGAAGAAATGCCCAATGTTGGAGTCCCGCCTTTAGGCGGAGTTCTCGGACATTCCGGCTGGAACCGGGACTCCAACCCGATCGTTTCTTCCGAACTCCCCAAGGGCCGTACCGCAGCATTCATTCCGGCGGCGAAGAACAAGAGGATATTCGACATGGGAACCAGTGCGATCTGATGGAACATGCCGTTGACCAGGTAGGCCGACAACAGGGCGAGGAAGAAAAGTCCCTGCTGTCGAACCCAAAGCGGCGCTTCGGCGGCGCGCCACAGCCGCCAGGCATCGTGGCCCCACAACGCCAGTAAGGTCAGAAAAAGCCCCAACCCGACCAGGCCCGTCTCGGTGACGATGCCGAACAGCAGATTGTGCGCCACGTACATCCGGCTTTTCTCCAGGACCAGGTCGGTCGACCGGTCGGCCAGATAGTTCTTGTGTTCCGGCACATACTGGCAGAAACCGCATCCCCACAACGGCCGATCCTGGACCATCAGCCAGGCCACCTGGGCCATGATTGGCCGCAGCGCCACGGAGTCGGCTGTCTCACGGGCCGTCAGGTCCTTGTCGCGTTTGAAGGCCACAAACTGATCCCAATTGGCTGCCGTAAGGGCTCCACCGAATAGGATGGTGGCCCCCAGCACGGGTACGCGCCAGTTCGACGGCATGCTCAGACCCACAATCACAACCAGCCCCAACCCTGCGCCCATCCAAACGCTGCGTGTCATCGTGCTATAGAAAGCTAAGGCGAATAGCAGTGCCGCCAACGCCAAGCCGCAGCGCCCATAGCGACCCAGACGCGGCCAGAACATCAAAACCGCACTAAAACAGGCCACAAGCTGGATGCCAGTAATGATGGGGTGCAGCAATGGACCGCGTCCGCGTCCGACGAATTCGGCCGTCTTGTCGGTCATCGAGGTCACAATATATCGGGGATAGACCAGGTTGTATGCCTCGAACCGCTCGGCGATTACGGTCACGGCCAGATAGATGCCAAAAACCGCCAGGCAGGCGAGAACCACGGCATTCTGCCGGCAATCGAGCCGCGACTGCCGCACGACCCAGTAAATGCCCAGGGGCATGACATACCACAGGAGAAGATTCACCAGGGGCGTCAGGCCGGCGCCGTGGGGATCGGTCAATAAGGTCCGCACCCCAAGGTAGGCCACCAGGGCCAGGACCGCTTTGTCGGCCGCTTGTAGTGGTTTGGGATCGGTCCAACCCCGTTGCCGCCAGATCAGATAGAGCAGCATAACCACGCCCCAGAAGACGCGATCGATAGTCAGCCGCGCCGCGCCGGCGTTAAAGCTGAAAAAATCAACGCTCAGACAGGTCGCCGCGGCCATGAACAGCAGGCATCCGGCCAACGGTCCGCCACGAAACAGGACCACGCCGGTCCAGACCAACGCACAGACGGCGACAATTACGACGATGATTTCCATGGCCAGGATTGGGAGAAGTTTTGTGGTTCTGCAAACTCTAAAACATAGGTCATGACATGCCCCTGCGCGTTGCTTTTCCGGCTACCGATGTTGCCAATTGGCAACGCTTGGCGCAATCCAAGATTGGCGGCACCTGGCGTTTTGATCGGACTGTGACGGTTGTACGATTTAGCCGGCCGCCTCGATCGCGGGAGAGGCTCTTGGCGCGCGGGTTGCTCTAGGTTGCCACGGATGCGTTTCCGACCCTATTGAGGAACTGCCGATGATCCTGGTGAATACCCTGCCGACAGCCGTCTCGCTCATTGACCGCAACTTGGCCGCCGGTCTCCCCGTGGTCGCTCCCGAAGGCAACGCCTCGCAGACGTACCAGGTCGTCAAGCGGTTGCTGGACATCGCTGTATCGTTGACCCTGATTCTCGTCCTTTCGCCGCTGCTCCTCGCGCTGCTTATCGTGCTCTCGATCACCACGCGCGGCAAGCCGTTGTTCTGGCAGCGCCGCGCCGGCCACCTGGGCAAGACCTTCTGGATGGCCAAGTTCCGCAGCATGTGTCTGGACGCGGACCAGGTCAAGCACACGATCATCAACGAGAGCGCCGGCCCCGTGTTCAAGAATCGTCGCGACCCGCGCGTTACCCGCTTGGGCCGGATCCTGCGAAAGACGAGTTTGGACGAAACGCCGCAGTTGTTTCACGTACTCTTGGGGCAGATGTCGCTGGTCGGTCCGCGGCCGCTGGACGTCCGCGAAGTGGCCCGTTTCGCCCCCTGGCAGGCCCGCCGCCTGGCGGTGAAGCCGGGGCTGACATGCCTCTGGCAGATCAGCGGCCGCAGCGACATCGGCTTCGACGACTGGTCGCGGATGGACCTCTGGTACGTGCGCAACCAGAGCCTGGCCACGGACATCGGGCTGCTCTGGCGGACGCCGCTGTGCGTGCTGGGCTGCAAGGGGGCCTATTAACTGCAAAAAATCTGGCATTCAACTGCAATAAAAGCCGCCCTTTCCGCATTTACATAGCTGGCACAAGTTCCCTATGTAAAACGGAGTTCATTCCGTTTCCCTGAAATAGGCAAGGCAACGGAATAAATTACCTTCTACGTAGATTTTGTAGTCGAACACCCCCACTGTAGATGGGCGTGGGGATTGACAGCATCGAATGATTATGTTACGTTGATAGCTTAAAGTCGGGGTACTTTCCACTCGCTTAGGAGCAATTCGCGGCAGTCCTTTGGGAGTCGTTTTCCGTCCGCGGTGCGGGGTGAGCCAACAGCGTAAAGCTGGCTTCTCGGGAAGTTCCTTGGACTGGGTCGCCCCGCTGGATTGACACAAATTGACCGGACGAGTTTCGGCGAGTGTAGCATTACGCGACGAATCATTGGTTTCGGCCGTAGGCCAGGGTCGAGCCAATGTTAGTTCATAGACATCCGTTAGGGCAAGGACAGGACATCCTTTTCAGGGAGTTGAGCGATGAAAAAGAATAGTCGACGATTGTCGATCGAGCCGTTGGAGGACCGATCGCTGTTGAGTGTTGCCTTGGGCATTTCGCCAAGTGTGCTTCCCACGTCGGCAGCGGGGTTGTCCGGCGCGACGCAGGCCCCGTCAGGGCCAAGCGGAACCGTGGCTTCGCAAATGTTCCTGCGGTTGCCACCGATGGTGCCGGCAGGGGTGCCCGTGCAGGTCGTGGCCTTTGCTACGGACGCGCAAGGCGTTCCTTACACCGGCACTGCGACGCTTACGTGTACCGACACTGCGGCCACGTTTGGCAGCAACGTGTCATCCGGCGAAGTATCGTTTACGAACGGCAAAGCCTCCTTCTCGGTGACCTTTGCCACCGCCGGGTCACAGAGCCTGACGCTTACGGACGACGCCGACAACACGATTACCGCCACGGCCTCGACCACGGTGATGACGGCCCCCAGCCCGACTCCCATTCCCACGCCCGTTGCGGCCACGCAATTGGCGATCCTGTTGCCCTCCACGGTGCCCGAAGGCGTGCCGGTATTAGTCCAGGCCGTAGCCGAGGACGCCAGCGGCAACCCCACACCGAGCTATAACGGTACGGCGTCGCTGAGCATCGCCAACGGCAGCGCCACGTTGATCGACAGCGCCGCGTTGGGCGGCAGCACCACGTTGGGCGGCAGCACCACGTCGAGCGGCTCGCTGCCTGCTAATATCACCTTCAACAACGGCCGCGCCATGTTCGCGCTGGTCTTTACCGAGTCGGGCACGCCCACCTTGACGATGACCGACACCGTTACCTCCTCGATTAGCGGGTCCGCCGAGGTCACGGTGGTGGCAACCCCAGGTCCGACCCCCATCCCAACGCCGACTCCGGCCGCGGCGACGCAACTCGTGCTGTTCGTACCCTGGACAACGGTGCCCGAAGGCGTGCCGGTCATGGTCCAAGCCGTGGCCGAGGATGCCAATGGCAACCCGGTGCCGAGTTATGACGGCACGGCAGCGGTCACTTGTACCGATAGCGATGCCACGTTCCCCGCCAGCGTGACCTTCAAAGACGGCCATGTCTCGATCCCGGTGACCTTCGGCAGCACGGGCTCGCAGACCCTGACGCTCACGGACAGCACCAATAACATCGGCGGTTCACTCACGGTCACGGTGGCCACGGCCCCCACGCCGACGCCCGGTCCGATTCCCACGCCGCCGCCAGCACCGCTGCCGCCGCCGATCACCCAGGAGCAGTTTGTGATCATGTTGCCGCCGGTGGTGCCTAGCGGCGTGCAGATCAACGTGCATGCCGTCGTGGTCGGTCCCACCAGCGCCGCATCGGCACAGGGTTACTCGGGCACGGCGACGCTCAGCAGCAGCGACGGCAAGGCTACCTCGGGAGGCCAGAACTTGCCCGTCACCGTGACCTTCAGCAACGGACAAGCATCGTTCCCGGTGACCTTCGGCAGCGGGGGCTCGCAGTCGCTGACGCTCGTCAGCAGCGACGGGTCGATGACCGGTACAGCTTCGACCATGGTGGTCACACCGATTCCCACGCCGCCTCCGGTGGCCGCGCCGACGCAATTCGTGTTGCAACTGCCGCCCACAATGGGGCCGCAGAACGGCGTGGCGGAAAACACGTTGGTGATTATCAAGGCCACGGCCGAGGACGCCAACGGTAATCCTGTCGCCTTCAACGGCACGGCGACACTTTCCATCTCGGGCGGCACGGCAATCTTTGGCAACCCGCAGCTTCCTGTCCCCGTGGTAACGCTGCCCGTTGATGTGACGTTCGTCGATGGTGTAGCGCAGTTGCCGTTGACCTTCACCTCGGTGGGCGCGGACGTTTTGACGCTTACCGACGACTTGAACCAGCAGGTTACCGGTTCACTCGACGTCAACGTGCTCGGTCCGTCGGGGCCGCCGACTCCGGGTCCCTTGTCAGCCTCGGCCGGATAAAAGGGGACGCTAAAGTTCTGTACAACGTGATTGTCGCCAGATTCGCAGTGGCTTGTAGTTTAGGGGCGGCATGGATGCTGTCGAGCGCGTCTGCGGTGCAGGCCGCGAATAGCTACAATTGGTCTGTGACTTCGGGCACTTGGTCGGTCGCCAACAACTGGTCGCCGACCGGGTTGCCCACTTCAGCCGACGCTGCCCTTATCCAGAACGGCGGGACGGCGACGATCAGCCAGACGAATGCCGTTTGCTACACTTTGGCTCTCGGAGGCAGCGGCACCGGCGCGGTGCAGATGACCGGCGGCAGCCTCGCCGTGGGAAACGCCGAGTATGTCGGCTCCGCCAACACGGGCGCGTTCGTTCAATCGGGTGGGACAAACGGAGTTACGCCCGACCTCTATCTTGGTTCCGTCTCCGGTGTTTCGGGCAGCTACTCCCTGAGCAGCTCCGGCGTGTTGTACGCGACCAACGAATACGTGGGTTATTCCGGCGGCGGCACGCTAAATCAGACGGGCGGAACCAATAGCACGAGTTGCCTGTATCTGAGCAACGCCTCGACGGCGCAAGGCACGTATATCCTGGGCGGAGGTTTACTCTCCGCGTCCGGCAGCGAGAACGTGGGCTACGCCGCCGCCGGCACGTTCAACCAGACGGGCGGAACGAATGCCACGTACTGGCTTTCCCTGGGCAACACCGCGGCGACGGGCAGCTACAGTCTCAGCGCGGGCCTGCTCTCCGCATCCAACGGCTCGGAGTACGTGGGCTATGCCGGCGGCGGCACATTGAACCAGTCGGGCGGCACCAACGCTGTCGGCGCGCTTTTCATAGGCAACGCCGCGGCCGCGCCGGGTATTTACACGCTCGGCGCGGGCCTGCTCTCCGCGTCCAACGCCTCCGAGTACGTGGGCTACGCCGGCAGCGGCACGCTGAACCAGTCGGGCGGCACGAACAATGTCTTCAGCCTATATCTCGCCTATAGCGGCACGGGGGCCACGGGCAAGTACACCCTTAGCAGTTCGGGCCTGCTTTCGGCGGTCAACGAGTACGTCGGCATTTACTCCTCGGCCGGCACGTTGAACCAGACGGGCGGCACAAACCAGGTGACCTATCTGGGCATCGGCAGCGAAGGCTGCTATCAACTTGGCGGCGGCACGCTCCAGGTCAATAGCATGGTCAATCAAGGCCTGATTGATGGAACCGGCAGCAACGGTCTGTTCCTGGCCGGGACCGGCTCGATCCTCGATCTCTCCCAGGGAACGATCGAGAACCCCGGTTTGATATCGTTGACGGTCAGCGCCAACTCTTTGTTGATCGTGCCCAAGGGCTTCAATTCGAGCCTTTTCCACAGTTTCAACGTCAGCAGCCTGGCGCTGACACACACGATCGGCACGACCCTGACGGTGGCGGTCGGGCAGGGTTTCTCGGGCATTGGTTCGCTGACCGATTCCGTGTCGTGCCAGGGATGGATCTCGGCGACTCCCGGCGGTTGGATCAACCTCAGCGGCGGTGTTTCCGTCGCCGGCACAGGCAGCGTCGGCTTGGGCAGCGGGAATTATATCGTCAACAACACCTCGTCGGGCATCAGCGGCGGATCGCTCGCGGCGGCCGCCGGCTATGTCGGTTACTCGGGTACGGGCAGTTTCAACCAGGCGGGCGGCACGAACACCCTTTCCAGCGGGCTTGTCCTGGGCAGCGGCACAGGCGATGCGGGTGCCTATACCCTCAGCGGCGCGGCGGTGCTCAACGCGTCGTCGGAGCAAGTGGGGCTGTCGGGCAGCGGCACATTCACTCAATCGGGCGGAAGCAACAACGTGAGCGGCGCTTTGTATATTGCCCAGGGCCTTGGGTCCGTTGCCACCTACAGCTTCAGCAATGCGGGTTTACTCGTAGCGAACACGGAATATATCGGCTACACCGGTGCCGGCGTCTTGAGGCAGACGGGCGGGACGAACAACGTGAGCTCCGCGCTTTACGTCGGCTACAGTACAGGCGGGACCGGCGGCACGTACAACCTCGGCGGTTCAGGGTCGCTTTCGGCGCCCGACGAGTACATCGGTTGGCAAAATGCGGGCCTGTTCATGCAAACGGGCGGAACGAACGCCGCGGGCTCGCTTCTGCTCGGCTATTCCAGCAGCGGCACGTACGATCTCAATGGAGGCCTCCTGGTCGTGTCAGGGATTGGCACGTCCCGTTACGGCAAGTTCAGCCTGGGCGGCGGCACGCTCGAGGCCGGTCAATCGTTCTCCACCAGCCAGTCATTGACGCTCGCCAGCGGCAACGGCTACATCGATACCGGTAGTTACACGATCACGCTCTCGGGGTCGTTGTCCGGTTCCGGCGGGCTGGACAAGCTGGGCAGCGGCGAGTTGATTCTTAGCGGCAGCGGAAGTTACACCGGCGGCACGGAGGTCTCAGTCGGCACACTCGTGGTGACCGATTCGAACGCCTTTGCCGGGGGAACCAGCCTGACTGTCGGCGCGGGCAGCGTTTTCCTTTTCGACCCTTCGCAGGCCGCCGGGCCGGTGATAGAATCGTCGCCTGCGGTGCAGGACAGCGCAGCCGCCGTGCCGGAACCGGGCATGCTCGCACTGCTGGCCGCCGGTGCAATCTCGGCCGCCTTCGCTTTTCGGCGGGTGTCGGCCAGACGTATGTGTAGGCGTAGGCCGCGACAAGCGCAGCGCAGTTCCGGCAGAGAAGAGCATCACACCTGAGAGTGTATGGAAGAAATGCCGAAAATGCCCGATTGTTGGAGTCCCACCTTTAGGCGGCGTTTTAAGGCATTCCGGCTAAAGGCGGGACTCCAACTCGCTCATTTCTTCCGAACGTTCTGATCGCCGGAACATTCAATATCGCCGACGTAGTCGCCATCATACCGGAACTGCGCTGCGCTTGTTCCGGCCTACGGATCTGCTAGAATAGAAACACTGACGATCTTCTGTCCAAGAAACCACTATGCCTGCCCTCGAGTTGCAGCCCTACAAAGAATTGACCAGTGACGTCCTCACTGAGCGGATCCAGCGGGTCCGCGCCGACATGGGCCGGCGGTTGTTGATCCTGGGACATCACTACCAGCAGGACGCGGTCATCGCCTTGGCCGATCTCCGCGGCGACAGCTTCCAACTCAGTTCGCTGGCCGCGGCCGAGGAGGAGTGTCGGGCAATCGCCTTCTGCGGCGTACATTTCATGGCGGAGACGGCCGACATCCTCGCAAATCGTCCCGAACAGGTCCAGCGTCGCGGTGGCCAGCGCGTGACGGTCGTCCTGCCCGACTTGAAGGCCGGCTGCTCGATGGCCGACATGGCCGCCATCGAGCAGGTGGAAGACTGCTGGGAGCAACTCGCCGAAGTGATCGACGTCGAGGAGGTCATGCCAGTCACCTACGTGAACTCGGCGGCCAGTCTCAAGGCCTTCTGCGGCCGACACGGGGGGATCGTCTGCACGTCGTCCAACGCCCGGGCCGTTCTGGAATGGTCGTTTCAGCGACGGCGGCGGGTGCTCTTTTTTCCGGATCAGCACCTAGGCCGCAACACGGCCCTAAAGATGGGCGTGCCGTTGGCCGAAATGCCCGTCTGGGACCCGCGCCAGAGCGAACTGGGTGGCAACGACCGGGCATCGATCCAGGCCAGCCGCGTGCTCTTGTGGAAGGGCCATTGCAGCGTCCACCAGATGTTTCAGCCGCAGCACGTGGCCCAGTTCCGCGCCAAGTATCCCGGCATCAAGATCCTCGTCCATCCCGAGTGCATGATGGAAGTGGTCGAGCAGGCCGACGTGATCGGCTCGACCAACCGCATCATTCAAGCGGTCGAACAGGCGCCGCCGGGCAGCAAGTGGGCCATCGGTACGGAGTTGCACCTGGTGCAACGCTTGAAGCACGAGCACCCCGAGCAAGAGATCCATTTTCTCTCACCGATGGTCTGCATGTGCGCGACGATGTACCGCATCGACCTGCCGCACCTCTGCTGGTCGTTGGAGAACCTTGCCGCCGACACGCCCGTGAACGTTGTGCGGGTCGACGAGGAAACGGCCGCTTTCGCGGTAAAGTCGTTGCAGAGGATGCTGGAGGTGAAGTGAGAATTACAAGTAGGGTGGGACCAGATCCGGCGTACCCGCGCAGCGCGTAGCCCGAAGCTGGTCCCACGCTACGGCCTTTGAAGGGAACGTCCGTATGTTGTCAATGTTTCGTATTCGGTGGTCGGTCATTCTCGTTCTCATCGCGCTCGTTACCGCAGTTGCGGGTGCGGCCGACCGGCCGGCTGCGGAAGTTGTCGAGGTGACGAAGACCTTCGACAACGCGCCCTTCTCCTACCGCATCGCGCCCAGCGCCAAGGGCGACACGTTCCAGGTTTTCCACCTGAGCTATCCCTCGCCGGTACGCACATCCCTGGAGCCGAACAACACGGTTCCTGCGGAGTTGTACATGCCCCGGGGTGCTACGGCCGGTGGTCCGCGGCGGCCGGCCGTGATCTGCCTGCACATCATGGACGGGAACGTGGAACTGGTCAAGATCGCCTGTTCCGCCCTGGCCGCTCGCGGCATCCCTGCCCTTTGGTTCAACCTGCCCTACTATGGCCCGCGCAGCCCGGCGGGCGGCAGGAACGCCGTGGCGGCCGATCCGGCCCTGTTCGTGACAGCGATGTCTCAGTCCGTGGCGGACGTTCGCAGGACCGTCGACGTGTTGGCATCGCGACCGGAGATCGACCCGCAACGCATCGGCGTCATGGGGATCAGCATGGGCGGGATCCTGGCTGCCGTCGCCGCCGAGAGCGAGCCCCGCATCGCCCGTGCCGTCTTGATCCTTTCCGGCGGCGACCTTCTGCCGGTGATCGAGCAGGCCAACGAAACCCGGGGCCTGCGCGACATGCTCCACCGCCTGCCGCCGCGGCAGCGAGCGGAAATCGAGCGCGCGATCCAAGATGCTGATCCGCTCTGTCACGCCGAACGATTGCGGGCTCGCGCCCAATCCGGCAAGGTCCTGATGATCAATGCCGCCCGCGACGAGGTCGTGCCGCGGGCATGCACGGAGAAACTCGCCACTGCCTTGGGCATCGGCGAGCGCGTCCATTGGCTCGACGGGCTGGGACATTACACGGCCATGGCCGCCCTGCCGGGGACCCTGCAAGCCACGGCCGATTTCTTCGCCCTGGATCTGCCGCCCGGCGTAACTCCGCCCGCGCCGGCCGTCGGCGCTCGCTCGCCGCAGGCGACTGTCGCCAGACTGCTCCAGCAGGCCGGTGATTTGCTGACCGCCGAACCCAAAAAGGGCTGCTGCCACATTGTATCGCTCAAGGTGTTGGCGACCGGTAAAGACGGCAAGAACATCGCGGCCGTGGTGCGACTCGTCCGAGGCCCGAAACCGAAATTCGACCTCTCTTGCCAACTGCCCAGCCTAGGCGAGGCATCCGCGGGTTGCGGTGCCTATCCCTGGATGGCCGCCGGGCAGCGCGTCGTATTCAAAGGTTGTGGTACAGGCGTCCCGCCTGCCCGTAACCCGGACGGCAACGCCGTTCCTGCCGATCCCTTGGCATACGCGGAGCCGAAGCAACTTGTGAAGCTTCGCGTGCTTTCCGGGGCGCTGGCCAGCGTGGCCATGGCGCCGGACATCTTGGACCGCTGGGTGACGATCACCGATGACTCGGCCGACAACGCGCTGGCCATCCGCATCGTCCGCAAGGACCGTCCGCAAGACTACGTTCGAATTGAGTTCGAACAGAATTGGTCAACGCCCCACAGTGCTGTTTTCGCCGTGGAGGGCATACACGGCACGGTAACCTTCTACGGCTGGTTATTGAACGCGCCCGCCCACGATTCGATGTTTCAGGAGCCTGCCGGCTTGCCCGTGAAGGAGGTGGCTGCGGTGGACCTGGCGCGGATGTTCTCGGCAGCGGTGGATTTTGCCGGTGAAACATTCGACAAGCCGTCGCAAGCGCCGGCGGGCCGGGAGATCCGCGTGGTGGCCAAGGACCCGGCGGGGCACGGTATCCGCTGCCAGGCGCAAGGCAAGACGATCTTGATGGTGGACGGCACGCCGCAGCAGATGGGGACGGCCCAGGGCACGCTGCTGCGCGACCCGATCGACAAATTATGCGAGCACGTACTGTACATGGTCGGTGCGGGCGACAGCCTGCACACCGGCACGTGGTCCTTCGACCGCTTCGCCGAGATCGAGCGGCGCGTGCGGCCGCACTTGCCCCAGCGCTATTTCGACGAGTGCGATGCCCTGGCCCGCGCGGCGGGGATCTCGACCCGCGACGGCCGCGCGGCCAACTTGTTCCCGGAACGCTTCCATTGCAGCGGCGTGGCGGTCTGCGGCAAGGCGACTATCGACGGCAAGGTCTTGCACGCCCGCGTGCTGGACTACATGCGCGACATCCGCCTGCAGGATGCGGCCGTCGTGCAGGTTTTCATGCCCCAAGGGCGCAACGCCTGGGTCAGCCAGGGCTATGCCGGATTCATCGGCACGGTCACGGCCATGAACGCCAAGGGCCTGGCCATCGGCGAAATGGGCGGGCGCGGCGAGGGCGACTGGGACGGCATGCCCATGAGCTTCCTGCTCCGCGACGTCATGGAACGGGCCTCCACCGTGGAAGAGGGCCTGGAAATCCTCCGCCGCACGCCCCGCACGTGCGAATACTATTACATCCTCAGCGACAAGTCGCGGGCGATGGCCGCCGTGCATTGCGATGCGCGGCAAATGACCGTCTTGCGCCCCGGGGAACAGCATCCGCGCTTGCCGCACGTGCCGGACGATTCGGTGCTCATTTCCGCGGGCAGCCGGGCCGAGGCGCTGAGCAGCCGGCTGCAATCGCATTACGGCAAGATCGATCCGACCGCGCTGATGGAGATCATCAAGCGGCCGGTGGCGATGAACGGCAACCTTCACGACGCGATCTTCCGCCCCGAGACGCTCGATTTCTGGGTCGCCGACGCCGGGCGCACGACACCGGCCTGCGACGAGCCATACGCGCATTTTAATTTGGCGGAACTCTTGCGTTCTTATCGGCTCTTGGTAGGATCTTCGGTCGAGTAGGGCAAGGATTCCTGCCACCGCTGTTTCCATGTTATGGGAGAATTGTGCATCCATATCGTGTATTGAGGTGGCTCAAGGGGCTCCGAGTAAAACGGCTCAAGGATCGTTTTCAAAAGTGGAAGGAGGCAACGTGTGAAGGACAGGTCACCTGCTACCGCGGTCTTTACTCGTATCCGCGAAATTCTTGAATCCGCGCGGGCCAATATCGCTCGATCGGTCAACACGACCCAAGTCGTTGCCAATTGGCTGGTCGGACGAGAAATTGTTGAAGAAGAGCAGAAGGGGCAAGGCCGAGCGGAATATGGGGACGAGTTACTCAAAAGCCTGTCGCGACAACTAAACAACGAGTATGGGCGCGGGTTTTCGGTATCATCGCTGCAATATATGCGGGCGTTTTTTCAAACTTACCCTGCGCTGCTTGAAAAACAACACGCACTGCGTGTTGAATCACTCCACCCGGCGAGAAAAGAAGCCGCTGCAACTCGTCTAGTGGGCAAGACTGCGATTCCCCACTCGCTGCTCGAGGAATTTACTTCCACAAGACGCATTAAGTCCACGCCAACTGGAAACGCGGCGCATAGCGAACCCTGGCAACCGGGCGAGCTTCATTCCAGCCTCTCGTGGTCGCACTACCGAACGCTCCTCCGAGTGGACAAACTCGCGGCTCGCGCGTTTTATGAGATTGAGGCTGTTGATAACCACTGGTCAGCCCGGGAGTTGGAACGGCAAATTAACAGCCTGCTATACGAGTGACTGGCCTTGAGCAAGGACAAGAAAGGACTGATGAGATTGGCAACTCGAGGGCAGGAAATCGCCAAGCCTATCGATATTTTCAAAGATCCAGTCGTCATCGAATTTGTGGGACTGCCGGAATCGCCGCGACTGGTGGAATCGGAACTTGAGGTGGCCTTGCTTGACAACCTCCAAGCCTTCTTGCTGGAATTGGGTAAAGGCTTTGCCTTTGTCGCCCGACAGCAGCGGCTGACGTTGGACGGCGACCACTTCTACATCGACCTCGTGTTCTATCACACGATCCTCAAGTGTTTCGTTCTGATTGACCTAAAAACCGGCAAGTTAACCCACCAAGACTTGGGGCAACTTCAATTATACGTGAATTACTATGACCGAGAGTGCCGTACGGAGGGCGACAATCCAACGTTGGGCCTGATCCTCTGTACCGACAAGAACGACGCAGTGGTAAAATACACGCTGGGACGAAATCAGTCAAAGAAGATATTTGCCAGCCGCTACAAGCTGTACCTGCCCAGCGAGGAGGAACTCCGTGAAGAACTCTGCCGAGAGGTGCGACAATTGCCGTCCCGCAAATCGGCGCGTCCCGCAGGCAGGAAAGCGAAGAAGTCATGAATCGTCATTTTGTTTCATCCACAATGGCAATTGGAGTTACTGACATGCCCGAACTTCTCTTCAATGAAGCCAAGATCTGGCAAACCTACAAGCAAAACCTGCAGCAGGCAAAAGACAAACTTGCCGAGTTGGAGGTCTTCTGTAACCATGCTCCCCGTTTCGCTGGTCTTGGCGGCTGGATCTTTGAGCAAACGATCCAATTCTGTCTTCGGAAGGAACTGGAATCACTGCATATTCACGTTGAGTTCCGAGAGCAGATTCCATTGATTCAGCGAGCAAAAGCTGACTTGGGTGTCGGAAATCTCGCGATTGAAATCAAATCGGCTGGCCTATTCGGCAAGCATGAGGCCGAACGCTATGGCGAGTACAAGAAGGCCGCAGCAGCCAAGGGATTGGAGTATTTGTTCGTCACATCGGGCGAATCGTGTGACTCTTATCGCCAAGGAATCATCACCGCAGTCGGCCTCGACAATGTTTTCTTCTTGGACGATCCGAAAGACTGGGGAAGATTGGTGGCGAGGGTGGTAACGGCACTGAACCATAAGAAATGAGCGCTCAAGGGACTCGTGTTACTCGGCCCACCCTACAAGTATTACCCCGGCATGGAAGATCCTCGCACCAACCCGAAGCGCAAGCGAGGGTTCCTCGCTTGCGCTTCGGGTTGGTATTGATCGACTTTGTTGCCGGGGTAATACAATTGTTTCCGCGACAGAAACGAAGATCATCCCATTGCTTATTTGTCGTCCGGCAGCGATGCCGTCCACGTGTTGGCTGTGAGTGGCCGCGGATTGTTGTACCCGCCGCTGGTAACCACGAGGCGTCCGGAAACGATGGCTGCCACTGGGGCGAGCACCTTCTCGGGCATAGCACCAAGGACGCGCCATGCATTCGCTTGGGGATCGTACTGCAGCAAGTCGCCCACGACGTTGCGCGGCGGCTGGGAACTGTTGCACCGTCCGCCGACGACCAAGATCTTTCCTTGATAGACGATCGTGCTCCCCTCGAAATGGCTGCGCCCGTCGGGGAGGTTGGCGATCTCGCTCCATATTTTCGTGGCCGGGTCATAGCAGTGGCAGGATTTCAGGTCGATTTGCGTGATGTCGTGGCCATGATCGCCACCCAGCGCATAGATCTTGCCATCCAGCACCGCCGCACTTACATGGCCGCGCGGGACGGGCAAATCCGCTTCACGCTGCCAGGCTTTCCCCCCTGCGAGCGACAGGCTCCAGTGATCGCCGGCACACGTGTCGCGATCGGTCTTGTAGCCGCCAAAGTAGTGCAATTGGTTGCCTGCGATCGCCAAGCCGCCCCCTGCGCGCGGTGCCGGCAACGGCGGACCGGCGGTCCAGGTGTCCGTGGGAACGTTGTACTTCCACACCTCCGCCGTGACCGGCCCGGGATGTCTTCCTTTGAAACCGCCCGCCAGCCAAACACTGCTCCCGTCGACGACCGCATTGAGATGTGTGAGCCGCGTCGGCATGTCTTTCTTCCGCGTCCACGAGTCGCGCGCCGGATCATAGACATCGAGTTCTTGGGACGCATCCAGATCCTCGGTAAATCCGCCGAACAAGTAGATCTTGCCGTCGATGACGGCGGCCGGCGACTCGACGCGGGTAAAAGGAGACGGGGCAGCCTTCTTCCAATCGAGCGTTGCCCAGGAAGCAACTTTGCCGCTCGATTGCGCGGCAGCGGGCCGCTCGATCCCCGCCACCACGAGGACACTCAAGGCGATGGCGACGAATAATGTGCGAGGCGCGCATAACATGTTGGTGAACTCCTTGGATCTTGTCAAATGCGTTCGAACGTTGTCAAGGCACACGCCTGAAAATACAACCGACATGCGCTAGTGTAATCCAGTGGCGGTGTGCGGGCAAGTTCCACCCAAGTTGTGCTGGGGCTTGACAAACTGCGCGTTGCCGGTCAATATCCAATCGTGTAAGTATTTGAATGGACCCCTGCCAGCTTGTCTGGCAGGTGAAGTAGTTTTTTGAGCGAAGGGAGGAGCCTTTCGGAGATTCCTCGACCCCTGCCACCTTGTGTGGCAGGTGAAGGAGTCTTGTCGGCGATTAGGCGGGGCTCGCCGAAAGACTCGTTCACCTGCCAGACAAGCTGGCAGGGGTCATCCACCTCACTACGCTAAAATGTTATCCAATCGTCAGCCTGCTGCCTAAGGTTTGCGCAGGCATGACAAGGAGATTCCTGGAGACGCTTTCCCGACCGAGGTTGCCATGTATTCCCGAATCATATCGTGGTTAGTCGTTCTGTTGTTGGCGTGCGTTCTGGCCGCGCCGGCAGAGGCCCAGCGTCCCGTGCCGGTGGGCAAGGGATCCTATGCCGACGGCCCCACGCCGCAGATGGGCTTCAAGATGCAGGAGTTCAACGCCCGCCCCCTGTACCTGGTCCATGAGGATGATCGCCCCATCCCGACCAACCAATGGTGGACGGACCTCATCGCCAGCAAGTTTGCCCGATCGTTGTGGGCCTTTCCCCTGAAGGTCGACACCAGCGAGCGGGGCATCGACCTGTTCTTTCCCACCCGCTGGGCCGACAGTGGCAACGACCCGGTGAGCGAGTATCCACTGACGGTCGGCGGCAAGGGCTTCCGGCCGGCCGATGCGCGGGCCAAGCAATGGTCCGACTGGGGTGTGGTCTTCCGCCTGGGCGAGTCGCCGAGCAAATACTTCGACGTGACCCTCGTTCGCGGCGCGCCGTGCGCGTGGATCGAGTTCACGGGCGTGCAGCCGGAACTGCGGCTGGCGGCGGGCGCGGCGGGCAGGTTCTTTGGCCGGCGGGGAAATCCGCTCGCGCTGCCCGCCGCCGTCGATTGCCTGGGCATCGAATCCACCGGCCGCTGCTACGGCGTCTTCGCGCCCGACGGAACGCGATTCCTGGCCGACGGAAACGCCTTGGAAGTGGCGTTCTCGGGCCGAGCCCATTACCTTGTCGTCTGCCCCCTGCCGTCCCGCGCCGACCTGGAGTACTGCTATCGCTATGCCTTCGCCATCCCTCGCGACACGAAAATCTCCTGGAAGTACGAGCCTGCCAAGGGCGCCGTCACCACCCGCTGGGCCGTGACCACGGAACTGCTCAAGGGCAGCGAGCCGCGGGTGATCCAGGGCTGGCTGCCGCACCACTACCGCAACACGGCCAACGATCTTGCATTCAACAAGCTGGAGTACCTCAGTCCCCGCGGCAAGCTCCGCTGCGCCGTGGGCAACGAGTTCACTATCACGTTTCCCTTCTCCGGCATCGTGCCCAATCTGCCGGCCCCCAAGGCGTCGGGCGGGAAGAACCCTTACGATCCAGCGCGGATGCGAACCTACCTGCAAATGCTGGCGGAAAGGGCCAAGTACGGCGACGATACCTATTGGGGCGGCAAGGACATCCTGCGGTTCGGACAGGACGCCTTGATGGCCCAGCAGACGGGCGATCCGACGTACAGCGTGTTTGGCCGGCACCTCCGCGCGGCGATGATCGATTGGTGTACCTACACGCCCGGCGAGCAGTCGCATTATTTCGTCCGCTACCCGCGCTGGAAGGCCCTGGTGGGCGTCAAGCCGAGCTACGGGTCGGAGGCCTTCAACGACCACCACTTCCATTACGGCTATTTCACTTGGGCCGCCGCCTTGCTGGGCATGCATGACCGCTCGTTCTTGGCAGGCTACGGCGAGATGGCGCGGCTGGTGGCCAAGGAATACGCCAACTGGGATCGGCAAGATAAGCGTTTCCCCTTCCTGCGGACCTTCGACGTATGGGAGGGCCACTCCTGGGCCGGCGGGACCAGCTCGCCCGGCGGTAACAACCAGGAATCGTCGTCCGAGGCCGTGCAGGGCTGGGCCGGTCTGATCTTCCTGGGCGAGGCCCTGGGCGACAAGGAAATGACCGCCGCCGGCGTGGCGGGCTACGCCATGGAAACCCGCGCCACCTTGGAGTACTGGTTCAATGTCGGCGGCGGCGTTTTCCCGCCGCAGTGGAAGCATCCGGTGACGGGCATGGTCTGGAGTGGCGGCAAGGTCTACGGCACGTACTTCACCGGCGATCCGGCCTGGATCTATGGCATCCAGTGGTTGCCCGCCTCGCCGGCCCTGTCGTACCTGGTCCGCGACCCGGCCTTCGCGCGGCGGTGCTACGACAACATGGTCCAGGACTTCCAGACCAAGGAGAAGAAGCCGGCCACGATCAAGCAATTCGGGCCGGCCTTGGGTAGCGTGATGTTGGGCTACGTGTTGATGTTCGATCCGGCCTGGGCCGCCGCGCAGTTGGACGCCTTGTGGCTCGAGCCGGGAGATAAGGTGGCCCACGAGGCGGCGGAGATGGCCATCATGTACTACATGGCTCACGCGACCCGCGCCCTGGGCCGCGTCGATTGGACCTGTTACACGAGTTTGCCCACATCGATGGTGTATATCCAGCCCGCCACCAAGACGCGATCTTACGTTGTGTGGAACCCGCGCCCGACGCCGCAGTCCGTGGACGTCTACGATCGCGGCAAGCTCATCGGCCGCCTGGTCGCCCCGCCGCAGGCCTTGACCCGTATCGCCACACTATCGCCGGCCGGCGAGTCTCAGGGCGCTGGCACGGAGAAGTCGGAGGAGAGCGAAAAGTGAAGTGGCTCTTCCGCTTTTTGGCGCAAACGCCTGCTGGAGTCCCGCCTTCAGGCGGAATCGAGCGGAATTCCGCCTGTAGGCGGGACTCCAGCGCAGTCGCCCGTCTGGTCTGCACCTAAACGCGGAAGAGCCAGTGAAGATTATTCGACGCGCAAGGGTACGATGGTCAAACGATAATACTTCGGGTCGTTCCAATCGCCGGCAGTCATGACGAACAGGCGGCGGCCATCCTCGCTGGTGAACTTGGGGCAGAGCTGCGGCGAATAGTAGCCCTGCGGGTTGGATGCATACGTGGAAATTTTCGTCCATGGTCCCCAAGGCTTCGGGGCTTTGTAGAAATCCCAGTTCGTCGTGTGGCAGGCGTCTTTGATCTTGCCTCCTCCGGCCGGATAGTACCAGCCAATCATGATATAGCGCTGCAGCGCGGGCACGTAGACCGCGCCGTTCATGCCCAGCTTGCCCGGTGCATCGAGCACGAGCTTCGCCCCGGCCATGTCGGCTGTCCAGGCCGAGTCCTGTATGCCATCGCCGCCCCGGTAATACTGCCAGTCCGCCGCGCTGAGCTTGCCGATTCGCGCGCGTGCCACGCGACCCAGAATCAGATTGTTGCCGTTGTCCCAAAAGCCGTCGTTGGAAACGGCGTAAACGTAGCGGTCGGCGTTGTCCACCGCGGCCTGCCCGTCTCGTCCATACGCGATGAAATAGGGCGTGGCGAAACGGCTGCCGGGGAACATGGGCCGGTCGTAGTTCTCTTTGGCCGAGCGGGTCCACGTCTTGCCGAAGTCGTGGGACTTGATAATGCTGGCGTTGGAAGCCGGCTGGCGCCGCTGCGGATCGCCGGAATCCTCGCCGTACTTGTGCCGCGCGACAACCCAGTAGATCGTCCCATCCAGGCAACAACAATCACTCGATTTCCAGGTGCAGCCGTCGGGGCCTTTTTGCCCTCCCTTGCCATAGTCGTTCATGGGGTTGACCGTGATGCCGCTGAGCTTCCCGACATCGTCGCCGGTGATCTTGTTGAAGGCGATATTGGAACTCGCGGCCGCATGGAATCCCCCCGTGTCGTCCGAGGGCGAGTAGACCGTGCCGTCGGCCGCCCATGCGGCCACCCAGGTATCGCCCGCGTTGTCGGCCAGGGGGATAGGTTTTTCGACGCGAATCACCAACGGCTTGGCGGCCTTAGCCGCGGAAACGGTGGAAACCAATAGTACCATCAGCAGACAACACAACACGCGCCGGTGCATGGAAAGCCCCTTCTTGGATTCAGCTAGAGATATGGACTCTGAAGCTCAGTGTAATCAGCCGTCGGCGCGCAGGCAAGCTACACGTTAAGCTTACCGAGTGCGTTGCGAAACCCCACGGGGCTCGTCGCGGTTGGTGAGGTTGAAAAGCTAACGCACCATGCGTTTTCCCTACCTTCAGTTCCGCAACTCGCCCTGCAGCGGCATTTCCAGGAAACCCACGAGTTTTCGCGCGGCCTTGGGAAGCTGCAACTTGCTCATAGCCACAATCTCGATCTGGCGGATCCGTTCCTTGCTGACGCCGAACATTTGTCCCACCTCTTCGAGACTGTGCGTCGTGCCGTCGGCCAGCCCAAAGCGGAGGCGAATGATCATGCGCTCGCGATAACTCAACTTGCGCAGGACCTCCGCAATCCGCGACTTCAGCAGGTCGCGGTTGGTGTTGTGCAGCGGATCGTCTTCGCGGTGGTCTTTCAAGAGCTTGCCGAGATGATAATTGTCCTGCCGCTGGCTAAGCGGCTGGTCTAGCGAAAGCGGCGTCAGGCCCATCCGCATGGTAAAGTGGGCTTCGCCCGCCGAAAGCCCCGCCGCCGCCGCGGTGTCCTCGATGGCAGGCGCGCAACCACGGTCTTGCAACAGGCGCGTGGCCGTCGTCTGCACCATCGCCAGGCGGCTGCGCATGCCGGCCGGCAGGCGAATCATCCGCCCTTCGTGGGCGATGGCCCGCGTTATCCCTTGGCGAATCCACCAGGTGGCATAGGTGGAGAACTTGTAGCCGCGGGTGTGATCGAAGCGATCGACCGCCCGCATCAGGCCGGCGTTGCCTTCCTGGATCAGGTCCGAGAAGGCCATGCCGCTGTTGGCGTAGCGTTTGGCGATGGAAACGGTCAGGCGGAGATTGGCCGTCGATAGTTCCGACCGCGCCGCCTCGTATTCTTTCCGCATGCGGGCAAGGCGGCGCACGCGGCGGCAGAGCGCGGAGGGCGTGTCCAGCGCGGCCCGCATGAGTTGCGCGATTTCCTGTTCAAGCTTGCCCGCGCGGCGGTGCAAACGCGGGTTGGCCCGGACCTGCGTCAATTCATGGTTCAGGCCGTCGAGCTGCAGCGACGTCTGTCGCAGCGACTCCAGCACCGGCAGCAGGTACCGCCTGCGGATAGTGACTGGTTCTAGCAATGCAACCGCCTTGGCCCGCCGCCGAATCAACCGCCGCATCGCCGACCAGCGATCATGCAACGGTTGCTGTCTTTCAATGGCCAGGGCGAAGTCGCTGCGGTTCCTGGCCAATAGCCTTTTAAGCTTGGCCATCGCGGGCTGGAGATATTCCAGAACGCGGCGTTTTTCGCTGACCCCGGGCTTGGCCAGTTCGATGAGCGTATCGACGCGCAGGGTCTCTTGGCAAACCGGCTGCAGGAGGGCTACGATGGCCTGTAGGCCATGCCCCGTGGCCAGGACTTCTTGATAGAGCCGCTTGCGGGCCGCATCAAGACGTTGCGCTAAAGCAACTTCCTCAGGGTGGGTGAGCAAGGGGATGCGGCTGATGTCGACGAGATAGCTTTGCAGCGCACCTGCGTCGCCCTTCAATATTGCCGTTTGATTATTCGGACGGTATGTGGTGAGCCTCATATTAGATAGTTGCCGCCGACGACTGCATCGTTCGCCGGCGGCGTCTGGAATCCCGGGTGAAATGGAGGCCTCCCTCTCTTTGGCAGAGTGAAGTATATGGCGCTAAGCAGGCTGTCGGGCAACCCCCCCATGAGCATTTTTCCACCGAATTGCCTGCGCACGAAGACCACGGCCACGTCATCTTCGTAAACGGCCTTGAACGGCGTGTCCAGCCGCAGGAGCAGGGTGAGAGGCACCTTGCGGGGAAGAATGAGCAAGCGAGCGGCGGCCAGCGCCGGGTCGGATTGCCAGCCCGCGTCGCCGCGCTGGATTTCCAGGCAATGGATGACGCGACGAGTGCCGTAGATCACCGTGCAACCGTCGAACGATACCGGGTGTTTGGGAAGGTAGTAGATCAAATAGCCGCCCCAACTGTAAGTGTTATACAGGGGGCCGTCGTAAGCGGCTTGCGGAGGGCATTCACCTTTGCAGTTCTTTCACGATACTGGTCGTGGCGATGAGGTAGACCTCGATCATGTCCTCCTTAGCCGCGCTCAGACCGGCGTCACCCGCCGCCGCAAAGGTGATCGAGCCTACAACCACCGGCTTGCCCAAGGGAACGCGGAGCGTCGTGCCGATCTGCTGCGTGGGTACAACCGGCAAATCGACGGGGCAGGAAGCCGAACCGCCAGGCACGGTATGCGTTCGCAGCGTGGGCACGGCCGGCGAAGGCGCGGTTGTCGGTACGTTGCGAGGCAGGTTTTGTCCCGGCGGCAGCATTCCCGACCCTGGCATTCCGGACGTTGGTAGTCCCGGCCCTGGCATTCCGGGCATTGGCAGGAATCCCCCGGGAACTCCGCCTCCGGCCGGCGCTGCAAACGGCGGATTGTTGCCCACGCCAGCCACAACCTGCCTGTCCGCGGGCCAGGCAGACCCGATGATCGCCGGCGGGCGTGATTTTTCCCAGCGGGCAATCAGGCTTTGAATGTCCAGCATGGCCGTCTTCGTGCCGGGTACGAAGGTCGGCCGCACCTGCGCCGCCACGCCCACGTTCGGCATGCTGATAATGGGCTGATAGCCGACCGCATCGCCAATCACGGGAATGGTGCCGACGATCGTCGCGCGGAGGTCGCCGACGGAAACGGCGGTCGTAAGCCCAGTGATGCAAGTGACCCGCCCGTGAAAGCCGGGCACTTCCGCGGCGATCTGCCGCAGGCACTTCCCATCGACCGCCAGCGGCACTTGCCCCTCGGACGGCTTGTCATGGCCGGCCAGCAGGCGGTCGCGCTGCTTGGCGTTGAGCCAGAGCCAATGGAGTTCGACCGAGAGGGTCGGTCTTGCCCGCCGGGCGGCGCGGAGTTGGGCAAGCAGATCCTCGATCTGCATATGGACTTCCCGCGTTTGCGTGACAATCAGCATGCCATCGTAATGGCTGATCGGACCTGGACCACCGTTGTCCGACCAGGTCTTCGTCGCAACGGTGCTGGTGATCAAGTCTTCGATGGGTTTGAGGTCATAGAGACCGCCCTGCGCGCGATAATTCACGGGCATGCCGCCTCCCATGCCGCCTCCCATGCCGCCTCCCATGCCGCCAGCCACGCCCCAAGGCTGGGCCGTGGTTGAGTTATCCGCTGCGGCCTTTCCGAACAGCGGGTTTTGCAGTTCGTAGTCCTTGGGCATGGTCACCAGGTCGGACACGTCGTACAACTTCGTATACTGGTAAGTCTCGTCAGTGTCAGCCTTGGTTGCCGAGGTGATCGTGAGCACGTCGTGATGAATGGCCCATTTGAGTTGAAGCTCTTCGAGCATGATCTCTAAGGCCGAACGCAAAGGGATGCCGGAGAGCCCGCAGGTGATCTGCGTGCTATCGTCCACGCCGGCCTCCTTCAGCGCCGGCTTATCGAGCCGAATGGGAATGTGGTGCAAGTCGCTGAGATAATCGACCACGTCCTTCAATGGCGTTTCCACAAACTCGAAGGTAGTCTTTTGCCGCAGCGCCTTGAGGATGGCCTTCTCGCCGCCCTGAAACAGGGGCCGGGAATTCGGCTTCGTCGCCTTGACCTTCGGCTTGGCAATTTCGACTTTGGGCTTTGCCTGCACCGGCTTTGCTTCATGGGGCTTGAGGCTCTCCGCCGGCGGCTTGTCGGGTTTGGGTGTGTCAGGCCGTGCCACGTCAGGGCCAAACGGGTTGTCGTCATCGTCCAGCAACTTCGGCCCGGGCCTCGCGGCTGCTTTTTTGGGCGGTTCGCCACCTGGCGCCTTTGCAGCAAACATCAATCCGGACAACACGGTCAAGAAGACACCCAGCACCACTAATCTGCGAGACATGGCAAACCTCCTCTTTCGGTAGATAGGAAAAGACGTTGCGGCCTCCTCCGCCGCGGTGTTCCGGCCGCAGCCAAGAGTGAAGCCCCGACGCCCCTATTATGCCTCGCCGAGTAATGATTGTAAAGCTGGTGTTTATCAGCCCTCAGCCCGCCTCTTGGAACGAGGCGATGGCCTCGGCCTGGTCCTCGTGAATTTCAAACATGCGGTCGAGGTTGCAAATGCGGAAAACGTCGCGAATTTCCTGCCGCAGATTGCATAACCGCAGCGCCACCTTGCTCTGTTTGACCTTGCGGTTCAACGACATCAGCTTCCCAATCGTGGCGCTGGAAAGGAACTCCACAGGCGAAAAATCGAGGACCAGCTTCGAACAGTTGTTTTTTGCTTCCAAGACGTGGTAAAGCTGTTGGCCGAGGTCCTCGATTTCCATCGGATTGGTGACCCGCGAATCGAGGAAGCGAACGATGGTCACATCGCCGATTTCCTGAACTGCCAGTCGCTGAACGGTAGACATGCGATCGACTCCTGAAACTGGACGGCACTGGATGGATTGCTCTACATAGTCTTGGCTGGCAATCGGCAATTTGCAAGGGGAGCGAAAAAAACAACCACCCGCCAGGCTATCGAGTAGGTCAGGCCGACCTACTATCGACCCAAGAAAGATAATATCCGGGGTTGGAAATTCGAGAGTTCCGTGTAACACCCGGCGATTTTCGTTGTGTATTCAAGTAGGATGTAATTATGACGCTTAGTCCCTCCACCCGCGCCAGTTTGTTGCTCCGGTTGCGTGATCCCCAAGATCACGAGGCCTGGCTGGAGTTCGTAACTCTCTATGAGCCAGTGGCTTATCGACTGCTGCGGCGACACGGACTGCAGGATGCCGACGCCCGCGAGGTGATGCAAGAGCTTCTCTTGGCGGTCAGCCGGAACATCGACCGCTGGGACCCGGCCGAAGAGCGCGGCTCATTCCGCGCTTGGCTGCGGCGAGTGGCCCGCAACCTGGTCATCAACTGGTTGAAGAATCGCCAGCGGCACACGGTGGCGGCTGGCGGTTCGGACATGCAGGCCATGTTCAACATGCTGCCCGCCGACTCGGACCAGGAAACGGTTGAGTTCGATCACGAGTTGCGGCGGGCCATGTTTCAGCAAGCGGCGGAACAAGTGCGCGGCGAATTCCAGCCCGGCACCTGGCAGGCCTTCTGGGAGACCGGCGTCGTCGGAACTTCTCCCGCCGAGGCAGCCAAGAAACTGGGGATGACAGTGGGTGCCGTCCGGGTAGCCAAATGTCGCGTTCTGGCCCGCTTGCAGGCCGCGGTGAATGAAATGGAGAAAACAGCATGAACACGCCATGTTCTATCGCCCTCCTGGAATCCGCTTTGACGGGAAACCTGTCCGCGGATGATGAGGCATCCGTACATCGGCACCTGGAAGAGTGCCCGCAGTGCAGCGCCGCGCTGGAACGCATGGCGGGCGGGCCGGCATGGTGCGACGAAGCCGCTGCGCTGTTGGCCAAGGACGAGTTGGACACCGTCCTGCCCGGGTACTCGCGTGCGGGTGGCGATGACTGGTCGGATGCCGATTTCAGCGTGGAGCATCTCGAGCCAGCCGACGAGTCTGGCGTGCTCGGCCGCTTGGGCGGTTACCAGGTGCTGGAGATCATCGGTCGCGGGGGCATGGGGGTCGTGCTCAAGGCTTTCGATCCGGCCTTGAAGCGCTGCGTAGCCATCAAGGTCTTGACGCCGCACCTGGCCCAGAGTTCGCTGGCGCGGAAGCGGTTCGCCCGCGAAGCCCAAGCCGCCGCGGCCGTCGTGCACCCCAACGTGTTGGCGATCCACAACGTCCAGCCCGGCGGACGATTGCCCTTTCTGGTCATGCCGCTGGTGGCCGGCGAATCGTTGGCCCAACGGCTAGCGCAGCAAGGCCGCCTGGAGCTTAACGAAGTGCTCCGCGTGGGCATGCAGGTGGCGGCGGGGCTGGGTGCGGCGCACGAGCAGGGCCTGGTGCATCGCGACGTGAAGCCCGCTAACATCCTCTTGGAAAAAGGCGTCGAACGCGCCGTGATCACCGACTTCGGCCTGGCCCGCGCGGCCGACGATGTCGCGCTCACGCGCTGGGGGATCATCGCCGGGACGCCGCAGTACATGTCGCCCGAGCAGGCCCGCGGGGAACCGCTGGACGCCCGCTCCGACCTCTTCAGCCTGGGCTGCGTGTTGTACGAGATGGCCACCGGCGTTTCGCCCTTTCGCGCCGACTCGATGATGGCCACCATGCGGCGCTTGGTCGACGACGCGCCGCAATCAGTCCTTGCGCTCAATCCCGAGTTGCCGCCCTGGTTCGCGGCCATCGTCGACCGCCTGCTGGAGAAGGACCCCTCGCGGCGTTTTGCCACCGCCAGGGAAGTCAGCGAATTGCTGGAAGGCTGCCTGGCCCACGTACAGCAGCCCGGTAGCGTGCCGTTGCCGGCAGCGCTTCCCGCGCCCGTGACTCGTCGGTCTGCGGGGCCGCACAACATCTTTTTCAAGGGAATCATTGCCATGATCGCGACCCTAGGAGTTGCTTTGCTGGGTATGTTGCTGGTGCAATCGACCGAGCCGCCGGACATTGCGGGCAAATGGGCGGGCGAAGGGTGGGGCCAGGTCCAACTCGATCGGACCGCGGCCGGAGATTACGCGGGCACGTACAGCGACACGGCCGGCAAGACGCCCGGCAAGATCCAACTGCAATGGTCGCGGATTGAGCGGCGATTCAACGGCGACTGGGGCGAGGGCGAGATACGCTTCGGCAGGCTTTCGGTCCGGCTGGTCGACCACGAAATTCGCGGCGCCTTCACCACCGACGCTAAGTCCAAGACCAAACGCGACACGCCACAATTGGCGGAGATTATCTGGAGCAAGGCTACCGGCGACGACGAAAACGCCGCAGGCGATCGTTACAGCAGCACCACCATGCAGGCATTGTTCTGCCAAGGCAAACCGCGCGCGGGCCTGCAAGGATGGGAGCAGGGATGGAAAGTGGAGGCGGCCTGCCTGGTGAATACCGGGACGCGCGCCCGGATCGCCACGAAGACCTGGTACAGCAAGGAAGACCTGATAGTTTCCGCCTTCCTCTCGCTGGACGCGCTGAACGGAAGCGGAGCGGTCTTCACGTTCGGAGACGGGAAGGTTTTCGAGTTCGACCGCCCGGGCGGGCAGTTTGCCGCCGGCGGTCTGCCGCTGGTCCGCGGCCGCGTCAGCTCATCCGCCGCCGTCATCACGCCCGGCAAGCCGTTCCTGTTCAGGGTCGAACACAACGGATCGCTGCTGGACTTCTTCATCGACGACAAACTGATCCAGACGGTCGAGTACTCCGCCCAAATGGGTTCCGTCGGCTTTGCGCCCAAGCAAGCAACAATGCGGATTCATTCTTTCGCCATCACGCAGATGTGGCCCAACCATGGGCGAACGCTAGGATCGAGCCGCCAGCCGGGACAAGGCGGTCCCAATCTGCCGGCCGAATCGGCTTCGCCTCCCGCCCCTGCGGCGACACCCGCTTTGCTCGCCCAGCGGCCCCAGTTGCAGTTCCTGGCCTGGCAGGAGGAGTTCAGGATCAATCAACCGCGCGGCGCCTTTCGTGCGGACGGTTCCCCGGCAAATAGTCCATCCGAGTTGAAATTGCTGAACTTCGTTCAGGCCGGCTACTGCGATGCGAGCAACACCGCCGCAGACAAACGCAATCCGTCGTTTCTGCACTTATGGTTCTCGCATCCGCTGTTTGAAGACCAAAGTCTGGGTGAAGTGACGTTGTTGGACGGCGCGGGCAAGCCGCGTCCGCCGGGGGCAAGCGGCATGCTGGCCAAGAGCGCGGAGGCCGCCAAGGATCTCGTCGATCGCGACGACCACCTCGGCTGGTTAACCTACACGCTCAGTCCGGGCAGTGCTCCGTCCATCGTCACGGTGCGGCTGCGCTACACGTTTGGCCCTTGGGAACGACCGCGGCTGTTCGCGCCCGACCAGAATGGAATCGTCGCCCTGGGCAACGGCAGTCAGTTCAACGGTGCCGGGCAAGACGCGGAGGGAAAAGCCTTCTTTGCCATCGCGGTCGACACGAAGCAGGATGCGGAGCGGCAGTTCGGCGTCGAGGCTCTGACCAAGGACGGACGCGCGTTGCAGTACTCGCGGGTCGAGAGCGGTGGCGGAAACGGCCAGCCCGTGCACGTCCAACGCTTCAGCTTCGCCGCATCACTGTCGGAAATCACCCATTTCCGCCTGAGTACGCGGCCCGTCAAAACGGTGGATTTCCAGAATGTATCCCTGCCGCCGCAGGATGCTGCCGACCGCCTCTTGGCCGGGCAACCGCCGGTCGTCGTCGAGACGTTCCCTGTTTCCGGGGCGCGGGACGTTGCCCCGGGCGCCGCGGAGATCCGCGTGCGATTCAGCAAGCCCATGGCGGACGGTTCGTGGAGCTGGTCCACCGCGTGGAAGGACTCCACGCCGGACTTCATCGGCCAGCCGCATTACGAGCCCGATGGCCGGACATGCGCGGCGAAAGTAAAACTGGAAGCGGGGCGGACCTATGCCTTCTGGTTGAATTCCGAGAAATTCGAGAACTTCAAGGACCGCGACGGCCGCCCGGCAGTCCCTTATTTGTTGATTTTCCAAACCAAACCCAAGTAGAACGAAGGAGAACGGATCGTGAAAACAACAACCTTATTCGTAATCCTCATTGTCGGCTCGTGGTGCGGCCTAGGCGGGCAGCTTGCCCGCGGGCAGGACATCGATTCCATGCCTCCTGTCGTCGTCAAGACGCTCCCCGAGGCAGGGTCGAAGGACGTTCCGCCCGGCGAATATGAGATCAAAATCACTTTCAGTAAGGAAATGCAGGATCATTCCTGGAGCTGGTCCAGTGCTTGGCAGGATTCGACGCCGGAAGCGGTCGACGCCCCGCGCTACGACGCCGGCCACAAGACGTGCATGCTGAAAGTGAAGTTGGAGGCGAAGACAACCTACGGCTACTGGCTGAACTCGCAGAACTTTCACAACTTCAAGGACAAGCAAGGGCATGCGGCGGTCCCTTACCTGCTGGTCTTCGAGACCGGCAAGAAGGTGGAAGGCGCCACGTCCGCGGCGAAGCCCACGACGGATCAGGTGATCGTTGAAGACCTGGCCTTGGAGATGTTGGTGGCGATCCGCGACAAGGACAACGATGCCTTGCAGAAACTGGCGGTGGACCGTCCCAAAGCATGGCGCGAGGCCCTGCCGCATTTCGCGCTGGAGATGCGGGAGAGGATTCACCAGAGAACCGGCAAGTCCTTTGAGTTGAAGCCCGTGCAGTCGCTAGTTGAAGGCGATCGAGCGGTGGTGAAATGCACGGGTGACAAGAGGCTTCAGAACTATCTGGTGCTGTACTTCGTGAAAACCAGCGACGGCTGGCGGAATTGGATGTTGCGAAACTCGCCTCTCAGTCGGCCGTTGAGCGAGTTTTTGCAGGAGAAACCGTCCGAGCAGCCATAGCGATCGGGCACAGGTCAGAAAAAAGCGCTTTCCGCAAAGCCACCGAGACCGGTATGTCCGTGGAAATATCGGAATCGGTGACGAGAAATGAAGAAATATGACCCGCTCAAGGCGCGCGATCCGGCGGAATGGCACGCGATGTACGAAAGCGGAATTCAATCCTTCTCTTCATGCGAAACGAAGAATGCCGCACGGACGGGCGGCGGCATGGGGTGGTCCGCCCCGCGGATCGACCGCCAGATGATCTCATTGAGACGCTGATCGTCGGCCGCGTCGGCTTCGCGGAAGTCCATCTTGGCCGATTCGGCCGCGCCCCAGGCGCGGTCCGAGTTGCGCTCGCTAAGACTGACACCGGCAGGCAGGTGCGTGAAGGGCGCCAAATCGGCTGCGGCCTGGAACGAACCGTACATCGGCTGCGCGGCCGCGTCGAACTGTGACATCGGCTTCAGCCCGAGAATCAATTCGATCGTCCGCAACATACTCGAGGTCGAGTACATGTTGGAGTCGACGTATCTCCGCTTCGTGTACGGACTGATCACCAGGGCCGGACTACGATGGGCGTCGACATGGTCCGGGCCGTTCTGGGCATCGTCTTCCAGCACGAAAATTGCCGTATCCTTCCAGAACTTGCCGTGGCTGACCGCTTCCACCACCCGGCCCACGGCCAGGTCATTGTCGGCCAAGTAGGCCATCGGCGTCGGTGCGTCGCGTTTGGCGCCGGCCGTGTGATCGTTGGGCAAACGCAGAATGATCAGGCGCGGCATCTCTCCCTCTTTCTCGAATCGCTTCAGCTCCTCGATGAAGCGGTCGGCCCGAAGCTGGTCGCTGTACTCCAGGTCGAAACTGCGAAACAAGGGATCGAAGTGGCCTTCCAGGCTCTTCACCCGGGCATGCCCGGGCTGGCCCGGTTCCGGACCATTGTTGATGAACTCGCCGTAGCTGCGATAGCTCACGCCCGCCTCGCGGCAACGGTCCCAGAGGTAACCGCTGGAGGGCAAGGCGACCGGCGTCGAGCCTTCGGCCGGATACTCGAAGCCGCCGACAACTACCTTGCCGTGCTCGCCGCCATGCCGATAGACCAGCGGCCAGACCTTCTCGACGTAGTCGGTGGCATAGGCCGCCGTGCTCCATTCGTGGCCGTTGGCGCTTACTTCGCCATCGACGTAGAAATTATCTAGCAGTACGAACTGCCGGACCAAGGCGTGAAGGTTGGGCGTGACCGCCTGGGGAAAGAGGCAGATTCCCGCCTCGCCGTTGCCCTCGCGAATGTCGCCGAAGACCTGGTCGTAGGTGCGGTTTTCCTTGATGATGTAGATGCAGTGCCGGATCGGGCTTGGCTCGCCGACGTCGGCCGGAATGGGATTACCGGGTTGGCGGTCGTGGCCCGTGGGAGCGGTGTCTGCCCGCAGCGGGCTGCAGGCGTAGGCCGCCTTGCTCAACGCGGGCATGGCCTTGGGGCTGGGCATGGCGACGATGCTCAAAGCGCCGCGAAAAAGGCCACCGATGTACTCCTCCTTGGTCTTGGTTTTCTTGACAGTGGGATTCGGACCGTTGCGATTGGCCTTCGACATCAGGCCCTTGCCGTTGGCCACGATGATCCGGTCCGCCGTGGCGGACATCCGCACGCTGGTCGGATACCAGCCGGTGGGAATGAACCCCAGCGCGCGGCTCTGGCCGCGCGCGGAGACGTCGATCACGGTCAGGTGGTTGGCGTCGGCGTTGGCCACCCAAAGCGTTTTGCCGTTGGGGGCCAAGGCCAGGCTGCTGGGCGTGCTGCCATGCGGCGAATGCGGATAAAGCGAAGTGGTAATGACCTCGATCTGGCAGCCGGTCTTCGTATCGAGCACGATCACCATGTTGCTGTCGGCGCAGGCCACGTACAGCAGGTCCTCTTCCGGCGAAAGGACCATTTCCGTGGGATGCGCGGCCGTGGGCCACGTGGCCTCCTCTCTCTTCCCAATCGTGCGATCGACCACCGCCACCGACGATTTGCCCCAAAGGCTGACAAACAGCCGTGGGCTTTTCGCCGCGGGGAGCACTGTATAAGGATGGCTCTCGTCCGGCATGTCGATCCAATGCTGCTGGTCCGGATGGCGCAATGGCAAGCTCACCAGCCGATTGCCCAGGCAGCAGGCTGCGTACAGCGATTCGCCGTCCTGGCTGCACGCCAGGCCGGTGGCCACTTGGGCCTTATCATGCTTGGAGAATTCGAGGCATTCGCGGTCCGAAAGGTATCCGTCGGCAAAGCGAAAGCGGTAGACCACGTCGTCCTCGCCGCCGCTGACTAGCAGTTGTTTTCCGTCCGGCGTAAAGCAGAGACCATAGAACGTCTTGGGCAAGGTGACACTCGACACGACGCCCGCCGACTTCAGATCGACGACGACGACTTCGTGCGGACCGTAACCTGAATGCAGCACTGCGGCCCAATCGCCGTGCGGGTGCAAGGTCACGTTGACCGGAAAGTTGCCCACTTCGACCTGCTTGCCGGTTGGCCGCAGCGACCACTGGTTGGGCAGCAGCACCGTGCCGTCCGGTTGGAGACCCGGGAGGGGATGGGACGACGGGAGGTCGTCAACAGTTGGTTCTTTGGCGACGACTGGCGCGGTAACGACTACTGTGGCAAGAGTCAACCAGACAAATGAACAGAAAATGCGGCAAGACACGATCGAACTCCTGGGCTATGCGGCAAGACAAATTGCCTTCAAGTATAACAATGTCGGCGTTCTGAAAGCCATCGTCCTAAGTTAGTATTTTATGAGGCAAAAGGAATAATTGTTTACGGCCGGTGTAGTTAACGAGCGGTTCGTAGTTTCGTATCGTCGCCGTTGTCAATAATAGATTTCTTCATCTATAATGGGACTAAAGAAACGGCCGAACCACTCCCAGCAATCCACTGGAACCGCGGCTTCGGGTCGTGTACAATACGGTTACTGCGCTCGGCTCGGCTGACCAGCAAGCCGGCGAGCGCCGGTTCCGTAGGGTGAATTAATCATGGCAACAACAACCATTTCTCTCGAAGTCGATGTGGACAGCGCCCGAGCATTTTCGTCGGCCTCTGCGGAGGACCGGCGTAAGCTGCAACTCCTGCTCAATCTTCGCCTGCGCGAGTTGACTGCCCGTCCTGCGCGTCCGCTGAAGGAAGTCATGGATGAGATCGGCCGGGCGGCCGAGGCTCGCGGATTGACTCCGGAAATCCTCGATTCGCTGCTCCGCGATGACTGAAAATGCGCATCGTCATTGACACCAGCGTTGCCGTGAGCGCCGTGTTGCTCCCCCGCTGCGTGCCGCGGCAGGCGGTCGATGCCGCCGCGGCTCGCGGAAAGTTGCTGGTGTCCGAAGCAACCATCGCCGAGTTGGATGAGGTATTGCGGCGGCCGAAGTTCAAAAGGTATGTCGCGGAGGAGAATCGCCTGGAGTTTCTCGCGGCGCTGGTGCAGGCAGCGGAGCAGGTGGAGGTGACAGACGTAATAACCGCCTGCCGCGACGCCAAGGACAACAAATTCCTAGAGGTTGCGGTCAGCGGCAGGGCCAGCCACATTATCACTGGCGACGAGGACCTGCTCGTGCTCCATCCATTCCGAGGTATCGCCGTGGTCGCCCCGCAGGCGTTTCTCACGAGTTTGCTGGACAGCGAGGCGTAATAAGTCGCCGCACGTCGCCACAACGGCAAATAAGCCTGCCCGCTTCTCTTTCAATCTCGATTCCCTCAAGCCCACCAACAAGAGGTGCGGATTATAAATGACCGCGCCCAGTTCCCAACCCACTCAAAACCTGTTAAAATCACCTCTTTCCCGAGTCCCTAAAATACCGCTATCCAAGTAGAGAATCATGACCACTGCCAGAAAAATCGAAGGCGGACAATCCAAGCCCAGATCCATCACCATCGGCGTCGTCGGCACCGGCGACCCGCGCATTGACCAGGCCTCGCGGCAGCGGGCGGGAAATATCGTCAAGACCATCGCCGACCTGGTCGCCGCACAGGTCCGCACGCCCGACGGCAAGCCGGTCGACGTCGTCTGGACGCCGGTCCTGGTCGATGGTGAGCCGCAGGCCGATATCGTGGGCCGCCAGTTCCGCGAGGCGGGTGTCGATGCGGTGATCTGCGCCCCGGATACCTGGGCCTTCCCGCAACTCACGCTCATGAGCCTGCTGGCCCATCTGCCGGCGGACGTGCCCGTGAACATCACCTGCGGCAACAGCGGACCAAAGCCGGGCGTGGTCTACGCCCACGCCGTCAATGGCGCCCTGGCGCAAAGCGGCCGGCTGACGCACCTGAATGTGGGCACCTGGGCCGACACGGGCGACAACCCCCAGCCGACCGCTTCAACCGTCACTGCCCTTATCGATTGGGCCTACGCCGCTGTCGCCCGCGTGGGACTCAAGGGCCGCCGCGTGGTGGTCTTCGGCCACGATTCCATGGGCATGGAGACTGCCCTGGCACACGTGATCCCCGCGCGGCAGACGTTCGGGCTGGAGATCACGCGGCTGGACATGAAACTCCTGGCCGACATGCTCAACAAGGGCGCCTACGACAAGAAGGAAGTGGCCTGCCTGCGGCAATGGGTCGACCAGCACGTGGGTAAGCGATTGGACCTTAGCCAGCCCGGCGGCGATGAAAAATTCAACCAGTCGCTGGCCTTGTATCTGATCATTCGCGACCTGATGGCCGAGCTGAACGCCGTCGGCGGCGGGTTCATGAATCAGCTTGAATGGGGCAGCGACCGCCGCGGCATTCCCTTGCCCATCGCCGACGTGATGGAGAGCCTCTTCAATTCCAGTTTCGACCACAACGGCAGGAAGACCGTGCTGCCGTTCGCCACCGAGGCCGACGTGCAGGGCCTTTTGACGATGCTCTTCACCTCCTGGCTGTCGGGTGGCAATCCGCCCTTGTTCATGGATTTCCGCAAGGTCTGGGAGCCGTGGGAAATCCAGGGACTGGCCCAGAAGCTCGGCATCCCCTGCGGCGCCGGCGACCTCTGGGCGCAGAAGGGGATCGTCGACGGTAACAACAGCGGCTCGGCCAGTTTCGATTGGGCCGGCCAGCCGGGCGACCCGGTGGAGAAGATCATGTCGGGCATTTCCATGCCGGGCGCCGAGCTGTATTACTTCCCCGGCGGCGGAAACAGCGTAACCTTCATTACGCCCGGCGGCATCGACTGCATTGCCGGCCGGCTGGCCTACAGCGCGTTGTCGGGCATGTTCAGCATGTTCTGGGACGAGGCCGTCACAGTCGATCTGCCGGAGAAACTGGCCGACGCCGTGGCGCACACCTCGAACTGGTCGTGGCCGCACACGTTCATAGCGCCGAAGTACGCCAGCATGGTCGAGTACAAGCAGTACGCGCCGGCCAATCACTTCCACGCCGTATGGGGCCTGAAGCCCAGTCGCTTACAATACTGGATGGACCTCTCGAACGTGCTTTCGGCCACGCCGTGGTCCGGCCGGCCGCAGTGGATCGAAGGCGTCGATCGCGCGCTGCCGCTGCTGTTCGTGCTCAACGGCGGCGAGAATCAGGCCAAGCTGCTACGGGCCAGAGGGAAATAGTTTGTCACTACAACATAACGGTGCATCATGTCCAACGACGGTGTCTCTCCGGAAGACCAAGTGGCGATCGCTGAAGTTGCGCGGGGCATCATGCGGCAGCTCGCAGCCGGCCAAAGCGCCGAGGATATCGCCCGCGAACTCTGCATGAACGGCTGGCAGAAGTCGACAGCCGACGGGCTGGTGGAACACGTCCAGCAGGATTGGCGGCAGATCGAGGCCGCGCCACTGGCGAATGCGGCTATCTACTTGCAGATGAAGTACCCGGAGATGCAGCCCGTCCGTTCCCCGCCCACCCTGCAAACCGTCCACGGCGTTGGCACCTGCTTCTACGGTTCGCGGGATCTTGACCGCGCGACCGGGACGTTCGTCAAGACGCAGTGTTTCTGCGTCCTCTTCGTTCCCGTTCTGGCCCTGAAATCCTATCGAGTTGCCAGCCGGGGGCCAGGCTGGACCTTGATGGGCCGCGTGCCGCTTTCGCGGTTCGCCAAGATGTGGAACATCTTGTTTCTGTGCGGCATTCTTGCGGCGATCGGCTTGGGTATCCTTAACGATTACGTGACCGGCCCGGCCTATGTGGCCGGCCAGAAGTTTTCTCGGGCCGAGCAAGCGGCCGCCGCCGGTAAGCTGATCGAAGCCGCCCGCTTGTATGCCGAAGTGGCGCACACCCATACCGAGTACTCGGGCAAGGCCCGGCAACAGTGCGCCGAGTTGCTCGAGCGACCGGAAATCGATCATATGCCCTTGGGTGACGTGACGCAGATCGTCGACGCCGCGATGCAGTCGCAAGTCGTCGGCGGAAACTCGTCCGCGGTAATCTCGCGCGGGCTGGCGATCGTGCGCAGCCGCGCCCCGACCGATCCCGCCGCATCAATCGCACTCCTTGGCCACATTGGCCGATTTTCTTGTGCCGAGGCCTGCAAGACGTTTTCCGACCTGCTGCGGGGACCGCTTGCCGCACTGCCGCCCGCTGAAACCATCGCTGTGTTTCGCCAGGCGGTCACGATGCCTCAGTCCGACGACCAGAAGATCGGCATAGTGGATGTCGGGATCAAGCAATGCCAGCGCCTGGCGGCAACCGATTTACCGGCGACGGTGGACTTGCTGGCGATGCTCGCGCCCCTGGGTGATCGCCCCACTGTGGACGACTGCCTGGCCGGCCTCTTGGGCAAACCGCTGGACAAGGCCTCGTGCGCCGACGTGGCCAAAGTCGTGCGCGGCGCGAAGGCCTTTGCCGGGGCGACGGGCGAGAAGCAACTGTTCCAGGCAGGGATCGACTGGGTTAATCGTCATCCGCAAGCGCCGCGTCCTGACGTGCTGTCGCTGCTGGACCAACTCGACGAGTTGCACGAGGCCGATCGGGCTCGCGTCGCGGCAATTCGCCGGCCGCTGCTGGAGAAGCTTGTGGCGGAAAACCCGGGCGACGTCGACCTAGCCGTTCGGTTGGCGGTGACGCTGGAGGCCGAAGGTCGCCAGGGGACCGCCGGTGGCAAGGAGAATCCCGCCGAGCGAATCGTCAAGCTGCTTTTGCCGCAGCGCGAGAAACTTGGCGCTGGCGAAGGGGCCCGCGTGCTGGGGCAGGCTTTGGCGGCGCAGGGTAAGTTTGACGAGTCCTACGCGCTCTTGGGTCCCTATCTGGATCAACGCCTGACCGCCTTTCACGAGGCCGAGCGGGCCTTCGAGGACGCCATCGAGCAGGCCCGCGGCCGCATTATCGCCCAGTTCCAGAACGGCACGGCCCCGGGTTTCGATTTCGCCAGGGCGCATGCGGCCTCGGCGGAGCAGCGGCAATCCATGGCCATGGAATACATCAATCGCCAGATCAAGGACGACCCGGCGGTGGACGCTGCGCGGGAAAAGCTGGCCAGCCAGGGGATGGTCGTACCTGCGGCCCTGGATTTGGGCATGGTCACGTTGCAGCGGGCGCAGTCCATGAAGGACGCGGCTGCCCGCCGCACCGAATTGGAACGGGCGGAAAAGACCTTCCTTGCCATTCGCGGAACGGCCGGAGAATCGGATCAGTACATGCTCCGCCTGGGCCAGGTTTACTACTGGCTGGGCAAGCAAGACGAGGGCCGGCAGGAATTCGACAAACTGTTGGCCAAGCACCAGCGCAAGGCCGAAATCCTGTTTTCCTTGGCGAATGTGCTCCGCGATCTGGGGGCCTTGGCGGAAGCCCGCAAATTGATGGAAGAGGCCTACGCGAAAACGGCCGACGAAAAGGAGCGGCAAGGCATCGCCGAACTCCGCGCCATCACCTCGACCGGCCTGGAAGACGAGATCCACTGGCTGGAACGCAGCAACGCGGGCCAGGACAGCGTCAAGGCCCTGCTCGCGGAGACCCGCGGCACTCAGGCCGAAAACCTGGGCAAGGACGACGAGGCGGCTGCCCGGTACCGCGAAGCCGTGGCTATCTACGAGCGGCAACCGCCGGACGCGAGCGTGCTTAACAACGGTGCGCTGGCCTGTCTCCGGGTCTTCGCGATCACGGGGGACCGTCAGGCGCTGGACCGCGGCACGCAGTGGCTGGAGAAAGCCGTGAGCCTCAGTCCCATGGATTCCGTCGTCCTGGCGAACGCGGCCAATCAGATATCGCAAGCGGCCATCCAGGATCTGGCCGGCGACCAGTTCAACCTGCGCGAGTTGCAAATGACGCACGACATCAACGCCTTGTACTATCTTGCCGGCGATCAGCGGGGCCTCGACGAGCTCCGCCGCCGCGCCCGCGAGCACGCTGGCCTGCGCAAGTGCCTCGACTACTTCAACCGCGTGAGCGTGCTGGCGTCGAAGAACGTGGCCAACAATTTATCGGCCCTGGCGATCTACAGCTTCCTTCGCGACCGCGAGGCGCTACAGCGCATCGCCCGCCAGGTGGCTGCCGCCCGGCCGGACACGGACGAGATTGACGCGCACACGATTAAGTACTACCAGTACAAGGACGAGGAGTCGACCGAAGAAAGATCACGCACGCGGATCGCGCGGGCGGAAGCCCTGGTGGCCCGCCTGGGTGGCCGCGACAAAGGCCCCGCTTTTGCGGCGGCAGTGGACGGCCTGATCGATCGGAAACTCTCCGGTAAAGACAACGCGAGTGTCGATGCTGGCGAGCTCGTGCGTCTGGCCGACGACGCCCATCGTGCCGCGCCCAGCATGGCGACCTACGCGACACTGGCCAAGGCCCTCATGTTCCGCGCCAACAAGAAACTCGCGGCCGACCATCCCACCTACGCGACGGCAATCCGCGGCACCGCAAGGGCTCTGTCGGCGAGCTGCGTTGTGGCGCTCACCCTGGCCCGCAGTGACGATTTGGGAAAAGCGGCCCGCGAGGACCCGGACGTGCAGCGGGCCATCGCCCTGATGGCCGCGGAGATGGAAGTCTTCCCGGAGTCGCGAAGCTGGTTGATCTGGGCCGTCTTGGGGGCCGCCAAGCCCCCTCGCGACGATCTGCGGACCAAGTGCTTGACGCCCGACGAGTTGGACGAGATCCAACGCGACGTCGGCCAAAGCCTGGCGCCGATCAATGCTCACGCGGCTGTGGAGACCTATTGGCGACGGCAGGCAACCGGCGCGGCGAATGCCCGCGAACCGCTCGACCGGCTTGCCAAACTCGGCGTTCCGTTGCCGCTGGGCTTGATTCCAGCCGCGGGTGAGAAAAAATAATGGTTACAAGATTTGCACGGTTTGGAATGGCACGATCACAACTGTAGGGTGGGACCAGCGAGCTTGCGAGCGCCGGCCCACCAAAACCCCGAAATTGGTGGGCCGGCGCTCGCAAGCTCGCTGGTCACTCTACGAACTTACTTCAATCCTGGAGAAACCCCATGTCAAGCTTCTTTCGACCCGTTCTTGCCGCCACACTGGCGGTTGCGCTATTGGCAACTTCCCGCCTTCCGGCCTCCGATTCGCCTGAGACCAAGACTGCCGAGACCAAGGCCCAGCGCGATGCCCGCATGAAGTGGTGGCGCGAGGCCCGTTTCGGCATGTTCATCCACTGGGGCCTCTACAGCGTTCCCGCCGGCACCTACCACGGCAAACAGATTGGCGGCATCGGCGAGTGGATCATGAACGAGGGCGAGATCCCCGTGGCCGAATACGCCGGATATGCCAAGCAATTCAACCCCGTGAAGTTCGACGCCGACCAGTGGGTTTCCATCGCCAAGAATGCCGGCATGAAGTACATCGTCATCACCTCGAAACATCACGACGGCTTCGCCATGTTCCACTCGAAGGCCAGCCCTTACAACATTGTCGACGCCACGCCCTTCGGCCGCGACCCGCTCAAGGAGCTTGCCGCGGCCTGCAAGAAGCAAGGCATCAAGCTCGGGTTCTACTATTCACAGGCCCAGGACTGGCACCATCCCGGCGGTTTCGCCTATGCCACCCACGGCCGCAAGCAAGGCCACTGGGACAAGGCCCAGGACGGTGACTTCCACCAATACATCCGCAACATCGCCATCCCGCAGGTCCGCGAAATTCTCACCAACTACGGCGACGTGGCCGTGCTCTGGTGGGACACGCCCGCCGGCATGAACCGCGAGGAGGTTCACGAGTTGGCAGGCTTGCTGAAGCTTCAACCGCAGATCATCGCCAACAACCGCCTGGGCAACGGGGTCGAGGGAGACACGGAGACCCCCGAGCAGTTCATCCCGGCCACCGGCTACGCCGGCGACTGGGAAACCTGTATGACGATGAACGACACCTGGGGCTACAAATCCTACGACCACAACTGGAAGCCCACGGAGACCTTGCTCCGCAACCTGATTGACATTGCCAGCAAGGGCGGCAATTACCTCTTGAATGTCGGTCCGACCAACGAGGGCCTCATTCCCGCGGGCAGTGTCGAGCGCTTGCAGCAGGTCGGCAAGTGGCTCGACGTCAACGGCGAGGCGATCTATGGCACATCGGCCGGCCCCTTTAAACGCGGCCTCTCCTGGGGCCGGGCGACTCAAAAGGGCGAAACCCTCTATTTGCACGTCTTCAACTGGCCCAAGGACGGCAAGCTCGTCCTGCCGCTTTCCAACAAGCCGCTGAAGGCTTACTTGCTGGCGGCGAAAGACACGGGTTTGGAAGTGTCGGCGGCTGAAAACGGCCTGACGATCCAGGTGCCGGCGGAAGCCCCCGACAAGATCGCCAGCGTGATCGCGTTGGAGCTGGATGGCAAGCCTCAGCCGTTTGCGTATCGTGTGCGTCCAACCGCCGACGGCACGCTGTCGCTCAATGCGGCTGACGCCGAAATCGAAGGTTCCGCGAAACTCGAAGAGCGCGGCGGCATGCCGAATATCGGCTTTTGGCTCGATCCTAAGACGACTGTCCACTGGAACGTCGACGTGCCTGCGGGCGAGTACGACGTGGCCTTGAACTTCGCGGCCGAACCCGGTTCCAACGGAAACCAGTTCGACGTCAGTGCCGGCGAACAGTCGCTTGCCGGAACGATCCAGGCAACCGGCGCCTGGGACAAGTTCACGACCATCCAACTCGGCAAACTCAAGGTGCCGGAGGGCGTCAAGACGATCACGGTGAAGCCCGCAAAGACCTTTGGGCCGGTGATGAACCTTCGCTGGATCAAACTGACGAAGGCCGGGTAGGGCCATAAATTCTACGGAATCGCTACAGTTTAACATCCCCGGATGCCGATTGTTGGAGCATCATGTGGTGTCGATTCTGCGGACAAGACGTGCCCGGTATCCCCTCCCTACAGGAGGGTGACTATTCGTGCGTCCGCTGTGGGCAGCCGTTGGCCCCGATTCTGCGTGAACCGAATTTCTCGGTGCCGGAACCGGTGCCGGCCTCTGAGGAGGAGCCGGTGACGTCTGGCGCCGGTACGGCGGCTCAACGGTGGCCGAGCTACGACGGCTGGGAAATCGAGGAGCAATTGCGGCATGCGCGCCGCGTTCTGCGTCCCCTTCCTGCCCCGGCGGAGCGATCCACTGAGCGCATAACTGAGCCGAAGTTCCGTCTCGATACGGGCCATGACGCATCGCCCCCGCACATGAAACGGGAACGAAGGCCGCGCAAGAAGAGGGGGCGAGCTGCCGCTCCGAGGAAACATGCCCCGGGCGACCGTCTGCTGGCTTTTCTGGCCTGGATGACCTTGTCGCTGGGCACTGCGTCCTTCGTCTGCGGGCTGGCCTTGATGGGCTGGTCGATGAATTCGAGCCGTCAGGACCTTTGGAGCATTGCCTCGCCGATCGTCTTTGCGGGGCAGATCGCCCTCGTCCTCGGGCTGCTGCTGCAATTGGATCGCGTCTGGCGCAACAGCCGCTGGACGGCGACCAAGATGGAATCGGTCGACGAGCAACTGCAAGACCTAAAGACGGCCACCACGCTCTTGAGCACCTCACATGGGTCGTCCAGCGCATTCTACGCGCATTGGGCCGGCGGCGCGGGACCGGAAATTCTCCTGAGCGATCTGAAGAGCCAGTTGGACCTGCTGGCCATGAAACTCTCGAAACCGTAACGATCCTTCAGGCCTTCGTACAGCGAACTCTACGTGTCTGGGCAATGCCCCCGCACGTTGTCAAGCGTCTGAGCAACCGATATAATTGAAGCAAAATGTGCGTTGCAACAAAGTTGGAAACAAGAGGCAGATACCTCGATGGATGCTCTCGCAGAACGACTGGATAGCAAACTGCGCGAGTGGAAGCCTGAGACGGCCGATCTCGTGCGGCGGCGCGTGGCGGAAATCATTGAGGTGACCGACCAGGACGCGCTGGATCTTCTGCGCTCGCGCCGCGTCGAGCAGGAAACATTGGATATCATTGATGACATCGAACCCCGGTGAAGTGTGGCTCGCCGACCTGGGGATGGCGGCCAAGATGCGGCCCGTCGTCATTGTATCCCGGGCTGATCCCGATCCGCCCCGCGCATTGATTCTCTATGTGCCGCTGACTACTCAAGAACGGTAAAGTCAGTACGAAGTAAGGTTGCCAAGGCTTCGTTTCCTCAGTGGTTTCTTGCGACATCATCTCTAAGGTGAGATCTGGGGCTGAGCGAAGGGTGCCCCACGGAGTCAAACGCCGCATCTACTCCTCCTTCTCCGGCACCTTCTCCAGCAGTTCCAGCAATACCTTGTCGACCTCGATGCCTTCGGCCTGGGCTTCGAAGTTGACGATCACGCGGTGCCGCATGGCGGGCAGGCAGACGCGCCGCACGTCCTCGAAACTCACGTTGTAGCGGCCGTCCAGCAAGGCCCGCACCTTGGCCGACAGGGCCAGCGTCTGCGCGGCGCGGGGACTCGCGCCCCAGCGCAGGTATTGGTTCGTACAGGCCGGGGCGTATTCGCCTTGCGGATGCGTGGCCAAGACCAGCCGCACGATGTAGTCGCGCACGTGGTCGGCCAGGATCACCTCGCGCACAAGGCACTGCCAGCGAATGATCTCTTCGCCGTCCATCACTTGGGCCGGCTCGATCCATTCGCCCCGCGTGGTGCGTTCGACGATCGACGCCAACTGCTTGCGGTCGGAATAGCCCACCAGCAGCTTGAAGAAGAAGCGGTCCAACTGGGCCTCGGGCAGCGGGTAAGTGCCTTCCTGCTCGATAGGGTTCTGCGTGGCCATGACGAAGAACGGTTGCCTGAGCTTATAGTGATGCCCGCCCGCGGTGATCGTACCTTCCTGCATCGTCTCCAGCATGGCCGACTGGGTCTTGGGCGTGGCGCGGTTGATTTCGTCGGCCAGGCAGATCTGCGTGAAGATCGGTCCCCGCTGGAATTCGAACTGCCGCCGTCCATCGGACGTTTCCATAACCATGTTCGTGCCCAGGATGTCAGCGGGCATCAGGTCGGGCGTGAACTGGATCCGCGAGAACTCCAGGTTGAGCGTCCGGGCCAGCGTGCGCACCAGGAGCGTCTTGCCCAGCCCCGGCACACCTTCCAAAAGGCAATGTCCTCCGACGAACAGGCAGGTCAAGACACCGTGGACTATCTCGTCGTGTCCCACAATGACGCGTCCGATCTGTTCGCGGACGGCCTGATAGCGGGCCAGGAACTCCTGTGCCCGGCGTTCCATGGTTTCGGCAATGCTCATGCGGGGATCCCTTCTTTTCTTTCAGTTGCCAATGGCGTCGTCGCACCAGGCAGCCCGGCTTGGCAGGCCGAGACCAACCCTTAGTTTACCCCGCCAATGAACGTTAGCAAGGTGTCGCTCGAAAATTATCTGACGCACGGCCGGATAATCGCCAAACCATGGATACATGCCCATATTGCCAACGGGACCAACCGCGCTACAATAGAGCCGGGACCCGGAGGGTGGCCGCGCAGGCGTAGTCGAACGGGGTGCGCGCCGTATACCTCGCGCTGTTGAACGACGGAGGGGCACCAGGCGGTATGCTGTTGGGCGACGACCGCTTCCTCGGGCGGACCGAGGCCGGCAGTGCAGTTGGAGCGACGTATGAATGACATCGACAAGCTCATTCTGAATGTCTTGCAGCAGGCGCCGCGGCCGGTGACGATTCGGGAGATCGCCTTGGACGTTGGCCGTATCCTGGGATCGTCGGCTGAGAAGAAACAGATTGACGCTACCTTGCGCGGGAATCTGCGAGAACTCGTCCTGATGGATGCCTGCCGGCGGTGGCGGCTGGCCGCTCGCACCGATCTGTGCGGAACCATACCGCGCGCGGCTGCGGACAAAGAACAGGCCGAGAGGGAGCGCCACGTTTCCGGGCTTGTCTTCGATAGCCGCGGCCGCCATGCGGAACTGACCAAGGACGACCCCACGCTGAAGTCGATGTTGGAATGGGCTGCCGAGTTGGACGCGGAGAAAATGCGTTTGCAAGCCGAAATTGACCAGCAGGGCGGACAGGCCGACGTGTGGGTACTTCGCGACCTCTCGGGAAACGAGATCAACGCCAAGGTGGTAAACGGCAGAACCTCGGCGGAGTGGGTGTTGCTCGATGCTTTCGGGCACGTAACGCGGCCGCGCCTTCCTTATCGCCCTCTACAGCAAGCCGATCTCCAAAAGAAGGGATACCTGGAAGCCTGCGAGCGAAGGCCCGCGACGGCGATGATCATCTTTGCGAGTTCAGGCGCCAATTGGCCCCACGTGGAAGCCGTCGTCAAGCCTGCCGCGACGGAACAAGATAGGGAAGTGAAGGCCAGCAAGGAGCATCTGGGCGAGCGAACGATCGAGCGCTTTCTGCGCGGGAAGAAAGGAACACTGTAGGGCAGCGGTCGGAGGCGCCGAATTTGGTTGAGCCTTGCGGAAATTGGTTGACGGCCTTTCTTGGCCTACTATGAGGTATCTTGGCGACTTTTTCCGCCGCGTTGAGGTCTGTCACAAAAACGCTCCCACTCTGAATTCACGCGCCATCAAACGAGCAGGGCGTCTTCATGGCAAGCCATTCAAGCCGAACTTCATGTCGGCGACGGAGTAATCGAGCCGACGGCAGGTGCGTTGGGAAGGGATGGCACTTCAGCCACGAACGCCGCTTCCGACAATTACGTCTTGAGACTCTGGAAAACCGGCGGTTGCTGGCCGGCAACATCGTCATCGCCAGCGGCGGCGCTAGTTCGCTGCCTGCCGCGGCGCTTACATTTTCCGATAGTTCGGACGTAACGATCGACCCCAGCGCCTTCGCCTCGGCCACGGCCAACATCGACCTCCAGGCCAACGGCGATATTACGTTCCAGGATCCCGTCAGTGTTCGAAACGGCGTCGCGCTGATTGCCGAGGCCAATGGTTCGATCCTGGTCAACAACCGCCTGACTACGAGTGGGACCAACCTGACCTTGAATGCCGGCAGCGGCGGCATTTCGACGATAGCCGCGGGCGAGATCGCCTCGGATGGGCTGGTGATGCTCGACACCTCGGGCGCGATCGGAAGTCCCGGCAATCCATTGCAGTTCGACGCCACCACGCCGCCCGCCGCGATCGCCGTCGGTTCGGTGACGCAACCCACGGCCACGTATCTCGCCGGGTTGGGGGACCTGAACCTCGGCAGCGTGAACAGCTTGTTGAGCAACGGCACGCTGGAGGTAACGGCAGCGGGCAACCTCAACGTGCTTGCCGGCGCCACGCTCGACACGGGCTCGGGCACGCTCTCTTTGTCCGCCGATACCAACGCCGACGGCACGGTCGGCGCGGGCGCGGGTGTGCTCTCGATTGGTCCCGGGGCCACGGTCATCTCGACCAACCCCACAACCGGCGCGATTACGCTGCAGGGGGCGGACATCGACATCGACACCAGCGCCGATCCGGCGCTGGTCTCGGCCCAGCAGGGCGGTGGCGTAGTGATTTGCCCTTCACCCGGTTCGCTGCCCATGAGCTTGGGCGGCACGAACAACGGTGCCGGCGTCAACCTGACGGACGCCGAATTGGCCCAAATCCAGACTACGGCCAGCGGAACCGTGACCATTGGCAACAGCGCTCAGACCGGCAACATCACTTTCACGACCGCCACGCCGGCCACGACCGCCGGCGCTTCGATCTGCGTCGTCCAGGATCCCGACGGCCCGGGCCAGATCATCCTCGACGACGGCGGGGGATCGTGTACGGCATTGAACGGCAACGGCGGATCGATCAGCCTAGCGGCCGGTGCCGGCGGCATCGTCGCCGCAAGTGCCAACGACGGGGCAGCCGAGATTGCCACGACCGGCCCGACGGTGACCCTCAACACCACAGGCCCCATCGGTTCCAGCGGCAACCGCATCCAGTTTGCCGACAACCCCAACACGTCCCAACAGAATGTCATCATCGGCTCGACGAATCAGCCATCGAGTATCTTCGTTGACGGCCTGGGAAGCCTGACGCTGGGCAACGTCGAGGGTGGCCCGACGTGTACCCAGGTCGACATCACGGCGCGAACCAACTTGGTGGTGGCCAGCGGCGCCACGATCAATAGCAGCGAGGCCACCGAATCGCAACCCACCGGCATCATCGTATCCAACTCCCTCGCGCCAGAATCGCTGGCCACGGGTTGGGATTGCCCGTCACTTTGCCTGCTTCCCGACGGAAATGTGCTGGTGGTCTACGGCAACTGGAACAGCCAACTTGATTGGCGGATTTCGTCGGATGGCGGCCAGACCTGGGGTACGGCAACCGCCTTCGGCACGGTCACGGTCGCGCGCGTTCAACCGGTCGGATGCACCGTATTGTCCGACGGTACGATACTGCTGATGACGGACGAATGGCTTGACCCCGGCGGCGACGAGCAGAGTATTTGTGCGTTGCGAGGGACGTACAACTCCGCCGCTGGAACCATCGCGTGGTCGAGCCCTAGTACGGTCGCCGCAACGCATGCCAGTGCCGCATTCACCCCCATCCAATTGCCATCCGGTCGAATTCTCTATAGCTGTTATTGGAACAACGGCCCGGACGTTTTCTATAGCGACGACGATGGTACGACATGGGCACTCTTGTCGAATATCTGCAACGATGGCAGTTTCAGCGAGACGTGCCTGACGCTGATGCCGGACGGGAGTATCATCGCTTGGATACGCGGTGAATCGGATGGCGACCCTTCGCCTGTTTTCACCGCCGGCGGCACGTATACGGCAATTTCGTCCGACGGTGGAGCGACATGGTCGGCTCCCATCTTGCGTATTCCGTCGGGCGGAGATGGCAGTTCGGCTTATGGGGATACCGCGGGGCCGGCGTCCGTGGTCCGGCTCAGTTCCGGTCTGACGATCGTCATGACCCGCTGTTACAGCGCCACGGACGGCGATGGCTACGCCAACACCTGTGCCGTCTACTTTACGCAAAACACGCAGACGTTCTCGGGGCCTTTCTATCCCGACCCGAGCTGGGGATACTGGTATGGCACCGGGATTCAATTGAACGGAAGCACGGCGCTCTTTGCCTACAATGCGAATGTCGGAGCAGACGTATTCACCGTGATCGATCCAGCCACGCTCGACACCGGCACGGGCACGCTTTCGCTGGCCGCCGACACTAATGCCGACGGCACGGGCAACGATGGCACGGGGACGCTTTCGATCGGCGCGGGGGCCACAGTCATCTCCAGCAGTGCGACGGCCAATGCCATCACCCTGCGGGGAGCAAACATCGAGATCGACACGGGCAGTTTTGACATGACACTTGGCAGTTCGGTCAATGGCGGCGGCGCGGACGGACTGACAAAGATCGGCACGGGCAGCTTGACACTGTCCGCCGCAAACTCGTACGCGGGTGGGACCACGGTCTTGGCGGGCACGCTCCTGGTGACTGTCGCCGGTGCTTTGCCGGACGACAGCAGCCTGACGGTCGCCGCGGGCGGAACCTTCGTATTCGACCCCTCCATCACCGCTTCCAACGACACAATCGCCTCGTCCAGCAACACGATCACGACAACTGCCCTGCCGAGTTTCGTGTCCATTTCCAACGCGGCCGGTGACTCGCTGCTTCAATCTTCCGCAACCGCGGCAACGTCGCCGCCTGCATTACCACAGCCGTCGGCTTCCCTTCCGCAAACGAAGGACGCAAGGACTGGCGAATCAACAAGTGTCAGGTTTCCCAACGTACTCCTCACGCTCCGCGTGAGGAACCACATCACGCGGAGAGTGATAAGTACAGTTATCGATTCGCCGGTCCTAAGCGAGTTCTCCCTTGCGGGCACACGTACCGCGGAGCGGACCATCTGGTCGTTCATTGCCAAGAAGGCTGCCGGGGATCTGGCCTGGCTGGCGCAGACGACAAACAGTTCGGACAATTCGAACCAGCAGCGCAGGAAGGATGTGGCGATCCTGGCTTTGGATGCCCTCTTTGCCCAATACGGCCGATAAGAGAACGATTCTTGACACTTCGGCGTTACGGGCTAAACTGAGAGGATCGGTGGTTCTGGGGAGTTCCTGAAAAGAAGGCTGGAGGTATCTGATGCGCTATGTGGCAAGAGTTCCGTGGATGGCTTTCGCTCTGCTCGGCGTGCTGACGATTGCAGTCGTTGACAGTACCATGGGAGCGACGGGGGACAGCATGGCGGGCAAGGCGACCGCAGCCCCCGCCAGCGGTCCGGTTTCGATCGAGACACCTGCCGGGCCCATTGAGTTGGGTTTCGCAGAGATCGTCTTCGTCAAACGTAAGCCCTACTCTTCCGATCACTACTACACCGACATCAACAGCGGCACCAGCGGCGACCGCTTCCTTCCCGAAAACGGCATCTATGCCTACAACCTGCGCACGCGATCGGAGCGGCCGATCGTCAAGGCCGCCAACATGCCGGGCGGCACGGGCTTCATCGGCAAGATCAGCTTGTCCTTCGATGCCAAGAAGGTCATCTTCGATTTCCGACAGGATCCCGGCGCCGGATTCCGTATCTGGGAAGTGCATACCGACGGCACGGGCCTCCGCCAAATATCGTTCCCGCCAGCGGACGAGGCCCAGAAGGCGGAACGCTGGTACAAGGGTTGGCACACGGACGACATCCATCCCTGCTATCTACAAGACGGCAAGATCATCTTCACCTCGACCCGCTGCGAGCATACGGTCCTGTGCGGCGGATCCTCACACCTCGTGGCCCCAGGTCTGCACCGCATGGACGCCGACGGCGCCCACGTCGAACAGCTTAGCAACAGCCCGGTCAGTGAATTCTGTCCGCTGGTGCTCGATGACGGCCGCGTGATGTATCACCGCTGGGAGTATATCGACAAGGGCGCTCGGGTCGCCAAGACCGTGTGGTCCATGAACCCCGACGGGACCAGTCCTCGGGAGCTCTACGGCCTATCTAAAGACGACACGACCGTTTGCATGTACCCGCAGCCCCTTCCCGGCAGCAATCATCGCCTGGTTTGCGTGGGTACTTGCCACTACCCGCAAGGCGGCTGCCTGGGATCGATCCAACTGGTCGACTTCGGCATGCGCGACGAGGACCGCGGCCCGGATCCGGACGAGGCGAGTTATGTCCGGGGAGATCCTCGATATCCGGTCGTCAATATCACCCCCCACGTGTTCGTCCCGCGACGGTCGGAACCGGGGTGGCGTTTCTTGACGAAGGACGGCAAGTACGTCGACGACCGGGAGGGCCGCAAGGGGCACTTGTACACTCACCCTTATCCGGTGAGCGAGCGGGAGTTCCTGGTTTCTTGCAAGATCAATCCTGCCGATCATTACCAAGCGGTTGCCAACGCCTATGCCATATGCCTGATCGACACCGCCGGCCGCCATCGCCTGCTCTGCGCCGATCGAAAACTGTCCTGTTGGCATCCCACGCCGCTGATCGTGCGGCCTGTCCCGCCGCAAGTGCAATCCGTGCGCGAGCCACGATATGCCGCCAGCCATCAGGCCCTCTGCATTCTCGCCAATGTCTACCAGGGCATGGAGGGCGTCAAGCCCGGAGAAGTCAAGTGGCTCCGCATCAATGAAGCCCTGCCGCGTTACTGGTCCACCGGCCGGCGCTGGGGACCGTCGCTGAGCAGTTCCAGTTGGAAGGCTGCCCTCTGGCCGCGCGTGCAATGGGGAGTGGTGCCTGTCGAAAAAGACGGTTCCGCCCATTTTGTGGTGCCAGCCGGCCGCAGCATCTTCTATCAGGCCCTGGACGAAAACTACCGGGAAATCCAGCGGGAGCGGACGTACGTGAATTATGCGCCCGGCGAGGTGCGTTCCTGCACGGGTTGCCACGGACATTCCAACCATGCCGTCGCGTTCCGTGGTTCGGCAATGCCGCTGGCTTTGTCCCGGCCGCCAAGCACACCGCAGCCGCAACCGTGCGATCAAAAAGCCCATGGCGGAACCGGCCTCGCAGGCCAGGTCATTCACTATCCCACCGATATCCAGCCCATCTTCGACGCCAAGTGCGTCTCCTGCCACGGCGTCAAGAATCCTGCCGGCGGCCTGCGGCTGACGGCTGAAATCACGCTCTTCTACAACACTTCCTACGAAGAACTCGCCACGAAAGAACTGGCCGGTCCCATCGTCGCCGAGTTCACCTCGTTCCGCCAGGGTGATCGCGGCAACTACAACGGCGCGTATCTACCGCCCCGCAGCCTGGGGTCGCGCACGAGCGCGCTGATCGGCGTGCTGACCAATCCCGCGCATGCGAAGAACGCCAAGGACAACCACTGCAAGATGCTCTCGGAAATGGAACTGATGATCTTGAGCCGTTGGGTCGATAGCAACTACCAATTCTACGGCAGCTACTTCGGCCGCCAGCATCCGCAATGGGTCAACTCGGATCCGGGAAACCCTGCCTACAATCCGGCCGACTTTCGACGAAAGGCGACCTTTGACGAAGCAACCGGTTTCCTGGCTCCGCTGTGGCACCGGTAAACCACAACTTACTGGTCTTCTGCCACCAGACAGACACGGAAGCCGACGTCCTTGTACCGGACCTGCGGCGGAAACTCGCCGCGGAAAGCGGACCGGCAACCCCAGGGCTTGAAGAACCACCCACCGCCCCGCCGCACACGGTACAACCCGCTGGAAGGCCCCGGCGGATCGTCGCGCGGCGATACCCCGTAGTAGCCCGCATCCATCCAGTCTTGGCACAACTGCCACACGTTGCCGTACATGTCGTACAATCCCCACGGATTCGCCCGCTTCTGGGCCACCGCTTGCGCCCGCCCGCCCGCGTTCGCCGTGGACCATGCGTACTCCGACAAGCGCGTCAAGCCGGCATCCGTCAGCAGCGCGTCACCCCGGGCGCTGAAGAACCAGGGTCCCTGGCTGCCGGCGCGGCAGGCATACTCCCACTGCGCCTCGCTGGGCAGGATATAGCGCCGCTTGGCGATCTTCTCCTCAGGCAACTCCGACAGCTTCCGGCAGAACTCCACCGCCTCGTTCCACGAGACCTGTTCCACGGGCCGTTTCGCGTCTCCTTGAAAGTTGCTCGGGTTGCCGCCCGTCACGCGTTCGTACTCCGCTTGCGTGACGGGCGTCGCACCCAGCCAAAAAGGCTTGCTGATCCGCACCCGGTGTTGCGGCCCCTCCGCCGACAGATGCTCCGTCCACCAGGCCTCGCCGCGCGTGCGCGACTCGTCCTCGATCAGCTCCCGCGGCGACCCCATGTCGAACTCGCCCGGCGGAATCAGCGCGAGTTGCATTCCGATCGAGTTGGTCCGGACGGCCGGCGTACGGAGATACTTGGCCCAGCGCGATTGGTGCAGCTTGGCCGTCTTCTCGTCGAAGGGGGCCACCGCCGGCGGCGGACGAACGCCAACAGACGCCCCGCCGCGACCCGCCGCCTCGACACCCGCCGCGGAAAGCCCCCGTCCCCCGCGGGCATCGATCTCCTTCACCACGCGGAAACCCGTTTGCGCCATGGCCAAGGAATCGCCAAATTGCCACCGCATCGACGCGTGGACGGTTCCGGGACCGTTGCTGAACGAGGAACCACGGACGGAATGTCCTTCCCCGGAGGCCGGCCCCTGCGGATCGACCTCCGGTGAGTGCGCGTAGTAATTGTTCTCGCCGAGATCCGAACAGTACTGGCTGACATTTCCCAACATGTCGTAAAGTCCGAAAGCGTTCGGCTGGAAAGTTCCCACCGGCGCGGTATGGGCGAAGCCGTCGGACCCGGCGACCGCCTGGGAACTTGGATAAACGGCCTTCAACGTCCGATCGGCGATGTTGCCATAGCGCGGGTACTCTTCCACATCGTCGCCCCAGTAGTAGGGGCCGGTCGTGCCGGCGCGACAGGCAAGTTCCCATTCGGCTTCCGTGGGCAAACGGTACCGGCACTTCTCCTTGCCGCCCAGCCATCCGCAGAATTTGTCCGTGTCGTTCCATGTCAACAAGACGACAGGATGCCGGTCATCTTGGGGGAAAGGCGGACTCTTCCAAATAAACCGGGAACTGCGCAGGGCCTTCACACCGTGTACGGTTTCAAAGAGGCCGCCTTGGCCGCTGGTCTCGGCGTCGGTCTGGTAGCCTCCCGATTCCGCGAACGCGCGGAACTGCGCCACCGTGACGGTATACGTTCCCAGGTAGAATGCCTTGGTGATCTTGACGTGGTGCTGGGGCTTTTCCCAGGCATGGGCATGCGGTTCGGAATCGGACTCTCCCATCATGTATTCGCCGGGCGGGATCAACCTGAGCTTCATGCCGATCGAGTTGGTGATCTCCACCGGCGTCCGCAGATAGCCGGCCCAGCGCGCTTGGTGCAGCTTGGCAGTCTTCTCGTCGAAGGGGGCCACTGCCGGCGGCGGACGAACGCCGGCAGACGCCCCACCCGCCGCCGGCTGCGGTCCCTCAGCCGCCTGGGCAAGCCGTTTTTCGATCTTGGCCTTGGCCAGCCCGGGAGCAAGCTCCGGCAGCGCCGCTTGGTACCAAGTGGCGGCATGTTGCCACATGGCCGACTTGGCCTTGCCCGTGGCCTTTTCGGCCAGTTCCCACCAGACATCGCCGCGTGCGACCCGCTGCTCGGCGTTGGACGGGCTGGCAGCCAGTTCCTCAGCGGCCGCCGCTTTCAAGGCCGCGTCGCTCCCCCGAGCCAGCAGCTTCATGCCCGGCTCCCAGTCGTTCTGGTGGAAGCAATACCAGCGACCTGCGACCAGGCATGCCTGGGGATCGTCGGCTTGCGTTTTGAGTCGTTCCTGGGCCGCCTGGAAGGCGTCGTACTCGCGGCGGGCCTGCTGCATGCGCTTGGCACATTCCGCCAGTTCAGGCTGCACGGATTCGACCGCATCCAACTCCGCTTGCGCCTCCCGCATTTTCTCCTCTTGCACCGTCTTGTCAGCCGCAGTCCGCGCACGGGCCAACAACGCCTTGGCGCTGCGAACGACCTGCTGCGCATGCCGTTTCCACTCGGCGAGGGCCTTGCGGGCGCGTTCCAGCACCTCGGATGCCTCGTCGACGGCGCCGCCAGCCGCGGCGGCTTCGGCAAACGCCAGACAGGCCCCGCCCAGCGCGGCAAGCCGAGAATCGCCGCCCCCCGGTCCTTGTTCCAAGAGCCGCTTCAGCAGGCGGGCCTTCAGGGAAAGAGGCCGGATGTCGAAGCCCGCCTCGGCGATCGCGTCCACCGCTTCGAGCATCAGGTCCGGCTCCCGGGCGTCGACGGCCAGTTCGCTCGCCCGGCGAAACAGCACGAACTGCTCGGACCGATTGCTCTCGTTTGCGCGGCCCGCCTCAAGGAGCTTGCGGGCGATGGCAAGCTTGGCCGCGGCGTCCTTTGCTTTGCCGACTTCATAGACCTCATCGATGGTGACGATCAGCGGCTTCTGCTCGTCCGCCGATGGCGGGGCGAGCGTCTTGACAGGCGCGCTTTCCGGCTCGCGCGGCGGCTTCTCCGCGGCTTCTATTGCCGACGGCGCCGTCGCGCCGGCGGGGCCTCTCGCGGGCGACGCCTCGGCCGTCACGTCTTGTTCCGCGGGGACCGAGAGTTTTTCCCTCGCGGCCGGCGTCCGGGCTTCAAATTGCGGAACGGCGGCGGAATCTTTCGGCTTGGGCATCTCCGCCGAATCTCGGTCGGCGACCGTGACGCTCTTGGTCTCCGGGGTCCGTGGTGTTTCGCGCCGGTCTGCCTTGGACGGTTGCCCCGCGTGTGCCGCTACAATGGGCGCGGGGCCGTCATTATTTGGCGGGCCGCCGGAACCAAGAGCAAACCACAACGTCAATCCCACCGCCACGACGGCCAAGGCGCCCAGCGCGGCAAACAGCGCCAGCGGCTTCGGCGGGGACATCTTTCTGCCCTGCGGCCCCTGTGTCAAGCTGACCCGCTGGAACGATGCCGCCAGTTCCGCAATCGCCGGATCGAGGTCGTTCGCCACGGCGCCGTCTGCCTGATTGCGGGCCTCGAGCCGTTTCCGCAGTTCGCGGTCGTAGGCGGCCTTTTTGGCCGGGTTCAACAGGCAGACTTTGGCCGCCGCCAACTCGTTCAAAAGTTTTTGCGACTGCGCCGAGCGCTTGCCACCCTGGAACGTCCGCACATGCGCCATACGCTGGTCGGCGGCGTTTGCGATGACGTTGGAATTGTTCTCCAACGCATTGATGCCAAGCAGCCGGTAACAATGCGGCGGCTGCTCGTCAGGCGCGATCCCTAGCCATTCATAGTACGGATCGAACGAATCGGACATGGCTGCTTCCCAAGAACTGTGATGATTTGCCGGCAAGGAGCAGACTTCGCAAGTATACCCCTCACACTTACGCGCATCAACTGACAGGAACTTCGATTTCCGATACGGTTGAGTCTATACCCGCAGGAACTGGTGTGTCAAGTGGCCGGTTTGCCAGTGGCCGGTTTGCCCAACGCGTCCTGGCTCACCGCCAGCACAAAAGCACTGGTGGCGCTGGTGCCGAACTCGGCAAAAATACCGTAATGTCCAATGACTGGCCGGCCACGGAAGGCCAGCCGCGCGCGGACAGGCTCGTGACCCGGAGGACCGGCCGCGGCGAGATGCTCATGCACCTCTTCCAAAGCGCCGCTTGCGCCAATCGCTGAAGCGTTGGATCACGAAGTAGAAAACTGGCGTGAGAAAGATGCCGAAGAAGGTCACGCCCAGCATGCCGCTGAAGACGGCCGTACCCAGGGTCCGCCGCATCTCGGCGCCGGCGCCCACCGCCACCACCAGCGGCACCACGCCGAGAATGAAAGCGAAGGAGGTCATCATGATCGGCCGCAAGCGCAGGTGGCAGGCGGCCAGCGTGGCCTGGTAGCTCTCGGCGCCCTCTTCCCGCTGGGCCTTGGCGTATTCCACGATCAGGATCGCGTTCTTGCAGGCCAGGCCCACCAGCACCACGAAACCGATCTGCGTGAAGACGTTGACGTCCATGTGCGCCACGGCCACGCCGGCGATCGAGCACAACAGGCACATGGGCACCACGAGGATCACCGCCAAGGGCAGCGACCAGCTCTCGTACTGCGCGGCCAGCACCAGGAACACCAGCACCACCGCCAGCACGAAGACCAACATGGCCGTGTTGCCGGTCTCGAGCTGCAGCTTGGCCAGTTCGGTCCAGTCGTAATTCATGGCGTGGACCTGCCCGAGTTGCCGCCGCACCGAGTCCTCCATCTGCCGGATGGCCTCGCCCGAACTGACGCCTGCCGCCGGCGCGCCGTTGACCGGCGCGGCGACGTACATGTTGTAGCGCTGGATCATCACCGGGCCGCTGATCCAGCGGGGCTTGGCCACAGTGGCCAGCGGCACCATGCCGGCGCGGTCGTTGCGGACCTTCAGTTGACTGAGGTCGTCCACCTGCTTGCGGAAGGCGGCGTCGGCCTGCAGGTTGACCTGCCAGGTGCGGCCGTTGCGGTTGAAATCGTTGACGTACAGCGAGCCCAGGTAGACCTGCAGGGCCGAGAAGATCTCGGCCATCGACACGCCCTGGACCTTGGCCTGCGTGCGGTCGACGTCCAGCGACAGCCAGGGGGTGTCGGCGCGGAAACTGCTGAACAGGCCGGCCAGCGCGGGGATGCCGCGGGCATCGTCGACGATCTTCTCGCCTACCCGCTGCAAGGCCGGCAGGCCGTTGTCGCCGCGGTCCTCGACAATGATCTTGAACCCGCCCGCGGTGCCCAGGCCATCGATGGGCGGGGCGCCCAGCACGTTCACCAGCCCGCCCTTGATCTCCTGCCGGAAATCGGCCTGCAACTGCGCGGCGATCGTCTCGCTGGAAAGGCCGCCGGCAGCGCGCTGGTGGAAGTCGTCGAGCATCACGTACATCGCGCCGAAGTTGGGGGCGTTGGCCCCCAGCAGGATCGACTGGCCGGCGATGGCCACGGTGTCCTTCACACCGGGGTTCTTGTGCGCCAGTTCCTCGATGTGATGCATCACGCGTTCGGTCCGCTCCACGGAGGCCGCGTCGGGCAATTGCACGTTCACCAACAAATAGCCCTTGTCCTGCGCGGGAATGAAACCCGAGGGCGACTTCACCAGCCCCCACCAGGTCAGCGCCAGCAGGCCGCCGTAGACCAGCAAAACCAGCCCGTTGACGCGCAACAGGCCGCCCACCGCGCGGGTGTAAATGTTGGTCGAGTGGTCGAAACCGACGTTGAAACGTCGGAAGAGCAGGGCCAGGATGCGGTTCAGCGGCCGGCGGAAGATCCACGCGACCAGGGCCGCCACGACGGCGGCCGCCGCGGGCGCGATCCAGGGCGACGGCAGGGCCACGCGCGCGACGATCGCCCGGGCCAGCGGCGGGGCCAGGAATTCCCAGCCCAACCAGCCGCCCGCCAAGGGAAAGACCACGGCGGGCAAGACCTCTTCATCCTCGCCCTCCGCCCGCCGCCGCAGCAGGATCGCCGCCAGGGCCGGGCTGAGGGTCAAGGAATTGAAGGCCGAGATGACCGTCGAGACGGCGATCGTCAGGGCGAACTGCCGGAAGAACTGGCCCGTGATGCCGGTGATGAACGCGCAGGGCACGAAGACCGCGCTCAAGACCAGGCCCACGGCGATCACCGGGCCGGAGACCAGGCGCATGGCCTTCAGCGCGGCCTCCCGCGGGGGCAGGCCGTCGTCGATCTGACGCTGCACGGCCTCGACCACCACGATCGCGTCGTCGACCACGATGCCGATCGCCAGCACCAGGCCGAAGAGCGTGAGGTTGTTGAGGCTGAAACCCATGGCCAGCATCACGGCGAAGGTGCCGATGATGGCCACCGGCACGGCGATCAGGGGGATGACCGCCGAGCGCCAGTTTTGCAGGAACAAGAGCACCACGAAGGCCACCAGGAGCACGGCGTCGAACAGCGTCTTGTAGACTTCGTTGATCGATTCGTTGATGAAGGGCGTGGTGTCGTAGACGATCTTGTAGTCCACGCCCTGGGTGAAATGCGTCTTGAGTTCCTCCATCTTGTCGCGGACCAGGCCGGCGGTCTTGAGCGCGTTGGAGCCGGGCAACTGGTACACCGAGAGCGCCACGGACGGGCGGCCGTTGAGCGTGCAGGCCTGATCGTAGGCCTGGGCGCCGAGTTGGATGTGGGCCACGTCGCGCATGCGGACCAGGCGGCCCTGGTTGTCGTACTTGAGGATCATGTCCTCAAACTGCTCGGGGTCGACCAGGCGGCCCAGAGTGGTCATGGTGTACTGGAAATCCTGCCCCTTGGGCACCGGCGGCTGCCCGATCTGGCCGGCGGCCACCTGGGTGTTCTGCTGCTGCACGGCCAGGACCACGTCGGCGGCGGAGAGGCCGCGGTAGGCCATCTCCTGCGGGTTGAGCCAGATCCGCATGCTGTAGTCGCGCTCGCCCAGGTAGGTGACGTCGCCTACCCCGGGCAATCGCGAGAGCTCGTCGCGGATCTGGATGGTGGCGTAGTTGCTGAGGTACAGGTTGTCGCGGATGCCGTCGGGATGGCCGGGTTCCGGCGGCGAGAAGAGGTTCACGATCATCAACACGTTGGGCGACTTCTTCTTGACCGTCACCCCCTTGCGATTGACCAGGTCGGGGAGGACCGGCAGGGCCATGGCCACGCGGTTCTGCACCAGCACCTGGGCCATGTTCAGATCGACTCCCAATTTGAAGGTCACCGTCAACGTGTAGGTACCGTCGTTGGTACATTGCGAGGACATGTAGAGCATGCCTTCCACGCCGTTCACTTGCTGCTCGATAGGCGCGGCGACGGTGTCGGCCACGACCTGGGAAGTAGCGCCGGGGTAACAGGCGGAGACCTCCACGGTGGGCGGCGTGATCTCCGGATACTGGGCCACGGGCAGCACCCAGACGGCGATGCCGCCGCCCAGCGTGATGATGATCGACAACACGGAAGCGAAGATCGGCCGATGGATGAAGAAGCGGGAGAACATGGGGCGGTGATTAGGGTTCAGTGCTCAGTACTCAGTACTCAGTACCTGGTGGTTAAGGTGCGTTTCTAGTGTCTTGAATTCGTCTGCGCGCTGGCGAGATACGTCCGTGGCTCCCGGTTTCGTAGTTGTTTCTTATCACGTCATGCCGGATCTGCGCATCCTCGTTCCCGTCTGAACTACTGCGTACTGTGTACTGAGTACTGCAAACGGGTCTGCATTCGTCGTCTCTCCTCTGCGCGTCGTCTTTACGAACCTCCATTGTCGCCGTCATTCCCCTCAATTTCATCCATCGGTTCCGCGGGCATGTGCCGCTCGCCCGGACTTCGCATCGCTTCCGTCGTAAGCCTGATCAGCACCCAGAGCCATCCGAAGGTCAAGAGGAAAATGGCGATGTCGCCGGCAATCCGCATCCGCCGCGAGCGGAAGACGGGCGTGTTGCCCAGCCAATCGATGACGTAGAAGAAGACCGGTGTGAGGAAGATGCCGAACACAGTCACGCCCAGCATGCCGCTGAAGACGGCCGTACCCAGGGTCCGCCGCATCTCGGCCCCGGCGCCGTGGGCGATCAGCAGCGGCAGCGAGCCGAGGATGAACGCCAGCGAGGTCATAACGATCGGCCGCAGCCGCAGGTGGCAAGCCGCCAGGGTCGCCTCGCGCCGCGGCGTGCCTTCTTCCCGCTGGTGCTTGGCGAATTCCACGATCAGAATGGCGTTCTTGCTGGCCAGGCCCACCAGTACCACGAAGCCGATCTGCGTGAAAATGTTGATGTCCGCCGGGCCGCCGCCTGACAGCGATTTGGGCATGAGCATGGGGAAGGCGGATACACCGACGATCGCGCTCAACAGGCACATGGGGACCACGAGAATCACCGCCAAGGGCAGCGACCAGCTCTCGTACTGCGCGGCCAGCACGAGGAAGACCATCAAGACCGAGATGGCGAAGATGGCCATGGCCGTGCTGCCCGCCTGGACCTCGAAGAAGGCCATCTCGGTCCACTCGTAGGTCATGCCTTTGGGCAGTTCCTTCTTGGCCAGGTCGGCCATCAGGTCGATGCCCTGCCGGGAGCTGATTCCCAGGGCCGTGCTGCCATTGATGGAGGCCGCCACGTGGGTGTTGTAGCGGCTGATGAGCAAGGGGCCGTTGACGTCCTTGGTCGTAGCCATGGTCCCCACGGGCACCATGCCGCCGGTCGTGTTGCGGACCTTGAGTTGGCCGACCGTCTCCTTGCGCGTACGGAAGGGCGCGTCGGCCTGGACGATCACCTGCCAGGTGCGGCCGTAGAGGTTGAAGTCGTTGACGTACAGCGATCCCAAGTAGACCTGCAGGGTGTCGAAGAGGTCGCCCAGCGGCACGCCCATCGTCATGCACTGCTTGCGGTTCACGTCCACGTAGATCTGCGGCGCGTTGGCGCGGAACACGCTCGACAAGCCGATCAATTGCGGACGGCCGTTCGCTCCCAGAAGTTCGTTGCCCTTTTTCACGAGGTTCGCGGTCTGTTGCTGCAGCATTTTCAAGCCCACGTCGCCGCGGTCTTCCACCACGAACTTGAACCCGCCCGTGCGGCCGATGCCGCGGATGGGCGGCGCCCCCACCACAACCACCGTGGCCTCGGGCACTGCGCGGCTGAGCGTTTGCCGCAGCCGGCCGGCGATCGCGTCGGCCGACATATCGGCCGTCTGCCGCTCCTCGAAATCGTCGAGCATCACGAACATCGAGCTGAAGTTCGAGCCGTTGACGCTCAACAGGAACGATTGGCCGTTGTACTCCACGAGAGTCTTGACGCCCCGCACGGTCTTGCAAATCCCCTCGACCCGATTGGTAAGAGCCACGGTCCGCTCGGTTGAGGCGGCGTCGGGCAGTTGGAAGGCCACTAACAGGTATCCCATGTCTTGCGTGGGGACGAAGCCCTTGGGCGTGTGCGAGTAGCTCCAGGCGGTCAGGCCCAGCAATCCGCAGTAGACCGCCAGCACCAGCGCGCTGGTGCGGAGCAAGATCCCCACGCCGCGGAGATAGACGTTGGTGGCCCGGGCGAAGGCCTCGTTGAAGAGGCGGAAGGCCCGGCCCAGCAAGAAGTTCAGCGGCAAGCCGGCGAACCAGCCGGCGACGGCGCCCGCCAGGGCAAGGGAGAGAGGGAGAAAGGGAGAAAAGGAGAAAGGGAGAGCGGCCAGTGGCGGGCCACCGAGAGCCCACGCCGCCCAGCCGCCCAGCACGGCGTAAGCCAGGCGAGGCAGGACCTCGCCGGTACCCTTCTCGCGCGGACGCAAGAGCAGGGCCGCCAGCGCAGGACTGAGCGTCAGCGAATTGAAGGCCGAGATCACCGTCGAGGCGGCGATGGTCAAGGCGAACTGCCGGAAAAACTGGCCCGTGATGCCACGGATGAACGCGCAAGGCACGAAGACCGCGCTCAGCACCAGACCCACGGCGATCACCGGGCCCGATACCTGGCTCATGGCCTTGAGCGTGGCGTCCCGCGGGGCCATGCCGTTCTCGATGTGGTGCTCCACCGCCTCGACCACCACGATCGCGTCGTCGACCACGATGCCGATCGCCAGCACCAGGCCGAAGAGCGTGAGGTTGTTAAGGCTGAACCCCATCACGTACATCACGGCGAAGGTGCCGATGATGGCCACCGGCACGGCGATCAAGGGGATGATCGCCGAGCGCCAGTTCTGCAGGAATAACAACACCACCAGCGCCACCAGGATGATCGCGTCGCGGAGGGCCTTCTCCACTTCGTCGATGCACTGCCGCGTATAGGGCGTGGTGTCGTAGCGGATCACATAGTCCAAATCGTCGGGAAAGCCCTTCTTCAACTCCTCCATCTTGGCGCGAATGGCGTCGGCCACCTCCAGGGCGTTGGCGTCGGGCAACTGGAAGATGATCAGGCCCGCCGATCCCATGTTGTTGCAGCGGCAGCTCAGGTCTTCGTTCTTGGGTCCTAGGACCACGCGGCCCACGTCGCGAATGCGGACGATGCGGCCGTCAGGCGTGGCACGGAGGATGATGTCGGCGAACTGCGCCGGATTTTTCAGCCGGCCGAGGGTGGTCAAGGGGATCTGCACCTCCTGCCCCCGCGGCACCGGTTGCCCGCCGATCTGGCCGCAGGCCACTTCCGCGTTCTGCTCGCGCAGCGCGGCCACCACATCGTCGGCCGTAAGGTTCATCGCGGCGAGCTTGTCCGGGTTGACCCAGATCCGCATGCTGTAGTCGCGCTGTCCGGCGATGAAAATGTCGCTGGTGCCCGGCAGGCGAAGCAGCTCGTCGCGGATGTACATCAGCGCGTAGTTGCTCAGGTAGAGCTGGTCGTAGCGGCCGCCGGGCGAGACGACGTTGACGCACATGAGGATGTCGGGCACCCGCTTCCGCGTCGTCACGCCGGTCTGCTTGATGACGTCCGGCAGCATGGGCAAGGCTAGGTTCACGCGGTTCTGCACCAGCACCTGGGCCAGGTTCAGGTCCATGCCCTGCTCGAAGGTCACCGAGAGATTATAGGAGCCATCGTTGGCCGACGACGACTCCATGTAGTGCATCCGCTCCACGCCGTTGACCTGCTGCTCGATGGGCGACGCCACCGTCTCGGCCACCACCTGGGCGCTGGCGCCGGGATAGGTGCAACTGACCTGCACCGTGGGCGGCGTGACCTGCGGATACTGGGCCAAGGGCAGGTTCCGCATCGCCAGCACGCCGGCCAACGTGATCACAATCGACAACACGGTGGCGAAGATCGGGCGATCGATGAAGAACCGGGAAAACATGGTGTCCGCAAAGGCTAGTAGTTTACGTCAGAAAGTTTGAGTAAGTTAAGGCAACTTCTCCTTGCCGCGATTCTCGCCCGCAGGCCGCGGGGAATCGTGGGCGACAACCGACGAGTTCTTGCCCTCCTGGATCACCAGCGCCTTGGCCTTCCCCTCGGCGTCCCCCGGAGAGAAAGACTGCACGAGCTTCGGCTCGACGGCGTCGCCTGGCTTGACGCGTTGCAGGCCGTTGACGATGAACCGCTCGGTCGGGGCCAGCCCGCCTTCGATCACCCGCAGACCGTCCTGGAAAGCGCCGATCTGCACCTCGCGGTAGACGACCTCGTTCTTCGCGTTGAGCACGTAGAGAAACTTCTTGTCCTGATCGGAACCGATGGCCCGCTCCGTGGCCAGGAGCGCCGGGTGTGTCGGGCCGATAGGCACCCGGATCCGCACAAACATGCCAGGAGAGAAAAACAATTTCTTATTGTCGAACACTCCACGCAGCCGCAACGTGCCGGTCGAGGGGTCGAGTTGGTTGTCGACGAAATTGATCGTGCCCTCGTGCGGGTACTTGCCGTCCTCGTCGGCCAGGCCCATCAACACGGGCAACTTCGCCTCGCGGGCGGATTTCACCTTCCCGGCCTCCATCAAGCGGCGAAACCGCAGTATGGTCGCCTCGTCGACGTCGAAGTAGGCGTAGATCGGGTCCAAGGAAACCACCGAGGTGAGGATCGTGGTGTCGGCCACGACCATGTTGCCCGGATCGATGTTCTGCCGGCTGATGCGGCCACTGACCGGGGACAGGACCTTGGTGAAGTCCAGGTTGAGTTTGGAGGTGTTCACCGCGGCCTCGGCCACGCCCACCATGGCCGTGGCTTCGTTGCGGTCGCCCATGGCCAGGTCGTAGTCGGCCTTGGAAATGGCCGACGTCTTGATCAATTCCTCCGCCCTATGAAAATCGGCCTGCAAGCGGGCGAGGTGGGCCTTGGCCTGTGCCAGATTGGCGACCGCTCGGTCGTAGTCGGCCTGGTAGGTCCGCTGGTCGATCAGCAACAGCACGTCGCCTTCCTTGACGTCGAACCCTTCACGAAAGAACACCTTCTCCAGGTAGCCGCTGACCCGCGCTCGCACCTCGACGGTCTTCATTCCCACCGTCCGGCCGGTGAAGTCCACGTAATCACGGATTTCTCGCGTGACGGGCAGACTGACCTCGACCTCCTGCACTTGCGGGGTTGCGGATTGCTGCGCTGCACCGCCGCAGCCACCGGCCGCGAGGCCGATAAACAGCAATGCCATTAGACGACCGACTGCCGGGAAGGCCGTCCCGGATTTCACGCCGCCGGCCGGCGCAGGGGCGCCGCTCACCCTGCCTTCTCCAACAAGGAAAGGAGGAACTTGAATCCGCATTTTACAAAACTCCGTGGTTGGCCAACGTAGGCGAAAGGTAGGTATAGATCAGGTGGGCGCCGTCGCGCAACCGCGACGGCGGTCAATCAACCGAATTGGCCAGTCTCCGATTGCTTGCGCTCCGCGTCGCTGAGGATCCCGTGGAAGAAGATGTCCAAGACGTCTTCCGTCTGCTCTACCGGGTCCTGGCGACGGCCGGTGAAGTAGTTGGTGAACAAGATGCCGTAGAGCAAATCGGTGATCACCGCACGGATCCGCTCGATGGGGATGGGGCGCACGCGGCCCGCAGCGATCAGCCCGCGATAAAGCTCCCGCCAGTCTTCGGCGTAGGTGTCGCGGTGCGAGAAATAGGTGGATTGGCGGCGGTCCTTGAAAAGCGCCCGTTCCTGGATCAGCAACTCGACGTAGCGCGAGTGCTCTGCAAAGAACGCCATGTGGGCAAACACGGCCCGGCGGATGCGATCCATCGGGTCGTGGACCTCGGCCATGGCCCGGTCGACCCGCTCGTGTAGTTGCCGTATGACCCGGTCCACGGCAGCGAGGAATAGATCCTCCTTGTGGGGGAAATAACGGTAGAGCGTTCCCTTGCCGACCCGCAGTTCATCCGCCAAAAACTGCGTGTCAGTATCTGAATAGCCATATTGGGCGAACAGATCGGCCGCCTTCTCAAGGATCTCTTCCTGCCGCTTGTGCCAGGCCTCGGGGCGTGCGGGAGGCGCCGCTCGAACTTTGGTGAGGGGTTTAGTCATGGTGGACAACGGGGCGGGGACTGACGAGTCAGTTCTTATATATATAATTCCCCGCAGAGGACCTGTCAAGATGGGTAGAGTTTAAGGCCGGCCGTGTTCGCTTGTGCGTAAAGCCGTACGGCATGGTTCAACTTGCGGGTCGTTTGGCTAGCATTGTAGGGAACGCCGGGGCACCCGCTGTGCTGGTGCCCCGGCGTTCCCTACCAAATTTCGGCCAGCGGAAGTGTTGCCGTGGTTTGAGCCATGCCATCCTTGCCGAGTTCGGCCGGTAGGTCGAAGAGCGGCTAATGCCCGGCGGTCTGCGGAATTTTTTTGAACTCACCCCTTTGGGGCAATTCGGCAAGTGCAACACTTTGTTGCAAAAAATGCATACGGTCTCGGCGCGCCCGTGAGGGGATCCGCGCCCCGATTCGCTAAAATCCCCGCACTAGAGTACTCGAGAATTCGGGCGTGCGGCGGCGGTTGTCGCAAATACCGCGCCGGCAAGAGCGGAAGTTCGTCATCCAACGTGACGCAAAGTTCAGCGCGCTGACGAGGGCCGCGTTAGGTTTATAGAAAATTTCGGCCGGACCCTTTTCAATTTCTCCCACTCCTCTCGATCTGGTACCCGTATTGGTGGGACGGCGCTCGTCGACCAAGCCGACCACGACCATGGATACACAGTGCCCGTCATGCTGCCCGCTCGCTGGTACCACCCTGCGACTGAGGGCACGGAACCCCGACATTATTTCTGAAATTGACCACTTAGTGTTCAGCAACTTTGTTGATTTTGCCGCGAACCAACAGGATAATGGTCGCTGGGTACTAGAATTCCCTTCCCACCTCTCCAACCTACCACTGACACCCATGATGAAAAAGAACCTTTCCGTCGTCGCCTTCCTCGCCTGTTTGTTTGCCGCAATCCAGGTCCCTGTCGCTCTTTCGTGGGCGCAGACGCCTCCGTCTGCCGCGCCCCGGGGCGATAGCCCTGCCGCGGACAAGGCTGCTGGCTGGAAACTCATTTTCGACGGGAAGACGCTCAAGGGCTGGCACGCCAGCGCGCAGACCGGCCATAGCCGCGCAAGCGGCAACAAGTCGGGCGGACGATGGGTGGTTGAGAACGGCGCCATCGTCGGCAGCCAAGACATCCCGGGCAACGGCGGCATCTTCCTCACCGACGAGCAGTTTGGCAACTACGAGATCGTGCTGGAGATGAACAACGATTTCGGTCCGGACAGCGGCTTGTTCCTGCGCTGCGACGAGAAGGGCACATGCTACCAGGCGATGATCGACTATCACGTCGGCGGCAACCTGATGGGCCTCTACGGCGAAGGCAGCCTGGGGGCCAAGCCGCATGTGCGCAACTTCACCTTCCTGGACCGGCCCGACCACATCAAGCTCGTGACCGAGATGAATGGCGTGAAAACTCCCGTACCCTTCCCCATGCCCCTCGAGGACTGGCCGAAGTTCTGGAAACATGGCCAGTGGAACGAATTGCGCGCCCGCATCGTGGGCAACCCGCCGCACATCACCACTTGGATCAAGGGCGTCAAGTTCATGGACTGGACCGAGACCGAAAAACGGCATCCCGACAAGGGCGGTATCGGGTTGCAAGTTCACGGCGGCGGCGATTTCACCAAGCAATACGTCCGTTTCCGCAACATCCGCGTGAAGCTACTCGACGAATGATTCTGTAACCAAGCCAATGAGAATCCTATCGCCCGTGTTCGCAATCCTTTGTGTTTGGCTCACAGCGGCTAAGGCCGCTAAGGCCGATGACGTGCCGCAGACGCCGCGCATCGACAGCGTCGTCATGTCGAAACCGCAGCCGCACGAGTCGGACCCGGCGGTCATCTGGTACGACGACTTTGACGGGCCGGCCAAGCCCTATACCGAATCGGAAGGTGGATTGGATGCCCAGGAGGCATTTGGAGGCGAGGGCCGGTCCATGCTCGGTCTTTATGAGAAGGGACAACAAGGCCGGGGCAACCGCAAGGTCTTCTTCGGCGATAGCCCTACCGGCAAAGTCGTGCAAAAAGGCAAGCACTTCGACGACATCTACTGGCGAATCTACGTCAAGCACCAGCCGGACTGGACGGGCGGCGGGCCGGACAAGCTCGCGCGGGCCACGAGCATCGTATCCGCAAACTGGGCGCAGGCCATGATCGCCCACGTCTGGAGCAGCAGCGAGGCATTGACCCTGGACCCGGCCAGCGGCGTGCGTGGGGACCGCGTCGTCACCACCCGCTACAACGACTTCTCCAATCTCCACTGGCTCGGTAACAAGCCGGTCTCCACGTTCAAGTTCCACGGCACGGAGGAGGTGGGCCGCTGGGTCTGTGTCGAGTCCCGCGCCAAGCTAAACACACCCGGCAAGCACGACGGCCTAAACCAATTGTGGATCGACGGCCGGCTGGAGGTCGAGCGCAAGAACCTCGATTGGCGCGGAAGCTACGATCGGCATGGCATCAACGCCGTCTTCCTGGAGACCTACTGGAACAAGGGCTCGCCCGTGACTCAATCTCGCTGGATCGACAACTTCGTCATTTCAACCAGGCCGATTGGCCCGGTGGTTTGTCCGTGCAACCCCGTTCTCATCAAGACGCCGTACCGCGGCCCCGGCAAGCAGCAGAACTGCAAAGTCGAGATCGCCGCCGACGATAGCGGTAAGACCGTGGTCTGGCGGTCTAAGGCGATCACGGCGCCGCAGCGGATAAAAGTCGGCATAGAGACCGGGCAATTCGTTGGCCCGCTTGCAGGGCGCGAGCGGCTCGCAGCGGCAACGACCTATTACTTCCGCGTCAGGCAACAAAACGACTCGGGTCTGGAATCGCCCTGGAGCCCCTGGCACCAACCCGTCCGAACGGAGGATAAAGTGAAATGACTGTTCGGCAAATCTTGCAGACCAAGGAGGACTTATTCGTGAAAATCACTTGTGGTCTAGTCCGGCGCCGGCCTGCTGCCGTTGCCGCTTTTGTGTGTGTCTTTGGGATGGCAGCGTTCTACTGGGCCAGCCGCTCAGCCAGTGCCCAAGCTCCTGACCCATTTGCCCAGAACCAACGTCTGGGCCGGGGCGTGAACGTCATCGGCTACGACCCCCTCTGGAAGGACCGTCAGAAGGCCCACTTCCAGGAGAAGCATTTCCGCTTGATCCGAGAGGCGGAGTTCAACCACGTCAGGGTCAACCTCCACCCCTTCCGCGATGCCAAGCTGGGGCCGGACTGCAAGCCCAGCGCCGCCTGGTTCGCGACGCTCGACTGGGCAGTCAAGCAGGCCCTGGCCAACCGGCTGATGGTGATCCTTGACTTCCACGAGTTTCAGGCGATGGGCGACGATCCGGCGCGCAACAAGGACCGCTTTCTGGCAGTCTGGCGGCAGATCGCCGAACACTGCAAGGACGCCCCAGACGGCGTGGTCTTCGAGATCCTTAACGAGCCGAACAAGAAGCTCACTCCGGCACTATGGAACCCGCTGCTCCGCGAGGCCCTGGGGATCATCCGGCAATCCAACCCGCGCCGCACGGTGATCGTGGGTCCGACGTCGTGGAACAACATCAACGATCTGGACAAGCTCGACTTGCCCGAGCAGGATCGAAACCTGATTGTGACCGTCCATTATTACAGCCCGTTTCCGTTCACGCACCAGGGCGCGGCCTTTGCCGGGTTGCAAGACAAGACCGGCGTGCCGTGGGACGGGACGGAAAAGGACCAGCAGGCCGTTTTGAGGGACTTCGACAAGGCCCAGGCCTGGGCCCAGAAGCACCATCGCCCGATCTATTTGGGTGAGTTTGGCGTGTACGACAGGGCGGACATGGCCGCGCGCATGCGCTGGACAAGTTTCGTGACGCGGCAGGCCGAGAAACGCGCGTGGAGTTGGGCCTGGTGGCAGTTCGACGGCGATTTCGTCCTTTACGACGTGCGGCAGGACCACTGGGTCGAGCCTATCCGGCGGGCCCTGGTGCCATCGGCTGTTGCTGCGGACGGCAAGGTGTCTCTGGGGGCCGACGCGCCGAGCGCCTGCCAAGTCTCGGAAGATGAACAATCCATCCACATCGAGACCCCGGAACTGGCGGCGGCCATCCGCAAGAAGGGATATGTAAGCGGCGTAGCCGGCCAGTCCTTCCTCGACAAGAAAACCGGCTTTCGCGATCCGGGCTTCGGCCTGGACATTGTCGATTGGATCATGGAGCCGGGCAGCGATGCCGCTTATCGCGACCGCCTGGACCCGGAATTGATCTACCGCAACGAAGGCGAACACCATCTGTACCATGGCTCGCGGCCCAAGCGGAGCTTGGAAGGACCCCAGATCTGCACGAAGGCGGGCGCGTTGCAACCGTCCGTCATTCGCGGCAAGGATTTCGTCGCCATCCGGCAGCAGTTCGCCTATCGCACGGCGGCCCCCGGAAAGAAGGCCGGTTCGGTGTGGACGCAGGTCCTCGTTTTTCCGGCTGGCAAGCGCTACTTCATCTCGATGGACAAGATCGACGCGGTCAACGCCAGCGAGGCGATGTTCCTGCGGCTCGACATGCCGGGCCATGTCCGGCATACGAAGGGAGACACGTTCAGCGAGGTCTATCTAAGCTATCGCGGGCGAATACCGGCTGCGAAATTCCTGACCGACTTCCCGCCCGACGCCCGCTTCGACTATCGCCGCGACCGCGATCCCGTGCCGGACCGCTTCGTGCGCGGCTATCACCTCCGCGATCCGGCGACGGGCAAGGACGGTCCCTGGCTGCTGGGCATGACGCTGGAGCCCTCGGTGGTCTGGGAGGCATGGTGTCACCAGCGGGGTTATGTGTGCATGATCGAGGAGTTCGGCGGGCGGCCCATCCGGCCCGGACAGTCCTTCAGCGCGGCGTTCCTCGTAGGCTACTTCGATACGCTGGAGGAGGCAAACCGCGCCTACGACGCGCACAAGGGCCACACGGGGCTAGAGGTCTCCGAGGACGGCTGGAGGCTGACGAAGTGACATGATCATGAAACGGTTCATTGCCATCGCAATTCTCCTCATCCTGTCAACCGCGGCCATCGCAGAAGAGCACCTTCCCACGCCCGCCGGCAAGGAAGTGTCCCTCGCCGTCACGCTGACCGCTACCAATCAACCAGGACAAACGCTGGAGGGGTTCGGTTGCAGCATGGTCGATCTGCGCAAAAGCAAAATCCCAGACGCGGCGCGGGCGGAGATGTTCGACCGGGTGTTTGGCGGCCTGCACATGAACGTGCTTCGACTCTGGACCGAAACCGACGCTAACCGCACCGCCGCCCAAATGAAGGCGGGTTTCTACCAGACCTATGTAGATAGCGGCATGATTGCGGAGGCGCAGAAACGAGGAGTGACAACTCTGCTCCTGGCGCCGGCGCGCGGCGAGAAACCGCCCACCGAACCTATGCCCGAGTACGCCCGCAAGCTGGCGGACTTTATTCAGGGCGTGAAAGCTGAACGCGGGATCAGAATCAACGTCACGGGCATCGCCAATGAACCCGACGGCTTCAAGCCCGCTCAGATGGCAGAGGCGGTGCGCGTACTGCGTCAGGAGCTGGATGCTCGCAGTCTCAAGGACGTGCAGATCATTGCCCCCGAATGGGCCAACGCCGATAGTTGGGCCTTGCGCTGCATCGCCGGTATCAAGGCCGACCCGGAGGCCTGGGCAGCCCTACGCGGCATTGCCACGCACAGTTACAGCATGGCGGCCACGCCGGAGTTCCCGAAAATCATCTCCGGCACGGATAAGCAATATTGGATGACGGAGGCCTCCGATAACGGCAACGAAAGCGAGGCTGACGTCAACCTGGCAGCCTCCAACGGCGCACGTTTCCTGAATGACTTGAACCATGGCGTCACGCATTGGGTCTATTTTATCGGTTTCTACGACAGCCCGGACGTGACCAAGGACCGGGACAACGCCACGAAATTCATGGTTTACGATTTCAAGCAACGGCGGATCTTCCGGCATTTGAAGTACGACTGGTTCCGGCAACTGCGGGCGGCTTTTCCCAATGGCTCGCGCATTTACCCGCTGAAGGCGCAGCCGGGCGGAGACTTGGTATTCACTTACGGACAAAAACCGTACTTGAACGCTGCTGTCGCACGGCGGCCTGACGGCGGCTGGTCGCTGGGAATGATCAACCTCTCCGGGGTGAAACCGAACACATCCGTCAGCCAGTGGCACCCGGCCACCACATTGAAAGTGACGTGGCAGGCAAAATCTCTTGCCGGTGACGAAGCCATGATCTTCGACGTCTTCCGTTCCGATGTTGCCCGGCGCTTTGTATCGGCTGGCAAGGCGACCATGACGAAAGGCAACCTTACGCTGGTGTTGCAGCCGGGCGAACTCGTCACGCTCATGGGAAAATGAAGTCAATTCCATGAGATTGTCCTCAGCCGAGGCAAAGTGATCTTATTGAAGAAAGTTTGTTGAATAGAAGGAGACCAAAAGATGAAACGATTCGTTGCCTGCTGCCTGGCTTTGACGGCGGCCCTTGCCGCGGCTTGGGCCGGCCCAAGTGCCGCAAACGAGGTCACCATCAAGGGCATGGTGCTCAACAACGTCCACACCGGGGAAGAGCAGACGAGTGTCTTCGTCTATGCCCTGGACGGCACGCCCGAGATCAGGGCGGAGGTGGACAGGATCATGGCCCAATATTACCCGGACAAGGGCCTGGATGGCGACGCCGCCCGCAAGCTGCAGGACCAGTTCACGGCCAAGCTGAAGTTCTTCATCGACGGTCCCCAGGCCGCGGAGTTGGGCAAGAAGGCGACCTACGGCGCGAGGCAACCCACGGCCCTGACCGGCACGATCGCGGAGAAGGACGGCAAGCGGTGGATCACTGTCAGCAAGTACGCGGATACCACGTTGCGCTACCCGGCCAAAGTGCTTGCCGCCGACAAGCCCCTGGTGATGCCCGATAAACCGCCCCTACTCCTTAAGATCGGCGAGAAGCTATCGCTGAAGTGCATTTGGGTCCCGCCCGGCAAGTTCTTCATGGGCGAACCTTATTACCAGTGCCCGCATTGGCAGGAGGCCCCGCCGCACATGGTGACGCTTAGCAAGGGCTTCTACATGGCGGAACACCCCATCACCGAGGAGATGTTCGCGGCGGCAGTGGGCAACAAACCCCACACCGAGAAGGCAGCCAAGACGCCGGTCAACGCTTCCTGCGTAGATATGTACGAGTTCTGCCGCATCTTGTCGCAGACGAGCGGGCGGAAGGTGCGCGTGCCGACTGGCGCCGAGTGGGAATATGCGGCCCGCGTAGGCACCTCCAATCCGGCCTTCCGCGAGAAGTACAAGGACCAGGACAGCAGCAGCGAGCAGCCCATCGCGGTCAAGTCCAAGCCGTGCAACCCCTGGGGCTTCTACGACATGGTGAGCAGCGGGTGGGAGCGGGTGAGCGATGGTTCCTCGCAACTCGACCGCCGGGACACGGTCGATCCGCAGCACATCCCGCCCGAAGATCAAGGCAAGGCCGAGCGGAGCCGCAAGCACGGGCACTTTGGCAGGGGCAATGGGCAATATGCCGTGAGCGAAATCGAGTATATCGGCAGCGACCCCGGCCCCGAGAAGACCTACCCCGGCATCACACGGTTTCGCGTGGTCGTGGAAGGGCCGTGATGGAGTGACGGGACATCTCGCCCAAGGATAATTTCTATGGTCCACCAAGGGCAGATCATCCACCTGGAGTGCGACGTCCGCCCACGACGACGGACCGTGGTGGTGACGGTCATGGGAGAGTAATCGACCATTGTGTCACGAAAACGCCATAGCGGACATTACTGTTGGTCCTGTGACAGGATGCGGGCCAACGAGAAGTTTTCGGGCAAGGGCCATGCACGGCACTTATGCAAGGAGTGTGCCCGACTCGGGAAAGAAGAGTTGGCCTATCGTCAGGCCGTCCACAACCTGGAGCGGTTAGTAACCTGGGAAGGCATTATCCCGCGCAAGAAGCGCGAGCAGTTCCGCAAATATCTGACGCACGAAAACGAACGAGTCCGCGCCTACGCACGTGAGCTCGAAGTCGCCGACGCCCTGGAACGCGCGGAGCTACGGCTTCAGCAGGACTTGGACGACTTCCAAGTCGAGCAAGCGGCCGAAGCCTACAACAACGAGGCCGTCTTTCCGCAAATGGACTCTTCCGCCGATCTCGACGCCGAGAACGACACGGAAATCCCGTTTTGACGACGCAGCAATAAACGGCGTCCGACCGTAAGACCAGCCGGATCGTCACTTGCCCGGCGCTGGCTTATTCGCTGGCCTGTCCAATTCCTTCAGTCCGGCCTTGATGGTGGCGGCGATCTGCTTGGCGGTCCCGTGGTCGTCGGGGTCGGCGTTGCCGCCTTTCAGCGCGGCCATAAGCTGCTCGCCGTTGCCGCCGGCTGACCAGCCGGTGAAAAGTGCGCCCAGCATCCGCTCGGTGGCGTCCTTCCTGGCGCATTGGATCATAGCTACCGCCGCGTCGGGCTTCTGCCAGGTTGAGGGTAGCACGCGGAATCCCTGCTGTTGGAAGAAGCGGACCGATGGGTAGTCGGCCCGCCGCTCGTAGTGCCAGTCGCAGAGGATAATGTCCTTGGGAATCCGCTCGATGGCGCGATGGGAGCCGGTCTTGCTGGCCTCCCATGTCCCATAGCTGAACTTCCCTGCGTCCAGCAATCGGTCGCCCCACATGAGCATCTCGACGCCTTTGTCTTCGACCATGTGCCGGTGCAGGCGGTTGACCACTCCAGCAAAAAGTTCCCCTACATCCTTCTTCGTGCAGCGGGGGCATTTCTCATTGCCGATCAGAAAGACTTCGTCCATGCCGACATGCAAGGCGTCAGCATCGAAGGCCTCGATCAGTTCGTCCAGGAGATCGAAGACGATCTTGTCCACGTCCGGGTTGGACGGGCACCACTCGCGGCAATAGATGCCCTTGTTTGTGGCGGGAATGTGGGGCGTCTCGTCAAGCTCGGGATGCTTCTTCAGCAGCGCCGAGGTATTACTGGCCCACGACTGATGTCCGAGGCAGTTGAACAACGGGATCAAGCGGATACCCTGCTGGCGGCACGTCTCGGCCAGTTTCCGCGCCTGCTCCTTGTTGATGCCCCGGCACTCCAAATCCGGGTGCGACGTGAATTGGAACCCGTAATCGACCTCGAGAATCAGGACGTTGATACCCAGCGGGGCAAGCGACTCCCGCACGAACCGCTCGGTGAGCGTCATCCGCTCCGGCTGGGGGCCGATCAGGTGCAGCGCTCGCCAAGTGGGATTTTTCTTCTGCCAAGTCTCCAACCACGCCTTGTGCGCCGACCCTGCCGCCATGGTGGTCGTAGGGACGAACGCCGTCAGGACGGCGAACACGATGAAGGATGCCCTTATGTACGTCTTGCTCATACTTGCCTCTAATAATGGTTACTCAAACTGTAAACGCCCCCACTGCCCCTGCGGCAGTGGAGCGATGTTTGGCCACTACACACGCGTCCCCCACAACGTTTCCTCGCCGCCCTTTGCGTGCCGCCCGCCCAGCCCTCCGGGCTGGGCAGGCGGCACGCAAAGGGCGGCGAAAATGGGGAATTGCCGTTGCTGGTAGTGGTCAAACACGCGTTCCCCCGGCACAGGGCCGGCGGGGACGTTTACAGTTTGAGTGGTTATCGAAGTTCCGTTTGCCATTATCGCCCCGGCAATGAAGAGGATCAATAGTATGCCGGTTGTTCCGGCTTTCAAACCGTGGTAAAGTCAATTGTCGTTCTTCAACCATCCGAGCCAGCACGTTGGCGTCAGCATTCCAGTAATAGCCCATGGAAAACTCGAGACAGATTCGACGTATTCGCATCTTGCTGATCTTCTTTGTCACCGCGCTTGTTGCCAGCGGCCTGACCGCATTCCCGCTGGAATGGGAGACGCAGCTCCTAGCCGCATGGTTTGGCGAGGGTACAAGCACCGCTACCCTGTTTCCCACGCTGGCCTGGTGGCTATCGCATGTGCATGAAGGATTGGCGGCCACTTACGACAGCTACCCGTTTCTGGCCTACGGCACCGACTGGCTGGCGTTCGCGCACATTATCATCGCCGTTGCCTTCTGGGGACCGATCAAAGACCCGGTCCGCAATATCTGGGTCGTCGAGTTCGGAATGATTGCCTGCGTGCTGGTCATCCCCTTGGCGCTCGTCTGCGGCCCGAAACGAGGCATCCCGTTCTATTGGCAGTTGATCGACTGCTCTTTCGGCGTCGGCGGGCTGCTGGTCCTGGCTATGGTCTACAAGATGATTCGGGGGATCGCTCGAACTGAAGGCCGACGACAGGAGTGCTGAGAACACCGCGTCCTTTGCTACGACCGATCACCAAGTACACTCTTGTTACAGACTTGTTACCGTGGTTTGTTCTAATCTCGCCTATAATGCAGGCACGGCTGCCGTTTGGCACGTACTCGCAAACCTCTGTTCGTGAAAGGGACAACATGTTACGACAATCGATGACCGCCATCTTCGGGAGCCTTGCGTTGACTGCCGCACTATCTGCGGCCGAGAACGAACTTCCCGGCGTCACCGTCTTCGGCACGGCCACGACGCAGGTCACACCGGACCAGATGGTCTGGCGCCTCATGGCGCATAACCGGGGGGCAAAGCTGTCTGCTGTCGCAGAACAACACACGAAGCTCGTTCAGCAAGTGCTTAGCCTCCTGAAGGAACATGGCATCAAGGACTCCGATTTGCAAACATCCCAGATGGAGTTCGGCGAAAACTGGGAATACAGGAACCAGTCGAGGGTCAAGGAAGGCTACTCCGCCTCGACGCAGATTTCCTTCCGCAGCGCGGATCTGGCCGCCTACAAACCGCTCTGGCTGGGGCTGGCGGAGTTGTCCGGCGTCACCGTCGAAGGCGTGAATTACGACCATTCCAAACGGATCGCCTACCAGAACGAGACCCGGCGCAAGGCTCTTCTGGCCGCCAAGGAGAAGGCCGCCGACATGGCGAAGACCCTCGGTTCGGAGATTGCCGAACCCCTGCGGATCGCAGAGGATCTCTCGCTGGGCGACCCATGGCGATCAGCATTGAGCAACAGCGCTTCCAACAGCGTTACAGTGGAGGACCGTGGAGGCGCGGAACAAGAGGCATTGGCCCCCGGAACGATTCCCATCCGCATACGGGTCAAGGTCACTTATCGTTTGATCGCCCACGGCGGCTGAGGAGTTTCGTCAACATCCGGTCGAGCGTGTAGGATATGCCCTTGAGCGAGCAAAGACAATTTGCGACTTCAACGCATTGTACCGTCTTCGCATGGTCTCCTTGATAGGCGGCCGATTCGTGGTGATATCGGATGCTGTCGATCACCGCCGCGGGAAACTTCCATCGTGGAACATCGCCCAGTCGATCACGCCTCTTCGTCCCGTGGTATCACGGGCAATTCAACAGTGATCCGAGTGCCTTTGCCCGCCACGCTTCGAATGCTGCACTTTCCACCCAGTAGTCTCGCCCGTTGCCGGATGCCCTCCAGCCCAAACCGATTCTTCGGGGCGGTCTTGGGGTCGAATCCTACTCCCCAATCGCGAATCTCGATACGAAGACGGTCTTCGCATTGCAAGAGACCCACCGATATTCGCTCGCTCTTGCTGTGCTTGCAGGCATTCGTCAACGCTTCCTGGGCAATCCGGTAGATGGCGTTCTCGAAGGTTGAGTCCAGTCGGTCGAAATCGACCCTGCTGTGGAAATCGATTTTCGGTCCCCGCTCACGGCCGTGTTCATGCACGAGGTGGGAAACGGCTTCGGCGATGCCTGCTTCGTCCAGAATCGGCGGCCTCACGCCGGCAATCAGACGGCGGGTCTCGAAATGCCCTTGCTGGAGCATGGTAAGTCCCGCATGGTAAGCGTCGGCCGCCTGCTTAGGCTGTGTGTCCTTCAAATGATCGTGGGCTTGGAATTGCATAATGGCCCCGGCCAGTTGCTGCGCGAGCCCGTCGTGAATTTCATAGGCGATAAGTTGCCGCTCGTTATCGCTGGATCGGAGCATGTAGCGGAGGTTGCGGTGTTCCTTCGCCAATGCCTCCTCGGCACGTTTGCGTTCGGTGATATCCGTTCCACAACCGACAATGAAGAAGGTCTCCCCAATCTCCATTCTTTTTCCGGTGAGAGAGAAGTCCCGCACACCGGCCTGCGTAAGAACCCGGGCCTGCAGTTCGACGTGCGTCTTTGCCCGCTCCTTGTTGAACTCCGCCAGCGGCTTGGCGACCGACTCCCTGTCGTCCTCGTGAATCGTGGCGAGGCAATTCGTCTGGGGCATGGCTTCCGAGGATACGCCCGCGATCTCCTGTTGGGTCTTATTCCAGCGGACATATTTGCCATTTCGATCCACTACGTAGAATGGGCCGGGAATGCTCTCAATGATCGTGTCGGAGAAGAGCTTCGCCTCAAACAACGCTGCCTCGCTTCGTTTACGCTCTTCAATTTCTCGGTGCAAGTCTCCGTTGGCCTTGGTCAGTTCCGCAGTACGTTCCTGCACCCGCTGTTCCAATTCGTCGCGGGCCTTCTGCAATGCCTCTTCGGCCTGTTTGCGGCGCGTGATGTTGTGGCACACGCCCATGACCGAGGTTCTCTTCCCGCCTTCATCTCGAATAGGAATAAGGTGGATTCGCAGCCAGACCTCGGCCGGGCCGAAATGGAATAAGTCGTCGTACTCGATCACTTCGCCGGTGGCGAAGACCCGTCCGGTCTTTTCGATCTGGGATCGGGCCATTTCCGGTGGAAACAAGTCCACTTGCCGCTTGCCCACGATGTCGGCCGCGGGGATGCCGATGCATTGGGAAGCTGCCTGATTGGCATAGAGGAGCGTTCCCTGGCCGTCTAGTATGAAGATGATGTCTCGCGTCGATTCCGCCAAAGCACGGTAGCGACCTTCGCTTTGCCGCAGCGCATCCTCGGCACTCTTGCGTTCAGCGTCGCTACTCTCCAAGGCCGCAACCCGCTGTCGCAATCCCGCCAGTTCTTCGATGAGTTGTTGCTTGCCTTTATCCTGATCCAGCATGACCGACCCTTGTTATTTGGCAGTGCCAGGCCCACAAGGGCGAAGCCACTACGGCCATTATAGTCGATGGTGTCGTGTCTTTGCAGGGTCGCAACCGCCCCAGCAAAGGGGTGGGATATGGAACACGGCCTCGTGAGCGGCTAAAATACATGCGTCGTTAAATGCTGCCCGCCGCTTTACTCCGAGACCGTCCCCCGTGCTTCCCGAACTTTCCAACACGCTCTCCTGGTGGCAATGGGCCATTTTGGCCGCCGTGCCGCCGGCGATCGTGCTGCTGTATTTCCTCAAGCTCAAGCGGCGGCCGCTGGAAGTCCCCAGCACCTACCTCTGGCACAAGTCGGTCGAAGACCTGCACGTCAACTCGATCTGGCAGCGGCTGCGAAACAACCTCTTGCTCTACCTGCAACTGGCGGTTGTGCTGCTGGTCATCCTGGCCGTACTGCGGCCAAGCTGGCAGGCCCTGCATCTGGCCGGCAGCCGCATGGTGCTGCTGGTCGATAATTCAGCCAGCATGCAGGCCACTGACGTCAAGCCCAACCGGTTGGAAGAGGCCAAGCGCCGAGCGGGCGAGCTGATCGACCAGATGCACTCCGGCGACTCGGCCATGCTGATCAGCTTTTCCGACACCGCCCGTGTCGAACAGAACTTCAGCGACAACCGCCAGCAACTCCGCGCGGCCTTGGCGACGATCGCCCCCAGCCAGCACTCCACGAACATCTCCGAAGCCCTTAAATTGGCCGCTGGACTGGTCAATCCGGGCCAGGCCAACGAGAAATCGACCGACCTCCACGTGGCGGGAACGAAACTCTTCATTTTCAGCGACGGCTGTTTCCCCGCCGCGGAGAACTTCGAATTGGGCAATCTTGAGCCGACTTTCGTGCCCATCGGCCGCCGGGACGCCGCGAACGTGGGCATCGTGGCGTTCGGTGTGAGCCGCGCCGAGGACGAGGGCGGCAAGCTCCAGGCATTCGCCCGGCTCAAAAATTCCGGCCCAGCAACCGCCGAGGTCCGCTTGAAGCTGTTCGTCAACGACCAGGCCCGGGCGTCCGATGCCGACCATCTAAGTATCCCCGCCGGCGAAACCCGCGGTCAGGTCTTCCCGCTGGACGACTTCGAATCGGGCGTCTTGCACGTTCAGGCGGAAACGGGCGACCAACTGGCAGTGGACGACGAGGCCTGGACCGTGGTCAATCCGCCCCGCCGTGCCCGGGTTCTGCTGATTACCGCCAAGAACGAACGCCTGGAACAGGTCATGAAAACCAAGGCTTTAAGCGAAGTTGCGGAAATCCGCGTGGAAAATCCCGATTTTCTCAAGTCCAAGACTTACCAGGACCAGGTCGAGCTGGGCGTCTGGGACCTCGTGGTCTACGATCGCAGCGGGCCGGAAAAAATGCCGCGTACCAACACGTTTTTCATCGGCTGCATTCCCCCTGGCACTGGCTGGAAGGCCGGACCCGCCGTCACGCTGCCCCAGATTTTCGACGCCGCCGTGTCGCACCGCTTGATGCAGTGGGTGGACGTCAACGAGATCCAGAAGGTGATTAGCGCCACGCCGCTGATCGTGCCCAGCGGGGGGACGGTGCTGATCGATTCCGACGCCGGGCACTTGCTGGCGATCGCCCCCCGCGAGGGTTTCGAGGACATCGTATTGGGAATGGACCTGATCGAGCAACGGGCGGCGGCCGACGGCTCGCTGGCCGTTTATCGCAATACCGACTGGCCCTGGCGGGCGAGTTTCGCCTCGTTCATTTTCAATGTCCTGACCGACCGGGCGGGCGGTCAGGACCTGGCGGCCTCCGGTTCCTATCGACCCGGGATGCCCGTGACGCTCGAAGCCCCCGATTCCCGCACGGGGATTGACGTCCAGACCCCGTCGCGGACCACAGTGCAACTCCCGCCCAGTTCCTCGGGCAAGCTGACATTCACGGCCACCGACGAATTGGGTGTCTATCGGGCCTTCTCGGGCGGCAAACTGGTCCAGCAATTTGCCGTCAACCTGCTCGATCCGGCGGAAACCGACATCCGCCTGTCCGCCGAGCCGACCATCAAGCTCGGCTACGTGGAGGTGGTGGGCAAGACCGGCTGGGTTGCCGGGCACCGGGAAATATGGCGGGAGCTGGTCCTTGCCGCCCTGGCAATCGCCGTGCTGGAATGGCTGATCTATCTGCGCCGTGTGTATATCTGAGCGGTCGGCCGGAAAGTTTCCGCACAATGTCCCCTCTCCACGACCCACTGCGCGGTACCCCGGAGAGGGTTAGGGTGAGGGCAATTATGCGATGACGGTCTCGTGGAGACGCCGTGATTGCAGACAGGTTTTCCACGCTGCACGAGGCCTGGGGGGAAGGCCCCTGCGCGACGTAAACGGGGGGAATTTCCAGTAGTTAAGCCACGCCGGGCAGTGACCCGCTTGACCGGAAGTGTACCCGCGGTATAGTGATAGTATGTGCACTGTCACCGAACCGGGAAAAGAAAAGGAGTCCGGTGTCGTTTTCGTTACATTTCGACCCCAGTGCCACTCCCAACCCCGTTTCTGTGCCCCGCGTGATCGTTTTCTCTCGCTAGGGCTCGACAATTGCGAAGCAACCGAACACCTCGAAGTCCGCGCGATTGAGGGTCGCGATCGAACGAATCCCCACCGACCAATAGGTTGCCCCAAGCAATGTGTCGAGCAGTCGCTTCCTTCCCGGGCGATATTGGTGCATCCAAACAAGGAATTGAGACACGGCGGCTGCGTCAGGAAAAACCTGAAGCACTGTTGCCGCGTTCCAAATCTCCACGGCGCGCTCAAGAGCCGTAGAGACGGCTAGCGGAACCGCGGACCGGCGAGAATCTGTTACCATATGCACGAATTCCGCGACGACTTACGGCGCTAAAGCCATCTTCTCACCCGACTCCGCCAGTTTCTGCACCATTGCTCGGCTCGGTACATGCTGGGGGTGTTCCACCAACTCGGCCGCCACAATAAGCGACGTGTCAATCCCGTGAATCATCCAGCATTTCCCCCAAGAGATCGTCATCCGCAGTCAACTCGCGGAACTTCCCCACCTCCAGGGGCGGCAGCCACGGCCAGCCAGTCCGCAGAGGGGGACTCTCGACAGGCGTGACTTCCACTCGAGTCCCGTCCGGCCAATCGACCGATTGGGCTAGTTCGAGCCGACCGTTGTGGAATACCGCCGTTACGCTTTCCATAGATGGTCCTTTCAAAACTCGTGGTCTGGCCTTCCCCCAGAATTATATCATAACCGGCCAGCGAAAGAATGTGGGGAAGAAAAGTGGTCTGGCGCGTTTTCGTTACATTTCGACCCCAATACGACTCCCGATCCGGTTTCCTTTCCCCACCCGCCGAGCCGACCATCAAGCTCGGCTACGTGGAGGTGGCGGGCAAGACCGGCTGGGTTGCCGGGCACCGGGAAATATGGCCGGAGCTGGTCCTTGCCGCCCTGGCAATCGCCGTGTTGGAATGGCTGATATATCTGCGCCGCGTGTATATCTGAGAGGCAACTCCGGTAAACTGCGCGCCATGCGCCATTTGCCGCGACCGGGTCATTCCCGCTGAGAATGCCGTCTTTGCCGGCAGTATCAATTCTCGCGGAAGATTCTCACGATATAGGTCGTAGCGCACCGCCTGCGCACCGTGCGGGAGCTAATTGTATGGAATGGACGACAATTCTGGGATTGATCTTAGGCTTCGCCGCCATGAGCGGCGTCTTGCTGCTGGGCAAGACCGGGGCCTCGCTGGCCACGTTCATCGACCCGCCGGCGCTCTTGATGGTGTTTGGCGGCGCGACGGCCGTGGCCCTGATCGGTTTTCCCTCGCGGCAATTGCAGAACCTGTTTTCCATTCTCAAGAAACCGTTTGTCAATCGTTTGGAGGAACCGGTCGAGTTGATCAAAGAGCTCGTGACTCTGGCAGAATTGGCCAGAAAAGACGGCCTGCTGGCGCTGGAGGCGCGGTCCCGGGAAATTCGCAATCCGTTCATGGCCATGGGGATCCAACTGGCGGTCGATGGCACGCGGCCTGAAGTGGTCGCCGAGGTCATGAACAACGAGGTCCAGGCCCGAGCGGAGCGGCACCGCGAGGCCAAGAAAATCATTGAACTGGTCGGCCGCTGCGGGCCGGCCTTCGGCATGATCGCAACGCTCCTGGGCTTGATCCTCATGCTGGGAAACCTGGAAAACCCCGACACCATCGGTCCCTCGATGGCCGTGGCCTTGATTGGCACGCTCTACGGCGCCTTGCTGGCCAACCTGGTCTGCATTCCCCTGGGTGAGAAGTTGAGTTACCTGAGCCACGAGGAACTGCTGGGCCGGCAGATCGTGATCCGCGGCGTGCTGGCGATCCAGGCGGGCGACAATCCGCACGTGGTCCGGCAGAAGCTCGACATGTTCCTGCCCCCCCGCTTCCGCGAGCAGGTCTAAACTCAGGCCGTCGACAACCGGTGGTGCTTTGCCATGCAGCAGTTCAGCGAAGAAAAACCCGAAGGCGCCCCGGAGTGGATGGTCTCCTACGCCGACATGATCACCATCCTCATGTCGTTCTTCGTGGTCATGTTTTCCATCGCCTCCGGCGAAGCGGCCAAGGGCAAGCGGAGCCAGCAACAGCAGGTGGCGATCGAATCGCTGCAATATCGTTTTGGTCCCAAGTGGAAACCCTTTATGAGTTGGAGCATGATGCCGGGCAACGCGCTGCTGCCCGGCGGCGGCAAGGGCCTGGGCAGCCCCGCGCCCGGTTCGGCCGTGGGCGATCCGGGCGGCACGGTCCGCGTCTTGAAGGTGGAGAAGGCGCGGATCCGCGTGCCGGGACAGGGCGACCAGATCGCCATCGGCGGCATGATCTACTTCCATCCGGCGACGGCGGACATTACACCGGGGCAAAACGCCTGGATCCAGAAGATTGCCGAGGAACTTCGGGGCAAGCTGCAACAGGTCGAGGTCGTGGCCACGGCATCCAGCCGCCCGTTGCCCCGCGGCTGCGCGTTCCGCGACCGCTGGGATCTCAGCTACGCCCGCTGCCGCAAGGCGGCCGAAGTGCTTGCCTCGTTGAATGTCGAGCCGGAACGTTTGCGGTTGTCGGTCCTGCCGGCTAGCGCCCAGGAAAACGAGGAGGCGATGTTCTCCGAAGCCGACGTAGCCGTCAAGGTCTACCTCAGCGCCACCTTGCCCGCCGGAGTGAAGCCGTAGGGCGGGGGCAGAGAGCGGTACTTGGACTGCCCGCGACGGCCTGCGGGCGTTCATCATCGGTGACTCGTCGGGGTGATTGTGTTGCGATTCTCCGAAGCTGGCTTACGTATCTCCGTCGGCCCGGTCGTACTCTTTCGGGCAACGGATTGCCTCCTGGCGGACCCAACAAACAAAGCGGCTGCGGTGATCTGGGGTGAGGCCGACGCTATGCAGTAGGGTTCGCCTGGCGTCAAACGTCGGCCTGAGACGAAAACGCCCTTCGCAAGGCGATACAGGACCGGACGCGCCGGATTTCTTTGAGAGTGTCGATGGTACGCTTCGCCGGAGGGGTTTGGCGAATTGCCAAGGGAACCGGGGCATTACATCACGTTGTTACACGCCAGGCGCGGTATCGTTCGTTTTGAATGGCCCAAGGAACTCCGGCCCGTTGAAGTGAATCATGTGCTTCGGCTCATCGGCGATCCAGGCGGAAGTGCCCCACGGCGGCTCATCGAGCAACTCCTGAAGCTCTCGCCGGCTCTTGAACGCGTTCGCAAAGACCAATCCTAGTCCGCAATCGCCAAAAACGCGCTCTAGAACAGCGCAGCGACCGCCGCTTATTCGGCCTCGGACCCCAGGAACATCGATCAAAACGATCTGGCCACGCTTTCGGTCTAATAAGAGGATGTTGGGGAAGTCTCGCCGTGAACTTAGTTGCAACCCTAGTTGGCGAAAAAAGCGATGGCAAGCAACGGCAGCCCGATTTCGCGTCTCGTTCACCCAAATGACTTGCGCATGGGGGACGAACCGGGGCTGGAACTCTTCGAGCACCGCCCTAACGACGGAATTTCGCAGTTCGCTTTCTGATCGCACGAATTCAATTATCCCAATTTGGGTTTGCGAGTCAAGTGACGGTATCTTGGCGGTATGTCGAAAATGAAGTTTACCGGGGCCGACGAAGTGTTTCGCAGACTCTTGAAAGAACTGCGGACTTCCAGGAATCTCTCCCAGGCTGATTTGGCGGCTCGTCTTGGGCAGCCACAGAGCCATGTTAGCAAGTACGAGACCGGGGAGCGCCGACTTGACTTTGTTGAGACCGTTGCCGTCTGTCAGGCGCTCGACGTTGATGTTGTCCAATTTACAGCGGACTTTCTTGCAAAGCTGAACAAAGGTCAGCCCGGAAGAGGTATCTAGCTGATGAGGAGTAGCGCGACAACGGATTTTCAGTCGGGCCAGACGACCGCGAAGAAGGCAGCCGCAATCCTCGTGGCTAAGAATGCGGGCTTCGTTATCCCAACGGCGAAGCAGAGGCAGAACCTCCTCGTCGCATATGCCAAGAAGGGAAAAGTCGTTTACGGCAAGGCCTTCGATATTGTCAGGCTCTGCGCCGACGTGAACCTCGACGACCTAGCTGACATTGAACGCAATTTGGACCGTATAACGGTATTCGAAATCAAGTCGTCGCGAAAAAAGCTCGGCTCGGACTTTGCGGGCTATTTCTTTGCGTTAACGGCCGCCGAGGTGCTCGTCGCACAGAGTCTCAAAAAACGATTCCAATTTGTGTTCGTGAACACCGCGACGGGTGAACATTTGGAAATGAGCCTATCGGAGATTTTCTCCCGCGCCAAAGGCGTTTACCCAACTTGGAGCATCTGCTTCTAAAAAACTGGCTTAGCTCTGCAATCCGCCGCAGCCCGGAAAACGCCGCACTGACATGGGGCGCAAGCTCCGAACCGAGTTCGAACGCGCCGTCTACCGTGATCCGGCCTCGTGGGCTTCGGCGTCGTGGTCTCCGGCGTTGGACCCCGACAACATCGAACCCCAACGGCGCCATTCGAGCATCACGGAGCACGATAAGCTGCCGGATATCATTCTCTACAAGTCTGCGACGAATCGGCTCTTCCTGATTGAGGCTGTAACGACTCACGGCCCCGTAAATCCAAAGCGACACGCGGAGATTGAGACCATGCTTTCTGGGTGCCCTGCTGAGCGTGTCTACGTTACGGCTTTTCTCGACAAGGCTGACTTCCGCAAATACGCGGCTGATATTGCTTGGGAAACAGAGGTTTGGATCGCCGAGACCCCGGATCACATGATCCATTTCAATGGGCCAAAGTTCTTAGGGCCGTATAAGCGAGCCGAGAATTAGCGCCGCTTCGTGTGCTGCATGCCGCCTTTACCAGACCCCCTGTGCCGTTGCGGCGCGGCCTAAGCCATAGGTCGAAGTGCGTCTTTTCGACGGGGAAGGAAAAGAGGTAAAGCGGTCGGGAGTCATTGTTAACGACCATACGACTCCCGACTCCTTTTCCCTCGATCTCAGCCCTCTGTCCTCGGCGCAGTACTCAGTACAGAGTACTCAGTCGGGCGGTTAGCGACGGGTTGGCGCGGTCTCTCAAAGGTCGAGGACACGAATAGGCTGGGGACTGTCGGCCGGCAACGAGGCCGAGAACCGTGTCGGAACTGCGCGGCAAATCGGCACGGAACCGGCCCTAAAATCCGTAGGATTCACTCTTTCCGGCTTTTCGTGGCAGAGTATCCCGAAGCAGTTTGTGTGAATAATAATGCCAGCGGATAGCAGGGCCGATACGAAAGTCCGGGAACTCCACGAGATGTGACACACTGCGCCGTCTATGAGCATCCACTTCGTCGATCGCGTCCGCCGATTCGCCGGCCGCCTGTTCCGGTCCACTTCGAGACGCCGCCGCGAGACACACGCGCGCAATTTGCGCGTCGAGCCGCTGGAACAGCGGCGGCTGTTGTCGCTGCCGTCGCTGCTGGTAGGCGGCGGATCGGGCAACAACATCGCGGCGTATTACGGCGCGGTGGAAAGCAACGGCGGCTGGCCCTGCGCCGGCAATTTCGAGCGCAATTTCGCCTCGACCAGCGGATCGAACGTCAACGGATTCCCCGAAGGTCTCCCTGTAGGTCTTGCTTTTGGTCCCTACAACAACCTCTACGTCGACACCGCCGGCGAGGGAGTGCAGGTGTTCAACGGCCAAACGGGTACTCCCATGGGCACTTACGTCGTGCCAAACTCGACGTATGGAACGCCCGGCGGGGCGATCGCTTTCGGCCCCGACGGCGATCTCTATATCGGCTACCACAACGGGCTCAACGGCATGGCCTATATCGTTCAGTACAGCATCAGCACGGCCAGCGGCAGCGTGGTGGCGACGCCCAACGTGCTGGTCTCCAGCAACACGCCCACCAACGGGACACCCCGTCTGTTCGATCCGGTGGGCCTTGCCTTTGGCCCCGACGGAAACCTGTACGTCGCCGACGCGGGCACGGGATATGTCGATTGCTACGCCGGTCCGGCTAGTGCGACGCCAGGACAGTTCCTCAAGGATTTCGCCGTTTGCCCCGATAGCACGACGGAAGGTTCGTTGTCGGGCGGGATCGCGTTCGGCGGCCCGTGGGGCCTGTCCTACGGGAACTTTTACGTGGCCGGGTATTACGGCGCAAACGGGTGGGTCCAAGAATACAACATCTACGCCGACAACGGCGCCGGCAGATTGGAAGGCAAGGTGATCGGCGGCGGCGTCAATGACGGCGGCCTGGGCGAGACCGGCGCACTGGCCTTTTCCGGCGGCGGCGGCAGTTTCTCCCAGGACACCGCCTTCTCCTTCCTGTACGTTGTCGACTACGCGCACAATTCCGTGAAGTGCTACGAGGACTTCATGGAGAGCGGCGGCGCCGACGGGGCCGATTTCGTCAACGCGGTGACCCCCAGCAACGCCGGTTTGTCCGGACCCGCTTGCCTCGCATTCGCCAACATCGTCAGCGAACCGCCCATTGCAACCGTCCTCACCCTGCCGGATCAACTGATTCAAACCACCTATGGCGACACGGTCTCGCTAACGCCCAACCTCGCCGCCAACGGCATACCCCTGCCCAATGAGCCGGTCGCTTTTTACATAAACGGTGCAGAATACGAGAACCTGGGGACCTACACCACCGACGCCAACGGCAATATCGCGCTAAGCTTCAACTCGGCCGACTTCGGTGAATCGGGAGTGGTACAACTGGCAGGGGAGTTCTCCGGCGACACATGGTACGGCAAGGCCATCAATGAGATCAATATGGTCGTGGGATCCGCGACGCCGACCGTAAGTGTCACCGACGCCGGCGGGACGTACACGGGGCAGGCCTTCCCGGCCACGGGAACGGTGGCGGGCGTCGACGGCGCCAGCCTCGGCACGCCGACGTTCCAATACTACTCCGGCACGTATGCCACTCCCGCTGCTCTCGACGGGCTCGCTCCGCTACCCGGTGCGCCCGCGAACATCGGCGCCTATACGGTTCTGGCCTCCTACACCGCCGGCACGAGCCCCGGTTTCCCCTACACGTCGGCCAGCGCCATGGCGAACTTCAGCATCACGGCATGCCATGTCACCGTGACGGCCGCGGGCGAGACCAAGCCGTACGACGGCACCGTCGCCGCCGCCGTAACGCTCACCGTCAACGGCGGTCCGGGCACTCTTACGGCAAACTACACGACCGCCACGTATGCCACGCCGAACACCGGCGTCAACATCCTCGTGAGCATCAGCGGCATTACGCTTGGCGGTCCCGGCGCGGCCAACTTCACCGCGAACTCAACCGCGAGCACGTCGGGCAACATCACCCCGGCCCCGCTGACGATCACCGCCAACGATCAGGGCAAGGTTTATGGTGCGGCGTTGCCAGCCTTGACCGTCAGTTATTATGGTTTTGTCGATGGACAGACGCCGGCCGACCTCGCAACGCTGCCGATGATCGCAACCACGGCCACGGCCGCCAGCCACGTTTCGGACAGTCCGTACCCGATCACAGCCAGCGGAGCAGCCGACCCGAACTACACGATCGGCTACGTCGCCGGAACGCTCACCGTGACTCCGGCCCCGCTGACGATCACGGCCAACAACCAGACCAAGGTGTATGGCGCGGCCCTGCCGGCCTTGACCGCCAGCTATGCGGGATTGGTCAACGGCGACACGCCCGCCAGCCTCGCCACTCAGCCGACATTGACCACGACCGCCACAGCCGCCAGCCACGTGGTGGGAAGCCCCTACGGCATCGCCGCCACTGGCGCTGCGGACCCCGACTACACGATCGGCTACGTCGCCGGAACGCTCACCGTGACTCCGGCCCCGTTGACGATCACCGCCAACAACCAAACCAAGGTTTATGGTGCGGCCCTGCCGGCCTTGACCGCCAGCTATGCGGGATTGGTCAACGGCGATACCCCCGCCAGCCTTGCCACGCAGCCAACATTGAGCACGACCGCCACCGCCGCCAGCCATGTGGCGGGAAATCCCTACAGGATCACCGCCACCGCCGCGGCGGACCCCGACTACACGATCGGCTACCTGCCCGGAACGCTCACCGTGACCCCGGCCCCGCTGACGATCACGGCCAACAACCAGACCAAAGTCTATGGCGCGGCCCTGCCTGCCTTGACTGCCAGCTATGCGGGATTGGTCAACGGCGATACCCCCGCCAGCCTCGCCACGCAGCCGACATTGAGCACGACTGCCACCGCCGCCAGCCACGTGGCGGGAAATCCCTACAGGATCACGGCCACCGGCGCGGCGGACCCGGACTACACGATCGGCTACGTCGCCGGAACGCTCACCGTGACCCCGGCCCCGCTGACGATCACCGCCAACAACCAGACCAAGGTCTATGGCGCGGCGCTGCCGGCCTTGACCGCCAGCTATGCGGGATTGGTCAACGGCGACACCGCTGCCAGCCTCACCACGCGGCCGACATTGAGCACGACCGCCACCGCCGCCAGCCACGTGGCGGGAAATCCCTACAGCATCGCCGCTACCGGCGCGGCGGACCCGGACTACACGATCGGCTACGTCGCCGGAACGCTCACTGTGACCCCGGCCCCACTGACGATCACGGCGAACAACCAGATCATGCTCACGGGCAAACCCGTTCCGGCCTTGACGGCCACCTACGCAGGGCTGGTCAACGGCGATACGCCGGCCAGCCTGGCTAGTCCGCCGCAGCTTTCCACTCCGGCCACGTCGCAGAGCCTCTGCGGACAATACCCCATCAACATCTCCGGCGCGGCCGATGCCGACTACACGATCACGCAGACTTTTGGCACCCTGTGGATCATCACCGCCGTCGGCCAGGCCATCTGGGTGCCCGTCGATCCGATCAATCCCACGAAGAGCCTGCTGATCGTCGCCGGCACCGCCGCCAACGACGTCATCCAAATCAATCCTGGTTCGACGGCCGGGTCCGTCACGGTGATTTTCGACGGGAAATCGCTGGGCACGTTCAGCCCCACCAGCCGCATTTGCGTCTATGGGGGAGGCGGCAACGATACCATCAGCGTTTCCCAGAAAGTTACGCTGCCCACCTGGCTCTATGCGGAGTACGGCAACGCGCAACTCCTGGGCGGCGGCGGCCCCACGCTGCTGGTGGGCGGCCCCGGCAAGGACACGCTCTGGGGTGGCAGCGGCCCCACGATCATGATCGGCGCAAGCGGCAACAACTCGCTGTTGGCGGGCCCCGGCGACGCGGTCCTCATCGGCGGAACCACGGCGTACGACGACAACTCCGTGGCGCTCCAACAAATCCTCGGCACTTGGAGTTCCTCGGCCGGCTATGCCGCACGCGTCAGCCAACTGATGTCGGACCCCACCTGTCCGCTGGATGCCGCCACGGTCTTCGCCCCGAACACGGTGGACTCTCTCTTCGGCGGCAGCGGCATGGGACTGTTCTTCCAAGGGCCGGCCGACCACCTCCAGGGGGTAAGGCCGGGCGAAACCGTGGTCGCCGTGGCTTAGATAAACTTTTCTGGTTTTTCCGTTCGTAGCGACAATATCGCATTTCCTGCCGCAGCCGGCCCTTCCGCGCCGATGCGATCCGTGTCTAACGATTATATCAAATGTGCGGGCAGGCCGTAGCGCGAAGTGCACTTGCGCGCACCCGAAGAGTATCACGCGATGATTCGAAAACGTTCCAAAGCAATCCACGTAAGCTGCACATTTTCGGGACGCGACGTTGGTTGCTTGCGAACGTTCCGGGTGAGATGCGGCGGGCTGGCGGTCCTGATTTGGTTGGCTTTGACGCCCGTCACCTTTGCGCAAGGTCTTACGGAAGCCCCCGCCCCCGAAAGTGCGCTGTCCGCTTCCCAGGCATCTGAGCATCAAGGGGCCGCCGGCCCAGAGATGAAACTCTCGCCGGAGGACGTCGGCCCGCGATGGGTTGCCACGGCCGAGGCATTGCTCCTGCAACGCTCCACAGCCGGCAGCCAGCAACTTCTCTATGACCCCGGCGCCTCGGCCGGGCTACTCAGTGCCTCGAACCTTGACTTTTCGCTCAACGCGGGGCCGCGTCTCACTCTCCGCCGGGATGGCCCGGCCGGCATGGGACTCGAACTGATCTACTTCGGCATCGACGGTTGGCAATCCTCGGCCGACTTTCCCAACTCCGCGTTCACTTACGGGGTCGGTAATCTTGCGATCGACAAGACGATGACCGTGCCGGTGAGCGATGCCCGGTTCCAAGACACTTCCCGCATCTATAGCGGCGAGATCAACCTGCGCTATGCATGGAACGATTGGCTCACTCCCTTGGCGGGCCTGCGTTGGGTCGAGTTCGAGGACCGCTACGCGGTCAACGGCACGGACTATCAGTTTTCCGCTCCCTTTACCGACGTGGTCCGAGGCCATAACCATCTTTATGGCGCTCAAATCGGGCTGGATGCCTGCTGGTGGGATGGTTCGCGGCGATTCCAGGTCGACTTCTGGGGAAAAGCCGGCCTCTACGGCGCGGCGGCGGCCCAGGACAACGACTACCAGGACACGGTCCGCAGCTTTTCGGCAAGCGCCGTGGCTTCCTCGTTGTCGTTCCTCGGCGAGGTGGGGCTGACGGGCTGCTACCGCTTCACCGACCATCTTGCCGTGCGGGGCGGTTACCAAGTCATGTGGCTTACGGGTCTTGCGCTTGCTCCCGCCCAGATCCCGGCCACCGATTTCGGCGCGGGTCAAGCCGGCGTCGACACGTCGGGAAGCCTGTTCTGTCAGGGGGCCAACGCCGGCCTGGAACTCGTGTGGTAAGACGAACGGAACCGCTTCAAGTCGGGAACATCCCCCAGTTTTCCGTCAGTACCCTCAAGGCCGTACTGCCTCTTGACTATTTCGAGGATTAAGATGGCCTTCCAAAACCAATGGCCCTTTGCCGACCCAAGGAACGTGGCCGTCATCACGCTGAAGGCCATCGTCAAGGGTGGCAAGCCCATTCTTCTTGTGACCCGCGATACCGATGATGGGGCGTGGCAGTTCCTTGATGGAGGGACCGTTTCCGAAGAAAACGCTTCGATTGTCAGCTTGGAAGAGATCACACGAATTGATCCCTCGGTCATGGCGTTGGCTGATTTGCCCTTGGGATGGTACGCTGATCGTTCAGCGGCAAACGAGCCGTGGCAATGCGGTAGGAAGCGAGCGAAACATGCGTAACCGATTCATCCTCGTTGCTTTCGTCGGATTACAGAAGAAGGGATCGAATTCGATGAACGATACGTATGGAATTGAACAATGGTGCGGGCCTTTGGCCCTTGTACCGCAGGGTGGCGATGCGGACTGGGGCGATGCCCCAGGCTGGTATGGTTCTGGGCCTTCGGCCCGGCGGAAATGCCGGCGTCAATAGCTTCCGTATCGATTTCCATCCCCAGCACCGAAGGTGCGCCTCATACCAGCCTAGGCCAACGGCCTACGAATAACACCCCGTACCACCATGAAGCACCGAAGGTGCGCCTCTTACCAGCCTAGGCCAACGGCCTAGGAATAACACCCCGTACCACCATGAAGCACCGAAGGTGCGCCTCATACCAGCCTAGGCCAACGGCCTAGGAACAATCACCCGAACCGGGTGTCAGGGCTGAAAGCCCGATCTATCCCGACGTATCCCCGATCCTCCCCGGTAGCGAGCCTCATGAGCCCCGCCCAACTCGCCCACCATTTCGCCATTGGAAGTGAGGCTGGACTGGACGAGGTGCGACGGGAATCCCAGGATCTTGTACAGCGACAAGGTCACCTCGGATTGATGGATCCCGGGGAGATCGTCCACTTGCGGATCGTTCCGCCGCCGAACCCCACGGTCAAAGGCGCCAGCAAATAGATCGCGCCATCGTGGACGGCGAGATCCTTTGGGGTTTCGAGCTTTTGCCGGACGACCTCGACCGACTGCTTTTCGGGATCGATCAGCAAGGGGTGGTAGAACAGATCGAAGTTCGGCGTATGTGGGGTGTCGCCCCGCCCAAGGAGCACGCGGCGAACGGCCTTGCCGGCGGCATCGTGCCCGCTTTGGAGCGTGGCCATATAGCTCGGACGGAAGGCCACCGTGGTCTTCTTCCAATGAATTTACGTCTCGGGGGAGGCATGGTCAAGGGCTGCCAAGCCGTCGGCCTAGGCCAATGGAAAACCGGCTCAATTGGGACAAATGGTGGCGAGATTCAATGCGTATTATGTGGGTATAAAGCGCGCTGAAGAAGATTCGGCCAGGCCTGAATACTCGGCGCGTGCATTTGTTCTTTGACAATCTAACCGGCCCCCGGCGTAGCGAACCGGGGACCATTTTAGCAATGCGCGGCGCCGACTTGCCCAGGTCGGCGTCCGCGCCGGCGGCTGCGCGGAAGCAGTGGCGCGTGGGTCTCGTGCCTCGCCCCACCGTACGCCCGGGCAACGGTCGCGAACGGCCCCAGTAACCTTGGCAGCACTTAATTATTTTTCTGACACTGCACTTAAATAGCTAAAGGAAAATGGCGTGTGCCCGACCCCTACATACTGTACACATAGCCATGTTACCAGAAAAGTGGCTAGGAAGTGGCTAGGTTGGCTACAAAAGTGGCTAGGAAATGGGCCAAAGTGGCTAGGTATTGTCTAGGTATTTCGGCTGTGGCAAAACTATCGTTAGAGTGTCAAGCGGTCGTATTCCCGCAGTTTCCGTTGTTCGAGCAACACCTTTAGTGAAAGCAGAATGGACACATGGACCTACAAAACCGCCTCGGAAACGCCAAAAGGCCGCTTTTTTCGATGTGGTCACACCCCTGCATGACCCGATACGGTTGGTTGGTCGCACCGGCCGAACCGGGAGAAATGCCGCTGGAAGCGCTTTTTTCTGACTCATGCCGTCTTTGCCGCCGGCGAACCGAGGGAGACTGGCCCTCACAGACATACGATTTCCGCCTAATCAACCACCCGACCTTCGCGCAGGCCAGTCCTGCCCTGCGGCCGCGCGCAAGCCTCCCAGAATCGTGAAAGGTCAATTAGAATAGGTCCAGGACGGAATCGCCTTGAAAGTGAATCGCTTATGAATACACCCACCCCCATGATGAAACAGTACGAAGAGGCCAAGCGGGCATGCCCCGGGGCACTGCTGTTGTTTCGCATGGGCGACTTCTACGAGATGTTTCACGAGGACGCCAAGACCGCGGCCCGCGTGCTCAACCTGGCCCTCACCTCGCGCGACAAAGGCGAAAACGGCACGCCTATGGCCGGCTTTCCCCACCACCAGTTGGAAAGCTACCTCGCCAAGCTGATCGCCGCCGGCTTCCGCGCCGCCGTCTGCGAACAGGTCGAAGATCCCAAGCTGGCCAAGGGACTGGTGAAACGCGAAGTCACGCGGGTCGTCACGCCTGGCACGATCACCGACGACGCCCTCTTGGACCCCCGCGAGAGCAACTACCTGGCGGCCGTTTCGCCGGGCGATCCGGTGGGCCTGGCCTGGGTGGAGATTTCCACGGGCCGTTTCCTGGCCGCCCATTTCCCCGTGGGGCAACTGTCCGATCAACTCGCGCGGATCGCGCCTGCCGAATGCCTGCTGGCCGAAGACTCGCCGCCGTTACCGCGACACCTCGACGAAAAGATGGTTGTCACGCGCCGGCCCGGCTGGGCCTTCTCGCTGGAAACCGCCCGGCAGAACCTGCTCAAGCATTTTCATGCCAATACCTTGGAAGGATTCGGCTTCAGCAACGATGCGGGCGACGACCAGGCCCTGCGGGCCGCCGGCGCGGTGATCGATTATCTCAACGAAACGCAAAAGACCTCGCTGGAACATGTCGATCACTTGCAGTCCTATCGCAGCTCGACCGCCCTGGAGATCGACGAGGCAAGCCGCCGTAGCCTGGAGATCACACGCACTATCCGCGAAGGCCGCCGCGAGGGCTCGCTGCTGGCCGTGCTGGACCGCACCGCTTCGCCCATGGGCGCGCGGCTCCTGGCCGACTGGCTGGCCAATCCGCTGATCGACGTGCCGGCCATCCGGGCACGGCAGGAGGCAGTGGCCGAGTTGGTGGCCGACGCAGCCCTGGCCGATCATCTCCATCAAACCTTGCGGAAGATCTACGACGTGCAGCGGTTGCTGGCCCGCGTGACCACCGGCCGGGCAAGCCCTCGCGACTTGAGTTTCCTGGGCCGCACACTGCGGGCCTTGCCCGCCCTGAAGGCCAAGCTTGCGGCACGCAAGAGCGGGCTGCTCAATCAGCTCGAAAGCGAGATCGATCTCTGCCCCGACCTGCGCAGCAAGCTGGACGCGGGGCTGGCCGACGATTGCCCGCTTGCCAGCCGCGATGGCGGCTTCATTCGCGAGGGCTACCACGAGCCGCTGGACGCCCTGCGCGAACTGGCCCACGGCGGCAAGCAGTGGATCGCCCGCTACCAGGCGGAGGAGAGCCAGCGCACGGGCATTCCCACGCTCAAGGTCGGCTTCAATAAGGTCTTCGGCTACTACATCGAGATCACCAACATCCATCGCGAGAAGATCCCCGCCGAGTACATCCGCCGGCAGACGGTCAAGAACGCCGAGCGTTACATCACGCCCGAACTGAAGGAATACGAGGAGAAGGTGCTCACGGCCGACGACAAGTCGAAGGAGCTGGAGTACGAGTTGTTCCTCGAACTTCGCGACGCCGTAGCGGCAGCTCGGCGGCGGATGCAGGCCACGGCCGACGTGCTGGCGCAGCTCGACGTGCTGGTCTCGCTGGCCGAATTGGCCCGGCAGCGGAACTACTGCCGCCCGGAGGTCGTCGAAGAAGCGGAATTGAAGATCCTCGACGGGCGGCACCCGGTGCTGGACGTGATCGAGCCGGAGGGGACTTTTGTACCCAACGACGTGGCGGCGGGACCGGCCGATGGCACGATCTTCTTGATCACCGGTCCCAATATGGCGGGCAAGAGCACGTACATTCGCCAGGTGGCGCTGATCACGCTTTTGGCCCAGATCGGCAGTTTCGTGCCCGCCCGCGAGGCCCGTATCGGCGTTGCCGACCGCATCTTCGCCCGCGTGGGCGCCAGCGACGAGTTGGCCCGGGGACAGAGCACGTTCATGGTCGAGATGACCGAGACGGCGCGGATTCTCAATACGGCCACGCCGCGGAGCCTGGTGATCCTGGACGAGATCGGCCGCGGCACGAGTACCTACGACGGCATTTCGCTGGCATGGAGCGTGGTGGAGTTTCTGCACGAGCACATCGGCTGCCGCACGCTTTTCGCCACGCACTATCACGAATTGACCGACCTGGAGAAATCGTTGAGCGGCGTGAAGAATCTCAACGTGGCCGTGCGGGAGTGGCAGGAGGAAGTGATCTTCCTGCACAAGATCATTCCCGGCGCGGCCGACAAGAGCTACGGCATCCACGTCGCCCGCTTGGCCGGCGTGCCGCGTGAGGTGGTGCAACGCAGCAAGGAGATCCTGGCCCAATTGGAAGAGGAGCATCTCGATGCCGAAGGCCGTGCCAAGATTGCCCGACCCCGCCCGGCGGAGAAGAAGACGCACATCCAGCTCACGCTCTTCGGCGCCGCCGATCATCCGCTGGTGGACGAGTTGCGGAAGCTCGATTTGGACAACCTCACGCCGCTGGCGGCCATGCAGCTTTTGCAACGCTGGCAGGAGGATCTGGGCAAGGAAGGGAAACGTTAGAAGAGACGCCGGGCAAACACACATGCAGTCATGTCAATGAAGAATTCCGTAATGGAGAAACCGGGCATTTGGACACTCAATGGCATGGAAATCCAAGAGTTTCTCGACCTTGAACAGTTTCTACGCCGGCATCTACCGGAGCACAAGGCCGAAGGCGAGTAGAGTCAAGTTACACCTCAAGACCGACGAGCGTTTCCCGCCTCAATCTCTGGGCGGATGCCAACCAGCAATGACCCACCCGCACCGCGCTTCCACGAGTTCGGCGCGATTCAAGCGAAGCGCAGCAACTGTGGCTCTGCCGGTTGGCGTCTTGCCGATAATCAAGTCCCCTTCCGCGTTCCAGCCAAAATGCTCCAGCCAAACCTGCCGGCGCGGATCGAAGAGCCGCACGATCTCGCCTGCAACTGGGTCGGGGGCCGCGATTCGGTTGCCTTTGTGGTCGTTGCACATCGAGCATGCAAGCCAAAGATTCTCTCTTGCGGTCGGCCCGCCGAGCGACTCCGGGACAATGTGATCGATCTCCAGCGGCGTTCCAACGATCTTGGCCGAAGTCAGGCAATAGCCGCAACGATGACGCGCATCGGCGTTTATCTGGCGGCGCAGCGCCGCGCCGACGCGGCTATGGCTCATGTCCTTCGACCAACCCCGATACGTCGTGGCCCCGCTGTTTCAGCAGCGCGGCGGATTGAGAGCGAACCAGCATGATCCTCGTATACTCCTGCATGAGCATCGCCAACGTCTCGCTCTCCGAGGCAGAGAGCCCTTCGCTCTGACGTTTCGCGTGCAGCCCTTCGATCTCCGCCGCCTTTTCGGGGGCGAGGTTCTGCTTGGCGGCGCGCCATAGATCTTCATCACCCAACAGGTTCAATGCGGCGATGGCCTCCGCCATGTCGGCGGGCAATTCGTCGGGCTCGTCGGGAAGAACCGCGATGGCGTCGGCAAGTTCGGCCTCGACGCTTCGCCGCGACTTTTTCGCGCGGCGAGCCAGACGCTCGTACAATCGCTCAGGCAGGGTCACCGTGAGGGGTTGAACATCCATAATTACACGCTACTCGGCATCATCCGGACGCGTTTCAGTGGATACGACGCAATCGGCGAGTTGGGTGAAGAACAAGGCGTAAGTACGCGAAAAACCAAAAAGCTCCTCAACTACGAACCGAACACCCTCAAAAATACGCAAAATAACGCGGAAAGTCAAGCGAAGCACGAATGTTCACAACGTCAAGCACGAAGTTTTGGATTTTCCCATTTGAATTTTGAATTCGTTTCGTATTTCGACATTCGTATTTCGTATTTTCTTCCTACAGGGTGACGAGCAGCCTTCAGTAGTCCCCGCCTCGCTACTTCGCCAGTTCCCTCGTCCCCGGCTTGAAATGCGGCCACTCCGGTGTGTATTCCACCGTGGTCTGCTTGCGCTCGCGCTGCGAGATCTTCTCCAGCAACTCTTTGGCCAAGGCCGCGTCGATGGGCGCGGTGAGATCGGAAAGCCTCTTGGTCCCGGGCGCAACCTCGTCGCAGCGGATCAGGTGTACGCCGAACCGCGAACGGACGGGCGGGCTGAGCTCGCCGGCCTTGAGCTTGAAGGCCGCGCGGGAAAACGTGTCGTCCATGGGGCCGTCGCGGCGGATCTTGCCCAGCCGGCCGCCCTGCTTGGCGCTAGGACCGGCGGAGTATTTTTTCGCGGCTGCGGCGAAGTCGATCTTGCCGGAGAGGATATCCGCCCGGATCGACTCGGCCTGCTTTTCCAAATCATCGCTCTCCTTCACGCCGGCGGCGGGATGGAGCAGGATCTGGCTGACGACCAGTTCCGTGCCGTCCAGATCGCGGTGGTGGTCCTGGAACCAGACCTCGCGGCGCTGGGGCGTGCGGTACTTGGCCAGGTAGCGGTCCCAGATCAGCCGCCAGAGCACCTGCCGCTGGAGATCGGCCTCCGTGAGCGACTCGGTCTTGAGCACGTCGGCCACCTTGCGGCCCTGCGCGGCCAGGCGAAGTTGCAATTCCTTCTTGGCCTTGGCCAACTCGGCGTCGTCGGGAATGTCGCCGATCCGCCGGGCGTAGGCCAGCACCAGCCGGCGATTGACGATCTCTTCCAGCACCAGGGCCTTGGCCATCGACAACATCTCGCCGACGGGCTTCTTGTCGGGGAAGATCTGGTCCATGTACTGCTGGGCCTCGGCCACGTTGACCGGATCCTCATCGCCCACGGTGGCGGCGACAGCCGAGGCCACGGCCGGCTTCCTCTGTGCGACGGCCGGCAGAGCTATGCTGAGAGAAGTAAGCAAGAAAACGAGAACGGTAAGTCGTGTGTTCATGGGTCCAGTCCTTTGTGATGCGGCAGCAGGCCGCCCGCGGAGAAAGTGCGCAGGGCGGCCCCAAGATAGTTTAGCACGTTTTGGAGTGCGGGAATTCATTCCCGCTTTGAATCGCCGCGGAGCGGCTTTTCCGCGCTACTCAGTGGAAACAGCCCGCGGTTCCATGCGGGGCAAACATGCCTACCCTCGGCTACGCCAAGTGAAGGCATGCCACCCTCGCAGTCCCGCACTCCAGAACTGGCTCAGTCCCACCACCAGCGGTTGACGGCCTGGGGCTTGGCGGCCTTGCCGGGCCGCTGCTGCTGAAGCTGCGGATAGCTCTCGACCTTGATGGCTTTCTGGCTGACCAGCTCGCTGGGCTTCACGACCACGCCGCCGCTGACGCCGGCGATGAAACGTCCCTTTTCGGCCACGCGACAGTTGACGATCGCGTCGACTTCCTTGGGCGCGTCGCCGCGCTCGACGGCGAAGGCCTGCGGATTGCCGAAATAGGCCATGTGCCAGCCAGCCTTGTCGGCTAGGCCCTCCTCGCGCACCAGCGAGGCGGCCAGGGCCAGGTCGCACAGGTTCCGCAATTCGGCATAGACCGGATACTTGCCGCAGAGCTCGCTGAAATGCTTGGTGAAGCTCTCGGCGAACTGGCGGTTGATCGGCTCGGATTCACCCGTGTGCTTCCGCTCGCCCTGGGCCGTAACGTGTTCGTTCTCGCTCTCGACCTTGACGCCCTGGCCGCGGATGTTGAAGGCCAGGTGGTCTTGCGAAGTCTGGATGGAATCGTAGTCCAACGTGAACCACCAGCGGAGCACGCCCATGTCGCGGGGTGGTGCGCCCTTGATCAGGTTCAGGTAGCTCGTGACACCGGGCACGCCCTCTTCCAGGCCCATGCCCACGAGCTTCATGCGATAGTCGGCCTCGACCAGCGTCCGCGCCGCGCGGGTCTGCGGGTCCAGCCCGCCGAAAATCTCGATATCTTCCGTGCCCACGGCCTCGCGGAACTGCTCGCACCAGGCCTTGCGGGCGGCGGCCCCCGGCGGGATTGCATGGCCGGCGGACTTGGCGAGGAAGGCGACGGCGCGCTTCAGCCCTTCTTGCCGCGGATTGATCATGCAGCCGAACTCGGCATCCCGCGCGGCCAGCATGTGGCGGAAAATGACCACCAGATCGTCCAGACGCACGACCGGATCGCCCGTATCGCGGGAGACCACGCGGTTCTCGCCGGCCACGGTCCAATCGCCCGCAGGTCCGGCCAGGACCAGGTCGCCCGTGTCCGGATAAACGAACACATATTCGATCCGCCGCAGGCCGGCCAGATAACGCATTGCGTCGTCGACGCCCTGGCCTAGGGCCGCGTTCAGTTCAATCTGCTTTTCCAGCCGCGTAAGCGAGATCATCCGCAGGGGCGAACTGCAGCGCACGTCATCCTGCCCGACCCGCTGCTGGTTGTTGGTTCGCAAGGCCGCCAGGTCGCCCGTACGGGCTTCTTTCATCAGGGGCCGCAATACGCCCTTGGGATCGACCCAAACGCCGGTGGGAAAATGCGAGATCGTACCGGTGCCGCCGTTATCCGACCACGTCTTGGTGGCGATCGTGCTGGTAATGAGATCCTCCAGCGGCTTGAAGTCGACCGCCGCGTTTCCAGCAGCGCCCCCGGCGGCACCGCCGGCGGCAGGAGCACCCATGCCCGCCAGGATGTGTGCCCGCAGACGGTCATCGCCCACGCGAGCAACGGTCGCCACGGCGGCTTCGGGCGCTCCGGCCTGGGCTTGCGCGGCGGCCACCTGCGCGAGCATGGCGTCGCGCTGTTTGGGATCGGCCGCGTTTTGCGCGGCGTTGACGGCCGGGGCGAACTCGCCCGCGGCCAATTGGGCCTGAATGTCTGCATTCGGCTGGTCGCTCCTGGCCCACGAGACCATCGACCCCACAAGGCCGACTCCCGCCAAGAGCACAAGAGTTTGCCTTAATCCACCTCTGACTGTTCCGGTTCGTGACAACATATCTGCCTCCATCGATACCACTGGCCCACTATAAACCCTATTACCACTATGGGCAGAAAAGGCAAGAAATGCAAGCGGGATACAAAAATTTGTGAACAACCATTTGGATGGGTGAGGAGCGGAAATCCGAAGGAAAAACAGAAAATGGCGAATGACGAAGGGTTTGCACTGGCGTTGGCCTTTTCGTCAATCGTCATTCGGATTTTTTCCTCAGGGCATTTTCACTCCCCGCACCTCGTAGCGGAAGTCCTTGGTCACGATCATCCCCGCCGTCTTATAGACAAAGACGGCTTTTTTGGGCAGTTCGGGCATGGCAAAAACATAGCCCACGCCGATCTCGTTCTTGGTCCGCAGGGTGGTTTCCAGCGAGTCGGGTTGGATGGGCTTGCCATCGGTCCCTTCCAAGTATGCCTCGTTCTGCAGCACCCAATTGCGGTGCGATTCCAGGGCATCGCCGGCATCGTCGAAGCGGAGGCGTACAAAGACCTCCCAGGAATCGCCATTGCGGCGGACCTCGTCCAGCGTGACCTTGGCGGCGGCGATCCGCTGTTCCTGTTTGCCCTTGGCGAGATTGGAGAACTTGAAAGTCTCGATCTTGCCCAGCAGCATCAACTGCAAGTTACCTTTCAACGAGGCAATTTCTTTCAGCGGCCGCTCGGGCATGGCCAGGGCAACGTCCATTTCCACGGCCGAACTACCCAACCGGGGAAATGCCTCTTTTTCGCCCTGGGGATCGTCGACAGCCAACTTGTCGCCGTTGGAATCCAGGACCGTGAGATCGGCCATCCGCTGCTTGACGGCGATCGGTTGCAGCCGCGGTTCCCAGGCGACTTCCAGGGCGATCTGTAAGGTCGCCGGCGACGAACTTCGCAATTCGCGCTTGGCCAGCACCGAAACCGGCTCGATCCGCAGAGGCCCTTGGATTGCGGCCCGACCCGTGCGCGGCAGGTCGTGCGGCCCCCGCGGCACGATTTGCACCGAGTGCGGCTGGCCATAGGGATAAATCGACAACTGGGCATCGTCCAGCACTGTGTCCAGCGCGGTCCAGAAGGGCGTTTTCTTGAGTTGCACAGAGATTTCTGGATCGGGCATCGAGGCGTCGGCGGGGCGCGGCAGATCGGTGATCGTGTTGCCCGTCTGCTTTTGCAATTCGGCCAGTGCCTTGGAGACTTTCATCCGTCCTTGCAGCGTCACGGTCGATGTCTCGACGCTGTGGGCGGCCTGAGCATCCTGTAGTGTTTTGGTGATCTGCCGCAGGGCATCGCGAACACCGTCCCTGGACTCCGATTCGGGAGAAGGAAGGAACTCAAGCACGGCAGGGCCGAGTTTGAGGATGTCTTCTTTGGCCTGCTTGCGTTCGATGGCTGTATCCGCGTCGAGCTTGCGAACCAGATGCGCGACTTCAGTCTTCATCGCGTCGTTACTTACAGGCTCAGTGGCCAGCAGGCAGCTCATCACAAGAAAAAGCATAATTTGGCTCCTTTTTTGGCTCATCCGCTTTTAGGTACGAACGTGCACTGGAGTCCCGCCTTTAGGCGGAATTTCACTCGATTCCGCCTAAAGGCGGGACTCCAGCGCACTCGCTCGTCCGGTTTGCACCTAAAAGCGGGAGCCCCATCGTATTCTTCATCACGGCGCGCACCGCTACGGCTCGATGCGCCCTCCCTTATTATAATCGCTTGCGCCTCTAGCGATTATTGGGCGCCGCAACCGATTTTTCCACCGGCTTGCCAGCCGTGGCGGGGGCATCGCAGAGAAAAGTATACCAGGCCAGCCGTTGAACGACCGCCGCAGACGCAAGATAGCGGTCGTAATCGTGCTTGCGGCCGACCTGGCAGGAGACATCGACCGCCTCGATCTTTCCCCCCGCCGTGCTTGGGGAGCCGACATAGCCCAGGGCCTCGGGGCCGTGGGGGCCGTAAAGCCGTGAGTAAAACTTCAAGACGCGGTCACAGCCGTTCACGGTGATCAGCATCCGCTGGACCGCCAAGGGGGCCAGACCGTGCGGGCAACCCGGTTCCAGCCAGTTGTAATCCATGGCACCGGCAATCATCATCACGCGCATGGGCCGCAGTCCGGCGCCGTTCCAAGCGGCCAAGTCCGCGGGCGAAAGGCTGCGGCAGGCCACCGCGCCGCCCGCCAATAACTGTAAGGCCCCGCTTGCGGCCCGGTCCCCCAGGCTGAAGCCGATTAGGCTCAGGGGCACGCCTTGGGGCAAATGAGCGAGCAGGCGGGCCACATAATAGGACTCGACGTCGCTGCGGCAGAGCTTGCTTTGCACGTCGGGACGGATTCGCCGCCCCGCACGCTCCGCCGGCCACGACCAGACCACCAGGCGGAAAGGTCGCCCGCAGGCCTGCTGCTTCAACAGACAGTATAGCGTGTTGCCGTGCCGTACGGCCCACTCCTCGTCGGTACCGTAACCATGGATCAGGACCACCGTCGGCAAGCCCGGCAAAGCCGAACCCTGAAAGGCCGCCACATCCGCCGCTTGCCAGCGGCTGCAATCGCCCGACTCATCGAGCCGGTAATAGGCGATCTTGGACAACTCCGCGTCCAAGTCGCCACAGCCGGCAGCGCAGCAAGTATTGACCAGCCAGACTTGAATTACGGGCGCCGGCGCGGGGGACCTTTCCCCGGCAAACGCGAAAACCGCAGAGTAGGCAAGCAGCCAACAGCAGACACGCAGGACAGAACGACGGGACATGGCGGCATCCTCGTTATGGATGGGACTTTTTTCCTAGAAAGGAATCTTTACCCAAGTCTACCCTGCATTTGAGCGTCGTGTGGAAAAAAATCAACCCCACGTTCCCAAAAAACCACCACGTGGAAGTTGCACATCGTCAATCCTGGGGTAGAGTTTCCATGTTGGAAATGTCCCGCGGCAATGTGGGCGGCATACTTCGTGTGCCGCCGGGACCGGCACACGGAGTGTACCGCATACATTGGAAGTCGAGAGCAAAAAGGGAACGAATCATGCGTAGGCTGTTCATGGTGACGGCAGTTGCGGTCTTATTGGCGCCGGCGATCGGCTGCGAGTCGTGCTTGAATCGCGGCGCGAAAGTTCCGGCCTATCCGGCTTGCACCCCGGCGCCGGCTTATGAACCCGGTTGCCCGACTTGTGTGCAGTCGGGCGGTTGCGCCCCGGCAGGCGGGTGTCCTTCGTGCGCTCCCACGATGACAACTATGCCTGGCCCAGCGGGCGGTTAAGACCTGGCGGAATCGAGTCGTACGATTCCCAGACGTTTTCCGCAGGAAACGTCCTCCTTGGCGTTGCGAACCGCTTCGGAACGGCACCGACCCGCAAGCGGGTGCCTCGCCGTTCCCTACAGAAAATACAAGCCTGTTTGCTTGCACTCCCCCGGTTAGGCCCGTCCGGGTCGGTTCTGCCATCCTGAACGGAACCGACTCGGACGAGCCGTTTTGCTTTTCTTGGCGAGGTTAGAATAGAAGGAATGACTACCGCGCCCGCCAAGCTCGATTTGATCGCCACCGCCACTTTTGGCCTGGAAGCCGTCGTCGCCCGCGAACTCCAATCGCTGGGCTACGAGCAACAAATCATCCAGCCCGGCCGGATCCTGTTTGCCGGTGACGAGTCGGATATCTGCCGCACGAACCTCTGGCTGCGGACGGCCGATCGCGTGCTGCTGCGGCTGGACACTTTCGAAGCCCGCGATTTCGGCCAGCTTTTCGATCGTACCCGCGCGCTGCCCTGGGAAGACTGGCTTCCTCCGCAGGCCGAGTTCCCGGTGACGGGCCGATCGGTCAAGTCGCAACTCTCCAGCGTGCCCGCCTGCCAGAAAATCGTGAAAAAGGCGATTGTCGAGCGGCTCAAGGCCGCGTATCAGATCGAATGGTTCGCCGAGACAGGCCCGAAATACTCCGTGGAAGTGGCCTTGCTCAACGACCAGGCCACGCTGACGATCGACACCAGCGGCCCCGGGCTGCACAAGCGGGGCTACCGACCGCTGACCGCCCATGCGCCACTGAAGGAAACCTTGGCGGCGGCGATGGTGCTTTTGAGCGTCTGGCGGCCGGAGCGGCCGCTGATCGATCCCTTCTGCGGCTCCGGCACGATTCCCATCGAGGCCGCGCTGATCGGCCGCCGCCTGGCGCCGGGAATGGGCCGTAGCTTTGCCGCCGAGGCCTGGCCCCGGCTTCCTGGAGCGTTGTGGGAAGCCGCACGGCAGCAGGCCCGCGAGGCGGCCCTGCCGGAACTGCCGGCACGGATCATCGGCACTGATATCGACGACGGCGTATTGGGAATGGCCCGCTTTCACGCCGAGAAGGCAGGCGTGGCCGCCGACATCCACTTTCAACAGAGGACCTTCGCCGAGCTTTCCAGCAAGCAAGCTTACGGCTGCGTGATTTGCAATCCGCCCTACGGCGAGCGGATGGGCCGGGCGGCGGAGGCCCTCGCACTGCACCGCGCCATGCCCGACATCTTCCGCCGCTTGAAGACCTGGTCGTTCTTCATTCTCACCGCTCTGCCCGACTTCGAGGCAGTCATCGGCCAGACGGCCACGCGACGGAGGAAACTTTACAACGGGCGGATCGAATGCACCTACTACCAGTTTCTGGGACCAAAACCGGGAGGAGAAAAAAAATACGAAATACGAAATACGAAATACGAAACAAATTCAAAATCGGAAATCGAAATGACAGAAACGACCTCCGATATGCCGTCCGCGCCACGGGAGGATGCCGAATCTGGAACGTCGGAACCTTTATCAAGTTCGGAATCTGCAAGCGGCATGGACGAATCCGTATCGAACACTTCTCCTTCTTTATTAGAATTTGTTTCGGATTCCGGATTTCGAATTTCGAATGTCTCTCCTGCTTCGCGTCCTTCCCCGCAACCGGTCTTTGGCGGTCTCTCGGCCAAGGCATTGGAACAAGCGGAGATCTTTCGCGCGCGTTTGACCAAGCGCGTGCGGCACCTGCGGCGCTGGCCGACGAAGATGGGCATCACCTGTTACCGGCTCTACGAACACGATGTGCCCGAGCTACCGCTGGTCGTCGACCGCTATGAAGATTACCTGCATCTTGCCGAGTTCGCGCGGCCCAACGAGCACACGCCGGCCCAGCATGCCGACTGGCTCGACCTGATGCGACGGACTGCCGCCGAGGTGGCGGAAGTACCCCTGGACCACGTCTTTCTGAAGAAACGCGAGCGGCAGCGGGGCACAGCGCAATACGAGCGGCTAGGCTCCGAACAACACTTGATCGTGGCCCGTGAAGGCGGATTGCAGTTCGAGGTGAATCTCTCCGATTACCTCGACACGGGCCTGTTCCTCGACCACCGCATTACCCGCGGCATGGTCCGCGAGATGGCCGCCGGCAAGCGGTTCCTGAACCTGTTTGCCTACACCGGCTCGTTCACGGTCTACGCGGCGGCAGGCCGCGCGGCCTCGACGGTGACGGTCGACCTCTCGAACACCTATCTCGATTGGGCCCAACGGAACATGGCCCACAACGGCTTCCAGGGTCCGGACCACGAGTTCGTGCGCGACGACGCCCTGCACTTTCTGCAAGGGCATGGCCGGCGGGCGGCGTTCGACCTGGCCGTGGTCGACGCGCCCACCTTCTCCAATAGCAAGAGCCTGGAAGACTATTGGGATATCCAGCGGAACCACGTCGAATTGCTCAATCGGCTGGTGGAGTTGATGGCGTCGGGAGGGACTATTTTCTTCTCGACGAATTTCCGTCGCTTCAAGCTGGCCGAGGCGGAGATCCGCGGGGTGACGATTCGCGAGATCAGCCGTCAGACCGTGCCCGCCGATTTTCGCAACCGGCGGATCCACCGCTGCTGGCGCATGGAAGTTGAATCTGCAACGGGAATATCGAAATCTGGGACACGTGGCAAGGGTTGAAATTTTAATGATGGAAGCGCCTGACAGACTCGCATATAAGGAATCTATCAGAGTTCATTTTGCTCTCATAAGGTAGGGGGGGTTGACGGGGCGACGCTTGCGTTTTCTACCCCGCCCCGCGATACTTGAGATGTTCCGTTGCGGTTGCCGGAACCGCGCTGTGCTTGTTCCGGCCTACGGATGGACCCACAATCGGGCCGTGGCGGCGTGCGGCGACGTGTGAGGGAAACTTATGAGCGAGATGCAGCACGTAAGTGTTTTGCAAGGAATCGAGCGCATTTTCAAGGAAGCCCTGGCGTGTCGGACCGAGGAAGAGCTTGGCCAGACATGCTTGGCCGCGGCCCAAGCGGAAATCGCCAGGTTGACCCGCCTGTACGCGGTGCTCAGCCGCGTGAACGCGGTGATCGTCCGCGCCCGTGACGCCAATACTCTTTACGCGGATGTCTGCCAGAGCGTGGCGGAGATTGGCGAGTTTCCGCTCGTCTGGATTGGCGAAGTCCGCGGGCGGCAAGTGGTTCCCGTGGCGTCCGCCGGTCCCGCGACCGGCTATCTCGAAGGAATCCAGATCGAGATCGACGGCCCGCTGGGCGCCGGGCCGGCCGGGACGTGCATTCGCGAGAACCGCACCGTCCTCAACGCGGATTTCTCCGTCGATCCGCGGACGGCCCCCTGGCGCGGGGCGGCCCTCCGCTTCGGCTTTCTGGCCTCGGCCTGTTTTCCGCTCCGCCGCGACGGCAAGCCAGCGGCCGTATTGGCACTCTATGCCCGCGATGCCCATGCCTTCGACGCCCAGCAGGTTGGCCTGCTCGAATCGCTGGGCGAGAACCTTTCCTATGCCCTCGATGCGCTGGATCGCGAGCAACTCCACGCGCAGGCGGAAGCGCGGACGCGACTTCTTGCCGACGTCACCGCGCAGTTGCTCTGCAACGGCCAGCCGCAAGAGATTGTCGAGACGCTCTGCGGCAAAGTCATGGACCACCTGGACTGCCAGGTGTTCTTCAATTTCCTCGTGGACGAAGAAGCAGGCTGCCTGCATCTGAACGCCTGCGCCGGCATCCCCGCGGAGACCGCCCGGCAGATTGAGTGGCTCGACTACGGCGTGGCAGTGTGCGGCTGTGCGGCCCGCGACGGCTGCCGCATCGTGGCGGAGCACATCCAGACGACGCCCGACGTCCGTACGGAACTTGTCCGCGGCTTCGGCGTGCAGGCCTATGCCTGCCATCCACTCATGGACCAGGGAAAGGTCATCGGAACTTTGTCGTTCGGCTCGCGCGTGAAGCCCGCCTTTGCCGCCGACGAGCTGGAGTTGATGAAAACGGTGGCCGATCACGCGGCGACCGCCATGCAGCGGATCCGCCTGCTGGAGTCGTTGGAGAAACACGTGCGGGCCGCCGAGGCCGCCAACGCGGCTAAGGGCCAGTTCCTGGCCAACATGAGCCACGAGCTGCGCACCCCCATGAACGCCATCCTGGGCATGATCGACATGGCCCTCTCTAAGGCCATCGACCCGACCGTCCAGGACTGCCTGCAAACCGCCCACGGATCGGCCGAGCTGTTGTTGGTGCTGCTGAACGATCTGCTGGACTCCGCCAAGATCGAGTCGGGCAAGCTGGAGTTGGAGTCGACACCCTTCGCTTTGCGGCGGATGCTGGACCAGCTTACACGCGTGCTTGCCGTGCGGGCAAGCGAGAAGGGCCTGGCATTCTGCTGTCGCGTGCCGGACGCCGTACCCGACGCGCTCATGGGCGACCGTATGCGTTTGCATCAGATCCTGCTCAACCTGGCCGGCAACGCCGTCAAGTTCACCGAGTGCGGCAAAGTGGAAGTGCGCGTGGAAGTTGGGAAATCCGAAATTTCGAATTTGAAATCTGAAATCCAAGCTCCGAACGCTTCCGTCACGCTGGAGTTCACCGTGCGCGACACGGGCATTGGCATCCCGCCCGAGGCGCTGGCACAGCTCTTCCGGCCCTTTGCCCAGGCCGATGCTTCCATGTCGCGGCGTTTTGGCGGGACGGGCCTGGGGCTATCGATCTGCAAGAGCCTGGTCGAGATGATGGGCGGACGCACTTGGGCCGAAAGCGAAGTGGGCCGGGGCAGCGCGTTCCACTTTACCGTGCGGCTGCCCTTGGCCAAGGAACTGCCGGCCGAGTTCGAGTCGCCGACGGTCCTTGCCGTGGGGGCCTGCCGTCCGTTGCGGATCCTTTTGGCGGAAGACAACCCGGCCAACCAGAAGTTGGTCACGTACATCCTGCGGGACCGCGGCCATACGGTCGAAATCGCCGGGAATGGCCAAGAGGCGCTCTGGTTGACCGAGCAGAACCACTACGACGTGATCCTGATGGATGTGCAAATGCCCGACATGGACGGCATCGAGGCCACGGCCGTCATCCGCCAGCGCGAAACGGGCGGCGGCCGCATGCCGATCATCGCCGTGACGGCCCACGCCATGAAGGACGACCGCGACCGCTGCCTGGCGGCGGGCATGGACGGCTATCTATCGAAGCCGGTCAACGCTGCAGCGCTGGTCGGCTTGGTCGAGAGCCTGGCCGGCAAGGGGAATGGTCAATTGCAAATTGCAAATTGCAAATTGCAAACCGGGAATCTCCGATCGGGAATCTCAAATCACGAATTCCCCACCGAGCAGGCAAATCACGAATTCCCCGCTCTCGACCCCCATCGCGAAGCCGCAACTCCCGTCTTCGATCCGCAATTGGCATTTGCGCGGTGTTTCGAGAGCCAGGAGATCGTGCGGGAGATGGTCAAGTGTTTCTTCGACGAAGTGGAGAGCTTGCTGCCGCAAGTGCGGGCGGCCTTGAACAACGGCGACCTGGCCCAAGTTGGCCGGTTGGGGCACCGCATGAAGGGGACCGTGATTTATCTGGGCGCGGAGCCGGCGGCGGAGGCCGCAGGGCGAGTGGAACGGCTGGGCAAGTCCAACGACGGTGTTCCACCGAACGCCGAGGAAGCCGCCGACGCACTGGATCGCGAGTGCGCCAAATTGAAGGCCGTGCTCGCCGAATGTCCGCTAGAAGGCGGAGCAAGGCAGGGCGAGTAGGGCATGGAGGTCAGGTCGACCCGCGGTTCCACCATTGCCCCAACACGCGGCGGTTCTCCTTCAAGACCGCCGCCAGCGCCGTGCGTGTCTTCTTCCCCTGCGGCGCCCACGGGTACTCGACGTGCAGCGACAGCGGCCCACTGTAGTTCATCCTGGCCAGCAGGGGGAAGAAACCACTGCGGCCGAACTCGCCCTGGCCGAAGGGCACAAAGCGATCGGGCCGCCGCACATCCTTGACGTAGACCGCGCGAATGTGCGGCTTGAGCTTCTCGAACCGCCCACGCCAGGCGTCGCCGTGTACGATGATGGCGTGCCCCAGGTCGAAGGCCACGCCGATGCGCCGTGGGTCAAAATCCTTCACCAGGTCGAAAAGCTCGTCCAGGTCGCCGCCGGCCGGTCCGCGGCCCTCGCCGGACCAGGACGAATGGTTCTGCATCAGCGCGCAGACGCCCAGTTCGGCGTTCATGGCCGCGAGGTCCTTGAGCTTCGCGCGGATCTCGGCCCGGAGCGTCTTGGCCGGCACCTCGGGCTGGTGCATCCAATAACCCATGCGGTAGTCGGCCGCCCCAAGCTTCTTGCCCGTGCTGAGGATCTCGCGGGCGTGCGGCGAATCGACGTCGCGAATTTCGGTTGTCAGCAACAACAGGCGGAGCTCGTGCCTGGCCAGCGCGTCGACATAGCGCGGCAACTGCTCGGCCGCTCGCTCCGGCAGGACCTCGCCCTTGGGCCGCACGGCGCAGTCCAGACCGTCCAGGCCCGCCTCGGCGGCGGTCTGGGCCGATTGCTCGAAATCGAGATTCAGTTCCTGGAAAATCTTGCCGAACACGGCCACGGGCGGCATGGCGGCCTTGGTGCCCGTGCCGCCCGGCTCGCCGGCAGAGAGAATCCGACCGGTATGCAGGGCAGCGGCCGCAGCGCCGGCCATTTTCAGGAAACGCCGCCGGGAGAGGGAATCGATGATGGTCATGGCGATACTCCTTGCTGGAAAAAGGCACTCGCCCCATTATATCAGAATTCAGTCCGCGCTCAAATCAACACACAGGAGTTTCGACATATCGCGGATGTACAGTCGATTCCCGACAATGGCTGGGTGCGACAACACCTGGCTGTCTTCGGGAAACACCCTCAGCCGCGAAACGATCTTGAATTGCTCGGCCTCCGCGTCGACAAGCGCCAGCTCGCCGTGGTTCGTAACGACCAGTACGCGATTGGCCGAGGCGATCAGGCAGGCGTAGTTGGAAAACGCGTCGTCTTCGCCGCTCCAGCGGGTCGCCAGCTTCGCGGCAACATCGAGGCGAAACAGCGAACCCGAACAGCCAAACAGCTTGCCGCCCACCAGTACCGGCGTGCTCGCATCGGGCACAAGGTCGTCGTTGCTTGCAGCGGGCGGACCCTTGATGCGACCGTCGGCCTGGAATTCGTACAAGCGCGCGCCGTTGTTTTCGCTGGCGACAATCAGCTTGCCGCCGGCGTCGATGGGCGTCGGCACGTTGAAATCGCCGGGCCTGGGCGGCACAAGGGTCCAAATTCGCCTGCCGGTCGACGGGTCCCAGGCACCCAACGATTTCTCGTCGTAGCCGACAATCTGCCGCATGCCGCCGAACGTACCGACAATGAAAGATGCGTATCCCGGCGGCAGGCCCGGGCAGCGCCACACTTCCTTGCCCGAGACGCAGTCCAGCGCGACAACGGCCGCCAACCTGGCGCCCGGATTGACGATCAGCTTCCCGTCGACTTCCAGCGGAGAAGAACAGTAGCCCCAGGTCGGCACCCGCGTGGCAAAGTCGCGGGCGAGGTGTTTCGACCAGGCGATTCTTCCGCTTGCCAGTTCCACGCAGTTCAGATCGCCCAAGCCGCCCAACAGGAAGACCCTCTCGGCGCAAATGAGCGGAGTGGCCCGCGGCACGTTGCCGTAGTCCTTGATCGTGCCCGCGGTGGCGTAGGACAACTGCCAAAGCTCGCCGCCCGTGGCGGCATCCAGACAGCGAAAGAGATCGCCGGTATCGGTGGCGGTGCGGTCGGCGACGAGAAGGCACTTCCGCGTGGCGACAAGTCCTGCCAGCCCGCGGCTATTCAGCGTCTTCGACCAAAGCACTTTCAATCGGCCCGGCAAACGGGCCGGCAAGCGGGCAACCAGACCGTTGCGATCGCGGCCACGAAAACCGGGCCACGCTGCATTGTCGTCAGTCGCTAGTTTTTTTTTGCGGAGCCGTCAGGTGTAGACGGTTCCACCGCAGATGCCGCCTTCGCCTTGTCTTCGACGGGGATGAACCCCAGCGAGGTTTCCATCGCGGTCAACAGATCGGGATGATCTTTGATCGACGCCAAAGCCCGGCAAATCTTCGCGCCGCGGACTTCATCGATGCGATCCGTGAAGTATACCGTGACGAACGGCACGGGCTGCGTTTCACCGATGATGCGAATCGAGCCTTTCTCGATCGTGCCGCAGCCTTCCAAGAGCGCGGCGGCATAACTGGAAATCACCGCTGCCGTCGGCTTTTCCGGATGCTCCAGCATTTCCACCACCGAATCGCTGCAACCGGGACGCGTCTCGATCTTGGCCGGCAGGCTAATGCCCGCCTTCTTGAGGGCCGCGGCGGCGGCCGTGAACTTCTCGTCGCAGTCGGGCGGCCCAAAGAAAATCGCGTAATCCCGCAGGTCTTCGAGTTTCTTCGCCGGATCGTCCTTGCGAACGACGATCAAGCCCGTGACCGTGGTCTTGCCGTCCTTGCCGGTGAGCATCATCGCCGGGCGAACGTGTAGACGGCTGATCTTGGCGTCGAACTGGACCACCGAACGCTTGCCGATGACAACGTCGACATCCTTCGTCTGGTTGTGCAAGGCCTTCGAGAGGTCGTCCGAGAACAAGACCTTCACCGGCCGGTCAAGCTGTTTTTCCAGGTGCGCGCCCAGCTTGTCGTAAAGCCGCTGCGCGTGGCCTTTCACGCAGGGGCAGGAAAGCGGCAACGCTAACGGATCCATGACGAGGACCGTCAGCGGCGCGCGTTCCTTGGCCACTGCCGGGGCAGGCAAACGCGCTGCGACCGTTACCAAGAAGCAGAAGAATACGATGCGACACATGAGATTAGCGCTCCTCCGCGGGGAGCGACGATTCTCCGCTCTTGAACGAAGCACTCGCCGCCGCCTTCGCGGCCTGCTTGGCAAAGACATGGATCGACTGCTCGTCGCTGTGGAGCACGAAGAAGCGGTCTTGCTTGGCGTCATACTCAGTCGTCACGCGGACACATCCCGAGTTCCACGGCGCAATAACCGCAACGCCCACGAACTTGCCCGCGGCGGTAAACCGCTTGACGCAGGTCGGCGGCCCCGACTCGGCGGCGAAAACGATGTCGCCCGGGCCGAAGCGAAGATTCTTCGGCTCGCAGCAGCCGCCGAAGCCGTCGGCATTCGTGCGATCGGTCTTGCCGAAGGCTGAGAGCTTCTTGCCCTCGCGGCTGTAACGCTCCACCTTGTGCCGCGCGTTGTGTGCCACCCACAGGTCGCCGCCGCGCGCCTGGATGTCCATCTGCCCGCAGCAGCCGGCCAGGTTCTCGACGATCTTCTTCGCATTGCCGAAGTCGCGATCGAGCCGCCAGACGCTGTAACCGTAGCCCTTGGCCGAAGCGCAGGCGATGAAAAGATCGCGGTCCGTGGCGGCCATCCCGGTGATGGTCGACATGCGTTCGCGCTGCATCTCCGCTTGCTTTACCCGCTGCTCCGGAGTGGTGCTGGCTTCCTGCAATTCGGCCTGGACCGATTGCAGTTTTTCCAGCAACGCCTGGATCTTCTCCTGGTAAGCTTGCCTCGAGACCTCGTCGTCGGATTTGAGGTCCTTTTGCGCTTCGCGGGCGGCTTTCATATAGTCCTTCATTGCCTGGTCCGCGCTGCGCCGCAGTTCGGCGATCTTCTTCTGCTTGGCCTGCTGGGCCGCTTCGGCTGCCGGGCCTTCTTCTTGCGTCGTCTTCTTGACTTCGGGCAGCGGGGGCAGTTCGGCCAGGTTCGGTGCATCGGCCTGGAGCAAGACCTTGCCGCTGCTGTCGAGTTTGACAAGCCGGCCCGCGCCCGCGACATAAATCACATCGCCGCCCAGGCATATCGCTTGCGGGTTCAGCGGAAGTGTCCAACTGGCGATCTTCTTGCCTTCCGCACTCAACGTGAGAACCGCGCCGCGTGCGGCATCCGCTTTTCCGAGAGAGATACCAAAGAAGCTCGCTTGGCTGCCGCCACAACAAACCAGCAGGTTGCCGTCTTTGCTCAGGCAGAAGCTCTCGATTTGTCCTGCGTTGGGCTTGATCACGGCGACCTGCGCGTGCGATGGTTGCCAGAGCGGATCCTCCTCCAGCCGCTTCTTCATTTCTTGCTGCTCTTTTTCATAGGCGGACTGCGCGTCTTGCAGGGCCTTTTTCATCGAATCCTCGGCCTTCTTGTCGTTCTTGGCCGGCGACGTTGTCGGCTTTGCCACCGCCTCGGACAAATCCTCCTTGCAATCGTCGGCCGTCTCGCCATCCTTGACCGGCAACACCATCGGTTCTGCCGCCGCAGTGGCCTTGTTTTTTTCGCCATCGTCGGCCCCGCGAGAAGGCACGTGGGTGCAAAAGACGCCGCCTGCGAGCACGAGGACGATTCCCAGCGATCTTCGATAAGTACAAACGAAAGAACTCACTTCATACGTCCTGTAAAAGGCGATGGGCAAACGATCGTGACACTGCCAAGATAATCGAGGTAAATTCTACCGGTTGGCTCCGTGAAGTGCAATAAGTACGGCGGTATACCTATCGGATGGCATGCTTTCACCGGGGGTGAAGAAGGTTGTGCGGCTGCTGGGTGAAGTGTGACAGCTAGGCAACCTCATTCACCATCCAGGCCGCAAGCTCCGTGGGGTCGTTGCTACATTCCGCTGAAATGCCACCTACTTTGTTACTCGACTAATGTAATGATCCCGAAGTTGGCCGGGTGCCAGGCCGGCGAGAGGCCGCCGCCCCAGTTCATCTGGGCGGCAGGTCCATGGCCGTCGTTGTCGTTCAGTTGGATGGAGAAGCCGAACTTCCCGCCGAACGCCGGCGAGATACCCAGTTCGCTCCAAGGAATGCGCAGCGCGTAGACGCAGCGGCCTGGCGCGGGCTTGACGGCGATCTCGTAGACCGACGAGTCGCGGGCTAAGTGCCCCACGGGCCGCCCCGCGCTGTGTTGCTGCGGCCGCCAGAACGTGTAAAGGCCACTGCCGCCAGCGGGCTTCTGCGCCGAAACGTAGTAGGCCAGCGACTGCCGCGCCGCGTCCGGCGAACGATTGGTCGGATCGAAGGCCAGGATCAGGCTGTCCCCCTCGATCACCGTGTCGCCGTCGCCCGCCGGATGGTGTACGTCGTCCAGCACTTCCACGGCGACGTACAGGTTCCGCGCGTCCCAGCGCAAATAGGCCACGCCACTGAGGTTCTGCGGCGTCCAGGCATAATCCTTGTCGAGCACGCGCAACTGGTTACGCCCGATCAAGGGGATTGGGCACGTGCCGTCCCAACCGTCGAGGCTGCCGTCGATCGCCGGCGGGCGGCGGACCTTGATCGCCTCGGCGGCGAAGTCGGATCCCTCGAAGACCGTGACGCGAAGGTTGTCGTAGAGTGCCGCGCCCGGCCCGCGGGCCACGGTCACGAAGCCGGCCTTCGCCAGGTTCTCCGGGGCCTTGTAGCGGCAGGTGAAGACCTGCCAGGCGGGTGTGCTGTTGCCGATATTGATGACGTCCATGTTATAGAGGGAGCGGGTCGTGCCGTCGGTCAGAAGCTGGTCGATGTTCGAGCCGCCCTCCATGCCCTGGTTCCAGATCCAGGCGGTGTAAAGGTAGGTCTGCCCGCCGCGGAGGGCGACCGACTGGCCGTAATTCGCCCATTGGCCGGCATTCGCGAATTTCAGCACGCGCTTGCCCAGCCCAAGGCCCAGGCCCTCACTGGAAACAAGTTGGGCATTGCTCCCGCGCCAGTGCTTGGGCGTCTTGCCGTCCGCCTCGACCTGTTCGAAGTCGCCATTGCGGAGCAGGTTGCCGACACTTTCCGGCGAGATCACCGAGACCACAAAGGGCTTGCTCACCGTGGGGAGCTTCTGCCAGTCGAACGTCAGACGGAGTTGACAGGGCGACGCGGCTAACGGGCTGGAACTAGGCACGGTCACCGGCAGGGTCACGATCTTCTCTTCGCCCGCTGGCAGCAAGAAACGGGTTTCCGGCGCGCTTTGCCAGCTTTCCGGCAGATCCAGCCGTAGCGTTCCAGCAAGTGGCCGCGTGTACGGATTGCGGAAGCGGATGCGGACAGTGCTGGGCTTTCCAGCCAGCAGGGTGACGGGGACCTCGACGGCGCCCACCAGGTTGGTCTTGAGCACGTCCAGGTCGCCGCCCTCGATGAAGCAGCGCAGGGGCGCTAGCGGCAAGCGGGCAACGTCACCGGCGGTCGGTAACGTCGTCTCGTTGCCCTGGTAGTCGGTGATGCGCACGGAGGGCGCGCCCACGGGCAGCGATACCTCCTCGCCCGGTTCCTCGTTGCTGGAGGCAATCAGGAGCGGCTTGCCGTCGCGCTCGAAGAGGTGGAACAAGGCCCGTTTGCCCGGCGAGGAAAAAACGCCGACCGGCTTGGCCTCGAATGTCTTGGCGGCCAGCACGGCCAGCGTGGCGGCGACCGGCAGGGGCGTGAAATCGGCCCGCAGGTAGTCGCCATAGCCAGTCGCCGCGCCCTCGCCTCCGAAGTAGATCAGCTTTTCGCAGCCGGCAGACAATTCGTCGGCCCATTGCGAGAGGACCCAGTTGCACTTGACCGTCTCCGAGACCCATTCCAGCCCCGGACAATCCCATTGGATCACGAAGGCGCATGATTCGTTCTCCCAGACGGCGACCTGCGGACAGCCGTACGCGTCGAGATCCTCGCGGGCCTCCTGGACGCCCGCGCCGTTGCTGTAATGGATCGGCAGGGCATCGACGTACTTGCCCGCGCCGGCGTTGAGCACTTCCAGCCGGAATCCCCGCGGCCACAGCCCGCCCGCCAGCACCGAGCGCAGGCCCGGATCGACCGCGCGGGCCGCCTCGACGCCCGTGCGGCAGAGTTTCACGTAATCCGCCACGTAGTCCGGCGGTCCGCCGGGCGTGATCTCGTTGAGCCATTCCCAGGCCGCCAGCTTGCCCTTATAACGCGTCGAAACGGTGGTCACCATCTCGCGAAAGGCATCCAGGTTGCAATCGAACATCTGGTAGCCCACCGTCTGGCCCCGGGGCATGACCCAGGCTGGCGGGTCGTAGATGGTCATCGTGGTTTCGATGCCGTTGCGCATGGCCGCCTCGAAGAAGCGGTCCCAGTGCTGCAGGGCGTAGTGTTTGGGGCCCGGCTCGATCGATTTCCACTCGGTGAACAGGCGGCAGTTGGTCAGACCCAGCCGCCGCGCGGCCTCGATCATCTGCGCGGTGCGGAATCCGACCCGTGGCGCGGCGTGGGCGGTGAACCCCAATCGCGTGGGCCGGCCGCGGGTGATTGCCGCCAGGTCGGGGATGCGGCAGAAGGTGGTCTCGCGGGCCTCCCAGCCTTCGACCTCCGCCTGGAAGAGGAACGTGCCTTGCCGGGCCAGATCCAGCGGCACATGTATCTTCTGCCCGTCCTGTCCTGCTGTAAAAGGCACGGCCCCTTGCGCGACGAGCGTCTTGGTGTAGTCGTAGACTTTATATTTGAGCGCCTTTTTCTCGCTGCCCGATCGGACATTCTTCAGCCGCGCCGTGATCCGCACCGGCTCGTCAAGCGTGAACAGGTTGCCCGGTTTGTCGGTTTCCAACTCAAAGTATCCACCTTTGCGGGCAAACCAGGCTCCCGCGCGCACGTCCCAGGGCCAACGTTTGCCGCGGCTATCGGAGAACAACGCCAGCAGCAAGAGATCGTTCTGCGACGAGGCATTGGGGACAGTCAGCGGAAAGAGGTGTCGCCCGCGGCCAGGCTCGATTTTGACCGACTGCGCCCCGTACCAGATATGCTGCGTGTTCTCGAAGCTCACCGGCTTGGGCGCGTCGGGCTTGGGCACACGGGGACCGAGGGCCTCGAGCGAGAGCGTCGTCGCGCGGTAGTGCTCCCCAGGGTCGAGGTAGTACTCGATCGGGATCTCGATCTTGTCGCCTTCCACCAGCGGGCCTGCCAGGACACTCCAGTCCACGGCAATCCAGCTCTTGTTGTGCTTCACTTCCTTCAGATACTTGCTGTAGCCGGGGTCGGGGTCGACGACCGGGATCGGTTTGGAGTAGACCAGCCGCGAATGCTTGGCCCATTGTCCTTCCGGGGCCGTGAAGACCACGAGCACGGCGTTGGCCACGTCGGCCGCCTCGCGGATGGGAATGCGGAACGTGATCTGGCCCTGGCCTTGTATCGGCGGATGGGGACGCCAATCGTTGGAGTAGAAGCCGCCCGAACTTCCGTCGGCCTTCACGGAGTGCATGTCGCAGCAGAGCGTCGTCTTCTCGGCGATGCCCCGGTAGGTCACCTTGATCTCGGCCTCCGTGCCGACGAGCAGCACGTCCGGGCAGGTGACCGTGTACGACTGGCCAAGGTCCTGGGTCTGCGGCTTAGGGACCGGCAAGGCGGCAGAAGCGGAGGCCTGCGCGATTAGAATGGCCAGCCAGGCCGCGATAGCAGTTTGGCAAACCAGTGGGCAAGTCAAGTTCATGGCGATACTCCTTACATCTCAAACTGTAGCCATTTTACTTCGTCGTCACCTGTATCGCTATCGGGGCGGTCGCCGCTTGGTGGTCGGGATTGTAATACTCATAGACCCGGGCAGCTTGGGCGACAATCTTCACCGGCATGGTCGCGCGGAGGCGATAGGTCAGCTCCAGCGGTTCCGCAGGACTCAACGCGCGGAGGTAGACGATCGCGCTCCGCGGCGTCACCTGGCACTTGGCAATCTTGCTGGCGGAGAGCAACGCGTCCAGGTCCGCCGCTTCCACGGCAAAGCCGGCGGGAATCGGCAGGTCGAGAATCACCATCGGCGCTGTCTCGGTCATGCGGTTGGTCACCGTGACGCTGGCTTGCACCTGGTCGTCGACCACCAGCGCGGTCTTGTCGTATTGTAGCCGAATCGCAAGCGGCTCGCCCGCCGCGGGTCGGTCCGCCCCCGGCAGATGGTAGGCCAGCGTGGCCAAGTAGCCGGTTCCCGTGCCGGACGGTTCGCTGATTGTCAGGCGATGGCTGCCCGCGGTAAGGCGAGCCGACAGATCGACCTGCTGCACGACCTCGCCCTGGTCGGCAGGGATGGCAAGCGTTTCGACCGTCTTACCGTCCAAGGCGATCTCGATCCGCCGCGGCTGTGGTTCGCCCAGCGGCCGATCGGTGCCGGCCAACAGGGCCTTCAGGGCCAGCACGGTCGCTTGCGTCGAGTGCCACGTACCGGAGGCATCTTTCTCGGTGATGAGCCAAGCCAGGGCACCGCGCGCCGTAGCAGGGCTGGCATGACCCTCGATCATCGCCAAGGCGGCCAGGGCCGTCGTTTCGATGTTGCCGCTCCGCCCGCCGCCGTAGAACATCGTGCGGCGATCCGCGCCCGACTCCCACCAGGCCAGTTTCCCGTCGGCCGAGCGGCGGCTCAGCGATTCCAACCGCTCCAGGTACGGCCGGGCGTGCGCATCGCCGGGGCGAATCGCCAGCAGGGCGTTGGCCACCAGGGCCAGCACGTAGGGATCGTCGATCGCTGCCGGCTCGTGCCGCAGAATGAAATCGGACGCTGCCCGGGCCTTCTCCGTATCGGTCGCCCCGCCGCCAAAGACCGACCAGGCGACGTAGGCCGTCGTGCCCAACCGGCAAAGATCGCCGCGGACCTGCGTGGGATCCTCGTGTAGCGCGTGCCCCTCCGGCGACCACGAGCCGTCGGCGTTCTGCCGATCCAACAGCCAGCGCCCGGTTCGCTCGATCAGCCGCGGATCGACGTCATGCACCCGCGCCATGTCGACAAACTCCATCAATCCATAAGCGGTCAAGGTTTGGTTGGCCGGCGGATGGCCGAACCAATCGAACCCGCCGCCGGAAATCTCGAAGCCCAAGAGCCGCTGGTAGCCGAGGTGGATATACTGCCGTGCCGTGGCCTCGACCTGCGGCGCGCTCCGCTTGGTCCGGCGGAGATAATCCAGGGCCAGCACGTTCGGATAGGTGGTCGACGAGGTTTGCTCGAAACAGCCGTAAGGCCGCTGGAAAATGGCTTCCAGCCCATCGACAAGCTGACTGAAGGTGGAAGGGAAGATTTTGACGTGGGCCTTCACGCTTCCTTCGATCGTGTCGGCGGGCACATTCCAAGTAAGCGCGGCCGGCTGTTGCAGCGTGCCGCTGACGGTCTGCTCCACGCGGCGGCCGTCGGGCATGACTTCTATCGACCGCTTGATGGCGTCGGCCACGCCGCTGCCCGAGGCATGCACGATCAGCTCGTGGGAGCCTACCTGCCGCACCCGCAGCCGATAACTGACCGAGCGGACCTCGCCCGCAGCCAGATCGAGTTTCTTCGTGGGCGGATCCATGCGCTCGAACCACGGCGCCTCGTCCAGGCGAAGCTCCACGGAAAGTGGTTTGTCGAGATAGTTATAGACCACGGCGGGCACGGCCACCTCGTCGCCGCGGGTCAAGGTAACGGGCAGGTTCAGGTCGACGAAGATCGGCTGGAAGACGCGGATCGATTCCGTGGCCCCGCCCAATTGGCCCTCGGCCGAGATGGCACTGGCCGATAGCCGCCAAGTGGTGATCGAATCGGCAAGGTCGATGTTGAGGCTGGCCCGGCCGTTGTCGTCGGTGATGACCTCCGGCCGCCAGAGCAGCGTTTCGGGAAACCATTCCCGCACGCGGGCGGGAGGCGCGGCAGATGCCTCTTGCGAGTCTTGGGACCACTTAGGCCCCCACCCGGCTGTTGGTCCGGCTTCCTTGGCGTTTTCCAAGGCAATTCCTATTTGCCTCAGATCGTTCATCGCTTGCGCACGTCGGCCCGATTCTCTTGCGCTCTTGACGGCGGGCAGTAGCAGACCGATGAGTATGCCGACCATGGCGATAACCACCACCATTTCGACAAGGGTACGCAAGAAGGTCCGAAGTAGCAGCACGAAGACGACAATCCCTCCGAAAATTCCCAGCACTACCCAGATCCCGGTCATTTGCTCAAGCCGTTCGTTGCGGACCCGTTCGACCTCGTGCAGCTTCTTCGGATAGGTCGAATCGCGGAGGGAATAGACCGACCCCGCTCCTTTGAGCAGTGGAAGGAACGTCTCCATGCCGGGCATGTTCTCCGCAAGCTGTTCCCAATCCGGGCGCTCAAACACGCGGAGAAGCTGTTGCTCGTTGTCACCAAACTGTTGGATGACTTGCTTGAGGATCGCATCGCGGTCCTTGCCGCCGCGACCCGCCCTGGCAAAGAGGGCCTTCTCGAAGCGGTCGCGTTCGGCAAGCGGCAGCTTGACGTCCAGGTCCGGCGACCAGGGATAAATGGCATAGACGGGCTTGAGCAGTTCCTCCTCCAGTTTGGAGAAGACCGGCTGCATGCCCGCCGCGGGGCCGAGCACGGAATAGACCGCCTCGTCGACCGCCGCCAAGCTAACCGCGCCGGGGACCGGCTTGCCCTGGCGGTCGGTGACCGCCAAGGTCAGTTTCGCCTGCTTGCCGGGCCGGTACTCGGGCCGGTCGAGCTGGGCGTCGATCTTGAGGCCCCCGGCGGCCCGGACGTAAATCACGCGGGTCTGCATCACCGGCAGGCCCTCGCGCCCGAAGCGGTAGGCACAAAGCTGCAGCGTTCCGGAAACCGCGGGCGGAAGATCGATCTCATACTCGCCGCGGCCCTTGGCCATAGGCACCGTATCGGTGAGCATGGTCTGCCCGTCCTTGATCACATCGAGGAAGAGCGGCTCGCTCCCGCCGCCCAGGGCCAGCACGTGGACCGTCTGCCCGCCGTCGTAGACCGCCTTGTCGGTGCGCACGAGGAAGCCCTGGCCGCTCTCATCGGCATCCAATGAAACCTCGCGACGGCCGCTTTGGCCCGCCGCATCCGTCGCGCGGACCACCCAGGCCTTGTTGTTCCCCTGGGGTGTGTACTCGATCGAGGCTACGCCCATGTCGTTGGTTTTGCTCTCCTCCGGGAAACCGCTGATCGCAATCCGCGTCGCCGCGGGGCGGCCGTCGGCATAGGTCGTGAGGAAGTAGACGGTGTTCGATAGCCCGGCGACAAGCCGGCCCGCCTCGGGAATGACCTCGATACGGACCGGCTGCTGCGTGACGATCCGCGAGACGGTCACGGCTTGCTTCTGTCCTGCGCTGTCGCAGACGGTGGCGGTGAGCGCGAAGCGGGCATCGCCCTCGTCCTGCGGGCGGCCGACAAGCGACTGCGGCAGGACGAAGTCGAAGGCGGCCCTGCCTTGCGCGTCGGTCTTGGCCGTCGTCTCCGCGATGCGGCCGGCGGCCACGTCGTTGGCCAGGACCTCAACTTTCACCTCGGCATTGGCCAACGGCTTGCCGAAGAAGTATTGCGCCGAAAGCCTGCCGCGGACCTTTTGCCCGGGCTGGTAGAACGGCTCATCCAGCTCGACGGCGAGCTTGAACTTGGGCAGCACGTACTTCTTGATCTCGACACTGATCGCGCTCTTGGTGTCGCCCACTTCGCAAGCAAGCTGATAGGTCCCTTCGATGATCTCGCCGGCCAAGGGGCAATCGGCCGACGAGATGCCAAAGCGGCTGGTGACGTCGGGCTTGCGAAAGATCACGTTGCCCTTGGCGTCGGTCACGTAGAAGACGGCCTTCTTCCCCGCGACGGGCTTGGTCTGCGGGCGGGCCAACGCCAGGCTCCGCAGGTGGATCACCTGGCCCGGTTGGTAGACGGGCTTGTCGCTGGTGAGCATCAACTGCCAGGAGCGGCGCAGCGTGACCACCTGTTCGATCGTCTCCGTCCGTTCGCCGGGCTGGGCGCTGACGCGCAAGCTATAGCGGCCCGGCGGCCAATCGGGCATCTGCATGCGAACCGTGCCGCTGCCGAATTGGTCCGTCTGGAAACTGGCTAGGTGAAACACGGCCTGCGGTTTCGCGCGGACCAGGTCGATTTCCACGGGCGCGCCGGCCCGCGGCGCGGCATCGCGGTGGTCCAACAGCACAACGCGCAGCGAGGCCTCCGCCCCGGCCGCCAGATCGGCCTGCCCCATCACGCGCAAGTCATAAGGCGAAGGGGCCATGCTGTACAAATAGAGATGGACCGTAGCCAGTGCGAGCACGGCTGCCGCCGCGGCCGTCAACCCATAACGCGTCCAATTCCGCCGCACGACCTGGTGCCGTTCGATCCGCTGGAGCGTCTGCCGGATCAGGGCCTCCGGGGCCTCGACAGGCGGCAGCGACTGCAGGGCCTCCTGCCGTTTGCGGGCCTCCTCCAAGGCCACGCGGCAGATGGGGCAGGATTCGCAGTGCGCGGCGATCTGCCGGTCGTCTTGCGGGGAAAGGACGCCGTGCAGGTAGGCGTCGACCTCTTCCAGAACGTGTTCATCAGGATTGATCATGGCAGTCCTCCCCTGCTCTTCGCATACGGGGTTCCAGGTAACGCCGCAGTCTGGCCAAGGCGTGGAACATCTGCGAGCGGATGGTGCCCTCGCTGCGGTCCAGGGCCTGGGCGATCTCGGCGTATTCCAGGCCGTTCCAGACCCGCAGCACGAGCACGACCCGCTGTTTGGGCGGCAAGGCGGCCACGCCCTGGGCCACAATGGCCGCCGTTTCCGTATTGATGGCGGCCTCGACCGGCGACGGCTCGCGCGTGGCGGGCGGGTCGAGCCAACCGGCCAGAGGCTCCGGCGCACCGGGGGCCTTGCGGAAGGCGGCGCGGCACTTGTTGGCGGCGATGCCGAAGAGCCACGGCCGGAAGGGCCGCGGGTATTCATAACGGCGGCGGGCCTGCCAAACGGCCAGAAACGCCTCCTGGAACAACTCTTCGGCGCAATGCCAATTCCCCGTCATGCGGCGGATGAAGGTCAGCAGCGAACTGGCATGCCGGCGCAACAGCGGGCCCATGGCCTCACGATTGCCCTGCACCACTCGCTGCATCAGTTCTTCGTCCTTCGCGCGGTCGTAGCTCATAATCGACCTCCCCGCTGGCCCTAAGAGTAATTTGCGCTTACGCGCCGATTTGTTGCAAGGATTTTCCCGCCGGGAGCCAATTTTGGGAAGCTAGCCCGATTTTTCGTTGCACCGCCTTGAAGAACCGGTCGTGGCGGCCGGTCACAGGGGGCATGGCTAGCCTGTTGTGCAGAAACCATTTAGAATCTACTTCCATCACGGGTTGCGAGTCTCGTTTCCGGGACGTTCTTGCGGGTTTTGAAATAGTTTCTCATTCAATCGGAATTGCAGTCCATGTGGTCCATGCACTTCTCATTGCGTCGTGGCGTGCTCGTTAGTCTCGCGGGTGTCGTGCTCTTGGGGGCCGCCTGCCGGCCCACGCTGCCGCCGGACGCCGGCCATCCCCAAGCGGCGAACAGCACTTCCTCCGCGCCAAAGCCAACAGCGGCGCCGCCGGCACCACTCCTGCCGGCACCACTCCCGCTGGCGTTGGTCGAGGCCCTGGCGACCTTCAATCGGGGCGCAGCGCTCTTGGAGCAATATCGCTACAATGAGGCGGCTCAGGCCTTCGAAAAGGTCCTGAAAGCAGCGCCCGATTGGCAGGCGGCCCGCTTCAACCTCGGCCTGGCCTACCTGAATATCGAGGGACAGGACCGCAAGACCGATCGCTTCAACGCCGCCTGCCAGGCCTTTGATGCCGTTCTGAAGGCGGATCCCCAGCAACTTCACGCCCGCTTCTGCCGCGGACTGTGCTACCAGCATGCCGGCGACAACGCCCAGGCGCTGGAGTGTTTTCAGGCCGTTTACCAACGCGACAAGGCCGACCCCTGCGTGGCCTACAAGTGCGGCGAGGCGCTGCTGGCGCTGGGGCGCAACGCGGATGCCGTGAAAATGCTGGAAAAGGCGCTGGAGATCGATCCGGGGTTCGTTTCCGCCGCCTACCGCCTGGCCCTGCAATACCAGCGCAGCGAGCAGACCGAGAAGGCCGACGCGCTCTTCCAGCGGTTCCAGGAACTCAACGCCATCGAACTCACGGGCGGGTCGGCGAGCGTGCAGAAGGTGTACGGGATGTGCGGCAAGTATTACCTGGCCCTGGGGGCCGACAACTTGCCGTTGCCACCCGTGGAAACTGGCCCTGCCGCCCGCGTACTCTTTTCGCCCCAGATCGTCCGCCTGCCGCAACCGGCATCGACGTGGGACTGGAGCGGCGGGACTGTGGGATTGCCGGGGATCGCCGTGGGCGATCTTACGGGCAGCGGGCATCTCGACCTGGTGCTGAGCGGCATCGGCGGCGAGGGGAGCACGTCGGTCTGGATCAACGACGGCGGAGGTCGGTTTACGGCGCGGCCGCCCCTGGCCACACAGGGCGTCTCGCCCTGCCTGGGCGACGTGGACAATGCCGGCCACCTCGATCTGTGGCTGGGGACCGCCAGCGGGGGCGTCCTTTTCCAGAACGATGGCAAAGGGAACTTCAGCCGCCGCTCGGCGGCGGGCCTGCCCGCTGCTGCGGCTTTCACGGCCCTGGCCCGTCTGCGCGACATCGATTGCGACGGCGACCTCGACCTGTTGGCCTTTCGACTGCAGAAGGGTTCCGTCCCGGCCGCCGGCAATGCGCTGGCGGCCAAGTGCAGCGTCTACCGCAACAACCGCGACGGGTCCTTTACGGACGTGGCGGCGCAACTCGGCCTGGAACTGCCCGACACGCCGCTCGCGGCGGTGGTGAGCGAGGATTTCGACAACGACGGCGACCTGGATCTCGTGCTCTTCCCGGCCAACGGCAAGAAACCCATCGCCTGGGTCAACGACCGGGCGGGCAAGTATCATCTGCTGGACGCGGCCGCCACGGGGCTCGACGTGCGCGACGTCATCAGCGCCACTGCGGGCGATTACAACAAGGACGGAAAGCGCGACCTGCTGGTCTTTGCCAAGGACGGGCTGCACCTGTTCATCAACCACGGGGCATTCCGCTTCGAGGAGCACAAGGACTTCCGGAACCGCTTCGGCGCTTTGGGCGGCAGCGGCGGGCAGTTCGCCGACATGCAAAACAGCGGCAATCTGGATATCCTCATCGCCGACGCACACCGTCGCGACGGCAGCCGCGGCCCGGTGCTCCTGCTGAACGATTGGCCGCGCGACCGCTTCCTGGATGCCGCCGAGTTGGATCCCGGTTTGCTGCTGGCGGCGATCCAGACCAAGGGCGACGCGAGTTGTGTGGCGGCCGATTTCTGCGGTAAGGGACGCTGCGACATCCTCCTGGCCCCCGCGGGCGACGCGCCGCTGCTCATTCAGAACGTCACGTCGGGCCGCCACTGGATCGAGTTGGACCTGGTCGGCGCGCGGAAGCAGGACAACAAGGCCCGCTCCGACGGCTCGGCCATTGGGGCGCGGGTGGAGATCCGCACGGGCCGCGTGTATCAGCAATACGTGGTCGGCGGTTCCTCCGGGCCGGTAGCCATGTCGCCCCTGCGGATCCACGCCGGCCTGGGTGAGAACGACAAGGTGGAGTGGTTGCGGATCCGCTGGCCGGACGGCGTGCTGCAGGCGGAAATCGACGTCGCCGCCGACCGCGTTGTCCGCATCGAGGAATTGCCGCGAAAGGTCTCGTCCTGCCCCACGCTGTTCGCCTGGGACGGCGACTACTTCCGCTTCGTCTCCGATTTCGGCGGCAAGGGCGGACTGGGATACCTGCTGGCGCCCGGTCAATATGCGCCGCCCGATCCGCGGGAGTACATCCGCCTGCCGCACTTGGAGCCAGTCCGCGGCGATTACGTGCTGCAAGTCACGGAACCGTTGGAAGAAGTGGTCTACTTCGATGAAGCCAAGCTGATTGCCGTCGATCATCCGGCCGGCACGGAGGTCTTCCCGAACGAGATGATGCCGGTCAATGCCCCGCCGCCGGTCTTCGAGGCCTTCGTCGTCGAGAAACCGATCGAGCCGGTGCGGGCGGTCGACCACCGCGGGGTCGACGTTACCGACGAGCTGCGACGGATCGATCGCCGCTACGCCGGGGCGACGGAATTGGACCAGCGATTTACCGGTTTTGCCAAGGACCACTTTGTCGACCTGGATTTCGGCGATCGCTTCCAAGGCGTCGGCCCTAACGACCGCCTGGTGCTCTTCCTGCACGGTTGGGTTGAATATGGTTACTCGGCAACGGGCTTTGCCGCCGCCCAGGCGGGCGTGCGATTGAAGGCGCCGAGTATTTCCGCCCTGCGGGACGGCAAGTGGGTCGAGCTCTTTCACGAGGCAGGGTATCCGGCCGGGCTGAACCACACGATGACGCTCGACGTGACGGGCAAGGTCTTGCCCTCCGATCGCCGCTTGCGGGTGTCGAGCAATATGGAACTCTACTGGGACCGCATTTTCCTGGCCGTCGTGCTCGACAAGAAGGCAGCGACGCTCAAGGAAGCGGCGGTGCGGAGCGCGGACCTGCACTTCCTGGGCTATCCGCGCGAGTATTCGCCCGACGGGCGGCAGCCGAACCTCTACGATTACGACAACCTGGACCACGGCGTGGCCTGGAAAGCGATGGCAGGCAGCTACACGCGATTTGGCGAGGTGGGCGAACTGCTGGCGGAGGCCGACGACCGCTACGTGATCATGGGACCGGGCGAGGAGGTGACGCTGCGTTTTCCCGCTGCCGCCTTTGGACCCGTGCCACCAGGTAAGACGCGGACCTTCATTTTGAAAACCGACAGCTACTGCAAGGACATGGACCCGCACACGGCCTACCCGGCCACCGTAGGTCCGCTGCCGTTCCACGCCATGAGCGGCTATCCTTACCGTTCCGATGAACACTATCCCGACAACGAGAAGACGCGGGCCTACCAGTTGAAGTTCAACACCCGCCCGGTCCGCGGGCAGTGAAGGGCTGGTCGGATCCTCCAACGTGTTGGTCACGTTCTGCCATGATGGGAAGCCATCGCGGCCCGGTCGGCTTTCAGGCCTCTGCCACTGATGAATGGCACCACCATATAGAGTCAATTGGTTGTGCCATTTAGTCACGAAAACAGGCGTTTCTAGATTTCTTGCCAATTCTTTACATCTATAAGGTTGCTAATTTCTAATCACAGTGGTGGTATCTTTGGAGAAAAACTCGTGATAAACGATGTCTTGACACTCTTTCGATTTTCCTTGTACCCTCGTAAGATGTTGTCATTTTTGCGCCAAACCTGGCCACTTTTGTGCCAAAAGCTAGCCACATTGTACCATTTTGTGCCATTATAGTCCGTTCATACACTACTTTGGAGTCACTTGCAACACGCTTTTCAAGATAATTGTCTGACCGGGACAGAAAAAAATCATTTTTTGTACTATTGCCGATTACGGCTTCCCGATTTCCGCGGAGCGGGTGTTCCTTCAAGAAACGAACTGCCATCACTGTCAACTCGTGAAGTTGGCGGCGGCCTTCATTCTGGCCCCCAGTTCGCTACGCCGGGGGCTGGTTCAATTGTCAAGGAACCATGGGAGCAACCCCTGGGCGGTTTCCAATGCGTCGTGTATCGGTTTCTACTCTACAATACGCTGGCCGGTCCATGACTATTTGTTTCAATGAGCGCCCCTTTCAATTGCAATTCGAATAAATGGATATTTGAAATATAAGGAAACGGCCGTTACCTCACTCTTGAGCGACATGATCGTATTGGCCGGGATCCGCCGCAGGTTGGCCCAGTCCACCGACTTAGAGCAGATCCCCGACTTGTACGAGCGGTTTAGGATACTCTATGGGGCTCGCAACTCTGTTTTATGTATCCTCTTGCTCCCTACATGGGAACCGATCGCAATCGATGCGTGCTTCGCGCGCTGCGGTTGGGGTTCAAGGTGTCCGGTGCGTTTTCCGCTCTCAATGGCAAGGCGGCCGGCGCGGCCGTCCTGCTACGGCGACTCGCCGTGGAGGCTTTCAACGACCACGACCTCTCTTGTTTCATTGCCCGCGGCCTGGCCTGTCCGCTTGGGCCTCGCAACCTTCGCGGGGTACTTTGTCATTGGTTATAATCAGGAGGCCGGAACGTTTATCGTGATCAAGACCGGATACGTTACTTTGACGTTCCTCCTATCGCAGCAAACGAACTTCTCGTACCGAGCGGCGTTCAGCGACAGGAGTTCGGCTTTGACTTGGACACCTTTCGCGGTTTCCGCATAAAGTAGGGGCTACGTGCTTTGGGCCCACGTATTGAATCCCCACGAGAAAAAGAAAATGGTCTTTGACAGGGATTCAAAAACTGTGTAAATTGCGGATTGCATGCGGGCCAGGATAGAAAGTGGGGGGTAGTATGAACCCGAAACTAATTTGTATCCTGTTGCTCGTCGTTCTTGCCGACGTAGCCGCCCTGGCCGACACCTTGCCGGTGGATATAGCTCTGGTGACCGTGGGCGATCCGGGAAACGTTGCCGACCCCTTAACGGGATACGGCGCGGTGCCTTACACCTACCAGATCGGCGAGTACGACGTGACTCTTTCGCAGTACGCTACGTTCCTCAGCAGCGTGGCCGTTTCCGGCGATCCTTATGGCCTCTACACGCCCGGAATGGCCACGGATATGCCGACCTGCGGCATCCTCCAGACGAGCAGTTCCAGCGGCTATAGCTATGCCCTGAAGGGAAACAAGAATGGCACCATGCCGGTTTTCGACGTCACCTGGGGCGATGCGGCGCGATTTGTGAACTGGCTTTCAAACGGCGAGCCGACCACCGGCACGGAAGCAGCGGGTACGACCGAGACCGGCACCTATAACCTGAACGGCGGCACGAGCAATGCCGCCTTAATGGCAGTCACACGCAGCACGACGGCCGCCTGGGTGCTGCCGAACGTCAATGAATGGTATAAAGCTTCGTACTATGTCGGTGGTGGCACCAACGCGGGGTACTGGGTTTACGCGACCCAGAGCAACACGACGCCCAGCAACGTGCTTTCTTCCACGGGAAAAAACAACGCGAACTTTTCCGGCTACGGAGCTGCCGGTCCATCGGATCCCGTCAACTATTTGACGCCCGTCGGCTTCTTCGCCGGTTCGCCATCCGCCTACGGGACGTATGGCTCATCCCAATAAATCTGCAACGTATGTGACCCTGAAAAGCCCGTAAAACGCCCCTGGAAGCCTTAATCTACGATGATGCGAATTTATTGGGACGACCCATACGACCAAAGCGGGGATGTTTATCAGTGGAATGAAACTGACTACAGCGGGATTCAGCGAGGCATATATGGCGGGGGCTTTGGCAGCGACTTTATTGAGATATCTTCGACGGGAGGTGGTAGCGGCGGCCCAGTCCCAGCTTCCGAGAACGAAGGAATTGGTTTTCGTGTGGCAAGCGTGCCTGAGCCGAGCAGCATTTTGCTGCTGTTAGTCGGTGCGGGCACGGTTGCCTTGCGTTTTCTACGTAATCTTGGTAAAGGAGAATGACATTTTGCTGCGATGGAGATGGCTTTCGCAGCATGCATTTGAAGGTATATGCGACCGCCTCAGAAGACTCGCTTGGCTTTCGCATAAGGCCGTCAAGGCATACATTGCGCGTTTGCGCAAGGTGCGGAAGAGGACGCGGCGAGTCGAGTGGAGCCTCCACTTCGAGTGCCTGTGCTTCGAGCGAGTTGAAGACAGACGCCTGCTTTCGACAGTGGCGGTCTGGGACGGATCCTTGAGTGGTTCGTGGGTCGCGCCCCAGGGCCAGACATCGCACTGGCTGGTCAATGGCCAGCCCGCGCCGTGGCAAGACGGGTATGATGCAGAAATCTCCGGCCCAACGGGCCAGGAAGTTAGCATTCTAATTCAAAGCCAGGTCAATCCGGCTTCGATAACATGCTTAGTAGGCGCCTCTTGCCTTCTGACGGGTGGCAAGATTGGGCTTACCGGCAGTACCTCGATTAATGTTGCTCCCACTACCACCCTTGAGATCGATTCGGAAATTGTCGACGCGACCAGCGGTGTTGCCGGGCAGATTGTAACGCCGGAGAGCGGCACCCTCATTGTCGGCAACCCGGACAACTCCTACAGCGGCGGGACGCAGATCGCCTTCGGCAGCACGGTGCAGTTGGCCAACAACGCCACGTTGGGCCAGCCGACCAATCCCTTGCAACTGATCGGGACCTTGGACGTCAACGGCTGCGGACTCACCGTGGGCTCCCTGACCGGCGGCGGGACGGTCGAGAATTCCTCCGGCTTGGTCACTTTCACGGTCGCCACCGACTCGGCGTTGGATACGTTCTCTGGCGACATCACGGGCGCGATCGACTTGCAGACGGCCGGCAGCGGCGTCCTGGCCCTGGCGGGCACGGAGAGCTATACGGGCTACACCTATATCGTTTCCGGCAACACTGCCGCGCGTTATGCCCTGGATGCCCGCCGCAAGACCGGGGCCACCCTCATGGCCATGCGGGAGCGGGGAGAGCTTGCAGAACGCGGAGAACACAAGATGTCCGCGTGGGACATGTTCGTTCCAGGACCTCGGTTTGAAGCGAACTCAGGCATCTTATTACCAGCAGGAAGCGAGCGTGCCCCAGGACGTCTATGAACAATGGGTGCGGGAAGTCATGGCGAGCGACGACCGGATGCTAAAGTGCCGCCGGCCTGCGTGCGCTGGCGCGGCAGGAGGATGAATCGCCGGTCTCCCTGGCCGCAGCGGAAAAGCGAGTAGGGCGGTTGCTTACAAAGCTGTGGAACCGGATGAGCGCTGAAGACAATGCCTGCCTGCCGGATCTGCTGGCCTCCCTGGCCCGTCAGTTGAAGGGGATAACGGTCGCCCATTGCGATAAGCCCGGGCGCCGTGCAGCGGACCAGCGTAAGTCGCGATTGTCAAAACAGGGCACAAGAACGGCAAAAACCGCAGGGAACGTCGCCGATCCCCAGCCTATCGGTGGTAAAATCGTTGTTGCTGGTAAGAAGTTGCAGTAACGGAGAGATGTCATGAGCATGTCATGTGAAGTTTTTCGATCGATTGTGCTGAGCCTTCGGGCGGATCAGCCGCCGTTCGTTCGATCAATGTTCGCAATCGCAAAACGCATCACGCAGACAGTCTTGGCGATGGCCGCGCTGGCCTTGGTCGCGGCGCAGTCGCACGGCCAAGCGCCGCCGAAAAAGGACGCGGCAGCCGACGCCGACGAACAGGCCGCGCTGACCGCCTTCTGCCATGGGCACAACGGGCCCGAATTTGATATCCGCCTCCCGTTCACTTCCGATGGGCACGTAAGGTGTCTCAACTTGGTCGCGCACACGTCTCCCGACAAGGATTGCGCCCTATTGCCGCGTTTCCCCTATCTCCTCAAGCTGGTTTTCCGCGCCAACATCACCGACGCGGGGCTGGCCCACGTGAGCGGCTTGAAAGGACTCAAGTATCTCGAATTGTGGAGCGACAAGGTCACGGACGAGGGGCTTCGGCATCTGGCCAGCTTGAACGACCTCGAATCCCTTACCCTCAACACACCTCATATTAAAGGCGCGGGCCTGAAGTACCTTGCGGGGCTCCCGAAGCTGGCGAACCTGGAGGTATGGATGAACGAAAAAGAGATCGTTCGCAGCATGGTCGCGTTTCCCGCGCTGCGAGAGATCCAACTGAAGCACGCCGTGCCCGGCGCGGATCTGGCCCCACTGCAGCGGCTTTCCCACTTGGAACGCTTGCGCCTTTTTGGCGGCACCGACGACGACGGGATCAAGAACCTCGCGCCGATCAAGACGCTTCACTACATCGACGACGACGTTTCGCTCACCGACAAGGGCTTGCCCTACCTTGCCGAGTTGTCCGACCTCCGCGAGCTTACCATCGGTGCGAACGGCGCGAGCGAGGCCGGGCTGGCCAGCCTGCGCAAGTTGAAGAAAATCGAGGCTCTTGAAATCTGGGGCAAGGCCGACGCAATACTTAAGAATGTCACGGGTTGGACCAAGCTGCGCTGGGTCATAGCGCGGGGCGCGACGGACGATGGCCTGCGCTACCTGGAAGGCCTGCCCGAAGTTACCTCCGTCAGACTGGCCAATGCCGAGATCGGCGATGCAGGGTTGGCGCACCTGGCACGAATTCCGAAACTGGACACCCTGGACGCGCAGGTAACCCGGGTCAGCGACGCGGGGATGGTTCATTTGGAAGCGATGCACGCGCTCAAGTTTCTCGACCTGTCGGACACGAAGATTACCGACGCAGGCATGAAACATATCGCCAAGCTCGACCGCCTGGAGGCTCTTTACCTGGGCGGAAACCAAATCACCGACGCGGGCTTGGTGCATCTCTTGGGATTGAGCAAGCTCGGAACGCTCAACCTTTCGCAAACCTATGTCACCGCCAAAGGCATTCAGCAGCTTGTAGCACTCAAGAACCTGGGGCTCCTCGACGTGCAATACACGTCGGTATCCGAGAAGGCCGCATATAAACTCCAGCGAGCCATGAAGAACCCCCCAACCATTCGTACAACCCCACGGTCAATTCTGGACGACAACCCGTTGCACATTCCATAGGAACTGTAAAAGAATCACGCATTCCTCGGCAATTTCGCTGCGGCGGCGCTGGGGATGTTCGACCCGCGAAGTGATTCCATAAACCGCACTAACGACTTTCAAACTTTGGGAGCACGATGATCATGAGTATGAAGAAAACGATTCTCTCGCGCATCTTCGGGACCAGGAGGCGAGGAAAGCAGCCCCAGGCAAAGCGACAGTCGCCATGGCTGCGGCATCTGCGCGTCGAGCCGCTGGAGCGCCGGACCTTGCTTGCGGTGACATTGAACGGGATCGTGACCATCGATTATCCGTCGGGGCTCAAGGGGCGGATGCCTGGCGCGGTCGTTCAGTTTTCCGTCGTGAACCCCAAGGCCAACACGGTCGTTGCCGCCATCGCAAGCGCGACAACGAAGGCAGACGGTACTTAGTGGACAACAATTCCGACTGCTCCCGTCTTGGCCCCCGGTGAAATAGTCGCCGCGACCGTCTATGCGGGTTTGCAAGGTCTGACGCAGTATTGGGTGGATTACACACAACCACACCCCGGCAAGCCGACGCAACTCGACTATTTCGCGTACTCGGTCTACTACTCGAACAGCTCGAAGGGGCTCGGCACAGGGGTAAACAACTTCGAGATCCCCACGAACAACAAGGCCGCGCCCGCCTTTCAGATCCTCGCCACCATTATCAACGTCGATGCCGCCTACGCAACCAGCCAACTCAACGTCAATCTTACCGACCCGCTGGAGATCGACTACCCCGTTGCCGTCGGTGCTTCGGAGTTCAACTGCGCGGATCCCAAGAACCTCCACATCGATCTCGACACGACGGCCGGATCACAAAACCCGAACACCGCCGTGTACGACACCATCGGCCACGAGTTCGGGCATTATGTATCATACGAATCAAATTCATTCTATACGGCCGGCGGCGCTCAGCATTCGGTCGGGTTCAACCAACGGTTCTTCAACGGGACCACTGGTGCAACCAATAGAGTGAACTTCGATGCCACTTTGACGTATAGCGACCTGGCAACCCCATCCCAAGAGGGGTGGGCCGATTACTTTGATGTTTGTGCGAAGGACTGGTACATCACACAAGCAGGGGTAAAACACAACAACTCGGGATACGCGGCGCTGGTGGACATTCAGGCCGCTGATCCCACGCAGTTCTACTGGAGCAATAATCAGTTCATCTCGCTCCGCCAACCTGGGATACCCAAACCCGTTGCCGGCAATTCGACTCCCATATCCCGAGGCGAAGACGAAGAGGGCTCGATCGCCAGGATCCTTTGGGGCCTCGCCCACGGCTTCACCGTTCCTGGCGGCCAGCCGGTGGCCGGCATCGGTGAAAAGAATCTGTTCAACGCCTTGGTCAGTGGCAAATCGCCGATCGGTGCGAGTATCGCCAAGCCGTTCGCCGTCACGACGTTGGACGGACTTGCCGAGGAATTCGGGCTGTTCAATACGATTGCCCTCGCCCAGCAATACGGATGGTTACAGCGACACGGGCCACTGCTTTGACCGATCTGGTCGACAAATGGTTCTACGGCACGGATCTTCCGGCGATTGATCCGGCTTTCGTTTCCTTGTCGGCCAGCTATAGCGCGGTGGCCGGCCCGCTG